>ERZ808035.1170-NODE-1170-length-15237-cov-5.260224_pt1 | contig 15237 bp, 13 predicted proteins | sample MGYA00380189_ERZ808035 | MGnify/ENA primary metagenome ERZ808035 (study PRJEB31490, sample SAMN06133407) | mouse gut metagenome | isolation source: M5_1 | host: mice | place: China: Chengdu | collected 2015-05 ...
GCAAGCACAGCGTCCTTGTGTTCCTCCCTGATCTCCCACAGGTACGGGTCTTTCCCCAGCCTTCTTGATTTATGTACGTCCGAAACGTCAAAAACATATTTCAGCCTTGGGCGCTCGCTCTCCCGGTCAAAAAGTGCAATCCCCTTTGCCCCACGGTTTACCCAGCAGAACATTTTTTCATTCCATGTTTCCATCGTGGCGCAGGCGTTCGCATCCGGTCTTTGTGCGTAGATAAGCATCTGGTCATCAAACGGGTAGCGGTACAGCCTTGCGGCAGTAGTCAGGTACTTCGCCCACTCCTCCCCGTTTTTTGACACCTGCCTTGCAGTTTCCCCCGCAAGCAGGGAGATTTCATGGTATTTCTTTGAAACAAGATATTGTTCAGCCATCCGCACCCTCCTTAATCATAAAACCCGTTTTCCTCAATGCCTTTTTCCAGAATGGACGCTACCAGCGTATCCAGCTCCACGCCGTTTATCTCGCTGACCACGATCAGCTTTGCAAGGGTATTCTTTTCCACCGGGACCGTATAGCGTTCCTGATCCGGACACAGTTCACGCACACAGACACCGAGCGCATCCGCAATCTGGCAGAGCGTGGTTATGTCTGCCTCACGGATGCCCGCCATAATGTCCAGCAGCGTATCCTCACGGACACCGGACAATGCCGCCAAACCCGGTATGCCCATATCCATGTCTTTCATGGTATATAAAATCTTATCGCCTGTACTTAAAACTCCTGTTCCCATTGCCAATCCCCCTATTCTGCCTTGTTCCCGAAAGAAAAAGCCGTGTTTTCTTTCGCTTTTGTTGCCATAAACTTCGCTTTCACTTCCGCAACCTTAGACTCCAGAACCGAGAACATGGCTTCCACCTGTTCCGGTGTATAGTCATAAGCCGACCTGTTGGCAAGATTCTCAATCCTGCCGATGGCATCAATCGCTTTGTTCATGCGGTATTCCCCAAGACGGATAAATTTCTCCGCTTTGGTTTCGTCTGCCTTTGTTGTATTTTCTGTTACATTTTCCATAACTTCACTCATATTTCAAATCCTCCATGTTTTTATAAAATTGAAGGGCATACAGATTTTCCGTATGCCCCATTGTTCCTGCATGCTTCTATCATGCTTATGATAAAGCCGCATCACTGTCAGCCGTCCGGCTGCTGTTGATATATTCAACAAGATCATTCGGGAATCCGCCTTCCAGTACCTCCCGGATATCATTGATACACTGCTGAAGAAGTTCCCTGTCGCTGTTCCACCCTTCACAGGCATTTTTGATTTCCCTGATACGGTCTGCATTTGATATTTTTCTTTTCCGTGTAAGTTTTTCAACCCCCGCAATCCGGTTGTCCGTAATAATCCCGATATTTTCAATCCCTTCAAGGATATATCTGAGGAATCCGGCTTCGTTCGCAGTCAGGTATATCCCCCGTACCGCAGTATTTTCTTCCCCGTCCACGTCAGCAGAACCGGGTCCGTCACTTCCGGAAGGAACGCTTTCCTCCTGACCGGGAAAATATTCTTCCCAAAATCCGTCATCTGGTTCCATGTCTGGTACAGGCTTCCCGCATCTGTCATTATACTTTTTTACGGCAAATGCCGCAGCGGAAATGACAGCCCCCACCGCAGCCATGCTGAATAAAATTTTTCCTGTTTTTTTCATTTTCAATGTTCTCCTTTCTTTTTCCGTTCCGGAAATTCCAGCTTTATCTTATACTGGAAGCCTTTGGCTCCTTTCCCATCTTTGGTATAGGAATAATCCTCCACGCCCTCCGGGATAAGGTACGCATCATAGCTGCCTTTCTTCCCCTTCAAGCCTTTTACAAGGGTCTTTTTCCCCTCCAGCATACTTTTTATCTGGCTGTCGGTAAGTACTGCCCCCATTGCCCGTGATACGTTCATACCGCATTTGTTTTTACAGTAAGCGCCAAATTTTCCTTTTACCACATCACCGCCGCACTTCGGGCATTTTCCCAACGCTGCCTTTGCGTTCCGTTCCTGTGCGCCGCCTCCGAACATGGTTTTCTGCTCATCACTGACACAGTGATAAGTCTGTACAAGCCTGTTTACCATATCTTCTATGCCGTCCATAAACTCCTGCATGGAATACTCACCCTTTGACACAAGGGTGAGGGCATTTTCCCAATCGGCGGTAAGTTTCGGTGACTTTACCACATCAGGAAGCACGGCAATGAGTTTTACGCCGTCCTCCGTTGGTATCATCTGTTTTTTCTCCCGCTTCACAAAACCGTCCTTCACCAGCTTTTCAATAATATCCGCCCTTGTTGCCGGTGTTCCAAGCCCCCTGCGCTCTGCGTCTGCCCCGGTATCCTCTGATCCGGCACGTTCCATAGCAGACAATAAGCTGTCCTCCGTAAAGTGTTTTGGCGGCTGTGTGAAATGCTCTGATACCTTTGTCTGCACTCCGTCAAATGCCTGTCCCTCCAACAGTTCCGGCAGCTTTTTCTCCTCTTTTTCCTTATCCTCCACTGTCTTATAGGAACGCCTGAAAGCCGCTTCAAAGTCTTTCCAGCCATTTCTTGTTACGGATTTCCCGGAAACCGTAAAAACAGAGCCGTTACAGTCAAACTCCGCCTTAACCGTTTCATACTCATGCTTTTCCCCTGTTGCGCAGAGTAAGCGGTTTGCGGCAAGGGATAGGATTTTCATTTCCCCCTCCGGCACAGCGGAAAGGTCAGCGGCGGCAATCTCCATTGTGGGAATGATTGCATGGTGGTCAGTTACCTTTTTACTGTCCATTACCCTCTTAATGTCCGGCTCTGCCCCGGTCTGTTCCTCAAAGAGAACCGCTTTGTAAACCGCCCCGATCACAGTCCCTGCCGTATCTTCCATATCGTCTGATAAATACTGGTTGTCAGTACGGGGATATGTAACCAGCTTTTTTTCATAAAGGCTCTGTGTGTACTCTAAGGTCTGCTTTGCGGTAAAACCGAATAAACGGTTTGCGTCCCTCTGCAACGTGGTAAGGTCATAGAGCTTCGGCGGCTGCACCGTTTTCTTTTCCTTTGTGACGGAAACAACCGTTGCACCTCCGCTTTCACACGCTGCAGCAATAGCTTCTGCCTGTGCCTTATCATCAATCCTCTCTGTTGCCGCATCAATCCCGTCCATCAGGATATGCGCCATATAATACTGCTCTTTCTTGAAATTCCTGATCTTTTCCTCACGCTCCACCAGCATTGCAAGCGTCGGTGTCTGCACCCTGCCAACCTTTAATACTTTTCCGCCATATAAAACCGTAAAGAGCCTTGTGCCGTTCAGTCCTACAAGCCAGTCTGCCCTCTGTCTGCAAAGTGCGGAATGGTAAAGGTTATCATAATCGCTTCCCGGACGCAGGTTTTCAAAACCCTCACGGATTGCGCTTTCCTCCATAGAGGAAATCCAGAGCCGCTTCATGGGCTTGTCACACCCTGCCATCTCATACACAAGGCGGAAGATAAGCTCTCCCTCACGCCCTGCGTCAGTCCCACAAATCACAGCCGTCACATCTTCCCTGTGCATAAGCCCCTTTAACACCTTGTACTGCGCCGCTGTACCGCTTTTTACCTCTGTCTGCCATTCCTCCGGTATCATGGGCAGGCTCTCATAACTCCACTTTTTCCATGTATCAGAATAGGCATCCGGCTGTGCAAGCTCAACCAGATGCCCGATGCACCATGAAACAATATAATTGTTCCCCTCCATGTACCCGTCTTTTCTCTCACCTGCGCCGATCACACGGGCAACTGCCTGTGCCACGCTCGGCTTCTCAGTTATCACAAGTTGCATAGTAACTGGTTTTTTCTCGCTGGATACATTTTGTTTATTTTTAGTATTTTCTACGCATATCTCCTTTTCTGTTTCGCTATTTTTTTGTTCAAAATTTGTTCTATTCATTTTTTATCAGACTCCTTTTCCTGTATTTAATTTGTTGCATCTGCAACCAAAAAGGACTATCACGCCCATTATTGTGATAATCCTTCTTTCCAAATCCTATATGCTGTTCCTTGCTGATTTACATGCCACCTCCAATCTTACCTCAAAAGCGATTTGCCTCACAGTCCCCATACAATACAAAAGCCGACTGATCTCACTAGGTGATGAACCAATCGGCTAATGTTCTTTAAACAATATCTTTTAAAATCAAATCAGTAAAATACTGTCAAAATCTCCTTCATAACAATTTGCTATTGCACCTAAAAGAAACTCATCTGGATCAGAATCTTCCTTTTGAAAAGTCCCCATTGTCGGTGCCTGCAATACATATTCATCAGGGTCAGAATCCTCTGTCTGGGAAGTCCTTATTGTTGTTGCCAGCAATGTAAACTCATCTGGATCGGATGTTTCTCCCCCATCTTCTGTATATACAGTTGGCTCTAGGAAAAACTCGTCTGGGTCAGAATTTTCTACAGACTCTGTGACATTTGTTGGCCCCAACTCAAATTCATCCGGGTCAGAACTTTCTATGACTCTGGTTTCCAAAGTTCTTCCATATATTTGCAATTGAACCGTCCCCTCATTTTTCTTTTCCGAATATTTGCTTAAAATATGCTTTTTCATTAACGTTCCTCCCGTATTATTTTTATCTGTCCCTTATCCATCTGAGAATCCTGTAAAAAATCAATTTCTAAATCATCATATTTATCCAGTTCATCGAAAAACACTGGTACCTTATCATAATTACCGATAAATACTATATGTTTGCAGCTTTCCTTTTCAATTTCAAGCAACAATTCTTTCCACTTAATAGCATCTCGGTTATACGGTTCCTCCACATTACCAATATTTAGTGTAATAACCTCGCTATCCCCCATCCCATTGGTTGGCGTTTCATTGTCACGGATGTCCTGAAAAGCGATGCCTATAGATATCCCTACTGTCAAAACCAAGATTAAAATGACCCACTCCTGTAAATTCAGAACATAGCTTACAAAAAGCTGTGCCTTATATTTAAGTTGTTGCCAGTCGTATTGATACTGTAAAAGAATTTCTTTGTCTTTCTTCTGGCTGCCACGCAAGTCGGAAAAAGTGCTTTTGCTGATCCCTTGCACTTTAATTGCCTTGAATACATATGCGCAAATATTGACTAATGAGTATATCATTAAAGCAATCCCTAAAATCAATAAAAACGGGAGCGTAATTATCGCTTTTAAATCTATTACAGCCAGTACCAAGGGCAACACGGTCAGAATAATTGTTGCATATATATTTATCTTATCAACACTTGAGCTTATACGCTGATCCTCATTCTGGATTAGGTAACATAATTTTTCCTTTTCAACTGCTAAATCCCCATCTCCCAGATCTTCAATATGTTGTTTAAAGCATTCCTGTATCCCATTTATATGCTCCTCAGTGAGAACAATGCCTTCCACATCCTGCAAACGAAGTATTTTAGCAAACGCTGGCTTTTTTACCTTTATATCAAACGTTATTAGATATAGGACAAAATCCCCAAGCATGATATTGATTAGGCTAATCCTCAGATGGCATTTATGATCTTTTAAATCTTTCCACTCAATTGTAGCAAAATTTTCATCGTCACTTAAGCAAAACAAAGGTATATGTGACCATATCCATAACAAAATATTTATAATCCTTCACCTCCCAATTAACCAACAAGATATCCGACAATTTTCTCGGAGATTGGCATTTGCAGTTCATGTTCAAGCCATAGCCACTGCCCGTTCGGATTGATTTCCAAAAAACACCATCTATCATTTTCATCAACTATAAAATCAAACGCACCATAATTTAACCTAAAATCTTTTAACAGCCCCTTACACTGTCCCAAAATATTCGGTGGACAATCTATGATTTCATATTTCAGCCCCCTGTAATTTCTCCGCCAGTCCAGCTTGTCCTCCGAATCTAACCTGACAGTAAAAAAACAGCCATCAATATATGTCATCCTCACTTCATACTGTTTATTTATGTACTCCTGGAAATAAACAGGCGTTAATGAAATATCTTCATCCGATGCTCCAAGGTAACTTGTATGATACAATTCCACAACGTTCCCCACCGCTATTTTTCCTGTTGTGAGCGGTTTTATAATGGACTTTTTATTAAAAAAATCCTTGGCACGCCTATTGCTATTTCCAACAAATGATTTCGGAATAAATAACCCCTTTTTTTCAGCATACAACAATTGGAATGCTTTATTTTCAGTCTTTCTAAGTATATAAGGTTTGGTCAGTACCCTGCCTTGAAAGTCATCAACCATCCCATTAATTAATGAGATAATATCCTTCGCAATCATACCCTTGTACGCATCACTGTATTCATCAAGATTAGGAAGCCTTGGCTTTCTGTAATAGATACTATGCAGTTCCTTCTTTTCCAGACTCCATTCATCACAAGAAATCACCCATTGCCGGGATCCACCAAGTACAATCTCATACTTTGGAAACATGTCCACATCCAACCGATAAAATTCCGCAACCCCGTCATAATTGTTCATTATATAATCTACTGTATTGTCAATTGAACTTGTAATTATTAATACCTTTTCCATCTCCACCTCTTGCCAAAAAATATATACCTGCATACACAGTAATCCCCAATACGAAATAGACGATTTCCCAAGTATCTTTATTATACATCTCTGTTCAATATTTTCAAGTAATAAAATGGGTTTTAACAGCAACCTTTCCTACACAATATGGACATCCTGCACCATTGGTCCTGCTATAGACTGCAGTTCTCCATTTATGCCCTTTTTCGCATTTCCACCAAACCTTATTATGAGCATTAACCGTCAACTGCTCTGGACAGATTTTCTGGTTCCTACTATAATCCCATTCCCCAGCCAAATCCGGACGAACTGTTAAAAGATCATTGTAACCAGCTATAGCATTCCTGCCGCTGCAATAGGGACAGCCATTTCCAAGTGTACGATTATGGATAGTGGAAAGCCAGCTATGGCCTTTGTCACATTTCCACCAGACTTTTTTCTTGCTGCACTGCGTAAAATGTTCTGGCAGTTTCCCATCATTTCTTTCATAATCCCATTCCATGGCAAGAGCAGGATTTGTTGTAACAAGATCGTTATAGCCAGCCAGCACTCGCTTTCCGCTACAATATGGACAATTTCTGCGACCGCCGCTGCGGCTGTAGATATCAGCTTTCCAGCTATGGCCTGCTTTACACCTCCACCAAACTTTCTTCTCACTGCCCTGGGTGAAGTTTCTGGGTAATGCCACTCCATTTTTATCATAATCCCATTCCTCTGCAAGCGCCTTATTCAATGTTCCCAAATCATTGTATCCTGGTATGGCATACCTGCCGCTGCAATAGGGACAGCCTTTCCCCGAAGCCCTGTCGCTGACCAATGCCTGCCAGCTATGCCCCTTTCTGCACTTCCACCAGACTTTCCGGTTGCTCTTACGTGCCACCATGCTTGGCAGCATACCCTCATTTTTCATGGAATCCCACTCCTCTGCACAGGAAGGATATCCGGATGCGAAATCATTATAGCCTTCCCATACCTTTCGGCCGCTGCAATACGGGCAACCGTTCCCACCATATCTGTGACTTATGTCTGCCTGCCAGCTATGGCCGTTTCTGCATTTCCACCAGACTTTCCGGTTGCTCCCATAAGTCACTGTTTCTGGAGAAATGCCATTGTTTTTTTCGTAATCCCATTCCCCTGACAGACAGGGAGCCTTTGATGCAAGGTCATTATATCCAATAAGGACTTTTTTTCCGCTGCAATAGGGACAGCCTTTCCCTGCCGTCCTGTGGTATATGTGCGCCCTCCAGGAATGTCCTTTACGGCATTTCCACCAGACGACTTTATGCGATCCCCGCGTAATATCCGATGGGAAAACTCCTTCCGGGTTGTTTTTATCATAGTCCCATTCTTTTACCAGTTCCGGAAATTCCTCAGATAATGTCAATTTCTTCACCATTTTACATTTCACCCGTTTCTTTCCACATACGCTGCAGGAGTTCCTCCTCCCGGCTTCTCATTTTCCTGTCCGCTGATACAGCTTCCGAAAAAGAGGTTGGAATTCCGGCGTCCGCCATCCTTTCCATTGCCGCCTCGGTCACTTCCGTATCTGGATTCTCCAATAAATTTTCCTGCTTCAGTATCTCATTTGCCACCGCCGGGTAAAGGTATGTTTTCAGCATCTTCCTTAGATACCTGTTCTCCGCCGCCAGCTTATTTTTTTCCCATAAAATCCTGCCAGTATCTGTCTCTTTTGCCTGAACGCTCCGTGCAAAGGCAGAATTGTCATTTTTCAGCTGGCGGATTGTGTTTTGGAACTCCATATTTTCCCTTGACAATGAAATACATTTTTCATAAACCTGTTTCCAGTAAGCATCCATTTCACCAAGGACTTTCCTCAGTTCATCCGGATCTCGGCGTGCCTTTAACACACTGGCTATATCAAGGCTCTTATAAGAGTCTCCCTTCAGCATCTGCATTCCGTTCTCATTCAGCACCATCGCCTTCAGTTCCTCCATACGTTCCCTTACTTCCGGATAACGTCTGAAGTCATACGCCTTGATATCCTTCCCATTTCTGGCAGCAAACCGTTCCAGAAACGAACATTTAAGTTTTGACGGGTCACCGGCAGCCTCCGTTGTAAAATAAGAATCCACAAGCTGTATCAGTTCATCCGCATCTGCTTTTCTTGGTCTTGCCATTTTTCCTCATCCTTTCCGTAACTTTTTATCAGGCAGTCCCTGTAATGCGTGCAGCTCTGCTGGAGCCTTAATATTGCGCTTTTTATATCTTCCTGCATCCCGATTCCTTGCCGTACAGCCTCAATCATATGCATCAGGAACCAGCTGTCTGCATCCACATTTTCTTTTCCCTTTACCGTATCATAAAAATCCAGATGCACCCCCTGCACGTCTGCCATGAAATATCTGCAGCATTTACAGTCGCCCATCTCTCCAAGAGAATTAACTGCACTGATACAGTCCTCCACATCCAGTTCCTTTCTTTTGGAAGACCTGCACCATCCATCTTGTACCCTTATCAGCCCGTCCGGCTGCACAAACTGATACTCCCTTTGTCCCTGAATCAACACACCAGAACCCTTCTTTCCTTTCCTGTACATCTCATATGTTGCACACTCCACGAGGTTTGCCATGTTTGCATAATAGTTGGAACTGACAGTTATGTCCTCATGCCCGGCCAGTTCCATACAGACAGTCGGCGAGCCTCCTGAAATAATGAGATTCATCATGGCTATATGCCTTGTATCACCCAGATGGATCATAGAAATATCGTTTCTTTCAGACAGCGCCTCACGATAAAAAACTTTTAATACAAATCTCAGATTCATATACCCATAAGGAAGTGAGATGGATGCTCTTTTATCCCATTTCTCATAGCAGCTGCTTGCTTCCCTGCAGAACAAAGTCCCAATGGGCGAAGGCAGCATACCATTTGTCCGGTTCTGATACCACTTAATTTCCTTTGCCAGTTTCCAGCTGACGGGATATGACTTCTTCTCAAAATCCCCGTCAATGCTATAAGTGATCCCTGAATTTGCTCCTTTCAGTCTGGTACGTCTGACAGTGATAAAATTTTTATCCCCACTGCACACCAGGCAGTCCCTTGGCATCATCAGAAACTCCGTAGGCCGGAGCGGCAGTACCGCCGTCAGGTTCCACCATAAAAATAAAGGAAAATAAAACAGTTTCGCTGGTTCTCCGGCTGATATCCAGAACTTGTCCAGTTCATCATGAAAGCGAAAATATGACTTAAAATCAGCCAGTTCCCGTGATCTGCCCTTTTTTCTTCCTGATGCGGCATTATTTTCTTCCAATGATTCTATGACAGCATCCCGTTCCGTGGAATATCCGGGAATCAGCTGCAGAAACTCAACGGCATGCCCTGCATTTTTTCTGACTGTAACCGCCTGGTCAAACCCTGATTCGCCAAGCCGCCTCAGTGTATTGGTGACATTCCTCAGGGAATGGAGCGATAATGCCCCCATTTGGAACAGCACGTAGGATTTGGCCGCATCCTTGTAACAATCAGACGTGCAGCCCACCCAGCTTTCCGCATTTCTATAAAACAGCTCGTCAGATAACCCAAAGCACAGACGCACCCTTTTTCTCTCATCGCACAGCTCCCATTCATCGTCTCCGAATATCCCTGTCTGTATCACACCATGTTCCTTATAGTAAGAAAATATATTTTCAGCCCTCCTAAAGCTTTCATCATCAATGCTGTTAATCGACAGATACCTGCTATACCCCAGCCCCGGAGCCTGATTTGCCATAACCACCATATCCTTCTATTCCCCTTTCCATAATTTCTGCCAGCAGTACCATATCCGCATCCGGATAAAGCTCCTTTACGGAATGCAGTAATTCCCCTGCCATCGGCAGAACCGCCTCCCTTATCATCTTCCTGTAACGCCACCCGTCATCTGAACTGCACAGGGGCTTCATTCTCTGGTATTCTTTCATCATCTGGTGCATGACTGATTTCGTATAAATCTCATACCTGCACCCAATGCATGTCCGGCTTTCGTTTCTCCGGCATGGATAGCCGCAGGCTGCCAGAATGCAGAGGCTCCCTGCATCTTTTCCGGGTGCCGCCCCGGATGCAATCCGCTGCAGGACGAGACACATATCTGTCCTGCCAGCGATTAACTCTGCCACGGTTTCCTTAGCCTTCTGATAACCCTTCACTGCCAGTTCTGCAAGTCCCTCTATGCCTGACGGGCTGATTCCTATGGACTGGATTAATGTTGTCTGACGATCTATGCCAAGCTTTCCATATGCCTCACCGGCATATGTTTCCAGAAGGATATGCGGAATAAATCCAAACACGCCCCTCTCAAACATTTCCTTTGCAATAAATTCCGGCGTATACCCACTAAAGGCAGCATCTTTCAGGTATACTTCCGTGATATCCGGAAGTGTGCCAATCCCTCCTTTATGGCTCCGTGCCAGGGCAGCAATCATATAACCTTTTGGCGCATCCGCACCACCCATGCCTGCAGCAGCCTCTATTCCCTGCAGATATGACTTGTTCGCCCTCCTGCTTGAAAAGTTATTCCATCCCAATGCCTCTGCAAACGGCTCCCCTAAAAACTTCTTTATAACAACAACATTCCTCGCAGCCTTTATAAACGGCATCCCCGCCTCAATGTCATCATGGTAGCTTGCGGCAACGGCAAGTATCACCCCCATAGGTTTTTCAAGACTTACCGGTATAAAAAGCTTTAATTCCGGAATGCCGGAATAACTTGATGTTTTATGCGGATGCTGGAACTTATACTTCATACGCAGCTGGATATCCTTTGAAAACATAGCAGCATCATTAATCTGCTTCTTTAACAATCTGTCCCTGAAATCCCTTCCACAGCATGGGATTTCAGGTTTTGGAATCCTTTCAATATCTGTTGCCCTCATGCCGCATACAAAATGCAGTGCCAGAAATGCCCAGAGGTTTGCATTGGTTTCACTGGTACATGCCTTTTCCACCAGATGCCTTTTTTCCCAATATGTCTCATTAAAAATACAGTATGCCATCCTTGAATAATCTCTCATGGGGTAGGCTGTATTCTCTTTTCTTCTGCTTCTGGTATGAAGCCTGTATGTCCAGCCGTTCTTCCCTGTTTCCTTCTGGATTTTCTCCCAAAAACTTATAAACAGTTTTGCTGTAACCAGTGGCATCTCCCTGCTTACCCTGTCCAAAATGGACCGCATTTCATCTTCATCAGCATCCAGCAGTTCTTTTCTGAGTACAGACAGCAGATAATCCAGCAGCCTCCATGAATTTGCATCTTCTTCAAGCGAAGATTCCTTTATGTAACTGACATACTTTAACGTTGTATCTGGAAATTTTCCTGCTCCATAGCCGGCAAGCACTGCCAGCTTTTCTGCATTGCTCCTTCCATAGGCATCCAGCCACAAACAGATATTTTCAATCATCCTGCCCGCCTCCATGGCATCCAGGTAATAATCTCCCCCGTCTGTATCTGCCTGCTTTTCCCCACATATATGCACATCAACTCCAAACCATCCATTCATCTCCATAAAATCTACAAGGTTGCTTTTATCCGTGGCGTTTCCCACGTATAGCGACTCCCTTGCTTTTGCCTGTTGCGCAACCACTGAATAAAAGCTCACTTTACTATCTCTATGTACAGCCATTGTTTTCTCCCTCCTCCATCAAAAATGAGGCAAGAAGTTCATTTGCTTTTGCCAGTTCCCTTACCAGGTCGCCCTTATCCTGGAGATAGATAAATGCACTTTCAGGATTTTTATCCCCCCTCCAGAATTGGAGCTGCGCAACATCCTCACCCCGCAACGCCAGCTGCACCGAAAACCAGTGGCGCAATGCGTGTGGCCCAAGCCGGTTTTCGCAAAGCAGCTGACCATAAATACGGCATTCCGGATCAGAATGCCCAAGGAGCATTGGACGCAGCCTCTCATCAATCAGTTTTCTGAATCTTTGATAATAGTCATCATATGTCATTGCCATCCCCCTGCCATTTATAAACATAGGGCAGTACTCCGGTTCAAACGCATGGATTTTCAGATATTCCTGATGATACTTATACAGCGTCTGGAAAGCTTCCAGAAACGGCGGATAAATACACTGCCTCCGTTCCTTTTTGATGTTCCCGCAGACTACGCCGTCACTCCTCATTGCATACTCATGGGTCAGGTCTATTTCTGCTTTTACAAGCCTCCCATCAATGAATGTAAAAAGAATCCCAGCTCCTTTTGGGCTTGCTTCCTGCCTGACATTGCATACCTCACCCGGTCTCAGCCCACCGAACGCCTGCAGTCCAATGGCAAGGGCTATATCAGGAGTATACCTGACAGCAAGATTCATTAAAATCCGGAACGCCTTTGTCGGAATATCACGGAAAATATTTTTTTCCTCTGGGATACCTCTGATTTGGAAATCCGGCACCTTTTTCTTCATCCACTTTCCTTTTCCCGTAAATACATCTTTTTCCTTATACAATTCACTCCTTCTAAGCGTCACATAAGAACCATATTTATAGATCAGCTTGCTAAAAAAATGAGTAACAGCACCGACACACTTTTCAATACTCTGACTCCCTTTATGTGTCCCATCCGGCTTTTTCTCCAATGCGTAATCCATAAAAAAGCTGGCCAGCATGTCCTTGGTCACTTTGAACACATGATCAATCCTGTAAATGCTGTAATGGTCAACCAATACATAATTAAGCATACGGCAGATGTAATAGAGCTTTTCCTTTGCATCTGATGCCAGCGGACGGTATACCCTGTCCTCATAAGCACCTGCAAAGTTATGCAGTCTTGTAAACCGTATGATAACACCATATCTGTTCTTAATAACAATAAACGATCTTGGATATGTCATTCCATCCGCTGTCACCAGTTTATGTTCATACACTGCATAATGATAATCCTTTCTCCAGCCACCATGTCCATTGACAGGAATTATCTCAGCCACCTATACCACCTCCTACAGAGGCGATTGTACCTGAAAACTTATTAAAAAAACAGACTTATAATTCCCTAACATTTAAACTATACTTGCGATTTTTTACCCTCATAAACATTCACATAAACAAAACCCTCTCCTTTACACAATCATCATCTTGCCCATTATATAAACAAAACGTTTTATTCATTCCAGACCATTCTGTTTATTTACTTCATTCTTGAACAAAACCCTCAATCCCTTATAAATTAAGGGTTACAAGCTTGCTACGGATTTGTTCAAAAATTTCGAGTTATTGCATTTTTTTTACCTCCTGTCAGTTCAATATCACATTCTACTTCGTTTCCCCATACATCAAACCCGTCTGTTTTTCTCCGAGCAAACAGTTCTATCTTTGGCACATCTCCCATAAGCTGGCTGATCCTTTGATGCACCTCTATCGGTTTTCTGCTGTGTTCTTCAATATGTGACACAACTACCTGATGCACCCCTGCATTAACACGCTTTGGTGCGCCTTTTGTTGCCAGAATACAAAGCTCCGCATTGCTGCGTGTCCAGTATCCCATGCCCCAAAAGAGCGAGTCACTCTTTTTATTCTGCTTTACCCATACAAACGCTACTGTCTTATAGGTAAATCCCCATGCCTTTATCACTTCCAGTCCTTCCAAAAGGCAGGGGAATGTTACCCATAGAAATAAGGCACAGTCCTTTTCTGCAATGTCAGCAACCGGAAGCGCCTTTATATCTTCTATGTCCATAGTGGGATAGTGGCTCTCTGCACTTCTTCCCATACCCTTTTTAGAATACACCCTGTAATGCCAGGGAGGGTCCGCCAGAATAACAGAATATTTCTTTTCTCCCATGCTGCCGGCTACTCCTCCTCATCCTCAAAAAAATCATCTTTGGAACCGTCCTCCGGTTCGTCATCTTCGTTCTCTAATTCCTCCTCATCTTCCTCGTCCTCATCTTCGTCCTCAATGAAGTCCTCTTTTTTCTTACGGACTACCTTGAAATAATAAGCGCCGCCGATAAAGGCTATTGCAAGTGCGCCCATGAGGATATAGGAAATGACCGGGTTCGCCTCCTCCGCTTTTTCTTCCGGCTCTGTTTCCTCTGTGCTTTCCGCATCTTCCGTATTCTCCGTTTCTTCAGTATCTTCCTCCGTCTGCTCTGTATCTTCCGGCTTTTCCCCGTTATTGTTCGGCAGGGCGCTGTCTTCTGCCGGGATTGCAGATTCCAATGCAGCGGAATTTTTCGGTAAGGTTTCGCTGTTGTCGGAAGTTGCATTTAACAGGTCATTTTCCGTAATCTCCGTAAGGAAATACACCATTTCCTCCTCCCCGTCACGGTCAATGATCAGGTAGAAAACCTTGTCCGATGCGGTCTGGATTGTATAAAATTCCTTCCCCTGCTCTGACTGCTCTTTCTCCGTATTTCCGCTTTCTGCCTTTTCTGCGGCATCCGCTTTGGCAAATTCCTCTTTCTTCTGTTCCTCCGGCATCTGTGAAACAGTATTCCCGTCACCGTCCGTTTTGGTATGCTCCGTTACCGTGGCTGTTGCATTCCCCGGCTTGGTGGCTTCGGCATTTACCGGGAGCTGCTCTGCCGGGTTCTCGTCACTCTCATCCGCAGGGTCTTTGTAATACGGGTTTTTGGTCTTATATACTTCCGACATATTCCCGGCATTGTCCATTGCAGAAATGGTAAAATACTCATACCCTGCGTCAAACTGCTGTAAGCGGATATTCAGTGTGCCGTTTGTCAGCTCTGTAAATTCATACCCATTCACATACACCGCCTTTGCGCCGGAA
>ERZ808035.1171-NODE-1171-length-15233-cov-6.085181_pt1 | contig 15233 bp, 16 predicted proteins | sample MGYA00380189_ERZ808035 | MGnify/ENA primary metagenome ERZ808035 (study PRJEB31490, sample SAMN06133407) | mouse gut metagenome | isolation source: M5_1 | host: mice | place: China: Chengdu | collected 2015-05 ...
TTTTCCCGCGGGTGTCTCCACCGCAAAATAGAGATTTTTGCGGTCAAATCCCGTCACAAGGACATAAGGCTCCCTCAGTCCCAGGACACATACGATATCCTCTTTCACGTTCTCTGTGGCCGTGGCCGTAAAAGCACTGATGACAGGTCTTTTATCCAGATGTCTGATAAATTGTACAATCTTTAAATAACTCGGACGGAAATCCTGTCCCCACTGGGAAATGCAGTGCGCCTCATCCACCGTCAGCATGGAGATCTCCGCCTTCTGTGCAAACTGCAGGAATTCATAAGTCTCAAGACGCTCCGGCGCCACATAGATGATCTTGTACTGCCCGCCGGCTGCCAGCCTGAGTGCCCGGGAAATCTGGGATTCACTTAAAGAACTGTTGATATAGGCCGCATGAACGCCTGCCTGATTCAATGCCTGTACCTGATCTTTCATAAGGGAAATAAGCGGTGATATGACCAATGTGATTCCCGGCATCAGAAGCGCGGGGATTTGATAACAGATAGACTTTCCGGCTCCGGTGGGCATGATTCCCAATGCGTCCCGCCCTTGCAGGATATTGTCGATCAGGATCTCCTGCCCTTCACGAAAAGCGGTGTAGCCGAAATATTTCTTTAGTGTATTCAGTTTGTCCATGAATGATCCTTTCCATTTTCGTATCACATCACAAAGCGATACTGTGTTTTATCATTATATGCTTTTTGTACGGGCGGTTCAATATAAATCTCAATAACCTGCATAACATGGAATAAAAGATGAGCCGCAAAGCGGCGCCGGATGCGAAGCAGACGCTTTTATGAATGTGAGGGCTGAACTGTTACCCTTTTGCTATGGCAATCTTCAGAACTTATTGCGAAGTAGGGAACAATGTGTGATAATAGAGTCTAAGGATTATCTACATATAATACAAGCAGGCACAGTGAGGTTTTATTTAGATGAAAGACAATCAGAGCGAGCAAGGCATGGGTGAGCAGATCATGGATGCTCTGTCAGATGCCCTTCAGGGCGGAAATTTCAACGAGCTGAACAGACTGGTCTCCCAGAGTGTAACCAATGTTTTGAATGAAGTGGGAAAACATATCCCGTATATAGATTGCAGCGAAGCACAACGGCAGGCACAGCAATCCGGTGCTCAGACACACGACCATGCCGGAGAACAGGCAAGACAGGCCCAGGAGCAGGCACGCAGACAGGCCGAGGAACAGACAAGGCAGGCTCAGGAGCAGGCACGCAGACAGGCTGAAAAACAAGCAAGACAGACTCAGGGACAAGCATTCCGGCTGGCCGGGGAACAGGTGCGCAGACAGGCCGAGGATTATCTGTGGCAGGCTCAGGAACAGGCACGCGGACGGATGCGAAACCAGACCCGGCATCAGGAAAAAGCATTCCGGCAGGAGAAGGCCCGCAGGCAGGCCCGTCAAATGTACCAGAACGAAAATCCTGCCCCATGGCAGACGGCTCCCGCCGCTCCCCCGCAGTTAAACAACACCGCCCTGCTTCCCTTTCATTTCAAAAAAGTGGGCAGTGTATCCAACGTGCTGTATCAGGTTTTTGGCGGCATCGGCCTGGGTTTTACTTTGATTTTTACCCTGTTTCACTTAATCCATGTGGCTGTTGAAGGAACCGCATCCCTGGCAGGTTGGGGGATCAATTTCCTCTTTCTCGCAATATTTGCGGATATGATCCGGCTGGGAATCGGCCAGCGCAAGCGGCTTAAACTGGCCGAGCGCTATGCCGGGCTGTGCGGCCGCAATCTGTATAGTGAGATCGAATATCTGGCCAGAAGCACCGGCCGGAAAACACGCCGCGTAATCAAGGATCTGCAAAAAATGATGAAGATCGGTATGTTCCCCGAAGGCCATCTGGATGAAAAAAGGACCTGCTTTATGCTGAGCGACGGGATCTACCAGCAATATCTGGAAACAGAAAACAACCGCAGAATGCGGGAAGCAGAAAACAGGCAGCAGGAAATCCTGCAGAACGCACAGGATCTACCAAAGCAGGATGCCGGACAGGGATCAGAACTTCCGGAGCAGGAAGCAGAATTAAACGCCATGATCGCGGAAGGAATGGAATGCATCCGCAAGCTCCGAGACCTGAATGATAAGATCGCAGGTGAAGTGATTTCTGCCAAGCTCTCCCGTCTGGAAAAACTGTTAAAAGACCTTTTTGACAGCGTGAGGGAACATCCCGAACAGATGCACCGTATGCACAAGCTGATGCGCTACTACCTTCCCACCACGTTAAAGCTGGTGGAGGCTTACGAAGAATTCGACCGGATCAGCGTTCCGGGCGATGATATCCTTGCCGCCAAGGCCGAGATCGAAAACACACTGGACACGATCAATCAGGCCTTTAGCGAACTTTTAAACAATCTGTTTCAGGATGCGGTGCTGGATGCCACTACTGACGCACAGGTATTGAAAACGATGCTGGCCCGTGAAGGACTGATGAGCGAAATGGATTTTGCGGCGGCAGACTCAAATACAAAATAAATGGAGGACAACAAAATGAGCAGCAATCTGGATGATATGTTACAAGAAGCGCCTTCGCTGACGCTGGAACCCTTTGAACAGGCGGAAATTGTGGAAAGTGCCCCTCTCTCCATCGCAGAGGAGAAACCTAAAATTCCCGAAGTGGTTTTAACGCCTCAGGAACAGAAAATGGTAGATGATTTTGCCGCCCAGATCGACATCACCAACACGCAGATGGTGATGCAGTACGGCGCCGGAAGCCAGAAAAAGATCGCTGATTTTTCTGAAAGCGCTCTGAACAATGTCCGCACCAAAGATATGGGCGAAATCGGACAGATGCTGGCAGACGTAGTCACAGAACTGAAAGACTTCGGCGAAGAAGAGGAAAAAGGCTTTTTCGGCCTTTTCAAGAAAGGCAGCAACAAACTGGAAAGCATGAAAATCAAATATGACAAGGCAGAAGGCAATATCAACAGAATCTGCAAGGTCATGGAAGATCATCAGGTGACTCTTCTAAAAGATGCCGCCATGCTGGACAAGATGTATGAACTGAATCTCAATTACTTTAAAGAACTGTCCATGTACATACTCGCCGGAAAGCAAAAACTGAATCAGGCCAGAACCGTGGAACTTGCAGCCCTGTTAAAGAAAGCCGAAGAAAGCTCTCTTCCGGAAGATACCCAGGCAGCCAACGACTATGCCGCCATGTGCGAGCGTTTTGAAAAGAAGATCTACGATCTCGAACTGACCAGAACAATCTCCATGCAGATGGCACCCCAGATCCGCCTGATCCAGAGCAATGATACCGCCATGTCGGAAAAAATACAGTCTACCCTTGTAAATACCATCCCTCTCTGGAAAAGCCAGATGGTAATCGCTATCGGCCTGAACCATTCCAGCGAAGCCGCCAGGGCACAGAAAGAAGTGACTGATATGACAAACGCGCTTCTCAAGAAAAATGCAGAGGCGCTTAAGACCGCCACCATTGAGACTGCAAGAGAAAGCGAACGCGGCATCGTGGATATCGAGACCCTCACTGCCACCAATCAGACACTGATCAGTACGCTGGATGAGGTCATGAAAATTCAGGAAGACGGTCGCGCCAAACGCCGGAGCGCAGAAGCCGAGCTTGGCCGGATCGAGGACGAAATGCGGCAGAAACTGCTTGCTGTCAGCCGCTCCTCCCGCTCTTCATAATACATTATCCGAATCACCTTTCCCTGACAACAGACGCAGCACCTCTGTAACAGCGGAAAGGTGATTTTGCTTGAAGCACAAATGATCCTGTTTTCCGGCGTAACCTCTCCTGATACCCGGAAATGTATCTTCCATACGAGGCAGAATATCCGTCCGTAGTTCAGCATAACATGGAGACCATGCTTTGTAAATTTCCGTTCAAAGCCGGGTGGTTTCAACGCCCGTATATCCGTTTGTCTGCCATTTCCATATAAAAGTTTGAAATTTATTCTAAAAAAATTAGAAAAATGTAAGATTTCCTTCTCTTCAAAACGGATTATAATGTGAAAGGAGGCTAGAACAACTGTTATGAAAGCAAACGAACATAATTTTATCACCTTGCTCAAAAAACAAAAAGAAGAAGGCATTCTGTACGTGATCGAAACCTACGGCGGTCTTCTGCAGTCCATTGTCCGCCGACGGCTTGCCGCATGTCCTGACAAAGCAGAAGAATGCATGAATGATATCTTTCTGGGCATCTGGCAGAATATTGACAGCTTTGACCCATCCAAAGGAACCTTCATCAACTGGGCCTGCGGCGTCGCCAGGCTGGAAACAATCGATACTCTGCGCAGAATGCAGCGGCAGAAAAATGCCCTTCCGCTGGAAGAAGTCGAACTGCCGCAGGAAGACGAGGGCCTGCTCCATCTGATAGACAGAGAATTGTCAGAGGAAACGGAAGAACTGCTAAGCTGTCTCTCCGAAAAAGACCGCCAACTGTTCCTGCGCATTTATATGGATGAGGAGGATCCCGTATCCGTCGGTCAGTCTCTGGGAATCAGCCGTGACAACGTCTACGTGAGACTCTTTCGGGGCAAGAAAAAAATCCACAAAAAATATACAGGCAAACACAGGCTCACTCAGAAAGGAGATTTCATATGAACGCCAAATTATATCAATTAGCCAACAATATCAAATCCGAATATCATACATCTTTCGACAGTTCTGTGCCGGCGTTAAACGAACACGAAATCGAACGGTACAGTAAGACGGTTTTAGCCCGTATCCGAAACGGCAGCTGCCAGACTCCGGCAGAAACCAAAGAAGACCGTGCCGCTGACAGGAAACACGATACAAAAACGGTTTCCTTCGGAAAACGCTTTGTACGCAGAACATTCAAGTTTGCGGCGGCCGCCGCCTGTATGGCATTTGTCCTTGGTGTAACCGTATTCAGCGAAGACGTACATGCCGCCGTCAGACACATAAGCTGGAGTCTCGGCAGCGCGCTCGGCCTTCCCGGCGACCTGGCTGATTATCGGGATATCATTAATACATCCATCACAGACAATGGTTACTGTATCACCTTGCAGGAAGTCATTGCCGCTGACGAGAAAATAGTGATTAACTATACAATCCAGCGCGAAGACGGAGAATCAATGGGCGAAATTCCTGCTTCCCCGAACTCCGATCTACTCTACATCAACGGAAAAAACGTAACCAATACCGTTTCCGGGGGCAGTGGCTATCTTGATGATGAGCGCACCGTAATCGGCATCAGCAAAGCTTTTGACGTACCGGGCGTAGATATGACAAAAGAAAGCACTTATCAGTTGAGGCTGAATGATTTATACGATTACAATCTTGACACCAAAATAAGAGGAAAATGGCATTTTTCCTTCTCGGCTGACGGCTCCGACCTGATTGCCGACACTGTCACTATCCCGCTTAACCGGACCTTTGCCATTGCAGACGGCATTACCGTAACCCTGGATAACCTTACGTTGAATGAACTGGAACAGCGGATCACCTACCATACGGAAGGCTCCTCCGGTTATCTCCTGCAGCTGACCGCCACAGACCCATCCGGCAGACAGGCTCAATTTGACACAAAAATACAGGATGCAGAAGGCAGCGGTTATATGCAGAATCAGGAAATCCTCTGCGACGGACGTATCGACGAATCGGCCGGTACTGTAACCATGGTGCTTTATGCCGTAAAAATGCCTGAACAGAGCGGACGGATGAGCAATGACTACCAGCAGGTGGGAGAAGCTTTTGAAGTGAAGATAAACGATTGATTTTATATCAGAGTCACTTAATATTATGCCAAAAAGCCAGAGCCTGGGCGCAGACTTTGGCTTTTTGAACGTTATGGGCTAATATCAACTTTCACAGCCCGTATCAAAACGCGTAAGACTATATTTTCTGATGTAGTCATTCACCAGCGACTCCGCATAATTTTGCGCCGTGGCATAGCCGCACGCCTGCAGATAACGGGCTGTCAACACGTAATCACTGCAGCCGATCACCGGTGCATACCGAAGCGTTCTTCCGCCGTCAGTACTCCTTCCTGCAATATAATCATTATGATCCTGAATCGACTGTTCCCAGCTGTCATAAGCACGCCACTCCGTCTGCGCTACTGTATAATAACTGCCGTCCTCTCTTTGCTCCGTGGCATCCTTCACATAAATTCTTCCTTTCCAGCCATTCTTTTTGATACCAAATAAGGCGTTGGCCTCCCGCGCCAGCTCCGAAGTGCCCCACGCTGATTCTTTAATAGCCTGTGCTGTCACCACAGAGGGAAGCATGATCTTCCGCTCCTGCCAGTCCCGATAAGCGATCCTGCCCACAAATTCCGCAAATTTTTCTCTCCTGCTCTCCGCTGTCTCCCCATCCTGTTTCATCATCGTTTCACAGACTGCATCAAATATTGCAGTGGCAATTCCCCGTTCCGCATCGACACGAAAATAAAGATCTGCATCCATTTCATTGTCACAAAAACATACCTCGATCAGCATTGCCCTTGCTTTTGTTTTGCGAATAACATACAGGCCGCTTCCGTCTTTTACACCACGGTTTATAAATCCCAGCCCGGCTATATGTGCACAGACCGCCATCGCTTCAGAATGCTTCTTACCCTTGTATGTATACACCTCAACCCCTCGCCCCTGATGATCACCGGATGCATTAAAGTGAATACTGATGAACAGATCCGGTTCTGCCTGGTTACAGATTTTGACTGCTTTCGTCAAGTATGCCTCCTGTGTATCTGCCCTGTCTACCGTACAGTTTATTACTTCCACTCCGGCATCAGCCAGCTTCCTGATCAAAATATTCCCTACAAGGCGCGTATGCTCGGACTCCTTAAATAAGCCTGCCGCGCCGCTCCCCGGACCCTCTATGGTATGTCCGCAGTTTATTCCGATTTTCATACTTATCCCTCCCTTTAAATTGAAAAATCTCTGCTTTTCAACCTATCTCTTCCTGCTCCATCTGCAATTCCGGTAAACCGGCCAATGATGTCAGTGCGGAAAGAATTCCTGCCAGCAGCACTGTAGAAATCGCCCTCAGCCATTCCACATCATTTAACATCACCGCCGTTCCGATGGATGCCACACCAGTCTGTGCCATCGTTTTAACTGCTCTTACACCTGCAGCCTTCAACCATTGCTTCGCTTTTCTGCTTATCATCCTCTGCTTCCCCTTTCTTACAATATGGCAATAACTGCCGTTACAAAAGCTCCAATAATACCGCCTGCCAGCGCGGTAATCACCGCTGACCTCAGCGTCTTTCCGTTTTCCACAGGCACATTTTCCAACACGGTCAGACGTTTCCCCTGTTTGTTGATCTCTTTTAACATATTCTCCAGGCTCACCGCCATTCTGTTCACAGAGATCGCCAGATCCTGAAGCGCCATGTTTTGTGTTTCAAGATCCTTGACCCGCTCTTTCACAGAACTGATCTCATGCTCATGTGCCTCCAATTTGACCAGTACTTCCGTCTCATCCATTTTCCAATACCTCCTGACTATGTGATAATCGTGTTATGTATGATAGAGTAAAAAAATTTTAAATTGTAAATACTTCTTTTATAGTTATCTATTTATATAGTTCTTTTGAGTTTTTTTAAAGCACGCAGTTTCATCTGATTAACAGTCTGCCTTGATTTATGCAGTATTCTGGCAATTTCGGCCGACGTATAGCCTTTCACGTAAACAAGATAAATAATGCTCCTCTCATTTGCATTAAGGAGCCTGTCTATTCCAAGTTCCGTAAAAATGTCTGTTTCTTCCGTTTTGGCCAATTTTGCGTCAATATGATATTTCTGTTCCTGGGATAATTCGGAAAATAAGATTTCTTTCCGGGAGTTAAAAATTTTTTTACTTTTTTTCAGATAAAAATTTGTCACACAGATTTTAATGTACGCTGCTGCCACTGCGTCCGTCCGTTCGTGTAATCTGCACAAGTTAACTGCCCTGATCAATTCGATAAAGAAAAGTTCACAGTCCTCATAAGCATCATCATAATTAAGTTTGCGGGCATACTTTCGCAGCAAAGGCTGAAACAGACTGATCAGTTCTAACAAAGCATCGTCGTCCTTCGCCTGAGCCCTAGTCAGCAATTCACATATCATATTCATTTCCTCCTTTTATTTGAAAGAGGATTTATTCGGGAAAATGTAAATATTGAAATGTAAAAAATTGTATAAATGTGGAAAATGATATTTTTTAGAACTTTTAGAAGCCTGGAGAAAAGAAACTCCATCTGTTTGAATTATATATTATATTTTTATAAATGTCATTTATTTTTATGTAAAAAAGTGAAAAATGTCTGTGTATCAATTAACTGTTAATCCTATTTTGTCACAACCATTGCATCAGGATAAAGATTTTGTACATACTCTGCCAAATCCTGCCTGACATGAATCGTTATACCGGATGTATCTGCGTCGTAGTTGCCATAAGACTGTTTAAACATATGGGCGGGTACGTCTGAAAGATTGTCAGAAAGCCATACATCCTTTAAAGCCGGGCAGTCATAAAATGTCTGATCATCAATCTCCGTAACGCTGTCAGGAAATATGATTTCTTTCAACACCGGCAGGTTATGAAAAGCGTGCTCGCCGACAAACGCAAGTCCATCTCCCAGCGTGACTTCCGTCAGAACTTCACATTCTGAAAAAGTATATGCTCCCATTTTGCCTCCGCCACACCCTCCGGGAATGCAAGCGGATTCCAGCGCCATACAGCCGGCAAACAGACGCTCTGTCGTAGCGGACACATATTCAACATCCTCCGGCAGATCGACGTGCTTCAAACTGCTGCAGCCGACAAAAAGATTGCGCGTCGCAAGTTTTTCCAGAGAATCCGGAAATTCGATGGTTTCTATATTCGTGCAGCGCGAAAATGCACCCTCCGCGACATACTTCACGTTTGAAGGAAGAGTGATTGTGGAAGAAGTACACCCGTGAAATGCATATAAAGGTATTTCTTCTATCGCATTCGGAATGACCAGATCCTCAGGCGCTTCATACTCCCCGTTTCCACCAAATATGCCGCATGTCACCATGCCATCTGAGTGATTCGCTATTTTGATGACCGCATATTCCTTTCCCTCGTAGGTAACGGTATCTGTCAACTGGCAATAAGGATTCAATATGGTATCTATTTCCGCATAGCCGTTTTCATAAAGCTTATAGCGCACGCCCATAATGTCATAAGTCCATGACAACGCTTTTCCCATGTCTATTCCGTTCTGCAAGGTGTTTTTACTGCCGCAGCCGGTCATGAACGCTGCGATCAGCAAAAGTAAAATAACGATGTTCGAAACCTTTATTCTCTTTCTTTGTTTTGTCTGCACGCTTCTTTCCTCTTTTCTTTCGTATATGCACAATATGCTGATGATAAGTGCCAATGTATCAGCAAACATTGTATCACGGGCACACTCATCTGACAAGGCTGATGCCAGGGACTCTCACGCCACAAAAAAGAATAATAAATATTTTGAAACCAAAAGACAATATCTCACGTCTAATGATCGTAAAACAAATAAAGGACGCTTGTTTGTTTTACAATCATACGCGCGTAGGAGAAAGTTAATGAAAAGCATTGAAACAAAGTTTTGTGTAAAAAAGGCGCAGAGGCATGATAAAGACGCATTTACCGAACTCATGCAGTTATATATGAAGGATATGTATAGAACTGCCATTGCGATTCTAATGAATGAAGAAGATGCTGCAGATGCTCTTCAGGATACAATTCTCACCTGTTGGGAAAAGTTATATACACTTAAGAAACCGGAGTTCTTTAAGACATGGATGACGAGAATACTTATCAACCATTGCTATGATATCATAAGAGACAATGCAGCTTACAAGAATATAGAATCTTATGAAGAACCATCAAAATGTGATGAGTATAATCTTGAATTGAAGGAGGCATATGCTTCTATAGACGAACGATATCGACTGCCTATGGAATTGTACTATAGTCAGGGATTCAAGATGAGAGAAATTGCTGAAATGTTGTCATTACCATTAAATACCATCAAGACGAGGATTTCAAGAGGAAGAAAACAAGTGGAAAAGTATTATCGCGATTGTTAGGAGGATACAAATGGCAAATAAAAAAACTATACTTTCTGAAGAAATAGAGTTATCGGAAATTGTGTTAAAAAAAACAAATCAGGCCTTTGAAATGATTAAGCAGGAGGATATTGTTTGTATGAAAAAAACACATACCAGAAGTAAAAAAATGTTTAAAACGCAGGCTGCCGTTATCGCAGGTGTTTGCATATTAGCTGTTAGCAGTATAAGTGCCGTTGCCGCAATTCATCATTATTGGGGAAGAGGCATGAACGCAAATATTCAGGCATCCGATGAGCAGCAGCGAGTGCTTACAGAAAAGAATATAGCAAAAGTGTACAGTGAAGAGCCGGATCGTCCGTCACTTGCCGTAACAAATAACGGTGTTACAATAGAGCCGGATACAGTTATTGTGGATGAGAGATTTGTATATATGGCATTTCGTATTTCTGGTTATAGCGTAGCGGATAAGATGGAGCCGGGATTTGATATGGTAAATGTGTATCAGGGAGATAATCCTGAGGATGAAAGCGCATGGGTTAATATGAACGGAACCATGTATGATGGAATTATCCTTGATGAAAACGGTAAACCGGTATATGAAGATGGAACATCCATAGAAAGTTATGAAGATGGAAGTATTATCTCTCATTATACTGATGATAATGGAAATATGGAATACATGATTCGGGCAAGTGTTGTGGACAAGAACGATTCATTTCTCGGCAAAACAATGCACGTTGAATTCAAAAATTTGGGAACATTCTCAAAAGGATCGTTTATTCCTGCCGTGGATGGGAACTGGAATTTTGAAATAAACCTTTCTGATGTCAGTTCGACTCAAAATATAAAAGTAGGACAGAAAGTGGAAGGAACGGGTTTCACAATGGAGGATATCAATGTCTCACCGATTTCCATCAAAGTGAATTATTCTGTCAGTGCGGCTCCGGTAGAAAAAGAAGATGATCTTGGCATTCCCGAAGTCAAGGGAGTTGTATTAAAAGACGGAACAAGAATTCCCTACTTAACGAATCCCGGCAGATTAGGATATACAGATAGCAGCAAGTCAAATGCGTATCAAATAGCAGGTTTTGCCCGGGTTCTTGATATTGATGAGATGGCTGCGCTAATCGTTTTGACATCGTATGAAAATGAAAAAGTTGAGACACTAGAGATACCGGTCTCAAAATAAAATATGAAGGAGTATTACCGGATACACCAGACAGATTTGAAAGCGGCCTAGCTGCTTTTGAATAAATCTTTACGCGGATGTGGCAGCTGGAAGCAAGTTCCTTCCGACAACCCGTGCAAATGAAAAAGTTAGAAAAAAGCGAGTAAAGCTCAGAGAATCGGATAGAATCCTTTCGTTTTAGTTGTCTATGCTGGCGGGGACAGGTCAAAATGAGTTTTTTGCCAAGTAAGGCATTCTGTCCTAAAAGGGTTGCCTGTTTCCTTCTTAGAAAATGCTACCACTTACTGATAGTGCGGGGTATAAATTATTCAGTACGTCAAATGTTTCCGCTTGCCGGTGGCGCGGAGTACAAATTAGCCGGCGTGAAAAATTTTCCATAAAAATTTGTTTTTTGGCATTGTACTTTTTCCTGCTTTTGCGTATAATATAGTTGTAAGACGCTTTACGGTGTGCGGCATGGAAACACTGTTTATTCAAACACGTTTCACAATGTACGGCAGTGGAACATTGTTTACACAATCACGCTTCACAATGTGCGGCAGAGAAACATTGTTTACCAGCCTCCGGTGCGAGCCGGAGGCTTTCTTTGGCAAAACATCTTTTGACGGATGCGGAGGTACTGTAATGGTTGAACGCGGGTTATATTATGCAACCGCTGATTTTGCACAGATGATAAAAAATAACGGTGGCACATGGAACGACACCAAACACCGCCCCATTGTCTGCCTGATCAAATCCAAAGAGCATGACGGCCTGTATTGGGCCATCCCAATGGGAAAACTGAACCACCGTGATGCCGCAGGGCAGAAACGTCTTGACTTTTATTTAAACCTTCCCGAAGAGACTATGAAAAAAAGTCTGTAAATACAGATCTTCTATGATAATGATAGGCGAAAAGCTTATTCTCAGATAGGAAGTGTCAAGGAATTTAAGATAAAATTATTACATTTTTCTAATATATATACTGGGTATTGCATCTGCCAGCCATACTTTTTCATTGCCAAAGTAAAATTTTATTCCGTCATTCCATGCCGTTTTTGCATCAATGATTAATATACACGCCTTATCATCATGGCGCTTTCCCACCTTTTCAGCAGTCTCAATGTCTTGTGATAAATGAACATATTGCCTGCTTTGGGGTAATAAGCCATTTTTACTAATTGATTCTACAAATCGCCTTGCTGTACCATGATATAAAACATTTGGTGGCATTTTGTCTTCTTTTAAAATCTTAATTGGCATAGAATGTCCATAAAATGCTCTGATTTTTCCACCTGCAAGTTCATGGCGCTTCTTCTCAGATTTTTCAATCATCTCATTCAAATCTGCTTCACAAATGCTGCTCCATTTCTCGGTTCTATGCAATGCGTCTAAAAGTTGCTCAACCGGAACCCAACCTTCTTCATTCATTTCTAGTTTATATTCCCAGGGTGCATGTCGCAAAGCATAAGAGATTTCTTTGCTCAATTCCTCTAACTTATTCATCCTCTATTACCACATATCCTTGAGCTATAAATTGAAACATACCAACTCCATCCAAATACATGATATAGTGTTTGGGATTCCAATAATTGAAATCCTCTTTGTTAACATCCTTCAATTCTGCTAACCATTCAGAATCTACTAATTCAACTATTCTATCATATGAACCATATAATTTAGGTGTAAACCTTGCTGATGTATGCTTATTACACAGTACAGAATTGAATTTAATTACAATTTTTCTTAATCTGCTTTCCTCATCCATTCCTATTAACTCAATTCCCATATCCATGTCTTTAGACTCAATGACAGGATCTTGTTTTAAACTTGATGAAAAAATGGGTAACTCATATTTTATTTCGTTCTTCATTATTGTCCTCCACTTGGTCTAACCGTTGATATTCCTTCCGAAGTTAGCTTATTTCTAGATAATTGTCCAGCGAGCAACTCCTCAAACAAAGCATCTCCTGTTCTATCAATAGCATTCCACTGATCTCTTGGTATTCCTGCTTGCGTTAACGCTTGTGATGTTCTGGTATTTAAAATTAATGTGTTTTCATCCCTTACAATATATTCAACAGGTAAATCTGCTACATTAACTTTTCCAGAATTAATAGCATTCACCAAATCATCAATCGTATTAATAGGTTCTCCTGCTAAGTCTGAATATATTTTTCTTCCTTTTGCACTAAAAGTATTGCTGTATGTTTTTTGAGCATAGTTAGCATTGTCTAATACTCCACTGCCACCCTTACTCCAACCAACACTCCCCCGCAGCACTTCCACTGCACAGCCTGCTCCATAGAACCCGGCGCTTCCAAGCCCGCCTATCACTGCTCCTGTCAGCGTATCCCTGACAAAGCCGCCCAGACTAAAGCCGCCGCTCTCCTGCGTACCTCCTGCCTTGCCACGATTCTGGCCATACTGTTATCCACGGGTATTTCCATCTCCTAACCCGTTCCACGGATCAAAAGGATCCGGTGATGCGAATACACCAGTTCTTTTCAGATCAAATTCTCCTCTGTCTCTCACCTACCAGATCATGGTGTTCAAAAACTCATCTGGATGTCATACTCTTGTAAAATTCGGTAGACGATACTCCGCTTGACACTGTCCTGCACTTCCCCTCTGTCATTTGTATTCTGTGTACAGGTTTCTTTTTCTATGATAAAGGCTCCTATGATTTTTCATTTTATCATAAAAGATCTTCTAAAACTATTGAATCAGTGGTTAATGAAGCACTTTCATAAAAAACGCTTACTTTTTATCTCTCTGTGAAGCCAAAAACCGGAGTTGTTCCAAGACCTTTATAGTCTATGAAATAACTCCGGCATTGCGTTCTATCTGGACATTAAATGCTTTTCTTCACATACTCTTAAGAATTTCCATTAAAACATACATTTCCGAAATCACTTAACAGTCAAAACAATACTCATACCCATTCGAAAGGTATTATGTGTCATATTAATTGCCTCGCAAAATCTTTTTCCTCTTTATAACTGATGTTTTCCATTTTCTTGCTTATTCTAACTCCAGTTAAACTCAGGAACCAAATAATGTCATCATTCTTAACCATCCTCTGTCCAGATTGCTTTTCTTGATATTCCCCCCCTACATTTTGGACATTTACAAAATGGTAATTTGTTCATATTATGCATAACTTCAAATTCATCTTTTAAAGCAAAAAATAATTCTGGATTAGTTGGATTAGCAACGATCCCCTTCCAATCACATTTCAAGCAATTTGCATATTCAAGTTGCACTCTTCTCCACTTTCCTTCATATTTATAAATCAAACATGGCAGCCATTTCGTAACTCGAAAATTTACAGGTTGGAAAGCAATAGCAAAATCTTGCTGTTCACATATAAACTCTACATCTTTTTTTAGCATAGACAAAACATGATCATCTTTTTCCATCTCCGACTTTTCTTTTAATATATCTATTCCTGTTCTCATGCTTTTGTCAAGAATATACACCTCCTCTCCGTCTATATTTTCAATCTGATTAGTTATGCTTGTTATATCACTTATAATCATCTAAATTCTCCCGAACCAAACTTAATTAAATACTCACTTTCACCAGTTCCACTCAATGTCTGTTCAATCAATTGAGATTTAGGAATATAGGCTTCATATACTCTACCATTTACTCCTGCAAATCTTCGTGCAACATTTGAGTCTGTCGTTACTGACATAAAAGTCCTCTTTAAGCCAAATGCTTCGGATAATTCTGTACCAAATGCACCGTGGGCTTGTACATAATCATTTTCATTTCCCCATATCTTTAACCAGCTATCATGAACAGTATTTGATTGAATATATGCCTCATTCAGATTACCTGTTTCATAGTATATGCCTCGCGTAGCATCACTCATCAACTGACCAGTTTCCTTAAATGTAGCCATTTCTGAATATTTGTCCATACCTCTATAAACATGCAATACCTCTTCAGAATCTCTGCCACCCTTACTCCGGCCAACACTCCCCCGCAGCACTTCCACTGCACGGCCTGCTCCATAGAACCCGGCGCTTCC
>ERZ808035.1173-NODE-1173-length-15214-cov-9.131136_pt1 | contig 15214 bp, 15 predicted proteins | sample MGYA00380189_ERZ808035 | MGnify/ENA primary metagenome ERZ808035 (study PRJEB31490, sample SAMN06133407) | mouse gut metagenome | isolation source: M5_1 | host: mice | place: China: Chengdu | collected 2015-05 ...
AGCCGCCTTGCGGCGGTTGCGCTCCGAAACGCGCCTGCGGGCGCAGCCGCACACACCCCTCCTTCCCGTTGCGGAGGGCTCCCTTCTTTTTTGACAGACTGAGGCGAGCGCCGCACATACCGTGCGGCGCTCGCCGTCTCAATAGGAACCTGACGCGCCCTGGGCCGTATTCCTCCTTTTCGCACCGGCGGCTGTCCCGGCCGGGGGACGGGTTGAAACTGCGGAGCATGCCCCCATTCGCCATTGGAGCGAATGGGGCTTATCTGCATACGCCGCCGCATATGGCCGCCTCTCCCCGCTGCGGCCTGGCCGTGGGATAAAAGCCGGCCGGATGTGCCTGCGGTGTGTCAGCCCGGCCCCCGCCGCAGCGTTATCACCGCCACCTCCGGGCGGTTGAACAGCCGCAGGGCAGATCCCGAATTTCCCAATCCCCGGGTGACAAACAGCGCAGACCCGTTCTCCTCATAGAATCCCGCTGTATAGGAGGGAAAAAACGTCCGGTCTGTAGAGAGAAGCCCGTCTGTAAACGGCAGGCGGACAATCCCGCCATGGCCGTGGCCTGAGAGCACCAGATCTGCCCCCAGATAACTGTACTGCTCTGCAAACCGGTTATTTCGATGTGCCAGCAGCAGCCAAAAGGGGGCTCCATAGGCGGAATACACCTCCGCCGCCACCTGCTCCGGCGTTTTCTGATCGGCATATCCGTTGGGGTCGTCGATTCCCGCCAGAATAAGAGTGTCTCCGTTCCTCTCCAGAAGAACAGATTCATTGGACAATACGTTGGCCCCGTGAATCTCCAGCCGCTTTTTCAGCTCCGGTACACCGCCGATGGCCCACTCGTGATTCCCGGTAATATAATAGAGGGGCGCAATGGCGGAGAGGCCCTCTGCCACCGCCTCGGCGTAGCCTGCGGCGGGCCCCCGGTGCAGATCCTCCAAATCGCCCAGACAGAAGATATAGTCCGGCGCCGCCTCGGATACGGCGGTGAAGAGATCCTGATTCCCGGCGCCGAACTCCGCGCCGTGGAGATCGCTGAGCACCGCCAGGCGGCAGCCGTCAAACCCCTCCGGCAGGCGGGCAAAGGACGGCTCAAAACGGGTGATTTGCAAAGCCGTATTGTCCCAGCGGACAAATCCCGCCGCCAAAACCGTCAAGACCGCAAAGACAGAAAATGCGCGCAGCAGGCGGTGCTTTTTGAAATGGACTGCCATGGTTTCAGGCGCCTCCCTTTGTTTACTGAGATAATACCTCCATCTTATCAGTCGGGCCTCTCGGCGGCCCCGCAGAGGGCGGGAAACACCCGCGGCCGGGCGGCGCCGCCATTTTTCCACAAGATGAAAGGTTGGCCTTTGGCAATTCTACCATAAATTGTGGTTGCAATTTTGTATAATTCCTGTTATAATAAACACAACTCAAATAATAGAAAGGAGATATCTGCTATGAAAGAGATAAGATATCCGGTATATGGCGACGTGGACGACCTGATATTCATAGGCGAAATCTGGTCTGAAAGTGATCGGTGAAAAACCGTGAGAGCCACGCCGGAGGGCGTGGGATTTTTCTTTTTACCAGCGGAGCGTATGGAAGCTCGGGCAAAAGCCCGTTTACGATAGATTGTTTCCGATTACTTACCCGCAGACGCCATCCAAGCCGCAGGCCCAAGGGCCCGCGGCGTTTTTATTGTGAGGCGCTGCCGAAAAATATGCGGCGGGATACGGGATACTTTTAGGGCTTGTTTGGAAATTGGCGGAATGCTGGATTGCGGCAGATTTTTTTGCCGGGCAAGGCGATTTCCCGCAGGAATCCTGACGGATTTTAAGGGAAATCAACGCAGCCCTGGCGAAAAGAGACGCTGTAAGACGGCGTTTCGACATTTTTCAAACAAGGCCTGAAAACAGGGGCTTGCCATTTGGAGAAAATTTGCTATAATAAAGACGTTATAAATTGTATTCTGTGCAGATGGGAGCGGATGATATGATCGGCGGAATTTCCGGCCTGAATTTCTACTATAATCCCTATCAAAACAGCGGCGCGTACGCTGCCGCGAGGCCCGCAGAACAGCCCCAGAGCGCCAAGGCCCCCTCCGGCACCTGGACGGCCCGCAAAGCCGCCTCGCCGGAGACGCCGGTGCAGCCGGTGCGCCCCGCCTCCGCCATCAGCCCCAACGAGGACGGCGCGGCCCGCCTGGGCCTTCCCATCCGCCTGGGGGCGGATCCGGTGGAGATGGCCGTGCGGATGCGCATCCAGTACGGCGAGCCTGCGCCGGAGGGGGTTCAAAAGACGGAAGAGGGCGCCGCCGGTCTCGGCGCAGAGAGCGTACAGAAGGCCGCGGAAGAGGGGGAGTGCCAGACCTGCAAGGAGCGGAAATATCAGGACGGTTCCGACGATGCCGGCGTCTCCTACAAGACACCTACGCGGATTGATCCCGATCTGGCCCCCTCGGCAGTGCGGGGCCACGAGATGGAACATGTGGTTCGGGAACAGGCCAAAGCCCGGAGAGAGGGCCGAGAGGTGGTCAGTCAGAGTGTGACTTACCACACCGCCATCTGCCCCGAGTGCGGCAGGGCCTATATCTCCGGCGGAACCACGCGCACCGTTACTGCGGCCAAATCGGAACCCCAGGCGGATCAGCAGGACGCCGGCCAGTCCCGCACGCCCTTCTCCGCCGTGGCATAACCGGACAGCCGCCCTGTGGGAACCTCTCCCGCAGGGCGGCCTTTTTGCAGGGAGGGGAGCGGCTGCGGGGAAACCCTCTGCGGGTTCTTCCCGCATGGTCTCAATCAGCCCTTTGCCGCAGACGCCCTTTGCCCGCGGCAAAGGGCAGGAACAAAAGAGAGAGACACGCGCTGCGTGTCTCTCTTTTTTTGGAGCGGCTGATGGGAGTCGAACCCACCTATGCAGCTTGGGAAGCTGCCGTTCTACCGATGAACTACAGCCGCATCATCGGGCTTTATTATAACAGCTCTTTTCACAAAAAGCAAGACGAAAATTTGCATGTCCCGTATGTCTTTTGTGTCAATGATTTTGTGCGCCGGCAATTTCACCGATTATACTTGCGTCCTGCCGCCAGACAGGATAAGATCAGATCGGCAGAATCAGACTTGAAGAGGGGAGAAATATGAAACGCGGAAAATATATACGGAGAATTTTGCTGTCTCTGGGATGCGCCCCGTTCCTGATAGCCGTTAGCTTCTGCTTTATCAGCAGTCTGACCGCTTATGGACGGCCCTTTTGGGAGTATTTCATCCTGTATAGTTTTTTATATTGGCCGACATATGTCATCGGGATTGTTTTAATGATACTGTCCCTTTGTAAGGCCGGGAAGAAGCATTAGAGCAGTTTCCGAAAATAATGAGAAAAAAGGAAACGGGGACGGGAAACGCAGGGCAAGACGGAGAACGCAGGCGGGCTGACGCCCGTCAAGGACAACTGCGCAGCCGTTGGCGGCTCTGCCGCCTTACGGATGCGGCGTCCCCTTTACGGGGGCTGCCCAAATGAACCCCGGATGCGCACGGCGGGGCATCCCCCGGCGGAGACCGCACGGCGGCCTTTTCGCCGGAGATGGCCGGGCCCCGTCTGAAACGGGGAAGAACGCCCGGGCGGTGAATTTCCCGCCGTGCATTCCACCGCCCGTCAAACAGGGCCCGATACCTCCTGCTATTCCTCCACGTCTTTCAGCCGGTCCAGATAGAGGCTGGCCGTGCAGCTCTGCTCCGGCGCCTCCTCCTTGAACTGGGATACGTTCATTGTGCTCTCCTTAACGGGGCGGATGGTGCCTGCGCCGGCCACACAGCCGCCGGGACAGCCCATGCCCTCCAGCAGGTAGCCGTCCCGCTTGCCGGCCTTGGCCATGGCCAGCATTTTCCGGCAGTTCTTCAGTCCGTCGCCGTACTCGATCTTGATCTCCCGGTCCGGGTCGATGTGCTTGATGGCCTCTACCACGGCGGCGGCCACGCCGCCGCCCACGGCAAATCCCCGGCCCATGCCGGTGCCCTCGTCCATGTCGTCCTCCGGGTTGGGCTGGAGGGCGGCGAAGTCGATGCTGGCGGCGTCAAAGATGCCCAGCAGCTCCTCGAAGGTCAGCACATAATCCACGTCGGAGCGGATGGTGCGCCGGTTGGCCTCCAGCTTCTTGGCGGAGCAGGGGCCGATAAAGGCGATTTTGGCGTCCGGGTGATCCTTTTTGACCATGCGGGCGGTGATGACCATAGGTGTCAGGGCCATGGAGATATAGTCCGCAAACTCCGGATAGAGTTTCTTGGCCATCACGCTCCAGGCGGGGCAGCAGCTGGTGCCCATCCAGGGCTGCTTGGCCGGCACCTCCTCCAGGAAGTCCTGGGCCTCCTGCACGGTGCACAGGTCCGCACCGATGGCCACTTCCACCACGTCGTAGAACCCCAGGACCTTCATGGCGGCGCTGAGCTTGGCGGGCGTGGCATCCTTTCCGAACTGGCCCACAAAAGCGGGGGCAACGCAGGCAATGACCTTCTCGCCGCGGCGCAGGGTCTTGCCCAGCTGGTAAATCTGGCTCTTGTCTGCAATGGCGCCGAAGGGACAGTTCACCAGGCACATGCCGCAGGAGACGCACTTGTCGTAGTTGATCCTGGCCCGGCCCAGCTCGTCGGACTCGATGGCGTCCATGCCGCAGGCGGCGGCGCAGGGACGGTCGATACGGCTGATGGCCCGGTAGGGGCACTGGTTGTAACACTTTCCGCACTTGATGCACTTGTCCTGGTCGATGTGGCAGTGCTTGTCCTTGTCCAGGTAGATGGCGTCCTTGGGGCAGACGTTCATGCAGGGGTGGGAGATGCAGCCCTGGCAGCTGTCCGTGATGCGGATCTGCTTGGGCGGGCAGGCGTTGCAGGCATAGGGGATGATGTTCACCAGGGGGTTTTGATAGTGCTCCTGGAACTTCTCGGCCCACTGGATGTCCTCGCTGATGGGCGTGGCGTCCCCGGCATAGCGCATGTTGAGACCCAGGGCCAGGCGGACCCGCTCCTCCACAATGGCCCGCTCCAGGAACACATCATGGCGGTGGTGAGCCACGTCGCCCTGGATCATCTTAAAGGGAATCTGATCGGCCTGGCGGGGATCGCTGCCCTCAAAGGCCAGCCTGGCGACCTCCTTGAATACGGTGCGGCGGATGTCGTCCACCGCGCTGTGGACTCCTCGCATAATCATTCCTCCATGCTTCCCCGGGCGGCTGCGGCCCTCCCGGAAATTCTCTATGGCGCTATTATATAGAATCCCCACCCGCATTGCAAGGCTATATTTCAGGGAATGCCGGAAAACGCTGGCCGCCCGGCTTTGGGGGAGCGTCAGAGCCGCCGGCTGAGCCGGAGGCCTGGACGTCCCGGGAGAACGGGATATCAACGAAACTCCTTAAGGGGTATTTTGTTATGCCTTCTTGCCCTCACAGCCTGTAGAGGAATCCGGAGATCCCTTCAGCTCCGGCTGATCCGACTCAAACTGATTTCGGATATATTCTGTAATATGCCTTTTATTGCGGCGAACGATTGGCCTTTAAAACCCCTCGCCGCGGAGCATTTTGCCCTTTATCAAACAAGGCCCGGATATGGCCGTAAATATTTTTCAGCCCAGGAAACCCTTGCGGCGCAGCAATCGTTACCTCTATGTGCCCTAAGTTACAAAATTGTGCGTACTTTTCAAACGGTTTCGCATGCTGTATGATTCCGGCATAAGGACGGGGAAGGCCCCGCCGGACAGACTCCCGAAGGGGATTTCCAACAGGCGGCGGCTGTATACCAACGCCGGTGGGCCTCTCCGGTGGCCGGCCCGGGTTTGGCCCCGGCTCCCCTGCGGGGCTTGAATGTTTCAGTGCAGTTTACCGGTGCTGTGTTGGAACTTCAGGATATATCTTTATTCACAGGCGTTGAATGCCGTCCGGCCGGGCCCTCTGCCGTCCTGCCGCGTTGAAAAATCTTGAAATACGTCCAGCATTCCTGTAATTTTTTGCCTTGGGGCGGCAAAATTCCCCGGCCATCCGGCATCCCCCGCCTATGAGTACAGGTTCAAAATGCGGCCATCGGCCAGCAAAAGGAGGAAAATCAAATGTCTTTGAAAAATTTGTTCGGCAAAGGGTCTGAGATGGCTTCCGCCGCCTGCGGAACTGCCTGCGGCTCCGGCGACAAGAAGCCCACTGCCTGCGGCAGCGCCTGCGGCTCCGGCGACAAAAAGCCCACCGCCTGTGGAACTGCCTGCGGTTCCGGCGACAGGAAATAACCGGAGCGCGGAGACACCCCTGCGGGCGAAAGCGCCGCAGGGGTGTTTTCAAAAAGGAGAATACAGCGATGGAATACTTTGCTTTTCAATGGCATATCACCGAGGCCTGTGACCAGCGGTGCCGCCACTGCTATATCTACGCCCTGGGCAGTCACGCCCAATTCAAGGAGATGGCGCTGGAGGATATGCGCAGGGTCATAGAGAACTGCCGGGCCTTCTGCAAAAAAGCCAACCGGCTCCCCTATCTGTATATCACCGGCGGAGACCCCATCCTCCACCCGCAGTTCTGGGATCTGATGGAACTTCTGAGAGCTGCCGGCATCCCCTTTACCCTCATGGGCAATCCCTTCCATCTCACCGCGGAGGTCTGCCGGAAGCTCCGCTCCTGCGGCTGCCGGAAATACCAGCTCTCCCTGGACGGGCTGCGGGAGACCCACGACGGCATCCGCCAGCGGCCCGGCTCCTATGACGCCACCATGGCCGCCATCCCGCTGCTGCGTCAGGCCGGAATCGACGCGGCCATCATGACCACCGTGTCCCGCTGGAACTACAGAGACATCCCCGCCCTGGTGGACGAGGTTGTGGCAAATCACGCGGACATCTTTGCTTTCGCCCGCTACTGTCCCTCCATGGAGGATCGGGACGTCTGCTGCTCCCCGGAGGAGTACCGCGGCCTGATGGAGCGGTGCTGGGAGAAGTTTCAGCGCTATGAGGCGGCGGGCTGTGAGACCACCTTTAACCTGAAAGACCACCTCTGGACGCTGTTCCGGTACGAAAAGGGGTTGTTCGACCCGAAGGGCTATCCCGAGGACGAATATGTCTACGACGGCTGCAACTGCGGCAACTGCCACATGACCATTCTCTCCGACGGCGCGGTCTACGCCTGCCGCCGGATGGAGAGCAAGGCGGGAAACGCCCTCACCGACGACCTCTACGACCTGTTCACCGGGCCGGAGTTTGACAAATACCGGGTGTATGAAAACTTTGAGAAATGCGCCAAGTGCGAGCTGCTGCGGTTCTGCCGGGGCTGTCCCGCCGTGGCCGCCGGATACCACGGGAACATGTACGCCCCCGACCCCCAGTGCTGGAAAGAGGTAGAGGCATGAATGTGCTGGATTTGATGAAACACCGCCGCTCTATCCGGAAGTATCAGGAGAGGCCGGTTCCTCAGGAACTGCTGGAGGCCGTTTTGGAGGCGGGCAGCTATGCGCCGAACGCCGGCGGGGGACAGCGCACGGTCCTGTGCGGCATCCGGAACCGGGCGCTTTTGGAGAAGCTGGGGAGACAGAATGCCGCCTGTATGGATCGCCGCAGGCTGGCCGGCTCCTATGTCTCGGCGGAACAGCCCAGCCTGATTGACGACCCCGGCATCAAAAGCGGGTTTTACGGCGCGGGTGCGGTGTGTGTTGTGTTCGCTCCGGAAAATTTCCTCTACAGCGTACCCGACGCCTTCTGCTGTGCGGAGAATATGGTGCTGGCCGCCGCGGAGCTGGGCCTTGCCTCCTGCATCGTGGCGCGGGCGGAGGAGACCTTTGACACGCCGCTGGGACAGCGGCTGATGAGAGAATGGGAGATACCGGAGGGCTATACCGCCCGCTGTTTCGTTCTGCTGGGCTACTGCCGGGGGACATATCCCGCCCCGAAACCGCGCAGGGCGGGAAGGATCAAAATTATTGACTGACAAGGAGGGGATCAATATGGACGCAAAAACCTGTCTGGAGAAGCTGGGCTGTGTGGGCGTGCTGTCCTTCGCCACCGTGGGGGAGGACGGCTCTCCCCAGGTGCGGAATATCAGCGCCATTCACTACGAACCGGACGCCATGTACTTCTTTACCGCCCGCGGTAAGGACTTTTGCAGAGAGCTGCTGCGGGATGGCCGGGTACAGGTGCTGGGCTATACCATGTACAAGGAGATGATCCGGCTGTCCGGCGCCGCCAGGCCCGTTGCGGGGGAGGAGCAGGAGCACTGGAGGGAGGTGATCTTCCGGGAACAGCCGTACCTCGCCAATGTCTACCCCGGCGATACCCGGAGTATCGGTGTCATCTTCTGCATCCGGGACATGGCAATCGAGTATTTCAACCTGGGCGTCAACCCGATTTTCCGGGAGAGCTACACGGTGGGCGGCGGTAGAGCTGCTTTGAAGGGGTATCAGATATCCGGGGCGTGTATTGGCTGCGGCACCTGCCGGGGCGTCTGTCCCCAGGGGGCCATTGAGGAGGGGGCGCCCTACCGCATCCGGCAGGAGAACTGCCTGCACTGCGGAAACTGCGTTGAGAACTGCCCGGTTCAGGCCATTGTACACCGATATGACTGCTGAAAAACCGTATTTCCCCTTGTCAATCAATGCTATATAAACCGCTGCACGCAGGCAGGCGCCGTCCGGCATACCGGCTATGCTGCCGGGGCCAAGCCCCGCCCCGCGTCTGCCCGGCGCGAGAGGACTCTGGGAGGCAACTATGGAACGCTTGGAAAAAATCAGATATCTCAATCAACTCCTGCTGGACGAAATGCCGGAATACCGGTCCCAGGCGGCGAAGTTCCCCCAGGGGGACGCCGATCAGCGGCGGCTGCTCCGCAGTCTGATGAACGTCCGGCCCCCATGCCGCTGGACCGGAGGTTCCTGGAGGTGCAGGATGAGCTGCTGGGGGAGGAGCGGGAGGCCAGAGGCACAGCGGACGGGGATACGCTGCCCGTCACCGCCGCCGATCCCAGGATTGCCGTCTGGCAGGGGGATATCACCCGGCTGGCCGTGGACGCAATTGTGGACGCGGACAACAGCGCGCTGCTGGGCTGCTTCTGTCCCTGCCACGGCTGCATTGACAACGCCATCCACTCGGCGGCGGGGCTCCAGCTCCGGGATGAATGCAACCGGATTATGACGGCTCAGGGGCATCCGGAGCCCGCCGGGGGCGCCAAGCTGACAAGGGCCTACAACCTGCCCGCCAGATACATCCTGCATACGGTGGGCCCTGTTGTCCGGGGGCGCGTCTCCCGGAGAGACCGGGCAGAGCTGGCCTCCTGCTACCGCTCCTGTCTGGAGCTGGCGGCGGCGGAGGGGCTGCGGAGCGTGGCGTTTTGCTGCATCTCCACCGGGGAGTTTCATTTTCCAAACCGGGAGGCCGCTGAGATCGCCGTGAGGACCGTAAAAGAGTTCCTCCGGCAGGACACATCCATTCAGAAGGTGATTTTTAATGTTTTCAAAGACCTTGACGCGCAGATCTACCGCCGGCTGCTGGGAGAGTGTTGAGCGGCTGGGGACGGCCCTTGCAGAGTCAGACGCCGTGGTAATCGGCGGGGGCGCAGGGCTTTCCGCCTCTGCCGGGCTGACCTATTCCGGCCGGCGGTTTGAGAGGTACTTCGGGGATTTTATCGCAAAGTACGGGATCCGGGATATGTACTCCGGCGGATTCTATCCGTTTCCCACGCCGGAGGAGTATTGGGCCTGGTGGAGCCGCCACATCCTGATAAACCGCTATGAACGGGCTCCCAAGCCGGTCTATCACGATCTTCTGCGGCTGGTGGAGGACAGGGACTATTTTGTGCTTACCACCAACGTGGACCATCAGTTTCAGCTTGCGGGCTTTGACAGGGAGCGGCTGTTTTACACGCAGGGGGACTACGGCCTGTGGCAGTGCTCCGGGCCCTGCCATCAGGAGACGTATGACAACGAGGCACCCGTGCGCCGCATGGCCGCGGAGCAGAGGGAGATGAGGATTCCGTCGGAGCTGATCCCCCGCTGCCCCAGGTGCGGCAGGCCCATGACGATGAATCTGCGGGCGGATGACACTTTTGTACAGGACGAGGGCTGGTATCGGGCGGCGGAGCGCTATGAGGACTTTCTGCGGCGGCACAGGAGCGGCAGGGTGCTGTATCTGGAGCTTGGCGTGGGAGCGAATACCCCCGTCATCATCAAATTTCCCTTTTGGGAGTACACCCGTGCAAACCCGGACGCAGTCTACGCCTGCGTTAACCTGGGAGAGGCCGCCGCGCCGGGGTGGATTGCCCGGCAGTCCGTCTGTGTGGATGCGGACATCGGCGGCGTAGTCAGCCGTCTGCTGGCGGATACGGGCCTTTAGGCCCTGTTTGAAAAATGTCGAAACGCCGTCTTACGGCATCTCTTTTCGCCAGGACTGCGTTGATTTCCCTTAAAATCCGTCAGGATTCCTGCGGGAAACCGCCTTGCCTGGCAAAAAAATCTGCCGCAATCCGGCATTCCGCCAATTTTCAAACAAGGCCTAGGGGGAATGCCGCCTCAGCGCGCCCCCGGAAGGGGCGGCCATAGCCGGAAATTTGCCCGGCCTGCCGAAATATTCTTTTCGGCAGGCCGGGCTTTCCTGCACAGGCGGCAGGCGGTTTGCCGGGCCGGACAGGGCCAAAGGGCCGCCGGAATCAAGGGACGGATCATTTCAAAGTTGGCAACGACGGCTGCCTGTGTTAAAATAAAGGGTACCATCGATTGACAAGGGGAAATGCGGTTTTTCGGGGCTAAAACAGACGCCGGCAGGCGTGTTTTCCCTCGTTAACCGATGGTAGCGTATCCCATTGATTTTATCCACATACAGGAGTGTTACCATGAACCCATCCGTTACCATCATTGTTCCCGTCTACAACGCCGAAGCCACCCTCCGCCGCTGTGTGGAGAGCGTTCTCAGCCAGGACTACGCCGACTTTGAGCTTCTCCTGGCAGACGACGGCAGCGGGGATGCCTCCGGTGCCATCTGCGACGAATTCGCCGCCGCAGACAGCCGGGTTCGGGTGATCCACAAGGAGAACTCCGGCGTCTCCGACACCCGGAACCTCTGCCTGAACCGGGCCAGGGGCCGCTATCTCCAGTTCCTGGACGCCGACGACTGGATTACCCCTGACGCCACCCGCCTCCTGGTTCGGGCCATGGAGGACCACCGGTGTGACCTGGTGATCTCCGACTTTTACCGGGTGGTCGGCGAGCGGGTCTCCCACAAGGGGGACATCGACGAGACGCAGGTTTTGACCCGGGAGGAGTACGCCGCCCACATGATGGAGAACCCCGCGGATTTCTATTACGGCGTTTTGTGGAACAAGCTCTACCGCCGTGAGATTGTGGAGGCGCACCGCCTCCGGATGGATCCGGCCATCAGCTGGTGTGAGGACTTTATGTTCAATCTGGAGTATATCCGCCGCGCCGAGACATTTTTCGCCCTGCAGGTGCCCGTCTACTACTATGTAAAGACCAGGGGCTCCCTCTGCACCCAGGGAATCGGCATCTCAAAGACGATCCAGATGAAACTGACGGTGTTTGAGTACTACAACCAATTCTACAAAACGGTTTTGACAGAGGAGGAGTATGAGCGCCGCCGCCTGAAGATCTACCGCTTCCTCATTGACGCCGCCGAGGACGGCGCGGTGCCGCCGGTCTCCGCAAGGCTGGGCAGCGAGCGGGTTCGGGTCTCTCCGGACACCCTGGAGGGAAGGGGCCCCCTCTTTGACCTCTTCCGGGAGCGGAAGCTGCTGGACTACTATCTGGAGCCCGCCGCCCTGAAAAACGGGCTCTCCCTCCAGGAGATCCGCCTGCTGCTGTGCCTGCGGCAGTCCGGCGCCGGAACCCGGAAGGAGCTGGCGGACTTCGCAGGATTATCCCGGGGGGCGCTGTCTGTGCTGCTGAACCGGCTGGAGGGCAGGGGGCTGATCTCCGCCAGGGACGTCCGCCCTGCGGAGGGCGGGGCAAAGCGGCTGGAGACGGCCTTTTTGTCCGCCGCCGCCCCGGTCCTGGAGGATGTGGAGGACGCCTGGGCGGACTTCACATCCGCAAGGCTCTCCGGGTTCAGCCCGGAGGAGCAGACGCAGTATGAACGGCTTGCCGGGAAAATCCGGGAGAATATCCGGGGCGTGCTGCAATAGGGCGCCCCGGGGTGCGGCACGCCTGGCCCGGCCTTCCGTACGGAAGGCCGGGACTTTTTTTTGCGGAGAGAGGCGAAACCTGCCGTATCTTGACGGAAAGCGGGAATCAGAGGTATTCTTGTCCAAAGGGAACAGGAGGTATTTTCCATGACGGAGGCGAATAACAGAACAAAATCCCAGCTGGATCTTGCCCTGCGGACACTGCTGAGAGAAAAACCCCTGAATCAGATTCGGGTCAGGGAGCTGACGGAGCTGTGCGGCATCCGGCGGCAGTCCTTCTACTACCACTTTACCGACGTGTACGACCTCTTTGCCTGGTCTGTGGATCAGGAGAGTGCAGCCCTGGCCGCGCGGCAGGATGGGTGCCTGACGTGGCAGCAGGCCTTCCAGGATCTGCTGCGCCATATCTCCGGAAACCGGGACTACTGCCTGGCGGTTCAAAGCGCCCTGGGCCGCCAGGGATTGCAGCGGATGTTCGGCGGCGCCATCGACCGCCTGCTGGAGCAGGCGTCCGCCTATTACCGCCGCCGCTGCGGTGCGGGGGAGTCCCCGCCGTCCTCCGGTCAGAATGTGTATCTGGCCGCCGTGTTTCTGGGGCTGCTGGACGGCTGGATCTGCGGAGATCCGGGGCAGTCCCCGGAGGGCCTGACGGCCCAGGTGGATCAGTGGGTGCAGCAGGGAATCCTGGGGGCGATGTGGCAGAATTTCCCCAGGTGGGGGCAGGGGGGATAGGAGCCTGCCTCCGTAGCCGAAGGGCCCCGTTCGGACGCAATTTGAGACGGTCAATCGACAGGGGCGGGGTTTGACGGCAGAGATGACAGAACGCCGGAAAGTGCGGACAGGGAGACCTGTCCGCACTTTTTTGACATTTTTCAAAATTTTGTCAAAAAATCTGACAGTTCTGCAAAATATGACCGTTTTTGAAAAATCCATACAACGCTATAATTTGCCGCACAGGAGTGATGTTGTGAAAAAGGTTCTCTACATAGTTGTTCTGCAAAGCCAGCTGGGTCCCCGCACCGGGGAGCTCCTGATCCAGGAGGACGCCCAGTCCGTCTCTGGCAGCTTCAGCCTTTTGGGATACCGCAACCGTTTTTCCGGCAGCCTGCTGCAAAGCGGAAAATACCTGATCTCAGGGGCTCTGCGCTCGCCGGCAGACCCGGAGCCCTATGATGCCATCTTTACCGTCCGGGAAGGCCGCCTCTCCGGGGGAGTGATTACCCCCCATGGCTGCTGGGATCTGACGGGCGTTCAGGCAGCCCCGCAGCCGAAGTCCGGCCGCTGAGGGCACAGCCTGTTTTCAATGGCGGATTTTTCCAAAAATCCGCCGCGTTTGCTATGCAATCGTAACAAAGCCGCTTGAAAGGAATCCGCCATGGAGAGATGTGCCGTCACCCGCCCCGACAGGGCCGCTATGGAACGGATATTGGACCGGGAGCGCTCCAGCGTGGAGGGCGTGGTTTTGGGCCTGGCGTGGAAGGCAGGGCTGGCCCGGGACGAGATCGCCCGGCTGCGGTGGGAGCAGGTTTCCTTTCTGGACAGCCGCCTGGAGCTGCCGGACCGCATGGTTCCCCTGGCGCCGGAGCTGCGGTCCTGCCTCTGGCACCGCCATGAGGAGTTTGCGGAGAGGAGCCCCTTTGTGGCCGCCTCCGGCAGGGGCGGCGGGCCGCTGCGCCCGGAGTCCGTCTCCCGCCTGGCCCGGGCGGTTCTGAACCGGGGCGGCCAGGAGAAGGTGCAGCTGATGGATCTGCGCCACGACTGGATTATCCGCCAGCTGGAGACCCAGGACTGGCCCACCGTGGCCCGCATCAGCGGGGTGACGGTGCCTGTCCTCCAGGCGCGTTTTTCCGCCTTTGTGCCGGAGAAGAAGCCCGCCGCCAGGGGAGAGGCGCCCCAGGTGGACGAGTTTAAGCTGTGGAAGCTCCTCCAGGCCGAGCGGGACACCCCCGCGGGGCTGGCCCTGTGGCTCACATGGCAGCTGGGACTCCAGGCCGTGGAGATCATCGCCCTGACGTGGGACCAGGTGGATTTTGCGGAGGACCTGATCCGTCTGCCGGACCGGGAGGTTCCCCTGACCAACGCCGTGCGGCGCCTGCTGCTGGACACCCGGCGCCGTCAGGAGGGGTGCGGGCCCCATGTCCTGCTGACACCCAATTCCCGCCGCCCCCTGGATATCCCCCGGCTGGCCCGGATCACCCGTGCGGCGCTGATCCGGGGCGGCATGGAGCACGTCTTTTTGCGGGATCTCCGGCGGGACAGGGTATGGGACGGCGAGGCCGCCCTGGTTCTGGAGCTGGCCACCCGGGAGGGGGCCGTCTCCCGCGGGGAGGTGATGGACCTGCTGGGCCTGGAAAAAAGCGCCGCCTACGCCCGCCTGCGGAAGCTGACGGACCAGGGGAAGCTGGTGCGGGTGGGCGGCAAGTATTACCCTGCCGGCACGGTGGTGCCGCCGGAGAAGCAGCCCGCCGCCGTGGTGTCCTATCTGGAGCAGGCGGGGTTTGCCTACCGGCAGGATATCGTGGGACTGCTGCACATCGGGCCCAGGCAGTGCACCCTGCTCTTAAAGCGCATGACTGCCGCGGGGACGCTGGTTCAGAACGGACAGAAATACTTCCTCCCGCCGCCGGAGAAGCGGAAGGCGGAGTGAGGGGACAGCGGCTTTTATCGGTCCGGGGGCGGCGGGCAAAGCCCGCCGCCCCTTTTCCGGACTCCGGGCCGGGGAGGGGCGTTGTTACCCTCTCCAGACAGATTGCGAGGACGTATTGCCCCCCGAATTTCACTTCGGTTAAAAGGCGGGCAAAACGCTGGACACCCCTTCCGTTTTACCCTATATTGGCCTTGCGAGACGGAAACCAGGTGCGCCTGCGCTCTTCCCGGCCTGGTGCCGGACCCCGCTGCCGGACAGACGGACAGCGGCGGGGAGCTAGCCCCGGCACGAAGCCCGGACGGTTCACGGAACACCCGGCGGACGGATCGCAAAAATCAAAAAGGAGGAAAACCCATGAAGAGATTTTTATCTCTGGTTCTGGCTCTGGTTATGACCATGTCCCTGGTCACGATCAGCGCCGGAGCCAAGGACTTCACGGACAACGA
>ERZ808035.1177-NODE-1177-length-15188-cov-6.155847_pt1 | contig 15188 bp, 24 predicted proteins | sample MGYA00380189_ERZ808035 | MGnify/ENA primary metagenome ERZ808035 (study PRJEB31490, sample SAMN06133407) | mouse gut metagenome | isolation source: M5_1 | host: mice | place: China: Chengdu | collected 2015-05 ...
CCCGCCAAACTGCGGTACAATATAAGCATAAAAGGCATTAGGAAATTTGGAGGAAAATAGGGAAATGAGAGAAATTTTATTTAGGGCGAAACGAAAGATAGATAATAGATGGATAGAGGGAAATTTTATTACAGATGAACAGAACCTGTCCAATGCATATATTGGATATTTATTCGGTGTTGATGATGATGGAACAGTACATGATACAGATATTGCAGAGGTAGACCCCAAAACCGTCTGCCAGTACACAGGCTTGACCGACAAGAACGGCAGGAAGATTTTTGAGTGGGATTGCTTGGGACATAAGCAGAATGTTGTTGAATATTTATCTGGCTCATTTGTGGTAAGCGGAGATAGACCGCTTTCTATGATGGCAAAATATAACGAGGTTGTCGGGAATATCTTTGACAAGGAGTGATACCATGACACAATACCAATGGGTACTCTGCCCCATCTGCAGAGGAAAAACCCGAACGAAAATCAGACCGGACACGGAGGCGAAAAACCTACCGATTTTGTGTCGGTTGTGCAAGAATGAGGTTGTAGTGGATATTAAGGATATGGAGGTTAAAAATAGTGATAAATAACTTTCTCAAGCCTTGTTGTAACGACTGCGAGGATATAGATATAAAAGCCTACACATCAAGAGATACATCATACAATACAAGCGGATGTCTGAAAAGGATTTGTGATACTATTATTTGTTGCGGACATCAATATGTGTGCAAGAGATACATAGAGTGCGAACAAAAACCAAATAAAATATAGTTAGAGCCAAGACGCATTGACGCAAGAGCCAGTAGATACGAGAAATCGTGTTTGCTGGCATTTTTATTTTGAAAGGAAATTTTATGCAGAAAAAGACAAATACAAAAACATATAAAAATATTTCATGGGATTCCTCAAATGAAGCGATTGAAGGTACTCCATTGAGTGAAATTCCAAAAGAAATATTGGATTATTATGCAAAGCATGGCTACTGGAAAAGAAATATTCCATTTTCAGCAGACACCTTTAGGCATATTGCAAAAATCATTGAAAGCGGAGAGGAAGAAGAAAAGACATCTGATTATGATGAGAATATGAGTTTTGATAAATTAACACCATTTCCTCATTATCCGCTTTGGTAAATTTGACATTATCTAATTTTCGATAAATTTCCAAACCCTCCTTTCACGAGGGTGCATCCGTCAGTAATGGGCTGGTCTGGATATGATGGCGGTTCGATTCCGCACGGGTGCATTTGCGCTTGTGGTTATGCTGTCTGCTTGCAGGTGGTCTATGGCGCAGGTGCAACATTTCCCTATCAAGCGTCTGCCCCTTGTGGGTGGGCGCACTCCCTGCTGGCATAGCTTAACTGGCTGAGCAACCGCCTTGTAAGCGGTAGGTTATCGGTTCGAGTCCGATTGTCGGCTCTACCTTTGCAAGAGGTTTATCTTGCAGAATCCATACAGCGGACACGCTGTTAAAAACCATGTTAGGAGGACAATGAAACTATGAAGAATGTAGAGCAGATTTTGAAAGATGCAGGAGTGGAGATGACGGACGAGCAGAAAGCGGCGGTCAATGCTGCGGTGACGGAGAATTATAAGACCATTGCAGAGTTTGACAAGCAGGCTAAGAAGCTAACAGCGGCAGAAACCGACCGGGACAATTACAAAGGGCAGCTTGACACGGCGAATGAAACCCTGGAGAAGTTCAAGGACATCGACCCGGAGAAACAGGCAGAGGAAATCCAGAAGTATAAACAGGCAGCAAAAGAAGCGCAGGACATGGCTACGAAGCAGATTTTGGAGCGTGACCAGCGGGATTACCTCAAAGGCGAGTTTGATAATCTGGGCATCAAATCGGGACGCGTCAGGGATTCGCTCATGCGTGAAATCATGGGCGAGGACGGCTTGAAGTGGAAGGACGGCGCATTTATGGGGCTATCGGACTATCTGGCAAAGGAGAATGAAAAAGACCACTTCTATCAGACCGAAGCTGAAAAGGCAGAAGCCGAAGCCAAAGAGAAAGCTGCCGGCAGCGCGCCTAAGTTCACAGACAAGTCCGAGCCGAAGCAGACCGAAGCAAAAGACACGAGTCCGGCTCCTGTGATTTTCTAAATCAAACAGAAAAGAAAGGACAAACAAAATGGCTATTGAATCATTAAATCTTGTAAAACTTTCCGATTTGGCAGGAACTGAAGACGGAAAACTGAAACTTGCAGAGGAATATAAGGGCATTATTGAAAATGTCGGCAGACGGACGATTTCAAGCCTTTTCAAAAATCAGAGGTTATCCGGCGACCCGCAGGCAGGAACGTTGGTTGCAAAAAGGTTTGCGTCTGCAAAATCAGAGGAATACGGCACGGCAAGGAAGGCAAGGAAAGGTAAGCCTGGAAGGGGTTTTGAGGTTGCTGTTGATATCGACATCGACAAGGAAATCATGGAGGAATACGAGGAAAAGGACATTCGCCTTGGCGGAATCCCCGGATTGCTGTCTGAAAGGCGCACAGCTATCACCCGTGCTATGGTTCGAGAGCTGGACGAGAACTTCTTCCTTGTGGCTGTCGGAAAGCGCAAAGAGAGTGACGGTACTGTTGGGACGGTTGCCGGCGGCACAGAGGTTACGGTGTCCGGCGATACCATCAAAGACCGTGTAACGGCAGTAGTGATGAAGCTACACACCGCAAAGAATGAGTTTGTTGACGGCATTGAGAAAGAGGACATTCATGTGGTTCTTTCCCCAGAAGCATACGAGGAAATGAGGGACTACATCGACACAAAGGGAAACGCCAATGTTAAGACGGACGTGGCGGAGTTCGGGCGGTATCACGGCGCATGGATTTACTCAAATGTACATCAGCCGGAGGACGTTGAGATTATCGCTATGTGTACCGGGGCGATTGCGGAGCCGGTTATGGCAGACGAATACCAGGCAAAGCAGATTGAATTATCAAATGCGTATGCAATCGGTATGTTTTTCCACTACGGCTGCAAGGTTGTTATGCCTGACCTGATTTTCTTTAGCAAGAAACCGGGCGCAGCAAGTACAAGCGAAACCGGAGAGGAATCTGGCGGCACGACAGGGGCAAAGAGTACGAAGCTGTCATAATGAGCAAACCGGCATGGGATATGTAAAGTATTTCATGCCGGAAAACAGATTGGAGAAACATAATGAAATTATTTTTTGATACAGAATTTACCGGACTGCACAAGAGAACTTCTCTTATCAGTATCGGGATTGTTGCGGAGAATGGCAAGCGGTTCTATGCGGAGTTTTCCACATACAAAGAAAACCAGTGTGACGATTGGATAAGGGAAAATGTTTTGAAGCACACCATTCTTGCCGGAAATGATACCCTTGCCGCAAAACTTGGAGAGGACGGCAACACAACGGTTGTTCTTGGCAGTAAAGCGGATATTCGGTATGAGTTGGGCGAGTGGCTGAAACAGTTTGATAGTGTTCAATTTGTGTCTGATGTGAGCCATTATGACTTTGTTCTGTTGATTGACATTTTCGGCGGTGCGTTTGACTTGCCGGGAAATGTGTCAGCGGCTTGTCACGACATCAATCAGGATATCGCAAAGCATTATGGAATTTTTGACAGAGAAGCCTTTAACAAGAGCAGAGAGGACATTGTTTCTGAACTGTGCGGACAGCAGATTGAGGGGGAGAAGCACAACGCCCTTTATGACGCAGAAGTTATCAAGGCTATTTATGCGGAAATCTGTGGGGCGTAATCTATGGGATATGTAACCTACGACTACTACAAAAGCATATACGGCGAGGAATCCATGCCGGAAACCGACTTTAATCGGCTGTCATGGGAAGCCTGCCGGAAAGTGGACGCTCTCACGCTGAATAAGCTGAAATTCGCATTTCCCACCAACGAGGACGATGCAGAAGCCGTCCGGCGGTGCGTCTGCAAGCTGATTGAGATTGCCGGGCAGATTGAAGCGGCAAACAAACGGGTATCAGAGGGACAAGGGTACATAACGGACGAATCCGGCGCGCTTCGCGGTAAAGTAGTATCTTCTGTTTCCTCCGGCTCTGAATCCATATCGTACACAGCAAAGGCAGAGCAGTCCACAGAAATTGACGAAGCGGCGAGAGACCCTGAAAAGCGTGAAAAGCTATACCGCGATACTGTAAGAGAATATCTCTCACTTATCCCGGATTCCAACGGAGTGAATCTTCTGTATGCCGGACTTCCCTACCCACGCCGCAATGCGCCGATAAGCAGACCGCCAGAGGATAAGCCAGTGGAGAAGCCGGAGGAAAGCGAGGGCGGCGAAAATGCAACAAATTTCAATCTTTGACTTTTTGGAGGAAAAGCAAAAAGAAGTTGAGGAAAAAGAGGAATTACATATTGCTGAAAGTCTTTCAGATTACGCATTTTTATATACTTCAACAGCAACAGGACAAAACAGCGGCATTCATTTTATGATGACCTTAGATGACGCTATGAAGTGGTGCGAATCTGATTTGTCACATGGTGTTTATCTTGGCAATCGGTGGGCGTATTTCTTTACGTCTGTTAAAAACTTCATTGGCTGTCACTGGGGAACTCACAAGCCTACACTAGATTTTAGAAAGTTTAAGGACAATGGGAAGTGGGATAGTAAAATAGCTTCTCTTGGACTGAAAAAGTACAGTTTTAAAGAAATACATGATATTTTAACGCCACTTGGTGTAGAAGTTATTTTGTGAGGTGAGTGCTATGGGAATAGGCTATGTTGACAGCGTTGTTGTCTACAACCGCTACATAAACGGACTGATGGAAACAGAAACATATTTCGGCACACGGTTTGACAAAGTGCGAGTGGAACTGACGCAGGGCGCAAATCAAAAGGCAAGCGGCATGGAAAACGCCAGTGTGTGCGTGGTTAAGATACCGAACGCCAATCTGCCGAAACCGTATAAAGCGCCGGAAGTGTGGAACGACCTAACCACTGATGAAATGCTTGACAGTTTCACGCTGGACACCGAAGGAAAGAATTTCTTCGTGATTGTAAAGAAAGCGGAGTTGGGCATTGACATTGATGTGCCTGTCGGACTGATAGACCAAGACGAAACCAAGTACCCCGGAGGCTTTTTTGAGTATATCAAGACCAAGTACGGCTATGCGTTTAGCGTTGATACGGTGGACGTTTATACCTTAATACCAAGATTTGAAATAGGAGGAAGATAAAAGCATGAAGTATAGAAAGAAACCCGTTGTAATTGAAGCAGTGCAGTTTACAGATGATTCCGCTGATACCATTATCGCATTGCAGGAATTTATGCAGAGCGATTTGCGTGTATCGTATGAGAAGCCGGAAAGTCCAGTTATTAAGATTGAAACCTTAGAGGGAGTTATGGAGGCTTCTGTTGGAGATTTCATCATTAAGGGTGTAAATGGTGAGTTTTACCCTTGCAAGCCGGACATTTTTGAAAAGACCTATGAGGCGGCAGAGTAACCTATGCCCGAAGAAATCAAAGAACGCCTGTCCAAAACGGAATATGACAAAGTTGGGGAAATGCTGCTAGAACTGATTGCAGAGTGTCCGTTTATTCCGAAGGACGCAAAGATTAAGTACAACTCAAAGGACGTTGGCAAGTGCGTGTATATTATAACCGCCGGAGGCGGAATAAAAAAATGGGACATTGCCGGAGGATTCACGGCAGATTTAAATATCCAGCTTGCCTACCAGAGCTTTCCAACTGGGAACGGACAGATGATAAATGCACAGTCCGTTTTGGATAATATTGCTGGCTGGCTGGAAGATGTAGAAAATCTTCCAAAATTAACAGGAAACAGAAAAATAACGAAGTTTACCGCAAGTGACAGTTTTTCAGCCGTTGAAGAAGTCGAGGGTGACAAAGCAACTGTCTATGTATCGAATGTGGTAATGGAATATAGAAAGAAAGGGGCATAAAAGTGAAACGACATGAATTACAGCATTTTGTAGACATAAGCATGAGCAAAACACTTGCGGATGCAGACTATCACCTGTTAGGCGATGGCATTGCTTCTTTGACAGAAGAATTCAATGCCGAAGAGGAAACCGAACAGTGGATTAACCAGGAAAACGGCACGACAGATATAAAGTCTTATACGCCGTCAATATCTGTGGAAATGCAGGATATTGACCAAGACGACACAGACCTTGTAGACTGGTTTAACAACCTGATTGACACATTGCCGACAGGCAGCAAAGCAATATCGTCTTACGTGCGTGTAAGAATCAAAGGTTCGGGCCCGTCTTACCCGGCAGTGCAGCGCAAGTGCGCAATCTCTGTTGGCAGCACAGGAGGAGACGCAGGAGCGAACGTTACGAACTCGATTACGCTTGGCGGTCGTGGGGACGGAATACAGGGAACGTTTAATGTTGAAACGGGTAAGTTTACCGCAGGCGGTGCGGCGGCATCTTCTTTGGAAGTAAAGTCCGGAACAGCAAAGTCAAGCAGCAAGAGTAATTTGAGTTAGGTATTAAGGAAACTTAATATATCGGGGTGCGTACCTTTCCATCGTGCCCCGATTTGGAAAGGATGTTAAGTATGGATAGTTTACGCATTGATAATGGTCTGAAAAGGATTGAGGTAAATGATGCAGGAGAATATATAGAATTTTCTGTTGTAGATAGCGGATTTTTCAGAGCGTTTTTTGACTTGTTGCAGTGGTTTGACGAGCAGGAAAACCGAAAAGAAATTAAGGAAATGAAAGAGCAAGGAGATAAAGTAGTTTCTGATGACAAGAATAAGATAAATTACGATGCGGCAAATAGCGTTCTTGATATCAGGGAAAAGATAAGTAAAGAAGCCTGTGAGAAGATTGATAATATTTTTGGAGCAGAAGCTTCAAGAAAGATTTTTGGAAGTATTGTTCCTGATATGTATATGATTGCTGATTTTTTTGAAAAGATTACGCCGTTTATGGAGAAGTATGCAAAGGAGCGAAATCAAACTATTAACAAGAAGTATAGCAAGAGCAGGAAGGGCGCGAAAAGCTGATGTTTAATGTCATGCTAGACAGGTTGCCAACCGAATACAAGGGCTATCCTATCAACAGTGATTTTCGCATAGGGATACAGATTTTCCAGGCGTTGAGCGATAATGAATTAACTGACATGGAAAAGATGTCTATATCCTGCTCGCTGCTGTTTGATGTGGAGGGCGTTGCAGAATACCCCGACATGACAACCATGCAGGAGGGGGTACAGTGGTTTCTATCTGACTGGTATACAGATAATCCTATCAAGAGTAAGGAAAAACAGAAAAAAGATATGGACTATGATGTAGATCAGTGGCGCATCTTCTCTGCCTTTTTGACACAATTTGGGATAAATCTAAATAATGTTGATATGCACTTTTGGGTGTTTATGGGGCTTTTGTCCACATTGGAAGAATGTGCATTTACCCGCATTGTGGATATCCGCACAAAAAAAATTGACCCTAAGATGAAACCTTCCGATAAAAAAACGTTGAAAGAGGTAAAAGAGCGATATGCGCTTGAAAACGTGGAAGATACACAAATGTCAGCACAGGAGAGAGCAGAGTATGACGCATTTATGAAGTATGCAAAGAAAGGAAAAAACAAAGATGGTAATTGAAGAAGTGTACAATCCAGAGGATTGTAAAGATGGTGGTTCTTTATATCCATCTAAAGAATTATATAGGAGTGCGGCTATGACAGACAAAGAAATAGGCAAGACTGCCCGGGAGATTGTGGAGCGGGGCAATACGGCAAAGGTAAAGAAGAATAAGGACGGGATTGTCATTTTGGAAGAAAAATGCAAGATTGTAAAATCAGATAAAGGGCAGTAGTAATACTGCTCTTTTAATTTTGAAAGTTACACTTTTACACCTTTTACACCACTTAAAATATACTTATAAATTTATATGTATATGTGTATATATTATCTATATATGAGTTTTTAAATAAAGTGTGACAAATAGGTGTAAATGGTGTAACAAGCGCATAAATACTTGATTTGTGTGTGTAACGCAGTGGTGTAACTACGTGTATAAATATATAAAAAAGTGTTACTATTTTCATATTAAATATATCTACCTAATTATACATTATATCTAAAATTTTAGATTGTCAAGAAGTATTTAGATTTTCTTCCCCTTTTCGCCAATATCTGATATAGTGTAAGTATTGGGAAAGGCGGGATATTATGTCATTCATAAGCAAAATAATGGACGCTTTAAAGATGGAAAGCACAAAATATGATTAAGTATGTGGAAATCTATTCCATTTTGTGCGGTTCTTTGGTATAATGTGGAATATCCTGTCGAATCCTGCCTGACATTTCGGGAGGGAGGCATGGGATAATTATAAAAAATCTGTAGGAGGATAGGGGAAATGGGAAAAGAAAAACCAGCAACAAAAGTGTGTAAGCACTGCAAGACGGAGATTCCGTATGGCGCAAAGGTATGTCCGCAGTGCCGGAAGAAACAAGGTGGCGTGTTAAAATGGGTAATTATCGCTATTGTGGTAATTGGCATTATCGGAGCGGCGGCAGGCGGCGGTGATGACGAGCCAAAGGAAGTCTCTAGTACAAATAGCACAACGCAGAAGCAACAAAATAATGCAACAGATACTCAAAAGAAGGAGGAGGAAACAAAAGAGGAGATAACATATACAGCATATACTGTTACGCAAATGATGGATGACCTTAAAGCGAATGCCTTGAAGGCAGAATCCACGTATAAAGACCAGTATGTTGAAATAACGGGGCGGCTTAGCAATATTGACAGCAGTGGAAAGTACATATCCCTGCGACCCGAAGATGATGAATGGGCAATTATTGGTGTTCAGTGCTATATAAAGAGTGAAGAGCAAAAAGAAAAAGTCATGGAAATGTCAGTAGATGATGTTGTGACACTCAAGGGTAAAGTAAAATCCGTTGGTGAAGTGATGGGATATAGTCTGGATATTGACGAGATAAACTAAATAATTACAACTGAATATTGAGAGAAAAGGCAGAGAAGAAAATTCTTTGCCTTTTTCTATTTTGGGTATTGACTTGTAACTCGTAACAGTATATAATGTAACTCGTAACAAGAAAGGAGGGAAAAGAGATTCCACAAAAAAGCAGAGCCGATTACATGAAAGAGCGACGGAAAGCAACGAGAAATTTCAGTGTTGAGGTTGACAGAGAAAAGTTTGATAAACTGGAAAGCAAGCTGTCAGAAAAAAACACAACCAAAAAAGAGTGGCTTAATCAGAAAATCGACGAGGAACTAAAAGAATAGAGCGTTTCGCCCCTACCACAGTTTGAAAACGCTCTACCAATCACACACGCCAAAAGGAGTATGCCTTATTAGTATATCTTCTTTTGGTGTGGTTGTCAAACATCGAAAGGAGATTTTTTAATGGAAGATTTAATTGTAACAATTGTGAAGAACGTTGATGTGATGGAAGATTCTATCAAATCCGTAAAAGACAGGGAAGGGTGCTAGTAATAATGGGTATCCAAATTATTTTAAAATAACACTTGACATAGTGTACATTGTACACTATAATAAAATTATCAAGGTTACAATTGATGAAGCAATTATAGCAACTCTAAAAGCTATAATTCTGTTGAGATGTAAGGAGGAACAAGGTATATGTTAGAAAAAAAATTAAATAAAATGAGAAGTATAACAACAAAATCTGAATTGATTAAGGGATTAAAAGAATGTGGTTTTTCTGTTTTTTCCGATCCTGATACTGAACATGGATGGTTTGATGATGGACTGAATGATACTGTCGTAAAGATTATTCCGCATTCAAGTACAGTTATACCTTTAGACTGGTATTTAGAAAGCAAAGGGCGAAAAAATGTTCCTTCTGAAGAAGTAATAAATAATATATTAGACAGTATCGAATATGATTTTAAGCAGTTTCTTTATCAAAAAAATTTTATAAAAAAGATGTATAAAATACTCTTTAGTGAAGAATATACAGTCAATACTCTTAAGTTTCCTACGCTAGAAGATAAATTGAATCTCTTAAAAGAAGGAATCGAGGTTGTCGATGACAACTTTATCAAAAAATTAAAAAGTATTGGTATTGACGAGCTCGAATATAATGAAGATGCAGAGTACGGAATACTCTGCAAATATTACACAGAAGCAGAAAAAATAGTAGGAAAAACAACTTGCTTTGATGGATATATAATATATTATTATAACATTAATACAGGAAAAAATTCCACCATATACGAATGCATGAAAGAACTGGCTAGACTGTATGGCATAGAAGATTGCGGAATTACAATTGAAGCTTTGAAATGCGATAATGAAATTTAGCTAATACAACAGGTTAATTAATTATAAATGATAGGAAGAAAGGATTAGAAAATGGCTTGGTATTATGGAACATACTGTTGCGGACATGAGGGCAGAGTGAACATTATAGGTCCAACGAAAGATAGGGAATGGAAAAAAGAGAGGGTTTTTAGCGGTTTGTGCCCTGAGTGTTATAAAAAGAAACAGGAAGATGAAATGCGGAAAGCCAATCTTGAAGCAGCTGAAAAATCTTCTGAAATGGAGCTTCCAGAATTAATTGGAACTGAAAAGCAGGTTGCTTGGGCAAATACTCTTCGCATAAAAGTTATAGAGAGCTACGAACAGCAGCAAGAAAAATTTGACAAGCGAATCGAGAAGGCTAAGGAATTATTGCGGAATAATGAGAAAAATGGTATTCCAAACAAGTATTCCTTATCTGATTTAAAATTATATGTTCGTGGAAAGGACAGCTCATATATGATTACATCAAAAGAAGAGCTATCCGATGCTATGGATTATATGTTGAAATCCAAAACAAAAGCTGAATTTTGGATTGGCAACAGATATAACAGCGCTGAATTTTGGCATTTTATTGAGGAATATAAAGAGTACGTGGCAGAAAATGATATTCCCGAAGATATAAAGCAGGAGGAAATTGAAACAAAAGAAAGTTTGACCGTTGCCCCTGAAACAGAAAATCCAAAAAGTGGTGTTGTCGAAATTACATATAAAGACAATGTTTTATATGCACGATACATTAAAGATGATGATTTTATACGCATTGTTAAGGATTTTAATTATAAATGGGAAGGAGTATGGTGCAAAAAAATTACAGAATATACTGGAACTTTTGAAAATCGTGCTGCTGAATTAGGTAATGTATTACTTGCAAATGGCTTTACAGTTCAATTTCCTAATGCAGAAAGTAAGCAAAAGGCAATATCGGCAGATTTTGAGAATGAAAACAATAGGTGGATAAAATATAATACAGAATTAGAAAAACTTGCTATTGTTTGGAATGGCAGAAACAACACTCTTTATGAATCCGCAAAGAAACTTCCTGGAGCAAGATGGGGCAATAGCAGCATGAAAGTGAAAATTGAATTTTATAAAGAAGTTGAAGATTTTGCTGAAACAATGGGGTTTTCAATATCAAAAATGGCAAGAGAGAAGATAGAGGAATATAAGCAAAAGGAAAATGGATTTGAAACGACAAGAATCTCTGCCAAAACAATAGAAAACGTTTCGGATAAAGAAAGAATTGAAAAGTCTTTGAGGTCTGACGGGACAATTATAAAGGATTTGATTGACACATGAAATTAAAAAATGAATTACTTCCGCACCAAAAAGCGGCAGTAGAAAAGCTTATAAAATTAAAAGTCGGTGCACTTTTTATGGAGCAGGGGACAGGAAAAACTATAACTACATTGGAAATTGCAAGAATAAGATTAGAATCTGAAAAAATCAATTCTGTAATATGGTTATGCCCTTGCTCTGCAAAAGGGAATATAAAAAGGGAAATAATTAAAAACTGCCCTGACGAAATGCTTAAATATTTTACCATATGTGGCATTGAAACTCTTAGTTCTAGCATTCGTGCATTATCGTATTTATTGAATTTAAGTAAAGAAAAGGATTGTTTTCTTGTGGTAGACGAAAGCTTGCTTATTAAAAACCCAAGAGCATACAGGACGGAAAACATAATTAAAATTGGAAAAAAATGTAAATATAAAATTATCCTTAACGGAACGCCGGTTTCAAGAAATGAGGCAGATTTATTTTCCCAATATTACCTTTTGGATTGGCGAATTTTGGGATATAAAAGCTATTGGAGTTTTTCGGCAAACCATTTAGAATTTGACGAACACGGAAAACTTAAAAATGTTCTGAATACCGATATGTTAGCGAAAAAGATAGCCCAATACACTTATCAGGTTAAGAAAGAAGAATGTATAAAATTACCAAAGAAAAGTTATTTTACTTATAATTTTTATTTGACCGATGAGCAAGATGAGGAATATATGCGTGTTGCTAGTATTTTAATGGAGCAAGTGGACGAATGGCATTCAGAAACCGTTTATCGTCTGTTTTCCGGCTTGCAGGCTGTTATATCAGGGAAAAAACTTGAATTTAATGAAAAATCAACACATTTTAAAACAGTTGAATTGTTTCAAAATCCACATGAAAATCCAAGAATTGAAAAGTTGTTAGATTGTTTAACAGAAGAAAAAACAATTATTTTCTGTCGGTACGAGTCGGAAATACAACAGCTTTGTGATATATTTCCTGATTCGGTGAGATTTGATGGAAAAATATCAATTAAAGCGAGAGAAAAAGCATTGAAAGATTTTGCAGGAGAGAAGAAATATTTAATAGCAAATCGCAACTGTGCTGGGTATTCTTTGAATTTGCAGTTTTGCCATAAAATTATTTATATGTCTAATGATTGGGATTTAGGAACCCGGCTACAAAGTGAAGATAGAGTGCACAGATTAGGGCAGGAGAACGACGTTGAGATTATTGATATTTGCGCTTATAATACAATAGACGAAAAAATCCTTAAATGTCTTTGGAAAAAAGAAAATTTGCTGGATTCTATCAAAGGAGAAATTGAGAAGTCTAAGGATAGTAATTTTAAGGAGTTTTTAAAGAAAACTATTTATGGAAGCAGATACAATCATGAAATGTTTGATTGTTCAGAATTGGAGGATTTGAATGGGGAAAATATATAAGAACGAAAATGTTTGTGAAGCTGCCATAAAGCGATATAGAACAGTACTTAAAGAATTTGACAATTATTATGTGTCTGTATCAGGCGGCAAAGACAGTTCTATTATGTTACAGTTAATGGCACAGGAGGCAAGAAAAGCCGAAAAGAAATTTTCTGTACTTTATATTGACTTGGAAGCGCAATATAAAGCAACAATAGAGCATATAAACGAATTGATAGATTCTACGAAAGATGTGGTTGATAATTGGTATTGGGTAGCAATGCCTCTATCTTTGCGAAATGCCGTTTCTGCCATACAGCCTAAATGGATATGTTGGGACAAAAAAGACAGAGATAAATGGGTACGAGAATACCCAACCAAAAGAAAAGATGTTATTTTATGCACAGAAAACAACTATCCTAAAGAGTGGCAATGGTTTTTTCGCGGAATGGAGTTTGAAGAATTTATTCTGTGGTTTGCAAAATGGTTTAATGAACGACACGGAGGGAAAACCGCCGCCGGTATTGGGATTAGGTCAGACGAAAGCTTGAACCGTTTCCGCACAATCATATCAGACAAAAAAGAGCCATATAAGAATTATCAGTGGACTACAAGGATTCATTGCAAATCTGCGATATTAGATTGTTGGAACTTTTATCCTTTGTACGATTGGCGAACAGAAGATGACTGGACGGCGGTGGCAAAACTTGATTTGAAGTTCAATCAAATTTATGAGTTAATGTATAAAAACGGACTATCTATACATGAACAGCGATTGTGCCAGCCATACGGAGACGATCAGCGAAAAGGATTAGACCAATTTCGAGCATTAGAGCCTGAAGCATGGGAAAAAGTATTAAATCGTGTGGAGGGTGTAAATTTTGGAAATATATATTGTCGCACAAGTCTTTTAGGGAATATCAAGTCCGAAAAGCCCGATAACATGACATGGGAACAATATGCAGTGTTTTTATTGGAAAGCATTGGATTGTATGCACCAGAAATACGAGACCATTATTACACTAAAATTTGTACATTTATAGAATGGTACGAGAAAGAAGGAATAACTTTCAAAGATATTCCAGAAGAAGCAGATTTAAAGTTGGAGTCTGCCAAAAAGGTCGCTTCATGGCGTAGAATTGCGAGGGCGATAGAGAAGAATGATTTTTGGATGTCAAGATTATCATTTGGTGAAACCAAAAAAGACGTGCAGCGGCTTTTTGAGCTTAAAAAGAAATATGCAAATATTATCAGGCCACATGATACAGATAGCAAACATTTAAAGCGTATTGCACAGGAAATGGAGGCAAACAATGACAAAACGAATGATTAACACTGATAAAGATTTTTATAAGTATATGGGGCAAATATTCGGTTCAAGAGAAGTTCAGCGTGATACCGGAGACAGGTTCTATGATGACGACGATAAAGAGTGGGTTATTGATGTCCAAAACAAAACTATTATGTCTGTAATATCTATAAAAAGTTATACGATTAAAAACGTATATGCGAATGATGTTTTTTCTTTGATTGATGTTTTAAAATGTGTATATTCAGAAATATTTGAAGGAACTGTTCCAATTTTATATCGCGAGGCTTATACTGCGGCCGGTTACAAAATAGTTGAGGAAAAGAAGAATTTTCTAAAAATAAAAGGAGGTAAAGTAAGTGAACGGTAGAATTAAAGATTTGACAAACGAACTTTTGGAAGAGTTGGAAAAGCTGAATGTAGATGAAAGAATAGATAGTTTGAATGAAATTCGACAGAAATTACATGATGTTAGCCCGTTTAAAGATGAGCCTTGTGATTGTGTTTTATGGATTAAGCAGGAGAATATACAAGCAAATGAATATAATCCAAATCATGTTGCTGCGCCGGAAATGAAGTTGCTGTATCAATCCATAAAATCAGACGGTTATACTATGCCGATTGTTACATATGACTTAAGAGATGGGAATAGGGAGATTGTGGACGGATTCCACCGAAACAGAATAGGTAGGGAGCATAAGGATATTTATAAGCGTTTGCATGGGTATTTGCCTGTTTCTACAATAGACAAGCCAGCAGATGAGCGAATGGGTTCTACGATTCGCCATAATAGGGCAAGGGGAACACACGGAATCCGCCCTATGTCTGATATCGTGTTGGATTTATCAAAAAATATCACAGAAACCTCAATGCCACCTATCAAAAATACTGCAAGCAAATAAAAGTTAAGCGCAAACTTA
>ERZ808035.1179-NODE-1179-length-15158-cov-12.819773_pt1 | contig 15158 bp, 15 predicted proteins | sample MGYA00380189_ERZ808035 | MGnify/ENA primary metagenome ERZ808035 (study PRJEB31490, sample SAMN06133407) | mouse gut metagenome | isolation source: M5_1 | host: mice | place: China: Chengdu | collected 2015-05 ...
TTTCCAAAATCAAATTTGCATATGACATCACCATATAAAACATCAGCTTTCACTTTCTTCTCATTAAAGCATCTTATACAATCTTCCAATATGTGGGTGTTCAAATAAACATCTCCTGCATTTAGAAAATGGATCCATTTTCCAGTAGACTTTACAATACCTTTATTCATAGCATCATAAATACCTTTATCTGGTTCGCTAACCCAATAGGATATTTTCTTTTCATATTTCTTGATGACCTCTATTGTTCCATCTGTGCTACCACCATCTATAATGATATATTCGATATTGGAATATGTTTGCCCAATGATACTAAGAATAGTAGCCTCAATCACAGTAGTAGCATTATAACACACTGTAATAATATAGGTATTTCTATATAGTTTTATCAATTTGCTATCATAACGCAAACATCTGAATAATAGCGAATTTAAGCATTTTTTCTCTCTCAATAATTTGCTGTATTTTCTTATAATTCCTATATTTGTATGCAAATCGTATGCGCATTTGTTTGCATACAAGGAAGTATAAACATTAAAATACAGCAGCGTATGTTCAAGTATTCAAAAGATGGCGTTTCGGTACTGTCGGTACTAGATGCACGCAGGGCAAAGAAAAGCGGCTTGTTTCCCGTGAAGATACAGGTAATCCACAACCGCAAACAGAAATACTACTCCACGGGTAAGGAGTTGTCAAAGGAGGACTGGGAGAACCTTGCCGAAAGCAAGAGCCGCAGGCTTATAGAAATCCGTTCCAGCATAGAGAACAGTTTTTCCATCATCAAGGGACAGGTCGAAGCCCTTGCGGAACGTGGGGAGTTCGCCTTTGACCTTTTGAGTATCCGTTTGGGCAGGTGCGCCACGGCAACGGTAAACGCCGCAATCACGGCAAAAATAGATGAATTACAGCAGAACGGACAGGTAAGCACCCGTAACAACTACCATTCCATGTTAATGGCTATAGAGCACTTCGCGGGAAAGGACATACCGTTTTCCGCCATCACCATCGACTGGCTGAACCGTTGCGAAAGGTTCTGGACCGGCGAAAAGAAAAGCAAGTCCACCGTCTGCGTGTATTTCAAAATGCTCAAAGCCATACTCAACCAGGCTAAGACAGACGGCATGATCAAGGAGGCGCACTTTCCTTTCGGTCGTGGGAAATACGAAATACCGTCAGCAGAAGGCAGGAAATTAGCCCTCACGCTGGAACAGATAAAAAGGCTGGTAACCTACACGGACGGACGGGAAGAAACCGAACTCTACCGTGACCTGTGGTTTTTCTCCTACCTGTGTAACGGTATTAATTTTCGGGACATGCTTTTTCTCACGTACGGGAATATTGTGGGCGGTGAGATCTGCTTTGTCAGAGCCAAAACAAAAAACACATCCAAACAGATACGCACCATCCGGGCCGTACTCACCCCTGAAATGGAAAAAATAATAGACCGCTGGGGCAATCCCAATGACGGGAACCCCGAAACTCCACTCTTCAAGTTCGCCACGGGAAAAGAGGATAGCATAAAGACGGCACGTATTGTGCTGCTTGCCATACAGAAATGCAACAAGGTATTGTCACGTATAGCCAAAGCCACGGGACTGCCACCCGTGACCACGTATTCAGCCCGCCATTCCTTCGCCACCGTACTGAAACGCAGTGGTACGAACATATCCTATATATCGGAAAGCCTGGGACACTCCAACCTTATGGTAACGGAGAACTACCTCGCCAGCTTCGAGCAGGATGAAAGAATGAAAAACGCACAATTGTTAACCCGATTTGATTGAGCCATGCCGAACAAGAAAACCAAAAAGATCAAAATCCGACACTTGAAATGCTTTGCCATCATCGCAAGGGAACTTTTCGAGCATCCCGAGTACAGGGACTACGAGATAGAAGAAGCCGTTCTGTCCATACGGGAATACATACCGCCCACCATCAAGGACGTGGAAAAGGTCATAGAGAGGATAAGGTTCAGCTATGCCACCCACAAATACAAATACGGCGTAATACTGGGCAGGGAGTTGATAGACCAGCAGGTGCTGGCAAAAATGGCGGGCGTTTCCCGCCAGACCGTGGCACGCTGGGAGGAACTGGGTTTAATCTCACGCAGCGACATCGGCATACCGAGAGAGAAATATTTCGTAATAAAGGAAGTCATATCCCAGCTTGAAGAGTTAAAATCTGCAAAATAACAACCATCTCCTGATAACTTAACATAAGCCGGACAAATCAGGACACGACACGGACAACTGCCTGCCCGTGTTCTGATTTGTCCTCGTTTTGTCCCGTCCTGTCCGCTCCCGTTCAGCCGACAATCCACCCGTGTCAACAAAAGTCATCAAATGTCATGTCCATGTTAAGTTATTAGCAATTCAATATTTAGAAGCATATATTTTTCCTTTGCCGCATCAATCGGTTGAGAGGCTATGACGATAGCCTGGTAGTAACAACAAAAAAGGAAAAGAAATGACGAATATTGTTTTGACCACGCCCGAGGAATTACGGGCTATCGTAAGCGAAACCGTTTCGCAGACACTGGCGGGATTTGCCCGACCTAAAAACGAACCTGACAACCTTACACCCGATGCGGCGGTGGCAGTATTGGAGCAGCATGGCTTTATCATCTCCAAAGCCAAACTCTACAAGCTGACCGCAAAGGGTGAAGTACCTTTCCGCAAGTACGGGAACAAGCTCCTGTTTTCCCGAAAGGAACTGCTCGCATGGGCTGAAAGCCTTGCAAGGCGTGTGAATGACAAGGGCATGGCGGCACTTGCCATCGCCAAGAGCGCAAACCGAAAACTACGCAGCCATGGAAAATAACAGGGAAAAGGAACAACTGACCAAGGAACAGCTTGATATATTGTGGCAGGCTGTCTGCATCGACCTGTCACAGGAATACGCCCTACCGCCCGAAATGCTGTGGGTGCACGGCTCGACCATCGGAACGCTGGGAAATTTCAGCGCATCCACGGGAAAAGCCAAAAGCAAGAAAACGTTCAACGTTTCCGCAATCGTGGCGGCAGCCCTCAAAAATGGTCAGGTGCTGCAATATGTGGCAAAACTTCCCGAGGACAAGCGAAAAGTCCTGTATGTCGATACCGAACAGAGCCATTACCATTGCCACAAAGTGGCAAAACGCATCCTCACCATGGCGGGACTTCCCACGGACAGAAGCCACGGAAACTTGCAGTTTGTCGCATTGAGAGAGTACGTCCCCAAAGTGCGCATCGAGATAATAAACCATATCATCGGCAACACGGAAGGGCTGGGGCTGGTAGTGATAGACGGAATCCGGGATCTCATGTACGACATCAACAACCCCAGCGAGGCAACCGACCTGATAAACCTGCTGATGAAGTGGACAAGCCGGTACAACATGCACATACACACGGTGCTGCACCTGAACAAGAGCGATGACAACGTGAGGGGACATATCGGCACGGAGTTGAGCAACAAGGCTGAAACCGTTCTGCAAATCTCTCCCAGCAAGAAGAACAAGGACATCAGCGAGGTTCAGGCGATGCATATACGTGACAGGGAGTTTTCCCCTTTCGCCTTCCGTGTCAATTCCGATGCGCTTCCCGAAATCGTGGAGGGGTATGTTTTCGAGGGTGGCTCGTCCAACAAGAAAATCTCCTTCGAGGATTTGCCGGAGGAAGAGCATCACAAGGCACTGGAGAAAGCCTTTGCGGGACAGTCCATACAAGGATATTCCAACGTGATAGCGGCTTTGGAGAAAGGTTACGCCTGCATCGGGTATGTCAGGAAACGCAACACGCTTGTAAAACTGAACACATTCCTGAAAGAAAACGGGATGATTGTTCCTGACGGGAAAGGTTACAGGCACAACCCTGAAGCGGAACTCCGACAGGTTTAGTACGGTATCGGGGCATATATATAAAGAACGGACGGGACGGGAAGCCGACAGAATACCGACAGGTTTAATATGGTTCGGGGGCGTACATATAAGAAGCAAACCGAACCTTTCCTGACCGTCCAAATTTCCATCATGCAATAAAAAAAACACCATGACTATAAAGGAAGCAAAAGAGATAAGGCTTGAGGAATATCTGCAAAGCCTCGGTTTCCTGCCCGTTTCGAGGCAGGGAGGAAACCTTTGGTACAAATCACCGTTCCGGCAGGAACAGAACGCCTCATTCAAGGTAAACACGGATTTAAACCTGTGGTATGACCATGGAGAGGGGACAGGAGGCAATATCATTGCGTTGGCTGGCAAGCTTTTCCAGTCCAACGATGTAGCCCTGCTGCTCGGACGGATAGCGGAACAGACGCCCACCATCCGTCCCGCATCCTTTTCTTTTCGCCCTTCCCCCCGTCTGCCCTCTTTCCAACATTTGGAGGTATCCAATCTTTCCTCTCCCGTGCTGCTTTCCTATCTGTGGGAACGTGGAATAAACGTGGAACTGGCGAAAAAGGAATGTGTGGAACTGTGCTACATGCACGGGGACAGGCAGTTTGCCAATATCGGTTTTCCCAACATTTCAGGAGGTTACGAGGTTCGCAGCAACGGTTTCAAAGGCTGCGTAGCCCCGAAGGACATCAGCCATATACGGCAGTCTGGAGAGCCTAAAAGTACCTGTTATGTATTTGAGGGATTCATGGACTACCTTTCCTTTCTGACCATCCGACAGGAGAGATACCCGGATTACCCGTACCTTGACTGGCAGGACTACATCATCCTGAACTCAACCGCCAACGTGGGGAAAGCCCTCTATCCGTTGGGGGAATACGAGCGCATACACTGTCTGCTGGACAATGACGATGCGGGGCGCAAGGCTGTCCGCACCATTCAAGATGAATACGGAATGCGTGTGCGTGACGCATCACACCTGTATAGCGGGTACAACGACCTGAACGACTACCTGTGCGGCAAAAGGGCGGCAATGCGTTGCAACGTTGCGACGCATTGCCACACCAACAGCCCAACGGATGACCAGCCGGCCAAACAATCAAACGTTCAAACAGCCAGCCATTCAAACGTTCAGACAGTCAGACAACCAGCCAGCTCGATACAAAAGCACGCTGACACGCCAAGGCAACCGTGCGGGGAGCAAGATAATTTACATCGCACGCCCCCGAAGCGGAGCAGGGGCAGGGGAATATAAGACAACAGGAGTATATACATGCGCCGGTGGAAAAAGTGGAGGCTAACGTTAGCAAGGTTATGGAAATGTATACATTTCCGCACCTTGCTTTGCCTCCCGGCAAAGGAAACCGCTCCCGCTGGTCGCAGTTTTAAAAAGATAGACATATGCAGAAAAACATACAGAAAACAGAGAGCCGGAAGCGTAACAAGGTGCATATATTGAGCGCACGCTTCACCGACATGGAGTACAATGCGCTGGAAAAGCGCAGGAAGGATGCGGGCGTTTCCGTGAGCCGTTTCATACGTTCCGTCATGCTGACGGGGAAAGTGGTGCAGCGCATCAGCCGGGCCGATGCGGACATACTCCGCAAACTGGCCGGGGAAGCGAACAACCTGAACCAGCTTGCACGCAAGGCGAATGCGGGAGGCTACACAAAAGCGGCAATGGAAATGATGATACTGAACAGGAAAATGACGGACATCATAAAACAGCTATCCGATGATTGGAAAAATAAGCAAGGGGGCAACTTTTAGCGGTTGCGTGAAATACGTATTGGGCAAGCAGGAAGCACGGCTGCTCGATGCTGCGGGCGTACTGACAAACGACATCGGGACAGTGACGGGATGTTTCGAGGTGCAACGGATGATGAAACCGCACATACGCCGGCCCGTAGGGCATATCTCGTTAAGCTATGCTCCCGAGGATGCGCCACGCCTCACGGACGAGGTGATGGTGCAATATGCAAAGGAATACATGGAAAAGATGGGCATCAGGGACACCCAGTATATCATCGCACGCCATCACGACCAAAATCATCCTCACGTGCATATCGTGTTCAACCGTGTGGACAATAACGGGCGCACTATCAGCGACAGGAACGACCGTTACCGTAATGCTGACGTGTGCAGGGAGTTGAAAGAGAAGCACGGGCTTTATTTCGGAGAAGGCAAGGACAGGGTACGCACGCACAGGCTGAAAGGCAGGGACAAGACCAAATACGAGGTTTACCATGCCGTAAAGGATGCGCTTGCAAAGGCTGACGGATGGCGGCAGTTTGTGAAAGAACTGGAACGGCAGGGAGTACAGGTAACGTTCAAGTACAAGGGCAGCAGTGACGTGGTGCAGGGACTTTCTTTCAGCAGGGACGGCATCACGTTCAAGGCATCCGAGGTGGACAGGAAATTCAGTTTTTCCAAGCTGGACGCATTGTTGGACGGACACACGGAAACCGCCACAAACCAAGCTCATGCGATAACGGGGAGAAACCGTTCCGAAGAACGGCAGACCGACATTCGTGCGGAGCACGACCGTTCTTTCAGCGTGTTCGGTGGCTTGTTAAGTTCGCCAAACGTGCGGGACGAGCAGCCGTTCATACCGCCCAAGAAAAAGAAGAAGAAAAAAAGAGGTTACAGGTTATAATGTAAATAAATGAAAGGAGAAAAGAAAATGAAAGGCAACAACCGACACGAAGAACTGGAACGTGAACAGGAATGGCTGCAACGTCTTGACGCCATGGATAACCGATTATGCGAGATAAGGGAACTTTTGGAAGCCACACAAGCTGACAAGGATACAGAACTGGCAGAGGAGGCAAGGCTGAATCGGCTTGCGGAATGTGTCAGGCTGCAAACGGAAGCCATAAAGATGCTGTCGCAGAAAGACACCGCAGGAGGTCAGGACGTACTGGAAATGCGCAAGGCACTCCAAGCGAACAAAGTCCTGTTCAGAATGGCGGATGAAAGAACAAAGGTACAACAACGGACAGACGAATACCTGCAACAATTGAGCCGGCAGATAGACCAGCTGGAAAGATTGAAAGTAAACCATAGCCATAGCTTCAACGTGACATATTCCAAACCGTTTCTTGTTCAGGTCACCATCGTGGCATTGTTTCTTTTTTCGCTGGTGTTTAACGCATGGCAGCTTAAAAGAGGATGGCAGCTTTCCGACAATGACCTTAAATACCGCTACGTTCTGATGTCGGGAGGTGCGGACGCTAAGACGCTTGACATACTGGAAAACTGCTTCGAGTGGAATAGGGACAGGAAGCTAATACGGAAAATCAGGAAAGAGGTAAAGGACTTCGAGCGTTGGACGGAAATGGAGGCGGCAGAAATGCTACGTGCCAAGAGGCAGCAAAAATAAACCTCATTTATATCATGTTCTGCAACATATAAAGCTGATACTATATTCAAAAAAGTTTTTTTTATTTTTGTACTTTAAATCATGAATTACCACATAACCTAACAGTATGAAAATAAAAAAAAATAGCATAAAGATTGGCATTACTCTTTTAGTTTTTGGAGTTTTCTTTTTCTCTTCATGTGAAAAAGAGGAGTTGCGAAAGCCAGAAGTCAATCAGAAGACGTTATTCATGTATCTGCCATGGTCCTCAAATTTAACTAGTTATTTCTATAATAACGTTTCTGACATGGAAAAATGTATTATGATGAAAAGAGGGCTAACCAATGAAAAAGTAATTGTGTTTATTTCTACGAGCAGCACAGAGGCCGTTATGTTTGAAATTGTGTATTCTGATGGAGAATGCAAGCGTGAAATACTTAAAAAGTACAAATCCCCACCTTTTACTACGGCGGATGGAATAACGGCCATTTTGAATGATGTAAAGACATTCGCTCCTGCCCCTATCTATGCTATGATTATAGGATGTCATGGCATGGGATGGCTCCCTGTCAATGAAATGAAGGTACGTTCCGTACCTCAAATGAAAATGTACTGGGAATATCAAGGAGTTCCATTGACACGTTATTTTGGAGGGCTTACAGCTGAATATCAAACAAATATAAGTTCTTTGGCCACTGGCATTGCCAATGCAGATATGAAAATGGAATATATTCTATTTGATGATTGTTATATGTCATCCATTGAGGTCGCTTATGAACTAAAAGACGTTACAAAATACTTGATTGGCTCTACCAGTGAGATGATGGCATACGGAATGCCTTACGCCACTATTGGAGAATACTTACTGGGAAATCCTGATTATCAATTGATATGTAAAGGATTTTACGATTTTTATTCAACTTATGACATCATGCCGTGTGGTACGTTGGCAGTAACAGACTGTTCTGAACTGGAAAATATGGCAAATATCATGAAAAGCATAAATAATAAATATACTTTTGATACGTCTTTAAGGGGTAATATTCAACGTTTGGATGGCTATACTCCCGTTATCTTTTATGATTTTGCCGATTATGTAACATCTCTCTGTAGCGATCCTATATTATTACGCCAATTCAGAGAACAACTAAATCGCCTTGTGCCATATAAGACCCATACCGAGAATTTCTATTCTATGGCTAAAGGGGTTATTCACATTGATACATTTTGTGGCATAACAACATCTGATCCTAGTTATAACCCTATGGCTATACCAAAAGAAAACACATTATGGTATATAGCAACACACAAGTAGAGTTAACAAGCAAATGAAGCACACCTGCCATTTATATATCGTAGAATGTAATCAAATACTAAAGCTTGCATATCCAATAGTTTTATCGCAAATAGGGAGCTTTATTGTTCAACTATCAGACACTATCATGGTCGGTAGTATTGGTCCTACTCAAATTGCAGCAGTTGCTTTTGCAGGTAATATTTATTTCTTCTTATATATATTCAGTATTGGGTTGACCTTTGGGATAACCCCTATCGTAGGTAAATTATTTACTCAAGGGAATACAGTAAAAAACAGGATATACTTTCAAAGTTCACTGATTTTATATTTTATTCTTAGTATAATTATATGTGTTCTACAATTGGCAATAATGCCATTTTTTAAATATTTTGGACAACCAGATGCGGTTATTATGCTTGCAACCCCGTACTATATAGTTCTTTCTATTTCTACAATCCCATTGGTTATGTTTTACGTGTTCAAACAGTTTCTAGAAGGAATTGGCAATACAAAACTGGTCATGATAATTGTTGTGGGTAGTAACCTTTTAAATATATTACTCAATTATATCCTCATTAACGGAAAATGTGGGGTTGTGGCGATGGAATGTTTAGGGGCTGGAATTGCAACATTAATATCAAGAATAATCATGGTGATAACAGTTGTTATCTATGTATTGCATAATCATAAATTACAGTATTATCTACATAGTTTCTTTTCCTCTGCTTATTATTCTATGAAAGCAATTAAGAAAGTTCTAAAAATAGGATTTCCTATATCTATGCAAATGACATTAGAAGGAAGTACATTTGCATTTACAGGAATAATGATGGGATGGTTTGGAACAACGGTTCTTGCTGCAAATCAAATTGCAATCATTATAGCCAATTTATCATATCTTGTCATTAGTGGCTTTTCCGCTGCAACGACAATTAGAATAAGCCATATATATGGTGAAAAGAAAATCTATTTATTCAAGAATACAGTTTACTCCGCATTTATAGTTGTTCTTATCTGGAATATATTCACTATACTTGTTTTAAGTTTTACGAAAAACCATCTTCCTTACTTATTTACAACAGATATAAAAGTTGTGGAAATGACCTCTTTTTTCTTAATATTTGTATGCATGTACCAAATATCTGATGGCATTCAAAATATTTTAATAGGCTTTCTAAGAGGAGTACAAAAAGTTAAGATCATATTGTACACCGCATCTTTTGCATACATTATTGTCAATTTACCTCTAGGATATTTATTTGCATTTAAACTCCATTTAGGCCCTTCCGGTCTATGGTGTAGCTATATTTTTGGATTGACTTTTGCAGCAATTATTCTCTATAGAAAGAGCTTGGGGGTATTTAGAACACTAATGGTTAGCAGTAAAACTGTAAAGAGCGTTAGCCAAGGTTGCTAACGCTCTATTTCTTACTTTCCTATTAGAGGGTAAATTCTTTTAAAAGAGTTAATAAGTTGCTCTATCTCCTCTTCAGTATTAGCAGCTGTTATGGTAATTCTTTGTACTTCATCTCCTTTTTTCATCATAGGATATGGAGAAACTGTTACCAATATTCCATCAGTATCAAACATCATATTGGCTGTTTTAATTAATGTATCTGTGTCTCCGATATGCACAGATATTATAGGGAATTCAGTCTTGTTTAAAACCGTTAACCCTAAATTACGTATTCCTGTAATAGCCTTATGTGTGAGTGAATAAAGTTTACTTCTGTACATTTCACCTCGTTCCTCATTAATTTTTAACCCTTGTAACATTGTTGCCAGAGATGCTGTTGGGCATGGACCAGACAAATCATAAGGAGTTGCAAAAGCTTCTATAAAGGTTTCCATCTCTTTACTACAACCGACAAAAGCTGCGAGAGAAGAATATGCTTTAGAACACCCACCAACATATATGATATTTTCATAGTCTAGGCCATAATATTTTACTATACCATTACCTTTATGCCCATATGGATACTCTTTAGAAGGGTTTTCTCCTACAACACCAAAACCGTGTGCGTCATCGACATAAACCAATGCATCATATTTCTTTGCAAGCTCCACAAGTTTAGGAATATCTGCATAATCTCCTGTCATACTATAAACGCCATCTACAAGTATCAGTTTACGTGGATTATTTTGATATTTTTTTAATAATTCTTCTAATTTTTCAAAGTCATCTTGCTGAAAGCTTTCTAAAGTAGCGCCATTGTCTCTGGCTATTTTACAACCTTCATACATGGTTTCATGCCCAGACTTATCCAAGAACATTACTCCTGTTTTGCCTACAATAGCGGGAATTACTCCAATAGAAATAAGAGTTACTGTTGGGAAAACAATACAGGATTCTGTTCCAATCAGTTTTGCTATTTTATTTTCTAATATATTATATATGTCAGGACTAGCGACAAGACGACACCAACTAGGATGTACCCCCCATTTCCTAATTTCAGTAGAGACTGTATAATCCATCTCATTATCTAAATCAAGCCCCAAATAATTACATGATGCAAAGTCTATGACCCAATGATGGTCGGAGACCCTTATTTTCCTTCCTCTAATTTCTTTTGCAGTAACATTATACTGTCTCATTCTATCAAACATTTGACGAATAAGCCCCCTTCTATGTTCAGCCATATTAATTTCTATGACTTTCTTTTCTGTCTTTGCCATATTTCTTTTTTTAAAAGGTTTATTGAAGAATGTATATTTATATCTTTAAACAACATCATTTTCAAACTCCCATTTATACAGCCCATATATAAATATAGCTTATGTATGCATATATTACCAATGGGTATTTGCCTTGATGCTAATTGACAGTTTCTAAGATGAACTCTTTCATTATCACTCAAATCAATATAGCACATGTCAATAGGATTGAGATATGGATATAACTTTATTTTATTCATTATATCGGAACTCTTTTCTTCATTAAGCTTAATACGCATATAATCATAATACTTAGCCGTATATGATGAAATTGAATGATCCTGTTTTATAACATCCTTTTGCCCTAAAACATAGGATTTGATGTCAGCAAGCAAATATTTTGCTATTATGTTTTCTATTTTAAACTCTAAATCAATTGAATTATCATTATTCCCAATATCGAATGAATATTGGGAAATAATATCTCCTGCATCCATTTTATTATTTAATACGATAAAGGATACAGCACTCGTAGAATCTCCATTTTTAAGAGCCCATAAAGTCGGTAATGAACCTCTATATTGAGGCAATTTAGACGGGTGTATATTTATACTTCCAAATTTTGGTACTTTCAATATTTCGGAGGATAACATCCACCAATTATTTATTATAAAAAGGTCTATCAACCTATATGATTTGATATATTCCTCTGATAGTACGGGTATGTTCTTTTTTATGATTAGAAGTAGGTATCTTTTGTATTTTCTAAAAAGAGAGGACATGCAAAAGCATAATACATTCAGGCCCAATGTGTACAATATTCGCATCTTTAATTCCTTTTTATTGAGTTTTAGAGAATAGACATACCTAAAAAAAATATTCCCCAAATTTTTACTTTTGCTATTCATCAGTTCTGGAATAACAGCTACACCTAATATCTCAAACTCATTATCTGCCATTAGTAGAAATAATGTTTTGATATCATATCCAAAATAGATTACAGTATTTTTTTTCATAATTCCTTCATTTGAAGAGATACTCTGTCTATTTTACCGGACGACGTTTTAGGCAGCACCTCTAATTGAATAAAAGAGTATGGTATCATATACTCTGGCAATTTTTTTTTGGTGTACTGAAAAATATCATCTATGGATAATGTTTGATTATTTATTGAGGAGAAGTAACAATATAAACGATTTCCATATTTTGTATCAGGTTTTGCGACTACTACAAATTCATCAATACCTGGATAGCCAGAAATTGCACATTCTACTTCTCCAATTTCAATGCGAAATCCTTTCACTTTAATCATATGGTCCTTCCGTCCCCTATAATGTAAACACCCAGTACTATCTCTAAAACCAAAATCACCAGTTCTCCAAAAATATGCAGGATATTTATGAAAAGGGCTTAAGACCAAATGTTCTTTTGTTTTTTCTTCCAGGCCTAGATATCCAATTGTTACTGTCCCACCTCTACACCAAAGTTCTCCTAATTCACAGGGTGCACATAAACGTTTTTCTTCTTCATTCACAACGATTATTTCAGTATCCTCAACTGCCGTCCCTAAAGGAATAGATGCATTATCATCATTAGGAATTGAATCAATCCAATAGTAAGTAATGATGTTAGTTTCAGTAGGTCCATAAATATTAGCTATTTTAGTGTGTGGTAAAACACTATGCAACTTTCTTAAATGTGGGATAGGAAAAGGCTCTCCAGCATACATTATAGTGCGTAACGATGTGCTAGTACTCCCTAAATTACCCCTATTCAGTAGGGATATAAAAGTGGAAGGAGTTGTATAGAGAATTGTAGCTTTTTCTTTTACAAGTAAATCCACATAATCAAGATGTTTTTGATTACCCTCTCGTCTAATATTCCAGTTATAACAAATTAGACTAGCACCTGCATTAAAAGTATTGAATATATCAAATATTGATAAATCAAACTTTAAGGGAGCTCTGGACATTATTTTGTCATGTTGCTGTATTTGAAATTCTTTCTGCATCCAATCAACAAAAGTTCTAGCATTACGATGTGTTAACATGATTCCCTTGGGGATACCAGTGGAACCTGAACTATGTAGAATATAAGCTAAATCATCAGAGACTTGATTATAAACAGGAATGTTTGATTTTGGTTGAGATAAAACCTTTGCATAGCTTATTATCTTTTCATTGAGAATTAAATTGGTATCATCTAGTAGAATTACTCTTGAGATTTCAGGCTCATTAAAAAGTTCGCTAAATGTATTATACCAGTATGGGTCAACGGCTATTACATCTAATTGTGTATTTTTTATAATATGCTTAAGACGCTCAACAGGAGAATATTCATCAAGCGGAATATAAGCACATCCTATTTTAAGACTTGCAAGTATGCAGGCAATGCTATTGGCATGTACACTAGAAATTATGCCAACATATGGGTACTCTCTCGTATTTTGCTTAAGATGTAATAATAGATGCGCATATTGATTTGCTAACTTATCCAACTCTCGATAAGTAATCCTCTGTCCGTTTTCGCAAATTATAGCAATATTCGAAGGATATTTCACCACAGTTTTAGTGAAAACATCATGTAATAAATATCTCATATCCTTAACAATAAATTATTAATATATCTGTAATTTTATTCTTTATTCTTTTATATGTACTGCAATATTTTAATGCAGATAAATCAAAGTCATCCAGTTTAAAATTAGCTATGGCCTTATTCGTTATTTTTAAGGTATCGCACAAAGGGGCACATGCGTTTAATGCTCCGAAATATTTCTTTTTTAAGCATAACGATTCACAATTTTCTATATTCCAAGATACAATAAATATTATATCATTCTTTTTAATATACTGATTAATTATTTTCTCTGGAGTGGGAATATAAGCTAATACATTAAAAATAAACGCCAAAATATTCTTTGATGTACCTAATCTCTTTTTGTGAAATGTACCTAAAGCTCTATCAATAAGAATAATTTTATTGTGAAGTCCGACTATGAAACGAATCTGTTTTTGAAGATACAAATTGATTAACGGTTCAACAGCAATGTAGCTCATATTGTATGTAAAAGCGACCTCTATATATGAAAGACTACCTGCCCCTACTATAACCAATTGAGTATTCTGCTTGTTCTCTAGAGATCGTAAGAGTTTATGTAACTCCCTTTCCTCTTCTTCTTCAAAGGCTTTAGAATGATCTCTAATTTGGGGTAACATCATTCTTATAAAATACTCTTTGTCTGCTTCTGTAAACAATACATTATTATGCATACGTGTTATCAATTTATTTATTTTTGCCAGTTCAGTTTTGTTGAGGTCTCTAATGTATTAATTTTCATTGATATATGCAAGAAACTTGTTGCAAAACATATATTTGCATCTCCAGCTATGTCAAGTTTACATGTACTAACATGAACAGACAATAATGGTAGGGTAGTAAATCTTCTATATCAAGTTTAATTTGCACTTTTGTATAGATATCCAAAGCAAATTAAACCTATATTTGTACCGACAGCAAAATATATGCTGGCGAAAACGAAAAAATCACAAGCTTTTGTTTTCGCCAGTATATATTTAAGTGTAATGGTCAAAAGAATACATGCAACCACAAGAAAGGACATACTTTGTGTGCCACTTATTGATACTATATAATTAAGTTTCTATTTATCTAAATAGGCTAATTTTGCATGCAAATTGCATGTTTATATAATCAAATAATTTATTTTTTATTTTGTAATTTATTAATAATCAATGTATTAAAAATAAAAGTCTAGTATTTTAATTATAACTTGCTGTAATAACAGACACCAAAGGTAAATAAGTGCATTGCTCCATCAAATTATAAATTTTAAAATGGTTGTTTCTTTTCTTTACATACATCAAATAATGTTCTCTCCAAAGTCCCTTTTACTATATTTCATAGCCAGAAGTCCGAAGAATTGTTATAATATCTTTGACCCTGTTATCCCAAGA
>ERZ808035.1182-NODE-1182-length-15137-cov-6.494489_pt1 | contig 15137 bp, 13 predicted proteins | sample MGYA00380189_ERZ808035 | MGnify/ENA primary metagenome ERZ808035 (study PRJEB31490, sample SAMN06133407) | mouse gut metagenome | isolation source: M5_1 | host: mice | place: China: Chengdu | collected 2015-05 ...
GTGACGGTGGGGGAGTGTACGCACGATAAAAGTGTCTGCGCGTATACGCCGAATGGTGACGCCGACACCCATGCCATGACCTGCCGGGCCTGCGGGCTGGAGGAAGCTGCGGCGGACTGCCAGCTCACCTATACGCCCGACAGCGATGGGACGCACCACACAGCCGCCTGCGAGACCTGCGGCAGGAGCAGGACGGAGGCGCACAGCTACGGCTCATGGACGCCGCAACATAATGGGACTGCCGTTACCATCCGGCGTGTCTGCAAAAGCTGCGGCTATACGAAAACGGATGGTACGTTCACAGCATCGCTCCCCGGCCAAACCATGGAAATGGAATATGGAAAGCCCATCACACTTACCTGTACCTCCACCCTGCCGGATGCAACCTTCCAATGGATTCTTAGGAGTTTTAATGATACGTCTACCGTCCAGGAGTCCACAGGAGCCAGCTTTACACCGTCGGAGACACTTGCGGTAGGTGAGTACATGTGGAATGCTCGCGTAACGTGGGCTGGCTCGGATGGCAACACCATCGCTAAAAGTGGCCCTTTAAGTGTCCTTCCCGCCCCGCTGTCCAATGTCAATGTCACGCTGTCCCCGGCAAACGCCGTCTACAACGGCACAGCGCAAAAGCCCGCCGTTGCGATTGACGGACTGACCGAGGGGACGGATTATACGGTTGCCTATATGGGGGACTTCACCAACGCCGGAGAGCATACCGCCACCGTCACTGGCAAAGGGAATTATGAGGGGACGGTCACAAAGACTTTCACCATCGAAAAGGCGGAGCAGACAGATTTTGCATTTGCGGCAGTGACAAAGCCTTATGAAAAGAACGGAACATTCACTCTGTCCACCAGCGGAGGCGGCGGGGGCGGTGCAGTCCTTTACCGGGTTCCCGAAAATAACGGCGTACTTATGGTAAACGGCGACAAGGCTGCCATCATCGGAGTGGGAACCGTGACCGTCACAGCAACCAAAGCGGAAAGCGACAATTACAAAGCGGCAACGGCAACAGGGAAGATTACGATAACGAAAGCGCCTGCACCGACTATTACTTATCCTGCGGCGGGCGGCATCGCCTACGGGCAGGAATTATCTGACAGCGTCCTGACAGGGGGCAGTACGGAGTACGGGACATTTGCATGGGAAAATGGCAGTATAATCCCGACTGTGGATAACACTGGCTATACGGTGGTATTTACCGCAAGTGAAGAAACGAAGAAAAACTATGAAACAATCACAGATACGACCCAAAAGGTGCCTGTCAAAGTAGAGCAGGCAGTTCCGGCAGTCAGTGTCACTGCAGCGGTCTTTGGCAGCAAAGATAACAGGCAGGCAGTGCTTACCGTGAACGCGGCAAAGGCAGGAGCGGGCGCTTTCCCCACAGGGACGGTAGCATTCATGGACTGCACGGGCAGTACGGAAGTAGAGATAGGGACAGCCACATTAAGCAAAGGCTCCGCCTCTTACACATGGGATGGGCTTCAGGACAAAACGTATACCATAAAGGCGGTTTATAAGGGCAACAACAATTATAGGGAAACTGAGAGCCGGGAACTTACCTTTGATGCGGCGAAGCAGAACCAGCAGGATTTCTCTCTGGATGCAATCGGGGCTAAGACCTATGGTGATGCGGCTATTCCCCTGAAAACCATCGGAGGAAGCGGAAGCGGTGCGGTCAGGTATGAAAGCTCTGATGAGGATGTGATCCGCATAGAGGATGGCAGGGCGGTCATTGTCGGGGCAGGCACAGCCACCATCACCGCCATAAAAGAGGGGGATAAGATTTACAACGAGGCTTCCGCAAGCAGGAATGTCACGGTTGCGAAGAAGGCGCTCACGGTGAGGGCCGACAACAGGACGGTTGTGAGGGGGAAGCCCATGCCTGCATTTACTTATCGGGCGGACGGTCTGGTGAACGGCGATACCTTTACGACAGCCCCGTCCATAACGGCCGGCGTACAGGATACGGATACCCTTGGGAAATATGATATTGTGATAAACGGCGGCACGCTGCAAAACAGCGAAAGCTATCATATCACTTATGTGAACGGCACATTGAATATCGTGGAACGCTTTTACACTGTCACCGTGACGGATGGCACGGGCGGCGGCGAATATGCCGAGGGGGACACCGTGACGGTCACGGCAAATGAAAGAAACGGCTATACCTTTACCGGCTGGAGCGGCGAAGACGGTGTTGCCTTTGCCGACAGCAAAGCAAAGACTACAACCTTTACCATGCCCGCAAAATCAGTGACCGTAAAGGCGAACTACACCCGCAACAGCAGCAGCGGAAACAATGGCGGCGGTTCGGGTGATGGCGGAAATTCGGGCGGTTCCGGCAATAACGGAGGCATCGGGGGAAACAGCGTCTCTGAAGGAAATGCACGCGATAACGGGAATAACGGCGGACAGGGCAGCATTGGAGGCGGCAGCACAAATCCGGGCAATGGAAACACTACGCCGCAGATACCCGTGATCCCGCCTGCAAAAAACACCAGTCCGGGAAACGAAGCCATACCGGGAACAGGGACAACGCCGGTAAATCCGGGAATCGGAAATACAGTAAGGCCGGGAACTACTCCGGGCAGCGGCAGTGCGGGGACGTCCGTACAGGGGACAAAACAGCCTTTCATCAAGGGTGAAGACGGCAAGATCGGATGGGACGTGATCCGTGCCGAGGAGGAGAAGGCAGAGAAAGGAAGGCTTTGGTGGTTTGCTGCGGCCATCCTGCTGGCAGTGGCCATCGGTGCGGGTACAGCCCTCACTATAAAGAGGAGAGAAGGAAACCGAAAACAATGATCATAGTATGATGTGAATTGGGTAGACATTGTCTGCCCAATTTGACTAAGCAGATATACTTGGTGGCTTCCCTGTTCCAGGCATGTAAAATAAAAATATAAAAGTCAATAGAAAGTAGAATATTTTATTGAGACTGTCTATCGCTGCCTTTGGGATAAAATAGTCGGGAAAATTAGTCCCGCTGTGAAAACGCAAGATAATGGGAGTCGAAAATTTTGCTGATATATGATATGCTAAATAAAATGATAAATTTCATTTTGGATTGATAATGCTATTATTAAAAAGGGGGATTTTCTGTGCAAGCTTTACCTGATTATATGTTAATAGATTTTTTTGATTGGATTAGAACAAGTAAGATTATAAATATTGGGCTTGTCCGTGGATGTGTATTCATGGACAAGTATACGAATACTGCATTGTATGATTTGACTCCGTATGCTGAAGAATTTATTAATCAAAAAGGCCTTAAAGTTGAGGCAAGGAATTTACTGGAGAGTATGCGAGCCTATTTAACTTATTGTGATAGGGATAAAGAATCTACTGAGTTGGTAGAAGAGGCTTTGTGGAGCGAATCCTCAAATAATATGAATGGTGCACATAAAATGATTGATGAGGATGAAGATACACTTATAAAAATGATGACGGCTGTTCCTGTTTCACCGCATACAGCAATGGAGTTTTTGGAATGGTTATTGAGACAGGAACTAAGCGCAGAGGATGTATATAAAATGCCAATGTGTGTTTTTGAAAAGCTAGTAAAAGAGTTTCTGGCTGAAAACAATGAGGTAATTAGCAGTGATATGCTAACATATTTGCGACAAGAGATTAAAGATAAAATTCCTAATACGTTTTTACATACATTAAAAAAATATTTAAATTTAAATATATTTGGAAAGGACACAGAAAAATACAAGACGATGGTGGATTTGTTTGGTAGATACTCAAATCCTGGTATTATGAAATGTTTCTTTCTTCCCCTTGCCCAAGATAAAATGTTTGAAAAGTTTATTAGAGAATCATGGAATGATTTGAATTCATTATCTAGAGATTATTTAGATATATTTTACAGTGATAAGGAATTAGCTACTTCTGGATATGATATTAAGAATAAATTGAGGTCATTGGATGTCGGAGAAGACGTCTTACCATGTCTGGTTTTGTGGACTAATACTCTTAATACAGCAAAGTGTGTGGAATTAAGAGAGTTGGAGTATAAGGAAATATTTCATTTGCTGCAGTCTATTGTGCAGAATATTAAAGTGGGAGACACATTTGATGAGGTTTATTCAAAGGCTGTGGAAAAGGCAAACGATTTCCGTAAAGGATATAGCCGTGTAATTCAAGATTTAGATGAAAGGAGTACAATAATGAATCAAACAAATTATAATATTACTAATTCCTCTATAGTCGGTTCTCAAATTGGAACTCAAAATAGCCAGCTCAATTTCAGCCAAAGCGATTTTTCGGATGAAATCAACCAGGCTATTTCAGAAATTAGAAATATAACGGAATTATCAGCGGAAAACATGAAATCAATAATTATGCTGTTACAACAAATTGATGATGCTGTAAAGGAAGATAATAAGGAGGCACAGGCAGAAGCAAAATTTACACTAAGGGGGATTCTTAAAGGAATTGGAAATACTGGTACTAAAGTGGTTGGGGTATTGTCTGGACTGACAAATTTAGCAAAATTTTTTGGCTACTCGATAGTATGAAGGTATTATCCTATTGACTATAAATATTTTGTCTGCTAATATGAAAGCGTGTACTTGCATGAAGGAGGAAGCGGATTTGGATGAAACAAGCCAGAAAATAATTGACGCAGCAATGACATTAGTCCGGGACAAAGGATATGTTGCGACAACCACGAAGGAGATTGCAAGGGTAGCCGGTGTAAATGAGTGTACCCTGTTCCGCAAGTTTGAGAGCAAAAAGGATATTGTTTTACAGGGGGCAAACCAGACTGGATGGCGGGCGAATGTCACACCGGAGATTTTCGAAAAGGTAAAGTGGGATTTACAGGCGGACCTGGAAATGTTTATGCGGGCATATATTGACAGGATGACGCCAGACTTCGTCAATCTGTCAATCGGGCTGAGGGCGCCGCAGCTTTATGAGGAAACCAAACAGCTCATTATGAAAGTGCCACAGGCTTTTTTGGCGACATTTACCGATTACTTAAATAAGATGTGCGAGATGGGGAAAATACCGGAGAAAGAATTTCAAACGCTGGCATTGACCGTTTTTTCGGCGACATTCGGCTACACATTTCTGAATGCATCGTTCGGAAAAGAGCTAACGGATGTTGAAAAAGATGAGTACATAAAAGAAAGTGTGCAGATGTTTGTAAAAGGAATCTGTCAGTAAGATTTGGCGTTGGCAGAGATTGGCGCAATGGGGCTGTCGCTTTGTTTGTTTTTTTGCTAAGCTACAGCCCATAAAACTACGCATAATGCGTGCAAGCACACGCATTAGAAGAGGGGGAAATATGAATCAGATTACAGGTGCAGATTTATTTGTAAAAGCGCTAAAAGAAGAAGCAGTTGACACATTGTTCGCTTATCCGGGGGGACAGGCGATAGACCTGTTTAATGCACTGTATGGAGAACGAGAAATAGATGTAATCCTGCCGCGGCATGAGCAGGGCCTGATCCATGCGGCAGACGGTTATGCGCGTTCTACGGGAAAAGTTGGTGTCTGTCTTGTGACAAGCGGGCCGGGGGCTACGAATCTTGTTACAGGCATTGCTACTGCAAACTATGACAGCGTACCGTTAGTATGTTTTACGGGACAGGTGCCGACACACCTTATTGGGAATGATACCTTTCAGGAAGTGGACTTTGTAGGCATTACAAGAAGTATCTGCAAATATGCTGTGATGGTGCGAAAGAGAGAAGATTTGGCGGAAACGATCAAAAAGGCATTTTATATTGCAAAGACAGGAAAACCGGGAGTCGTGGTTGTTGATCTGCCAAAGGATGTCCAGAGGGCTTACGGCAGCGATTTCTACCCAAAGGAAATTACGGTCAGAGGCTATAAGCCCAATACGTCCGTGCATATGGGACAGTTAAATAAGGCGCTTGCACTTTTGAACCATGCGGTGAAGCCTGTTTTTTTGATCGGCGGCGGAGTGAATATCGCTCGTGCAAATAGAGAAATGACACAGCTTGCAGAACTGACAGGTGTACCTGTTATCACGACGATCATGGGAAAAGGGGCGATTCCTACAACGAACAGTTTATATGTCGGCAATATAGGGATTCACGGGAGCTATGCCGCCAATTCGGCAGTCAGTAAATGCGATGTTCTCTTTTCCATAGGAACACGGTTTAATGACCGTATTACAGGCAAAATAGAAGAATTTGCAGTGAATGCAAAGATTATCCATATTGATGTGGATGCGGCATCCATTTCCCGGAACATTGATGTGGATATTCCTATTGTTGCTGATGCAAAAAAAGCGATATGTGCCTTGCTCGAAAAGGCAAAACCGCTGCACATCTCGGAGTGGACAGATGAAATCGGCCGTTGGAAAAAGGAATACCCGATTACTATGGGGGAAGACGGTCTGACGCCACAGGTGATTATTCAATCCATAAATAAAATGTTCCAAGATGCTGTTGTTACTACGGATGTGGGTCAAAATCAATTGTGGACAACACAGTTTCTTGATATTGATGAAAATAGGCAAATGCTGACATCTGGCGGTCTTGGAACAATGGGGTATGGTTTTCCTGCTGCAGTCGGGGCGAAACTTGGCAATCCCCATAAAGATGTCATTGTTATATCCGGCGATGGCGGGATGCAGATGAATATTCAGGAAATGGCGACGGCAGTTGTCTATGAACTGCCAATCATCATCTGCATACTGAACAACGGATATTTAGGGAATGTGCGGCAATGGCAGGAAATGTTTTATGACAGGCGGTATTCGAGTACCTGTATGCGTTATCGGAGAAGCTGTGAAATAGGCTGTAACCGGCCTGATCACCGCTGCCCGGAATACACGCCGGATTTTGCTGCACTGGCAGAAAGCTATGGTGCAAAAGGAATCCGTGTCACAAAGGCAGAGGAGATAGAAACCGCTTTGAACATTGCGAAACAGAATGCAAAAACACCTACGGTGATTGAATTTATCATAGACAGGGAAGTCAATGTCATGCCGATTGTTCCGCCGGGGAACTCCCTTAATGACATGATAAAATAAGCCTTACGTTGGAAGGAGAGGAAAACAGAGGATGAAAAAAAGATGGATTTGTTTATTTGTAGAAAATGAAATAGGCGTACTCGCCCGTATTACGGGATTGTTTTCCGCAAAATCTTATAATCTGGACAGCCTGACAGTCGGAGTCACTGAGGACAGTACCATATCACGGATGACGATCAGTTTAACAAGCGATGACAGGACTTTTGAGCAGATTAAAAAGCAGCTTGGCCGAAGCGTTGAGGTAATCAAAGTGGTGGATTATACAGATACCCCTATCCACATGAAAGAAATATTATTTGTTAAGGTGAATCACTGTTCTGATGCAGACATAACGGAACTGTTTCGGATTTCAAAAGTATTTGGTGCAGCGATTGTTGACTATGACAGAGATAGTGTTCTTCTGGAGTGTAGCCAGACAGAAAACAGGAATGATGCTTTGATAGCCTTGCTGAAAAGAAAGTTTGCAAACAGGATTGAAATTGTAAGGGGCGGAAGTGTTGCGGTGCTGTATCTTACCTCTGCTTCGGCGGGGGAACAGGTGGGAAATAAGTTATAGAAATTCATAAATGTTTTGTGGCATAAACCGATATATAATAAGGAAACGGCTAAGCGCTATTTAAGGAGGAAGAGGTATGAACATACCGTTTTTTATTGTGCTTTTCGCAGTAGTTTTTGCTTTTATATATATACTATATCGTCAGGGATTTGCAGTATTGAGAAGAACTTCTGCAATTGTGCTCGTATTTCGTCGCGGCAAAAATGAAGATAAAGCAACTTTGGATTCCTGTACTGGCTGGGTTAAACACGCAGGAAGATTTCGTGAAAGTAAGACATACGAGTTCCTCCTGGATGCACAATTATCAAAAGGGAATGTAGAAGTAATTCTATTGGACAGGAAAAAGCAGCCGTTAATGAAACTAAACCCGCAGTCTCCTACATGTAAAGTCGAGTTAGATATAAGGAATAGATATTATTTGCGCTGGGAATTTAAGGACGCCACTGGCAAGTGTGAGTTGCGATGGTAAGAAGATGTAAGCATGGTTGAAAGGAATGATTTCATGGCAAATATATTAATTGTAGAAGATGAAAAGAATATGCAGGACATCATCTGTGAATATATGCATAAGGGCGGACATATTTGTTTTACTGCGGATGACGGTGTAGATGCCCTGCTTTTATTGAAAAACAATCCTATGGATCTGATGATATTGGATATTATGATGCCGCATCTTGATGGCTTTTCTGTATGCAAAACGGCAAGGGAAATGAGCAGCCTGCCAATCATCATGCTGACCGCCAAAAGTGATGAGAAAGATAAATTAAAAGGTTATGCGTATGGGGCGGATGATTATATGACAAAACCGTTTAGCCCGAAAATATTACTCGCAAAGGCAAACGCCCTGCTGCGACGTATTTGTGCAGTACCTACGGATACGGTCAGTGCGGGGAAAATAGCGATAAGTCCTGCCGCGCATAAAGTGTTCTTAGAAGGTACAGAAATTACGCTGACGCACAAAGAATATGAGCTGCTGTATTTCTTTATATCAAATCCCGGACAGGTATTTTCGCGGGAACAGCTGTTAAACCGTATTTGGGGATATGACTTTGAGGGGAATACGCGGACGGTTGACACGCATATCAAAACACTGCGCCAAAAATTGGGCAGCGAGGGAAAATCCATTGTAACGCTTATCCGTTCCGGGTATAAATTTGAGGTAGCAAAATGAAAGAGCAGTTTTCACTCCGCACGGTACGGAAAAAAATATTCATGATTTCAAAGATTGCAGGTATCGTTTTGATTGCTTCATATCTTTTTTCAACATGGTTGCCTTTGGAGGAGGATGTTTCTTTTCTGCTATGGATAATCTTTGTTATTTTATTGACCCTTATGATAGATTATCTGCTGGGGAGATTTATTTCAGATCCAATCAGCAATATTTGTGAAATGGCGCACAGGGCAGCAAGGTTAGACTTTTCCAGGCCTTGCGGGGTAACATCAAAGGACGAATTTGGAGAGCTTGCAGATAATCTCAACAAAATGTCCGAAAATTTGCAGGACACGCTTGAAAAACTGGAAAAAGCAAATATCCGGCTTGAAAAGGACGTGCAGCAGGAAAGAAAACTGTTGGAGGAAAGAAAGGAATTAACAGACCGCCTTTCCCATGAAATGAAAACGCCTATAGGAGTGATTCGTGCCTATGCGGAGGGGATACAGGATGAAACGGACGAAGAAAAAAGGCAGAAATATTCAGAAATTATCATTTCCGAGACAGAAAGAATAAGTATGCTGATTGAGACTCTGTTAGATTTGTCGGCATTGGAAAACGGAGCTGTTTCATTGATGCCGGAACGATTTGATTTCGTAGAATTTGTGGAAACGATAGCAGGACGGTTATTGATAGATATGCCGGAAACCGATTTTGAATTACAGTATGAACTTCCGAAAGATAAAGTTTTTGTTTATACAGATAGACAGCGTATGGAGCAGGTCTTAGGCAATTTGATTATCAATGCGAAAAAGAATGTGTCTCCGAAGGGAATTTTGCGATTATCATTGGTCGAACAGGATACTATGCTACACTTCTCCATTTATAATCAGGGTGCTTCCATACCGTCGGAAAAACTTTCTAAAATATGGGAAAAGTTCTACCGTGATAAGAATGCAAAATACAGCGGTTCGGGATTAGGACTTGCCATTGTCGCACAGATTTTAACCATGCAAAATTTGGAATATGGAGCAGAAAATTTATCAGACGGTGTGAGGTTTTACTTCTCTATTCCTGTTATAAAATAAATTCTTTTATAAACGGCTATTCTTTCATAAGCAGAAGGGAAGCCGTTTTTTCTATGGTGTAGAAAAGGTTTTGATTACATCAGAGTATGTGAAGCAGTCCCGTAAAGCTATTTGCAGAGCAAATTACTTTTTTTCACCTCAATTTCACAGAGACCACACTTCAATTTCACCTCTTTTTTTTATTTTAATGGCAACAAATGACAAGGAGGAATGGTATATGTTTTTAGGAATGCCGTGGCATTGGTGGCTGGTAATTGTAGCAGTGCTGATAATTTCCATCCCTTTCAAGATTAAATTTATGAAATGGTGGAACAAACGCCATCAGGAAAAGAAGAATAGCAGGCGTGGGAAGTGGGGTGATGACGAATGATCGAAGTCGAAAATCTGACTTTTTCTTACGGAAAAGGGAAACAAACGTTGCATGGTTTGAATTTTACGGTGGAAGATGGGGAAATATTCGGCTTTCTTGGTCCGAACGGTTCGGGAAAATCCACGACACAGAAAATTCTCACCGGAATTTTGAAAGGGCATGGCGGTCAGGTGTCACTGTTTAGACAGGATATTTCGATGGCACATACAAAGGATTTCTTGGAAAAAATAGGCGTTTTGTTTGAGTTTCCCTATCTATACGCCAATTTAAGTGCCGTTGACAATCTGAAATATTTTTCCTCTTTCTATCCTGCAAAACAGCGCAGGGATATCGGGGAGATTTTAGATAAATTAGAATTTAAGAAGGATTTTCTGAAGAAACCCGTTTCATCATACTCAAAAGGTATGCGGCAGCGTGTAAGTATGGCAAGGGCGCTGATTGGCAGTCCCAAACTTTTATTTTTGGACGAGCCAACCAACGGGCTTGACCCTTCCGGTGCTGTTCTGTTCCGCAAGATTATAGAAGAAGAGCGAAAGAAGGGGACAACAGTATTTCTAACCACACATAATATGCTGGATGCAGATTTATTATGCGACAGGGTGGCTTTTATTACAAACGGAAATATTGTTGCACTGGACACGCCAAAAAGATTAAAAGAACAAAACAGCAATCACCGTGTACGGATTGCATACCTGTATCAAGGCAGACGTGAGGAAAGGATAATAGAAATCCCGGAATTGGAAAGAGGCATTCCCTTTGGGCATGATGAAATTGTCAGTGTCCATTCCGAAGAACCGACTTTGGAGGATATGTTTATCCAATATACAGGAAGGGGGCTGTCATGATGTGGGGAAATTTCTGCTCTTTATTCAAAAAAGACTGCCAGATTATGATAGCAGGAAAATTTTTTCTCGTGGCTTTTGGTTCACTGATTATTTATACATTGTTTATTAACTATGGCTACGTCCATTATATGAATGCCGAACTCTACAATGTATATCTTTATGATCCGCAGGGAACACAGCAGGAAGTGTCCGAACTGGTTTATTCGGTAGCTTCGTTGGAAGAATTAAATAGGGTTCTTTCTACGGATGCAAATGGTGTCGGAATAGATGCCAGCTCTGGTACACCGAATATTGTTTTTTATTATGGAAGTGAAAAGAGTGACAACCACAGGGCTGACTATGCATTGTCACTTCTTCGTCAGGAAGATGAGTACACTGCGTGGATAGTGGGTTCAAACACACTGGAACTAAAGCAGAGGAAAGAAATGTGCAGCGAATTACTGTTTATAGAAATTATTGCCGTTGGCTTTTTGGGGATTGCCTCAGTGTTATTTAAAGAAAAGCAAATGGGCGTTATTCGTGTCCATGCAGTCCTTCCATTCAAAAAGGGCTTGTTTATTATGGCAAAATTGACTGTTTTCCTGTTGTCCGATTTGATTTTTGCGGTATGGATGACTGTATTGAATATAGGGTTTTCCGATGCCGCCGCTATTTTACCTGCGGTATTGGTGCAGACTGCAATTTTGTCATTGATTATGGCGCTTACGGGATTTGGATGTACCATGATGCTAAAGGATTTCAGACAGTTTTCCCTTGCCTACGTGGTAATCGTCATTTTTGCTTCGGCACCTATATTTTTATCAGCAAATACTTCTGTAAAAATGGCATGGATTGACTGGCACCCGTTGTATCATGTATATATGGGACTTAAAAATGCCTATTTTGGTACACCTGTCACCAATTCGGTTTATTATATTTGTTGTGTTTGTGGAATTGTCATTTTGTTCCTGACTGTCCAGACTGCATTTCACAGGGAAATGGGAAAGGAGGGCTGATTATGAGAGGCTTATTTTATCAGCTCAAAAGTGTATGGAAAGACAAGCTTTGTATTATGTCTTTTTTCCTTCCAATCGTTGTTGCTTTAGCTTTGCGTTTTATCGGTGGAATTGACCTTTCCTCTGTGGCTGAATTTCATTTTGGCGTGTTGGAAAGCGACCTGTCCGTTCAGACGATTGTCTGGTTAGAGCGCTATGGTTCTGTAACTGCATATAAAACGCTGGAAGAATTAACTGCCGCAATCAATGAACCTTCTACCTACATGATTGGGGTAACATCTGATGGCGACAGCATTCAGACAATGGTATCCGGCGATGAACTGGATCTGTTCCGCCAAACGGCTGATACGCTTCCGGCATTGTATGAGAGGAGAGAAAGTGCAGGGCAGATAAACATTACTGTTTTAGAGCGGCCTGATATGATGGCAGGGCTTCAAAATATATTTATTGCTATCACATTAATTGTTGCTATGTTTATGGGATGTACTTTTAACGCCATGAACATAATATCCGAAAAAGAAAATGGTGTTGAACTGGTCAATCAGGTATTGCCCATGACACAGGGCGGGTATGTGGTGCAAAAGATTTTTGTGGGCTTTATAGGCGGATGCCTGTCTGCTGTTTTAACTGCCTGTTGCTATTTTCGGATTTCGGTTAAGAATATGCTTCTTATGCTGGTGCTGATCATTCTTTCAGCGTTTATAGCTGCGCTGATTGGGCTGCTTATCGGCAAATTCTCCGAAAGCCTAATGGTGGGCGTTGTTTATATTAAGATTATTATGATCATATTTATGGCAGTGCCGTTGGTATCCTATTTGTTGGCGGCAGGCGGTTTGATTTCGGTGCTTTGCTATTTTGTGCCGTCCAGTGCGTCCTTTGAAGGGATTATGAATTTGGCTGTCGGTGACGGGTCAGTGGTCAAAAAGGACATGTTTATTCTCGTGGCGCACTGTATTATTTGGTTTTTGCTGTATCTGTCAATTTCCAAATGGCAGAAAAAACATAAATAGAAATAAGAAAATTTTAAATTGAATATTTGAAGAAAATTGCTTTAGATGCAGAAGTATCTTTAGATGACTTTTGGGGATGCCATGTGGAAGATGATGGATGGATAAAAGATAATATGGATAAAATAAAAGCACCTATATTTGTAAAAATAAGTGATGTAAGTATATATTCAAAACCCGAAACAAAATCTGTTGAAATAGTAAGTATTGGATTTGACAAAGGCATTCTATTTGATAAGTTATTAGCCGGAAAATACCAGAGTAGTAAGCCCCCAATTCCTACTACGTTTTTACTACGATTGACGGAATCAATAAGCCCTGTTTTGCCCTGATTTGCCATTCCCGTTACATTTTTAACGATCTCCACGGACAAAGCAAACCCCGCAAAGCGCGCCAAAACACGGAAAATCGAGGCATTTTAGGAAGGGGAAATAACATGATTTCGATATTATTTACGCGCCACGGCAGTATCTTGAAATGTTCTGAAGAAGCCTGTAAAATCAATGATTTCACGCTTGGTTCAGGTGCTTACTACACCATTTTTGAAAGAGCCTTGATATGATTAATAATAGACAATTTTGATTAACCAATTCAATTATTCATCTCAAGTATGAGGGAGGTAAAATTATGGCATTATATGGAGATGCTAATATAAATCTTGCAGTATTAAAAAAATGGGCAAATTCCCTATCTGTGGATAAACTATCACAAATAGAAATTGGTGGAGAAAAGATTGTTTTAAATGATCAATTGCGTGATATATTGAAGGTTCAGACACAAGCATTTGCAAACCTAATCAATTTACTTAAAGAGGGTGATGATTGGAGAGTTTGTCAAGGAGTCACTAGCCCTATGTTTTATAATGCTTTTGTACGAATTAACAATAGTGCAATTAGGATTGCAGATTTTTATGAATGTCTAATAGTTCCAAGTAATATGAAAACATATAAAAAAATAATACGAGGATTTGATTATATTTCCACTGGAACTATTTATATTAAGGATACTCAAGGAAAAGTCAATGCAACAATCGGGAAAAAGAGTGCATTGCTTTGGAGCGCATTTTATGAATATTTCATTAATGAAAATGAGGATGGTAGCATAAATCATGCATATCCAAATCAGGAACAATATTTATCATTACAATTATTTAATGTGGAAAATTTTACACAAGATGAATTGCTTGCTCTTGTGAATGAAATTTTGCTTCGTGTATCTATGGAATATGATATGGACTTTAAAATATTTGAAGTAGATCCATTGTTTAAAAAAGAAGGAAATAGTCCAGTTTATAATATGCAGTTTACTTCAACTGGATTTGAGCAAGTGCCAATGTTATATCTAACAAATGCAATTAACTCAACAGATGAAAGGCTATCATATCTTAGCTACTATCAGGTAATGGAATATTTTTTTGTGAGATCTCAAAATTATTACTTTTTAGATAAACTAACTAAAATAGATGTCCAGAATATAGATCATAATGAATTGAGGAAAGTCTTAGGCGATTATAAAAAAATATGCACTGAACGTGAGGCATTAAAATTAGTATTACAGCGAGCGGTAGATATCTCCAAATTGAAAGCATGGATATGTTCAAACACTGTATATCAAAATCAATATTGCAATTCATCAGAATTAAAAATTGATATTACAAAAGAGGATAAAAAAATTATTTCTTCCTTAGCTGAAAGAGTATATGGTTACAGATGCTCGATTGCTCACGCTAAGGGTGATGTTGAAGAATACATTGCGGTTCCTTCTCTTAGTAAAGAAATAATTGTAAACGAATTACCGTTACTTAAATATTTAGCATTTGAGGTGATTAGCAACTGCTCTGAACCTCAATGATTTTTATTAGTAAAATGGAGATAATGAGATTATGCTAAGGCACCACTTTGCTTGATAATTATGGCTTGAAGTGGTGCCGTAATATTGTTTGTAAGTCAGTAATGGAAAATTTGATCAGCAAAGAACGATTATTATCTGAAAACAATATTCTCAAATACCATCTGTTCCTACATATTTTTTCAGTAAATCCAGTGCTAGCTCCATTTGCGGGCTTATCCATTTATTTTTATGATAAATATAAAAAGAGTCATATGTTT
>ERZ808035.1183-NODE-1183-length-15121-cov-5.898963_pt1 | contig 15121 bp, 17 predicted proteins | sample MGYA00380189_ERZ808035 | MGnify/ENA primary metagenome ERZ808035 (study PRJEB31490, sample SAMN06133407) | mouse gut metagenome | isolation source: M5_1 | host: mice | place: China: Chengdu | collected 2015-05 ...
CAATCTGACTCCATGACAACACCGTCTCACATTTTTCCTGCGTTTCCACTTTGCCAAGACAGGCATTCAAGCTTAAGGTTACAATGCTTTCTTCACAGATCCATGCTTTTCCTGACGGGAAAATTTCTCCTGACGCTATAGAACCAATTTCATGTATAATTCCCATGCCCTCGTAAGACGGCGTAAACTCAATTTCATAAAATGTAACGTTTTCGTATTGATACTGCGTAATTTTATAAAGATCAATTTCTGCCATACCAGTCTTGGAAAGCTTTGCTAATAATATTTTTTCTGCTTCCAAATAAACATTTTTATGATCTGCTTCCTCTAACACAGTTTCATCTGCAGACTTATAAATAGATGCACACTTTTCAAATAAGAGTTCATCCTGATAATAGGCACCTGTTCCATATGAAAAACCTGCTGTCTTTTGTTCATCCGATAATTCATATACAGGTGCATTGCCAAAGACTGAAAATACTGCCCGCTCTTCTCCTTGCTCGTTTTCTGCCTTAGACTGCTCCATTTCCTTTTGTGCTTCCTCTGATAAATCCTTGATATTCCCTGTTTCACTTTCTAAAAACTCTGTCAAAACCACTTTGGTAAGTGTCTCATTTTCGCCAAGCACTATTGTCTTAACATCCTGCGGAACGTCCGGCATCTGTGCCTGAATTCTGATTGCATGATCTCCTGTACCAATGATACTGTTAATTTCCTGCATATCATTTTCCGCTGCACTTTCAGGCTCGTTCACTATTGCCGCCACTTCATCCTCTACAGAATCTTTTGCGTGAAGAATATCCCCGTCAGCCGAGCTTTCCGGAGCCTTCCGGCAGCCGCAAATACCAGCTGTCATCACCATCGTTACAACTACTAATCCCAAAATCCTGTTTCTCATAATTCCTCCATTTCAGCGCTGCTTTGTGCACATGAACAGGCTTGTGATTTCTTATAAGCTATATTATAAATTCAATTTTTCTGTTTTCTTCTGTTTTGCGAAATCCGACCACATTATTGCCGAAATCAACCAAAAAGAACTGTTACAAAATCATATTGCATCTTTCATGCATGAATTCGCACCAGTCCTCTGCTACATCTCTTTTACATACATCATAACATTCGTTTCCACAGAACCATTTTCATATAAAAACGTTATATCTCCATGATACTTTTCCACAATTCTCCGGACATTTTTAAGTCCTATCCCATGATTTACTTTATCTTCTTTTGTCGTATCCGAAAAATCACTTTTTCCGTCAGCAATCCGCTGGCAGCTGTTACAAATATTTAAAAATAAAATTCCCCGATCAAGCCTTATCGTTATTTTCAGTTTCTTATCCTCTGTCTGCATAGAAGCATCTATTGCATTATCCAACAGGTTTCCCAAAAGTACATTTAAGTCAAACGAACGCAGGCACAACTGTTCTGGTATGCTGATTTTTGTTTCTACCACATTTAAGACCTCATTCGCCTTTTGTATCTTATAATTCAGCAGACTGTCAACCGTATCATTCCCTGTCTTAACATACTCCTCCGGGTTGGTCATAAAATTCTTCATAGAATCTAAATATTTATTCGTCTCCTCTGCCTCGTTCCTTTGCACTAAGACTTGCAATGCTAAAATGTGGTTTTTCATATCATGTCTTAAAGCACGAACCCGATTCCCGGATTCCATAATAACTTCTAATTGATTTTGATATGCATATGTTTGTTGTTTATATATATCATTCTCCCTTAAATGTATATAATTTTCTATCAGGACATTATATAGATAAAATACACTGATATTAATCATTAACATACAGCCGCTAATCAATATTGCATACATTTTCGGGGGTTCTCCAAGCATCAGTGCACTCAGGACAATAACACTCATTGCCGGGATCACCAGCAGCAGTAATGTCTGCTTTCTGTCAAAAGCTATCTCTTTTGCCTCAGCCGGATAAGAAATATGGCTTATAATGGTCGTACAAATCAGCATCAGCAGAGCTTGAATTGCAGGCTGCTGGAATTTTGCAATATCCCCGAAAACAAAAAGGACTATCAGGGAATTTGCCATATCCAAACCAAATAATACCAGCGATACCCATAATCTTTTTTTCCACAGTTCCTGATAAAAGCAAGTAAGTCCTATTATTCCTGCACAATTACAAATCTCATATACAACAGATATCTGGAATACACTATATATAATTGTAGTCAGCAGGCAATAGATCCCCAAACCGGTTTTTAATGCTTTTTCCTCTATATCATCTGCTGGCAAAAGTACATCCATGACTTTCTTTAACAGCAAAACTCTAAGAACATTTACAATTAACACAATGATAGGACTATATGATACCATCACTCATATTCGCTTTCTGATGCTGTATTATTTTACTTCTGGTTTCTTTTCTATATGGCTTACTGATATTTAAATTTTCTCCGTTTACCATTTTTACCATTTCATAAGAATATTCACTTACATATGCCTGGTTAATAATATATGACTGATGAATCATCAAAAAATCTGCCGGAAGTGTCTCTGCTATGTTTTTTAACTTTCCATAAAACTCTTCCATGGCATATTTTCCTTTTTCATCTTTTTTTACAATTATTATTTTCTTATCCATGCTCATAAAATAAGCAATGTTTCTTACCGGAACTCTGAAAACAGAATTTCCTTTTTGGTATTCAAAAAAGGGATCCGCACTGTTTTTTTGCTTTACGCTTCTTACTAGCACTTCTCTTATATTTTCGGTAGAGACCGGTTTAATCAAAAAATCTAATGGTTGAACCTTAAATAACTGCATGGCATAATTTTCCTTTGAAGAAATATATACGATATGCGTCTGCATATTTTCCATTTCATTGCGAATAAAATTTCCTACTGCAATGCCATTCTTCTGCACTAATTCTATGTCAAGAAAAAGCAGGTCTAATTCTATTCCCTTTTTCAAGTCATTTTGTATGCTTTCCCCGGAATACCATACCTCAACATCAGCTTTTATCTCTATTTCTTTTGAAAGTTCGTAGATCTGCTCTTCCAAAACAGAACATAAAATCTTATCATCATCACAAATTCCAATCTTATACACGGTCATTTCCTTTCAGAAGGCGCAGCGCCAATCACTTTCAGGTTACATTTGCGTTTTCTTTCTGATAACCATGGAAATCAGCATGGCCGCTATCCCCAAAGCAAGATAAACCACCGCATACAAAATAAATGCCGTTTCCCCCATGTCAAAAAATATCCAGGTACCAGTCAAAAACAGCACCGCCGAAACAATCGAAAGGCTCCACAGATGTTTCACAGCTTTTCCCGCAAATGCTCCGATTATCACGGAATATAATGGATTGACTGCAAAAAACAAAAGAAAACATACCGCCATTCCCGCATCGCCTTTTACGAAAGTAACCGCAAGCCACGGCAATGCCAGCATGACTGCCATCGAAGCCGCCACCCATAAAATAATCTCTTTTTTCATACCCTTTTCCATTCTAACACATCTGCTCCCTATAAATGTTTCTTCAATAACGGCTTAAAATAGTTCTTTTTAAAGTCACGTACTGAACAAAAGATTTCCTTCATCCCTCTCAGATTTCCCTAACAAAAATAGCGGGGAAATTCCCCGCCGCTCGGTGGACCAGGGTCTTTCGACCAGCCCAATCAGTGATACCACTGACTTATTTATATGTTGATATTAACGGAAATATACCTCACTGTCAATGATGTTTTGCTAACCCGCCATATCCTCCATTTTTCAACGGCATTTGTTATATAAAAATACACCTTTTGCCAAATCTTTCAGTTTGTATTTACTTCAGCAGCGAAAATTTTGCTGCACAATTCTGTATATTCATCATATGAAATTTCAGTTCCATTCAATGTATATTTTATTCCGGCTTCTGCATTATTTGGATCAAATTCCTCACCGAAATTCATTTCTGCAGTTAGGTTATCAGCTCCTTCAAATTTCTCCATATGGTAAAATTCAAATCCTGCACTCGATCTGTTACTGTACATGATCCATACAGCTCCATTATAATAGGTATAAGAAAGAATGAGAACAGTGCCCTCTCCTGCAGCAAATTCATATACCTTGTCATCACGCGCATCAAGGTATATTCCACCATAAGGCCCGTTGATAATCAGTTCGTTTTCTCCATCATTGTCAAGATCGACTTTCTCTCCAATAGAATATGCGTCCCATTCCTCAGAATCCATATTTAAATCGCTAACAGAAAATGTCGATGTCAAATCTTCAGAGTCAACTGCGTCCGCCAATCCATTGATAAAGGAATCTAATAAATCATCTATGTTAGGAACATCTGAGGTTTTGTAAAATCTGTATTCACTCAATCCTGCAAAATCAAGCCATTCCTGACCAAAAATAGTTACAACTGCGATATCCTCTTCCAATTTTATGACTCCATTCATCTCATTTCCGCCAGGACCTGTTGCTGCAAATTCCAATCCTTCTTCCGTAATTTTTCCCGCATCATCATAAAACCCCCAGAGCCTGAATAAATCTATCTGAATCTGGTACGTTTCATCATCATTTTTCTTTATTTCTAATGCCGGCTCGTTTACATCATAACTATTATATTCACCCTCATACTCATATACGTCCGCCCTCACCTCTATTTTCTTTGTGGCACGATATAATAATTGAGTCTCTTCAAACCCTGATTCTCCGTAATACACATTGATTTCATCTGTACTATATTCTAAAACATAATAGCCAAAGTTAACTGTACCGTCAGAAAATGCCTGTTCGGGGTACTTTACATATATCCGATTGTTTTCTATGGTTTCTATATTAGAGGAATCAGCCAAAAAGCGACAGGAAGTTTCTGATTCATAGTCGGAAATATCATATCCACTGGATGATTTTTGAATCATTAACTTACCGGTTCCATAATCCGATAAATATTCATATTCTCCTGTCAGATTTTCCAATTCTGCCAGATCTGAACCGGCAATGTTGTCATTTTGTGTTTTCTGAACTTCACCAGTGCTGCCGCCTGATTCTATAGTGCTGTTACCGGATTCTATAGTGCTGTTACCGGATTCTGCAGTGCTGCCCAGTACATTCGTCTGCGCGTCGTCTGCGTCCTTTGCCTGCCCACACGATGAAAGTGTTAACAGTGTCGCCCCCATTATCATTGCCATTACCGCTTTTTTCATTACTGCTTTTCCATATAAGTGCCAACTCTTAAGTAAAATACGTTGTACCACTTCTGCTATCCTCCTGTAATATGATTAACATCCTATTTATATCACAATGAGAAGGCATATAAAATACTCCCTGTATAAACAACACAGATTTTGCATAAACGACACAAAAATCAATCCTCAAACCACATTCTCCATTTAAAAAACTCCTTCTTAAACTCTTTACTATGAATCCTTCCGATTACGATCTTTAATCCGTTGCAAAGTGTAACTTCATGACTGTTAACCTTTTCAATATATTTCAAATTGACAATATATGACCGATGTATCTGAAAAAAGCCAAACCGTGATAAGCTTCGTGCTGCTTCAGATATCTGTCCTTCACATAAATGTTCACTGCCATCCAACATGAGATATCTTAGTTTTCTTCCATTTGTCTCAACAAGCAGAAGTTCATTCAGGCTTATCTTTATGCGAATCCCCGCGGTATCATTACAAAATACAATCCGATCCTGAATTTTCGTTTTAAGGAAAAAATCAATCGCCTCATCTATTTCCTCTAAATGCTTTTTATCGATATATCTGAAAGCATTCACTCTATAACCTAATCTGGCTAACTCTGTGTGTGATGTTAAAAAGCAAACTTTACATTTGTTTCCAAGATTCATCAACCGTTCCGCTATTTCAAAACCATCTTCCCCCTCTGCAAGTTCAATATCCAAAAACAGCAGATCTGCATCTGCATTTTTCATAAAATCTTTTCCACTGTTATATGATTTGATTTGTGATGAAATATTCTTATCCTTGCAATATTTTTCGATCATGGTCTGTATCTTATCTCTCCATACTGCTTCATCTTCTACAATACCTATTTTCATTCCTTTTTCTCCCCTGCTTTGGCAGTTGGTATAGCAATACTGATTTGAAACAACTCTTCTTTATTTTCCACTATAGATTCCATATAGCATTCACCGTGATACTTTTCAACAACTGCAACAATATTTTTCAGACCAAAACCATGATTTTCCTTATCCTTTTTAGATGTCATAGAAAAGTCTGTTTTTGTATTGATTCTTTTGGCTGCACTGTTACGAACAACAATAAAAATTTCTTCCTTATGTTCTACAAGTTCAACACGTATTCTGGGAACATCTGCTTTTATCGCCGCTTCAAAAGCATTTTGCAATATATTTCCCATCAAAGTGGTAAGATCAAACATCTCAAGAGGCATTTCTTGGGTCAGCTTTCCGCAAACAGCAAACTCTATATTTTCCTTTACCGCCAAATACGAATAATAATTAACAATAATATCGAGAAAACTATCTCCTGTATGAATCTTTAAATCAAACACATCCTGAATATTCCAGATGGTATCTATGTACTCTTTGGCTTCTTCTGTCTTTTTTTCATTTATTAACTCTCTGACAACACCAATATGATTTACCAAATCATGCTTAAAACGCCGTACTGCTGCCGACTGCTGTAACTGATAATCATACTGCTGCTTTTGCATATACATAAAAGATTGAAGTTCCCTGTTCTGCCTGTCTGACAATATATTCTTAATGGCCAGGCTAAGTGTAAGAAAAATGGAATAAAGCACCCCTGCTATGCTGATAAAAAATACTGCATAAGCATCTAAGCCATATCTTGCATGATTTTCGTTAAAGGAATAAAAAACATAATTATAGAACATCTGGAAAATACCGCCCTGTATTAAAAGTGCAAACTTATACTTAAATTTTATATCGCACAAATATACGTCATTTTTCTTAAAAAGCCGCAAATATAGCAGAAGATACACCAAAAATGAGAGCAGATAGGCAGGTTCCATCCACCATGTTATATCCGTGCCGCCAACTCCTCCGCCTATTAAAACAACCTGTATCAGCATGACACTGAACGTATCAATGATTCCCGTGAAATACATAAGTGCAGCACTTAGCATAAACAGATGGCACAACCTGTCTTCAAAAAATAAACATATGGAAAGTACACTCCAAACTATGTAAACAATCGGAGAATTTGTATCAAAATATATGTTATAGGCCCCGGCAGACAACATAATCAAAACCGAGGCACCGAGAAAAACCTTGTTTTTTCTTGGATTTAATTTGAATCCAAAATGAATTATAAAAAGATATATGATATAATTTGATATATTGTCTGCGATATAAATCATGATAACCTCATTGTTGTTTTCTGATTATTCCAACTAAATCCCATTCTTGTTAAAGCCAGATCACCTACTGAATTATAGCATAGAAATTTATTCCTGCATAAAAGATAGACTACAAATTTTGCAAACTATCACGAAAACCCTTGACTTTTGTCTGCGAGTACCAAATTTCGCCATGCTCCCCTCCATGGTAATCCTGTGCAGAACGTTCCTCCAAATCCAGTGTTTATATTACCCTGCCGCAGTTAGGGCATTTGAGCGACACGATGATCCAGCCGGAACCCGTCTCCCCAATGTCGCAAACCCGTTTCTTGCACCATCTCTCCGGGCATTTCATTTTCCGTATAGTACCACCTCCTCTCTTTCAAAAGTGGAAAGGCGCCTATTGATTTCTCGCAATAAACGCCCTCTCAAACTACATTGCAATCATTTGTAAATCATGACTGCACAAGTAAGTATTTTAAATATTATGAAAAAAACATCCCAAATCCTATACATGAACACCCATATTATTTATGAGCTTCCCACATACATTCTGTAATCTGCATATTCGTAAATTTTGCCTGGAAAGAACCTTCTACAGGACTGCAGGCATAAACGCCAAAAGAAATTTCTTCGTTTCCTTCCCACAAATGACATATCCGCATCTGCTGGAATGTAGTGCCATCTGTGCTGCACTCAATACAATAGTCTGATTCCCTTCGGCTAAGTCGGTACCACATAGATTTCACCGATGCATCAATATCTGTCGTTGCCCAGTCAGAATACCCATGGTTTGTAACAACACTGCCAAGCCTCTGGTACTGCTCATTTTCATATTCAATCGATGCTTTCAACCAATTTTCACTATCCAGATACACTACAATACCACATTGATCAAATCTGGACTTGCTGTCAAATTCTGTTTTTACGATGAACGAAAAATACTTTTCCGACGTTTTCATCTGCAGGACTGGCGCACTGTCATTCTGAAACCCGTAGTAAGTCCTCTGCCACAAATCGGTTTTCGGTTGTGTGTAAATAATAATCCTGTCATCTGTCACGTCACTTTGATCTGCTTCCCTGATCCAAAACAGATTTTTCTTTTCAAATATCATATTCCCTCCTTGAACAAAAACTGCCTGCCGTCTGTATGTACATGATCATCTGCAAGCATATCCTGCCGCCCTTTCGGTCTAAAAATCCATCCGCTCCAGGATATCCTGCCAGGCCTCCCCGTCTATTTCCTCGTCACGGAACAGTTTTCGTCTGTCCATTTCCGTAATCTTCCGGATAACCTTGCATGGATTGCCTGCCGCAATACACCAGTCCGGAATGTCCCTTGTTACCACGCTGCCGGCACCGATCACCACGTTATCCCCTATGTGTACACCGGGACATACCACCGTGTTTCCCCCGAACCATACGTTATCCCCTACCGTCACTTCCTTGCCATACTCATATGCCGAATTGCGGCTGACCGGATGGACGGGATGCCCCGCCGTATAGATTGCCACATTGGGAGCCATCTGGCAGTTATCGCCTATCTTAATTTTTGCCACATCTAAAAGTGTACAGTTATAGTTTGCAAAAAAATTCTTTCCCACCTCGATGTGCTTCCCATAATCACAGTAAAACGGCGGGTTCACAAAAGCGTCCTCAGATTTCCCGAAAAGTTCTTTTACCGTCTCCCTGATTCCTGCAAAATCCGAACGGTCCATAAAATTCAGTTTCTGCAGGATTTTCCTGCATACAAGCTGTTCCTCAAAAACCGTATCATCCGAAATATAAGCCATGCCTGCATCCCGGCGCTGTCTGTTTGTCATATCCATTTTCACTGATCCTCCATACATTCATTTTCAGGCTGGTCGTCGAACCGCCTGTCTTTAAAATAATATTCCTCATCATGCTCATTGATTTCCCGGTATACCTTACAGGGACTACCAAATGCTATCACATTTGCCGGTATATCCTTTGTCACCACTGACCCCGCCCCGATCACGGAATTTTCCCCGATCGTAACCCCCGGCATGACAACCACGTTTGCGCCGATCCACACATTATTGCCAATCGTGACAGGGAAGGAATACATACCATCTGCCCGGTGCTTCGGATGAACCGGATGTCCTGTTGTACACAACGTCACATTAGGACCGATCAGGACATTTTTCCCTATCGTAATTTTCCAGTCATCGATCAGGGTCAGGTTCATGTTTGCATAAGTGCCGTCTCCAATCGAAACATATTTGCCAACTGCAGCCGTAAGCGGCGGCACAATCCAGACATTTTTCCCGACTTCTCCGAACAGTTTGGGAAGGAGCGCCGCCCGTCCGTCCATGTCCTCCGGCGGTAATGCATTGAACTGTCGCACAAGTTTTTTAGCGTGCGCCTGAAGTGCCATATTCTCCTCATCATCATCCCATAAATAGCCGTTCTTCATTTTTTCCTGTTCTGTCATTTTCATTATCCTCCGTTTTCACTGTTTTATCTTACCACAATTCCAATCTGTATCCTTTTTTAATTTTCATTCCGCTTCCCCCTTTCCATTATGTACCGTAAGGTCTTTGACCCATTTATATTTTTTATAATGACGATACACCGCCGGAAGCTTTACAATCTCATCCAGATTGACAATAAAATATACAGCCAGCACTGGAAGTTTCAGCATAAATGCCGTCAGAAGTCCAAGCGGCACGGTTATACACCACATGGTCACTGTATCACACAGAAAACCGAATCTGGAATCCCCTCCTGCACAAAAAATACCTGCAATTGTCGTCCCGTTCACAGACTTTCCGACCATATAACAGGAACACATGACAAGCATCCATTTCAGGTATGCATTTGCTGTAACGCTTAAATCCGTTACAGCAAAAATCAGCGGGCTTAAGGCAAGCATTACGATCCCTGATGCCACACCGCACAGAACAGACATCCTGCACAGCCTGCCTCCATATTCTTTTGCCTTATCCAGCCTGCCCGCGCCCAGTTCATTGCCGACCATGATTCCGCCGCCACTCCCAAGCCCAAGGCAGAAGCAGGCAACAAGGTTTTTCACAATATTGGCAATGGAATTGGCGGCGACGGCGTCCGACCCAAGATGACCCATGATAACCGAATACATGGTAAAACCCACACCCCAGACAATCTCGTTGCCAAGAACAGGGAATGAGTATTTCCAGAAATCACGCCGCAGCACTTTATCAGCATGCATCATATAGTATAACTTCAGTTTGATACTGTCTTTTTTTACAGTTTGAATAACACACCACGCCACCTCTATCGCTCTGGCAATCACCGTGGCCAGCGCCGCACCCGCAATTCCCATTTGGGGTAATCCAAACCAGCCAAAGATAAGGATTGCGTTCAATATAATATTGACCACCACACTCACAGAACTGATCACGCTGGATTTTGCCGCTTTGCCCGTGTTCTTCAATATACAGAGATACACCTGTGAGATACCTGTCAGCCAGAACGCCAGGGAGACCGTCTGCAGGTAAACCCTACCGCCTTCAATCAGTGACAGTTCGTTTGTAAATATACGCATTAGAGATCCCGGAACGCACATTCCCGCAAGGAAAAACAAAAACGAAACAGCCGCGGTAACTTTCATAACATAGGCAAAAATCCGTTCAACGGCTTCTTTATCTTCCTTGCCCCAATACTGGGCTGCGAACATGGAAAGCCCTATCGTCATGGCCATGAGAAATAGATTTTCAACAAATGTAACCTGGCTTGCAAGGGATACTGCAGACAGAGAATCCTGTGTCAACATCCCCAGCATAAGGGCATCCGAAGCACTGACCAGAGCCAGCATGAACTGCTGGAAAGCAATGGGAAACACGAGCGTCAACAGCTTTTTTGTAAAATCATGTGATTGCTTTTCTTTCATCCTTACATACACTCCATTTTATTTTCTATTTGACAATATCATGTTTTTGCGTTAAAATCATTCAATATTATTTATTTTTATATAACAATCTTCCATTTGCGAGGTGGATTTTATGGATGGTGTATCAAAATACTGCTCTGTTTTCAATTCAGATTCTTCTGAAACAGTTGCATATAATAACCCCCTGTTCCCCGCTTATGTAGTATACGGATTTCTGTCCTCTTATCCGGACTATTCGTCCATCAGCCATTGGCATAAGGATCTGGAATTTATTCTTATAAAGAAGGGCGCCATGACCTATAATGTAAATGGCAGGCTGATAGAACTGGAAGAAGACTGCGGAATCATAGTAAACAGCCGCCAGCTCCATTATGGCTTTTCTATGGAGCATAGCGAATGCGAATTTATCTGTATCCTGCTCTCCCCCGAGTTGCTGCACGTGAACGATTGGTTTTATCAAAACTGCATCGAACCCATCACTGAGAATGCATCCTGCCCTTACCTGTACTTAAGACGTAACGGCTGGATGGCCGTCATTATGGAAAAATTGGATAAAATCTATGATTCCTTTGGAAAAATCCCTGCAAAATCCTCATCCTACTTTGAATTGATAGATGATTATTTTGCAATTATGAAAATGCTGTATGAAAACCTTGATTTTGAAAACCAGCCACGGAAGCCAGAACCTTCCGACCTGTCTTCCCTCAAAAACATGATAACCTATATAGAAGAACACTATATGGAGCGTATTACCCTTGCAGACATCGCCTTGTCCGGCACCTGCTGCAAAAGCAAATGTTCCTTACTCTTTAAAAAATATTTGCGCGATACTCCAATAAATTATATCACCAAACTTCGTTTAAGAAAAAGTCTTTCCACGTTGCTTGGCACAAATAGCAATATCACATCTATCGCCTATGAATATGGCTTTAACGGGGCAAGCTATTACTGCGAAACCTTTAAGAAATACTATGGAATGCCGCCACTGATATACAAGAAGAATCAACCTGCTGTCTTTGCTGATTCTATATCATCAAGTGATTCGCAGTAATATTTAACCGCATTCCCATAGCTGCCCGCCAGTGGCTTTCCGCCGATCCGCTTTCGGAACATATCCATAAAGTCTGCCCGGCAAAACTTTTTCCTGCCGCACCCGGCTGTGATTTTTTCACCCCATATCCTGCTGCCGGATAGTCTGCCGCCCCGATTCCGTTAATGCCCATCTTCAATCATACATCCGTATATCACCCTTTCCGCTGTTTCCTATAGTACCACTTACATCTTCCACCGTTCTTTATTCTTTTAACCATTCTATTTCACCCATTTACGATTTCGTTTTGGTTTCCCATGTCCAAAATAAATTGTTTTCGCTCCCATTTCCCCAATGCGTTTTGCACTTTCTAACATTTTATCTTTATCTGTGTGCAGCATTGATATGGTTGGATAAAACATATTCATTAAAGCATCTCCCACAAACAGTTTGTCACCTTCTATCTCTAAACCAACAGACCCCTCTGTATGCCCCGGCAATTCTACAACCTTTGCATCAACACCATATTCATTCAAGTTGTCTCCATCCTGTAAATACACCATTGGCTCAAATACATCCAAGGTATCCTTCTCAAAACTACTTAAAGATACTAATAATACTATTTTTCCCAAAAGAGTTTTTGTCGACATTTTTTGTTTCCTGTTATCCGGTATCATATTAATATCTTTTTTACTCATTGCAATCGGAATATTTAAAGCATTAGCAAGATAGGCGGCATTCTGGCAATGATCCATATGACCGTGAGTGAGTACAATTAAGCTGACTTGAAACTCCTTGCACTTTTCTAAAATCTTTTCCCGATATTTTTTTCTGCCCGTATCAATTAATATGGCTTTATCTCTATCAACTACAATATAGCAATTCACATTACCCGAACTAATTCTATGTATATTAACCATAATATATATTTAACCTCACTTATTATATTGAACTCAGCAATTTTCTTAATTTATCCGGAGCTTCCACATTCACCTCATGCCCTTGTCTTGTGTTTTTCCTTCATTCTGAGAAACGCTTCTATTGAGAAACCATGAACTGTCTGGATTTTCAAAGGCTCTGTTTGTCTGCTGACAGGCAATATACCCTTCCAGATTCGCCAGACGCATCTTAAAAGCCTCATCCAATCCAGCCAAATCTTCTTCAAGTGTCAGCGATCTTTTCCCCGTAAGTTCATAAGAAACTTCACGGTCTCCATTCCCATGTTGTTTTGCACATTGATTCTCTCCATTTTATTTTCCATCTTGTACCACCTGTTGCTGACTTATATGTCCAGAATCAATATTACTTTTTTCTTTCGGTTTATCACTTTGTTTACCCACAAATCAACAAAGATTTCTGCAATATCTGCAATCATCTCTATGATAAAATCAAACATCTTACACTCCTCTACATTCTTGTTATACGCTTCCTCCATCTGCCGGAACGCCGGGGATGCCTGCCCTTGTGGCTTATTTGGAATATATGTCTATTGGATTCTATTTCTTGTTCATAAAATCCCAATATGCCTGCATACTGTACTGGTAATATGCCGCCGCCTTTTTCTGGAGCAACAGCTTCATGTCGCCAATCTGCTTCTGGAACATATCCATGAAATCTGTCCTGTCATTTAATCCCATAGCCCCGGCTTCCATCGGAAGGGAAGTAAATCCCCCCAGCTTCTTTACCCCCATATGCGCTTCCAAAGCACGCATCTCCACAACAGTCGCTGACTTGGGATTTATCTCGTTGATATGTATGGTTTTTTCAAATTCATTCCCATTCTCATCAACACCCTTTGCAATGATTGTCGGATCATCCTCTGTTGAATCTTCCGCATACTTAAGATAATAAGACAGCCCTGTGCCGTTACCTCCTGTCCACAACATATCTTCATCTGTAAAAATATTATAGACTTTTGGAGTACCTGCCACATTGTTTACCTGCTCCGCAAAACTCCTTCCTGCCGCATTCTGCTGTGCCTTTCTTGTTCCCTGCCACGCCGGATATCCTGTTGTTCCTATTCCATTTACGTTCATTTTTCAAATCCTCCATTGTCGTCAATTATTTTAATGGCAGCCCCTCTGTCGGTCAGAGCCGCCCCTGCTCCCATGTAATAAGTCCGAGCAGTTTATGCATCCATGCAGACATACCCACCTAACTTCCCCTGTCAAATTCCATACCGACCTTCACCTCCTTCCAAATAATCCCCGACAAGGGCGCATGGTTTTTGCACCTCTGCGGAATAGGGTGTAAAGATTATATCTGTATATCCAACCCTTTGCTGCCTTTAGAGTACAAGGCATTCACACTGTCCTGATAGATAGTATCACCTGCAAAAATCTCATCCAATATCTCATGGGAAATTGGCTTTCCAGCTGTCCATGTAGGATCTTTTTCCTTAACTGCCTGCGTTACCCTACCCGCAATTTCCAAATGGAGCTGGCTCAACGTCCAGGGAGCAGCACGGCGGGTACTTAAATCTAATGACTTCACATAGGAATGAATCTTGTCATAATATGCATCCGTCTCAGCAGTATTATCACCAGACATTCCTCCATACTTATAAAACGCCTTTTTAACATCTTCATAAACGTGCTGCTTCATTTCATCTGATACGTTGACGATCCTTTTCCAATCCGTCCTACCTGTGATTCCCATGCCCTCTACTCCATAGGAATTTTTGAAGTGTCCGGAACGCAAATCATCAATGGTATTGCCACAATAGTTTCCTTTCGATGCCCCGCTGCCGAAAGGCATATTCGTATTTGCTTTGCCACCGTTCATCCTTGATAAAAGCTGCCAGATTCCCTGGCTGTTATTTCCTATACGCATGATAAAATCCCTCCTTCTATATAGTCAAATCCAACTGTGCGCCTTTGC
>ERZ808035.1189-NODE-1189-length-15035-cov-4.834804_pt1 | contig 15035 bp, 14 predicted proteins | sample MGYA00380189_ERZ808035 | MGnify/ENA primary metagenome ERZ808035 (study PRJEB31490, sample SAMN06133407) | mouse gut metagenome | isolation source: M5_1 | host: mice | place: China: Chengdu | collected 2015-05 ...
CACAAGGCCATGTAGAGCGGAAACGGAAGACGTTCTATTTCGTATACCCCAACACCTCTATTTTCGTACCAGATACAAAGAAATGTCCATTATCTTGGCTCATTCATCTGAGATATATAATTAAAAAATCCTTGAAAAATAAGGAAAAAAGACTTGACTAAATAGGGAGTTGTTTCAAATCAGAGTATTCTGGATTTTATTTATGATGATGGTCTGTGCAGGAGCAAGTGAGCAGGCAGTAAGTCAGTGGGCTTCAACGTTTGCAGAGAAAGGACTTGGGATTTCCAAGACAGCGGGTGATTTGGCCGGACCGATGGCGTTTGCCATTTTGATGGGTACCTCCAGACTATTTTATGGAAAATATGGAGATAGGATTCACTTAGAGCGTTTTATGGTTTATAGTAGCTGCCTGTGTATTTTGTCCTACTTGTGTATTTCCTTTTTGCCAGTTCCGCAGCTTAGTCTGATTGCCTGCGCTGTCTGTGGACTGTCGGTTGGGATTATGTGGCCAGGAACTTTTAGTAAGGCATCTGCCACATTGCCAAAAGGAGGGACAGCAATGTTTGCACTGTTGGCTTTGGGTGGAGATATTGGCTGTTCAGGGGGACCAACGCTGGTTGGAATGGTGTCAGGCGCACTGGGGGATAATTTAAAAATGGGTGTTTTGGCGGGGATTATTTTTCCGGTGCTGCTGTTGATTGGAATTGTGCTTTGCAGGCAAAAATTATCGTTTTGACCAGTGTGGTGTAGTGATGTATTTAGATAGCGATAATTGGTTTAAGGTGTTGATTGAGTATGAAGATGAACAGATACAGGGGGTGGGAAGTGTTGTTACAAATCATGGATATTCTGACTGGGCAACGACGGATATTACGTACAGAAATAAAAGGAGCAACACTCCTTTTTATTTTGGTGAGATTTGATTATGTTTGGTGTTTGATCACTTCAATAACGCTTATCATATGATATTTTATTAAAAAAATTTGATTGGAATACATTGGAAATTCATATTTTGCTTTTTGTAGCAGCGGATAAAACCACTTTTCTGTTTCTTTGATGTACTCTACCATCTTTTCTTTGGAAAATCCTACTGCCATACTGGAAATATTGTTACAGCGATCCAACAACTTGACAATAGTGGCAATGGCATTTTGGGAGATTTGTGTAAAGTAATTTTCCTCGTCGTCATCTGTTTTGGTCAAGAGCGAAACGGCTGTCCGCGTCTCTTCGTTAACAGGCAGTTCGTCGCAGGAAACTCCACAATCTTCACAAACATCATGAAGCAAGGCCGTCGAGATTATATTGTCATCATCTAGTCCTAAGGCAAGTGCATGACAAGAAATTAAAAGTGGGTGATAAATATAAGGAACCTTGTCCTTTCCTTTGCGAATTTGTCCTTTGTGAAGTTCGCGCGCGTAGGGTAGGACTTTAGAAGTTTGATACAGCTTTTTCACGCTTGCATAGGTTTTAATGTATGTGTACATTCTTCCCTCATCAAATAGTCTGTCAGAGAGTGAGTCTTGAAAATCAATCAATACATTTTCTTTTTTTACGCCACAGAGCAACCAGTCAGTCGTTACCTGATAGAGGGATGCAATTTCCGCCAGTTTATCAATATCTGGAGAGGTTTCTCCGCGTTCCCACAAGCTGACAGCTTGAAAAGAAACGTTTAGCTGCTCTGCAATTTCTCGCTGCGTCATACCCCGCTCTTTTCTCGCGGCTGCCAATCGTTTTGAAAGATCCGTCACTGTGTTTTCCTCCTGCGTATGATCGTTGCAGCCGGTGGCTGCTATAATTCAATTATAATGCATAATGGAATAAAAATACAGCATAAATATCTTGAATCTATTAATTTGAATAACAGCGGTTACTTTTCAAATCCGCACCATGCACTTGCTGCATGGTGTCGGAGCCAGCGCCAAAATGCCTGCCTTGTGGCATTTTGTGTGCATCAATTGTTGCAATTCACACCAAATTATCATAAATGAATACGAAATCTGGCGTGGGTGTGAATTGTAACTAACAGTGACAAAGGCATACAAGGCAATGCTATATTCAAGTATCACTTGACAATACTTTTCTCTGTACGGTATGATAAGGAATTATAGGGAAATAACGAACAAAAAAGTAGTGGTAAGATAAGAGCGTGTTGGGGAGACAAAAAATGGATGAGAAACAATTGCTTGTGGAAAAATATGGACTAAAGCACGAAAACTGTGCTTGGTATTCAGAGAAGGAAAATGCACATAAGCATTTGATTTTTAAAGATGCATTTTTTGAGCGGACAGACATAATTGGTCTATTGTTTCGCATCAATAAATTGTGTATGGCAAAGGTTAAATATTTTCGGGCAAATATTGCACAATACGATCCGCTCAAATACGATTACAAAAAGGGATTTATCACCGTAGCGCTGTGGGATGCGGACTTTCTAAGACATCGCAGTTCGGGGTGGATTTTGGATTTTCGTTATTTACAGACAATTACTGTGTATGATGATTTTGTGGCATTGTGCAGAGAATTGGAAGCTTTCGAGGAGACAGAAGACATGCTCTAAAATGCAGTTGCGGCATGTCTTCTATATAGAAATATTAATTTCGATTCTCTTTTGTTAGCCATTATAACTAATTTCATACAACAGCTTTACAGCGTCGGGAAACTTTTCCACAGGAACTTCACAGCATGAGAGTGCAATATGTGCAAAACCATCATTTTTTTTCTGGTCTTTGTGGAAAGAAAAGACCAAAATCCCATTTACGGCTGCTTTATCGCACAATTCGTCGCTGGTCAGCGCGCACTTTATTTTTAGGTGTACAAGAAAGACAGATTCGCCCATGTAGACTTCCGCACAAGAACCAAAAGTCTTTTCCAGAAGTGCGGACAACGTTTTCGCCTTGTTGGAATACAGACGTTTTAGTTTCCGAATTTGACTTTCCAAATGCCCATCGCGCAGAAATTGACAAAGAGCAAGTTGTTCTGATTTGGAGGCAGTTTGATTGTAGAGTGTCTTTTTTTTCTCGTACAAAGGCAGCAACGAGTCGGGCAGAATCATGAAACTTAGACGAATGGAAGGCAACAGAAGTTTAGAAAAAGTGCTTAGATAGACAACATTCTCACCGCCTGCAAGCCCCTGCAAACATGGTATTGGCTTACTGAAATACCGAAATTCATTGTCATAGTCGTCTTCGAGAATCAATCGATTATGAACCGCGCATTCTTTTAAAAGAGTAAGACGTTTTTCGACACTCATCACATCTCCAAGCGAGGTCATATGAGATGGTGTCATGTAGAGTACGTTTGCATTTTCTTTGTCTTTCTCAATATCAAATCCATAATCCTCAAAAATAACCATACCTTGTGCAAAGCGCGTGTCATGGAAACAGACCGTGTGATGCTCTTTGATGAGCGGGCAGAGGATATTGAGCAGTGCTTGAGAGCCGGCGCCAATCACAATGTTTTCAGGGCGACAGACAGCGTTTCGCTTATTTATCACATAGCGGCAGAGAACCTCGCGCAATTCGTATTCGCCTTGCGGTTCCCCATAAGTCAACATACGTCCGTCCTGCCGCAGTGTGCTTTTAATATAGCGCCGCCACAGATTGAAATCAAAACTCTCCGCGTCCACATTATTGGATGTAAAATTGTATAAGATTTTATTTTGGTGTGCCGCGATGTTTTTTGTGTTGTGCGCATTTTGGTTGGAAAATGAATTTATGGTTCTATCTGTGACGTAGTACCCACTTTGCGGTCGAGAAATAATATAGCCGTCCGCTGCAAGGCACAGATAGGCGGTCTCAATTGTTGTGCGACTCAGACCTAGTTGCACCGCGCCGCGCCGGATAGAGGGCATCTTCGTTCCTGGCATTAGACGCCCTGTAACAATCAAGTCCTTATAGTAGTCATATACCTGTAGATAACGTGTGGATTGTGTCGAATTGAAATCAAGATTCATAGGTTGTCCACCTCCTCTGTTTGTGCTATGATAAATAGTAACATGACAAGATGGCGGATGCAAGCTACAACAATCAATGTAACAGTTCAGTCATATCATTCATAAGTCGCCAGAATATACATTTTCACCAATGATATTCGGTCTTTGCTGGCGACTTATTTCATGACGGGCGTCCGCCCTATAGAATTAATTGTACAAATTTCCCTTAGTGAGCAAGCTTCCACGTATAATTTGCACAATTAATTCTGCATGGTTGAACTGTTATCAATCAATTTATAAAGGGTAGTTATTATTTTCATTTACAGGTTAATTATTTAATTTTTATACAGGAGGCAGCGAAAAGCAATGATAGAGATAAAATATGAAGATGGAAAGTTTCTTGCAAAAGGAACTTTTTCGATTGGGATTGCAGGTGTCTATGAAAATAAAGACTTTGACAAGGGAAATATCACCATTGATATAGAATTAGATGATGTTTTGGATGCGCTGCAAGAGGAAAAGTCCTTTGAATTTGAGCCATTGCGTCCCTATTTAAAAGACAAAGGGGAGGACGGCGCTGCGATTGCAAAAGGACTTGAGGACTATTATAACCAGAAGGAAGCGGAAATCAAGAAAAACGTAAAACAAATTAATGACTGCATTCTCTATCATATGTTTGTTGATTTGGAGGCGTGTGGATATCCATTTTGGGAGATTGAAGAAGCAATACTTCCGGGTTCGCTGGACGGATATGACATGGATAATCTGGAAAAGGAAATTTATGACGCACAAGAAAGTATTTGTACTTGGGGACTTGGAACAGCATTATTTTATAATCAGCCAAACAATGGAACACTTGAGAAACCAGATATAGAAGGCAAGCTGCGACAACGGTATCCAATGTTTAATTTTGATGGTTTATATGCATCTATGGAACAGGATTGCCTTTATCTGAGTGGAAGATTTATGAGCTTTCAATTTTCTGATGGTTGGGGTTCACAGTTACTTTGTGCGGCATATGATGAATTTGATGAAAATTTGACTTCGACAGATTGGCATAATCATTAAGGGAGGGGACAATCACATGCCCAATGATAAGGAAATATCATATAAAGAGATCGAAGAGTTAATTGAAGGTGGCATTATATTTACAAAAAATAGGTTATTAATTTTTGCAGAGTGTGAGCAGATGGAGCAATGGACAGGGTGTATTGCTCTTAGGGACATTATAGGGAAACCACCATATTTTGTGTTCTTTTATCCGTCTCAGAAAGAACGACTTCGGATTGTATTTGACAATGAGAATGCATTTCACAGAGTATACATGCATATTGAAAACAATGGATATCATTCTTTTGATTTGAGTTGAGAGAAGTTGAATTTATTCATTTTATACAAGATAACACTATAGTGTATATAATCTGGGATAAGATTGATTGCAAAAGGGAGAAACAAAATTTTATACATGTAGATTGATTAGTTCACAGAAACAGCGAGAATTTAAGCATATGAAATTTGATGATATTGTCAAGGTATATTCTATCTGGATTGTGGCTAATATGAAAAGTGATAGTGTGAATCGGATTCACTTTATGCAGGACTCTTTATATGGTACATACAAATGGAACTGTAGTTCGGATTTGATTAATATTATAATTGTAGGTATTACTGGAGCGTGGAAAGAAGAAGTAAAAGAATTGGATATTGAACAAACAGAGGGCAGAGAGCTATGTGGGATGCTCAATACGCTCTTTACAAATGATTTGAATAATCAAGAAAAGATGCTTTCAGACAGCGAAATACATCTGTTTCCAGTTAATTTTTTACATGCATGACCAATGAAATTGACTGAAACATATCCATTAAGAATCTTCTGATAGGTTTCTGAAAATAGAAGGGGGAAAACTTTTATGAAAAGCTTATTAAAGTACATAAAAGATTACAAAAAGGAAAGCATTCTGGCGCCTTTATTTAAGATGCTGGAGGCTTCTTTTGAATTGATGGTGCCGCTTGTCATGGCGGCAATTATTGACAATGGCATTGCCAACAGTGATACATCGTATATTTTTCAGATGGGAGCAGTGTTGGTATTATTGGCAGCGGTTGGTCTTGCCAGTTCCGTCACAGCGCAGTATTTCAGTGCGAAGGCGGCAGTTGGATTTGCCACAAAACTGCGGAGTGCTTTGTTTGCACATATACAAGGGTTGTCCTACACAGAGCTTGACACCATTGGAACCAGCACATTAATTACACGTATGACAAGCGATGTAAATCAGATTCAGAATGGTGTCAATTTGACGTTGCGTCTGTTACTGCGTTCGCCGTTTATTGTATTTGGCGCAATGGTGATGGCATTTACTGTGGATGTACAGGCAGCACTTATTTTTGTGGTGACAATTCCGTTGCTTGCGATTGTCGTGTTCGGAATTATGCTTGTCAGTATGCCATTATATAAAAAAGTACAGGCGGCGCTTGATAAAATTCTTGGCAGGACGCGTGAAAATCTTGCCGGTGCCCGTGTTATCCGTGCATTTTGTAACGAGGAGTCGGAGACAGCAGATTTTGAGCAGGAGAATGCGCTGCTATTAAATACACAAGTTTTTGTCGGCAAGATTTCTGCGGCTATGAATCCAGTGACTTATATTATTATCAATATTGCGCTTGTGGTTCTTCTGTGGACTGGAGCTATCCGTGTGGACAATGGTATTATCACACAAGGCGAAGTCGTTGCACTGGTAAACTATATGTCACAAATTTTGGTGGAGCTTGTCAAGATGGCAAATCTTATTATACAGCTCACAAAGGCCCTCGCCTGCGCAAAGCGCGTCGAAGGTATCTTTGGGATTACTTCCAGCATGGAAAATGGCACATTGGATAAAGATGTCGTAAGTGGCGAGAATGCGGCGGTTATTTTTGAGCATGTAAGCCTCACTTATAGTGGTGGCGGTGATGAATCCTTGACAGATATTGATTTTGTTGTGAAAAAAGGAGACACAATAGGTATTATTGGTGGTACTGGTTCTGGTAAGACCTCTGTAGTGAATCTGATTCCGCGCTTTTATGACGCCACAAAAGGGCGTGTGATTGTAGATGGGATTCCAGTCAAAGACTATAAGATTTCCGCGTTACGAGAAAAAATCGGTGTTGTTCCGCAGAAGGCAGTTTTGTTCAAGGGAACAATTCGAGAGAATCTTTTGTGGGGAAATGAAAATGCATCTGAGCAGGATATTGAGGATGCACTGCGTATTTCGCAGGCGAAAGAATTTGTTGATACCAAGGATGGCAGACTCGATTTTATGATCGCACAGGGGGGCAAAAACCTTTCTGGCGGTCAGAAACAGCGTCTTACAATCGCGCGCGCTATTGTGAGAAAACCAGAGATATTAATTCTCGACGACAGTGCTTCTGCACTTGATTTTGCCACGGATGCAAAACTCCGCGCGGCAGTTAAGGAGATGGAGAAGAATATGACTGTCATTATTGTATCACAACGCGCAGCTTCAATACAGTATGCGGATAAAATTGTTGTGCTGGATGATGGTGCAGTGGCAGGAATTGGTACACACGAACAGTTGCTTGCGGACAATGTGATCTATCAGGAAATCTATTATTCTCAATTTCCAGATAAAAAAGCAAAAGCTGCGGAGGGGGATTAAGATGAAAAATTTTGCATCGAATAAGGATATTTTAAAAAAAGTATTAAGTCATATTGGAAAATACAAGATTTTCTTATTTTTTTCCATTGTGCTTGCGGCGGTTTCGGTAATACTTACTTTGTATATACCAATTTTAACAGGACAGGCAGTCGATTGCATTCTTGGTCCTGGCGCAGTGGATTTTGATGGAATTTGGGGTATACTAAAGAAGATGACAGTTATTATTGTATTGACAGCAGTGGTGCAGTGGGTTATGAATACCTGTAACAATAAAATAGCCTATCAAGTTGTCCGTGACGTGCGTGATGAGGCATTTAAAAGATTGCAAATATTACCACTGAAGTACATTGATGGACATTCTCACGGCGACATTGTGAGTCGTGTGATCGCAGATGTAGATCAGTTTTCTGATGGTCTGTTGATGGGATTTACACAGCTTTTTACAGGTGTGGTTACAATTATAGGAACCTTGGTTTTTATGTTTTCCATCAATGTGTCAACAACGATTGTCGTGGTGATTTTGACTCCGCTTTCCTTCTTTATCGCGGGATTTATTGCAAAAAGGACATTTAGTATGTCGAAACTTCAGTCGGAGACGCGCGGTGAGCAGACCGCATTGATAGACGAAATGATTGGCAATGAGAAGGTGGTAAAAGCGTTTGGACATGAGCCGCAGGTGATGGAACAGTTTACTGAGATTAATAACCGCCTGCAAAAAGCGAGTGTCAAGGCAATCTTTTTTTCCTCACTGACCAATCCATGCACTCGTTTTGTCAATAGCCTTGTCTATGCAGGTGTGGGAATTCTCGGTGCATTTCTGGCGATAAGAGGATATATTAGTGTGGGACAACTCACAAGTTTCTTAAGCTATGCCAACCAGTATACAAAGCCATTTAATGAGATATCTGGCGTGGTGACAGAGTTGCAGACTGCATTGGCGTGTGCAGGCAGGGTATTTGAGTTTATTGAGGAGGAGCCACAAATACCAGAGCCGGACAATGCGGCGGTTCTACAGGCACCGAAGGGCAATATTGTGATGCAGAACGTCCATTTTTCGTACAATCCTGATCAAAAGTTAATACAGAATTTTAATCTTGAAGTGAAGCCTGGTCAACGTGTGGCGATTGTAGGACCGACTGGATGCGGAAAAACAACTGTCATAAATCTGCTAATGCGGTTCTATGATGTTAATAGTGGAAGTATTCGAATTGATGGTATTGACATTAGAGATATGACAAGAAAAAGTCTGCGGGAGAGTTTTGGAATGGTTTTGCAGGAAACCTGGCTTCACGCAGGCACAATACGAGAAAATATTGTGATGGGAAAACCAAATGCCACCGACGACGAGGTGATTACAGCGGCGAAAGCGGCACATGCGCACAGTTTTATCAAACGATTGCCAATGGGATATGACACAGTGATTACGGAGGATGGCGGCAGTCTCTCACAGGGACAAAAACAGCTTCTGTGTATTACCCGCGTAATGCTTTGTCTTCCGCCAATGTTAATTCTTGATGAGGCGACTTCCTCCATTGATACGCGCACTGAAATAAAAATTTCACAGGCATTCAACACGATGATGAAGGGAAGAACAAGTTTTATTGTGGCACACAGGCTTTCTACGATTCGAGAGGCGGATATTATTCTTGTCATGAAAGATGGAAATATTATTGAACAGGGAAATCATGAAACTCTTTTAAATAAGGAAGGCGGATTTTATGCGAAGCTATACAATAGTCAATTTGAAGGTAACAGTTCAGCCATGTAGAATTGATTGTGCAAATTGTATGTGGGAGCTTGCTCACTAAGGACAATTTGTACAATTAATTCTATAGGTCGGGCGCCCATCATAAAATAAGTCGCCAGCAAAGACCTAATATCATTGGTGAAAATGTACATTCTGTCAACTTATGAATGGCATGGTTGGACTGTAACATTTGAAGCGACACCAAGCAGTGTAAATGGCTAGTACAGCATTGCGCACTGTTTGACAAAGTAGCAGTGCAGAAAAAGGAGATTGGAAAAATGATAAATAATTTTCTGAATGTATCAGATTATGCAATTCTGGGTTTTGTGGGTGTAGCCTTCGCATATCTGTTGACCAGCTTTCTGCTGGCGGTTGGAATGAATAAACTTCCAAGAGATCATGGGCGGGAATTTGCCCATGATGGTGGTCTTTCTGCGGGCAAACCGCGCGGTGCAGGATTTGTCTTTATCCTTGTGTTTGTGCTGGCTGCGCTTGTATTTGGAAATGCGGATAGAGAGATGATAATCTACTTGATTTTGACGGTTTCTGCAATGATGACAGGATATCTTGACGACTGTTCAAAAGTGTCTTGGGGAGAATTGCGCAAAGGGCTTTTGGATCTTTTGATTGCAATTATGACTGCGATTACTGTGGTAAATTTTAATGGAAGTGATGTTACGATTGCACTGACGGGGCAGGTTATTGAATTTCCGCCTGTAGTATATGGAGTGCTTGCAGTAATTTTGGTATGGGGTTCTATCAATGTGACAAACTGTGCGGATGGTGTGGATGGTCTGTCTGGTACACTGACCAGTATCACATTGTTTACGATTTATATGATTATGAATAGAACAGGAGCAGCACCACAATTTTCTTATACTATTTTGCTATTTATTGCCTGCATTCTGGGCTATCTATGGTTTAATGCAACACCGAGCCGTCTCTTGATGGGAGATGCTGGGTCGCGCGCGATGGGGCTTTTTATTGCGGTATCCATTATGAAGACAGGAAGGCCATTTTTATATTTTCTTGTGGCTTTTGTGCTGATGGTGGACGGCGGGATAGGGCTTGTGAAGGTATCGCTTTTGCGTTTCCTGAAGATAAAAATACTCACCAAGACACGCACGCCGCTTCACGATCATGTGCGTAAAAATATGGGGTGGTCCAACGCTCAGACAGTATTTAAGTTTGCAATTATACAGATTATGATATCGGTGGCGGTAGTGTGGTTGACCGTGTTTTAGGGCTGTCTTTGACAGCTCTTTTCCTTTTTACGCACATGGGCACCCAAAGGAAGTGTGTTAACAAAGCTGATGGGGATCGGCACGTAGGGGAAGAAAAATCTTTCCTGCTCGATTGCGCAGATTCGTGCAGAGAAAATATGCCGCTAAAGTTGCCTGCGTCCGGCGCGGCAAGCAGGGAAGATGATGTTTCGCATATTTAAGGAAACTAATCATAAACTCACGCTTACAATATACCTGTTATAAGAAAAATTGGCAAATACAGTGATTATGGAAGTATAGGATAATGAAAGAATTGGAACAAAGAATAACGGAATTGATTATATGTTGATTGTGGATTACTACTACCTTGACTTGGAACTGCCAAAAGACGAAGAACCGCATTATGGCAAATTTGGTAGTATGAGGCTAAATTATATAAAGCAACATAAAAAAGGTCTATATAGTTCGCTTCGTATGAAAGGCAGACTTATACGCCATTTAAATGAAATAGACGATACTGCTAATGAACAGATGAAAATGTTAATAAGACAGATGATGCAGTGTCAAGGGATTACAGAGGACATGAAGCCTGAGGATTGGTTCGGCTGGCTTGGTGCTGTAAATAATATTCATAGTGCAACAGAAAAAATAATATGTAACGAATTTATACATCAATAATTATTTATGTGGGCAGATTTGAGTAGTCTGTCCACAATTTTTATAAAAAGTATGCTTTTTATACTATTTTATTACTTTTTATGATAAAATATTAGTATTAATCTTTCTTGGTGATTTTTGGTTACAAACAAATATTAATTAAGAGGTGCATTATGACGGATACAGAACAAAGAAATGCTGCTACAAAATTCTACAATGACTGGCGTGGTATTGGCGATGAAAAGAGCGACTGTCAGCGTTTTTGGATAGATTTTTTTACGAATGTGTTGGGAATTGAAGATGTTTTACAAAAGATTCAATTTGAAAAACGTGTTGTGGTAGATGGGCACACAAAGTATATAGATGTTTATATACCCGAAACAAGAGTTTTGATAGAACAGAAAAGTATAGACAAGGACTTGGATAGGAAGATGCCGCAGTCAGACGGTTTCATGCGCACACCATTTGAGCAGGGGCGTAATTATGCACAGTGGATGATACCAAATGAAACACCGCTGTGGATTGTAGCTTGTAATTTTAAATCATTTGAAATTCATGATATGAATAAGCCAAATGAGCCTGCTGTAATTATTTTTTTAGAGGAAGTACGAAATAAACTTCCTTTGTTTGATTTTATGTTTAAGAAAGAGGTCAAAGAGCTTTCACATGAAATGGAAATCTCTGTTAAGGCAGGAGAAATTGTTGGTATACTGTATGATAAGTTGATAGCACAGTATAAAGAATCTGATGAACATTCATTTAAAAGCCTGAATGCTTTATGTGTGCGTCTTGTATTCTGTCTGTATGCAGAAGATGCAGGTATTTTCGGTTCACATATGATGTTTCATGACTATTTGAAAGACATACCTGTAAGTGGCTTTCGGAAAGCTCTTATAGAACTATTTAAAATACTTGATACGAAAGTAGAAAACAGGGACAAGTATTTGGCAGAGGAAAATCCGCGCCTTGCTGCTTTCCCATATGTAAATGGAGGGTTGTTTGCTGATGAAACAATAGAAATACCAATGTTTACGGAGGAGATCAAGAGTATTCTGTTAAATAAAGCGAGTGCGGATTTTGACTGGTCAGATATAAGCCCGACTATTTTTGGCGCAGTATTTGAAAGCACCTTAAATCCAGAAACGCGAAGAAGCGGAGGTATGCACTATACTTCTATTGAAAATATCCACAAAGTTATCGATCCGTTGTTTATGGACGAACTAAAAGAGGAATTGAATGAAATCAAGCAAATTGCAGTGGAACGTACCAAAAAGGCAAAATTGAATGCTTTTCAGAAAAAAATTGCAGGATTAAAATTTCTTGATCCAGCGTGCGGTTCCGGGAATTTCCTCACAGAAACTTATATCTCACTTCGTAGGTTAGAGAACGAAATCCTTAATGAATTACAGGGAGGACAGATTGTATTAGGAGAAGCAATTAATCCGATTCAGGTATCTATCAGTCAGTTTTATGGAATTGAAATCAATGATTTTGCGGTAACAGTTGCTAAAACTGCATTATGGATTGCGGAAAGTCAGATGATGAAGGAAACAGAAGATATTGTGCATATGAGCCTTGATTTTCTTCCATTGAAATCCTATGCAAATATTGTGGAAGGTAATGCGTTGCGACTTGACTGGGAAAGCATCGCACCTAAGCAAGAGTTGGATTATATTATGGGAAATCCGCCATTTGTAGGGGCAAGATGGATGGAAAAGGAACAAAAAGAAGATATTTGTCATGTATTTGGGGAAAATTGGAAAAATGCAGGAGATCTTGATTACGTTTCATGTTGGTATAAGAAAACTGCGGATTATATGACAAATGTTGAGATTAAAGCAGCTCTCGTATCGACAAACTCAATTTCTCAGGGCGGCAGTGTTACAAATTTGTGGAAACCCTTATTCGGTGAAGGAATACACATAGATTTTGCATATCGTACTTTTCAATGGGACAGCGAAGCTAAAATCAAAGCGCATGTTCATTGTGTCATCATAGGTTTTAGCAAAGCAGGGAATAACAAGCCAAAACAGATTTTTGCAGGAGGTCAGGTGATTATTGCAAATAATATCAACGGGTATCTGCTTAATGCAGACAATACTTTTATTGACAAACGCATGAAGCCGCTTTGCGATGTTCCTGAAATATGTCTTGGGGGACAGCCTATAGATGATGGAAATCTAATCTTAACGGAAAAAGAAAAAGATTTATTACTTTCTACGGAACCACAGGCGGCAATTTTTATTCGTCATTATATGATGGGAAAAGATTTTATAAACAGAAGTCCAAGATACTGCCTATGGTTACAGAATGTCGAACCGACATTATTAAAAAAATGCCCTAAAGTGTTGGAACGGGTAGAAAACGTAAAACAATTCCGATTAAAAAGCACTAGGGCAAACACTTTGAAAGCAGCAGATACTCCAACGCTGTTTGGAGCACCGTATGAATGTAAGACTGATTATGTGGCAATTCCTAAAGTATCATCTTCTAACAGAAGATATATTCCGATGGACTACATATCCCAGGAAGTAATACCGGGAGATAAACTTTTTGTATTATCTGGCGGAAGCCTGTATCATTTTGGAGTAATGATGTCAAATGTCCATATGTCGTGGATGCGTGCTGTCTGCGGACGCTTAAAAAGTGATTATAGTTATTCCAACACAATTGTTTATAATAATTTTCCTTGGTGCAGTCCTACCGATGAACAGCGCCAGAGAATAGAACAGACTGCACAGGGTATTCTTGATGCAAGAACATTGTATCCTGACTGTTCCTTAGCTGATTTGTATGATGAAATTGTTATGCCGCCCGAACTTCGTAAAGCTCACACACAGAATGACAAAGCTGTTATGCAGGCATATGGTTTTTCAATTAAAGATACTACGGAGGAAAGTTGTGTTGCGGAGTTGATGAAGATGTATCAGCAGATGACATCTTAGATAGTTTGTCAAAGGAAACAGGCATAAAAAACAAACATAAGTTTTGAATTGCGACTGTACAAATTAAAACGATTATGATAAAATAGGTTACAGGAAGGGGCTTGAATATGATAGATTGGACTTTAATATTTACGGCAATCGGAGCAGCCGCCTCAGTGATTTCAGCGATTGTTGCTGTAAGGGCAAAGAATAGAACGCAAGAGATTTTAAAGCAGATAAAGGAAGAAAGAAGTCATAATATAAGAAATAGTGGTAATGTTCGTATATCCAATGACGGAATCAATTCAGGAACAATAAGTGGAATCAATTCGGGAGATATTACTAAGTGATAAAAAAAGAAGAATACCAAATAGAAAACTCAGGTTATAATCAAGGCCTTATGTTTGCAAACAATGAAGGAAATATTAACGTTATATTACAACAGGCTGTTAAAATACCATCATTGATTTCAACCGTAGTTGCTACATTGGGAAATATCTGTTCAGAGATGGAAATGTCTTCAGGCAACGATGATTATCGTAAATATACGCCGGATGATAAAATAGAATATAACTGTGTAATTAAGTACAAAGATATTATTAAATACTATTCAGCATATTATTTCACTTGTGAAAAGCATTTGAACGCATATGATGATTCCAATATAAGAGGCAAGGCAAAAATTTTAGGGTGTGTTCATGAATGGTATATGGAGGCTAAAGGTGATATATTGCTGCGTAATAGGGATTCAAAAAAAGCAGAAATAGATATTGTACGGGAAAACTCTGATGATATTATAGACATGATAAAAGAAAGAATACTTAGGGCTGTTATGGATTCTCATGAATCAATGTACAGGGAGGATATGGTACAGGGTATAGCATGTTTTACGTGCTT
>ERZ808035.1199-NODE-1199-length-14762-cov-3.844467_pt1 | contig 14762 bp, 9 predicted proteins | sample MGYA00380189_ERZ808035 | MGnify/ENA primary metagenome ERZ808035 (study PRJEB31490, sample SAMN06133407) | mouse gut metagenome | isolation source: M5_1 | host: mice | place: China: Chengdu | collected 2015-05 ...
GGACTTGCTGGCCACCACCGCTGTTGAAGGCTCCACCGTCCAGCCACTGAATTCCGAATTGTTGCTGGGATTATCCGCAATTACAATAACCTGGGCGCCCACCACATAACTGCCGGAACCGGAACCGTTCCTGACGGTAAGTGTGAAGATACCGGGCACAGGAGACGGGGACGGAGATGCCGTCGCATTGGGGTTCGGTGTTGCCGTTGCTCCCGGCACGGGAGTCGGCGTTGCATTGGGATTCGGCGTTGCGTTCGGGTCAGGCGTAGGCGTAGGCCAGCCGGGCCCTACCGGTACATACTGGGCATAAGTGTCCGTATCCTTGGTAATCTCCGTAACATCCGGTTTCCAACCGGTAAATCTCCAGCCGCTCCGTTCCGGTACCCTGGGTTCCGTTGCCTTTTCACCAGGCGCTATGCGCTGGGAAGAAATAAGCACATCCTTACCGTCATCACCCGTGACATAAAAATTAACGGTAAACTTATTCTCATCTGTATCTACCTTGTCATATTTCGCGATACAAATAGTGTCCTTCTCAATATTAGTGCAAGGAGGCGCCCAACCAACAAAACGCTTTCCGGGCTTTTCCGGAACCACGGGAGGCTTTGCATCCTGTCCGGGGAATACACGATCCGTTCCCAATACCGTCACGCCATCCTCATCCATAAAGGTAACTGTCAGTTTGGAATCTTCCGGATTATTTGCCTTATAAGAGCCTAAGCAATCCAAATCTCGGGAAACACCGCGGTAATCAGGGAACCATCCCAGGAAAGTATAGCCTTCAAATTCGGGAGGCGTAGGAGGAACTGCATCTTCTCCTCCTTTTACAGTCTGGGTTTCCAGAAGCTGTTGTTCACCGCTGATGGGATTCAATATGCCAAATGACACTTTGAACTCCAATTCTATAGGCTTGTCGCTGATATTGATATTCCCATGGTTGCTCGCATAAATATTGGCTGCGCTGTCAGGCTCACAGTAGAATTCAATCGTCTTATACTTCTCTCTGGCAATTCCATCGTCCTCCTCTGTTTCCGTATGAGGACTGTTCTTATCTGTATTAAAAGCATCCAAATCAATATAGCTGACACTGCCGGGAATTTCCAACGAACTGACGGCACTGTTCTTAAACGCATTCTTCTGGATCTGCTTACAGGTCTTGGGCAGATACACGGCAAACATATTACTCTTTGCCATCTCGCTGGCCGCAAATGAATACTCCGGTACTTTATCAATGGCTGACTCTCTCAAATCCACAATACCTATTCCGGAACAGTCATAGAAAGCTTCCTTGGCAATCCCTGTAACCCCTGCCAGTTCTCCTGCTTTAACGGAAGTAGAACCGCTCTTGACGCCTCTGGATTCCAGACATTCAATCAACATTCCTTTTTCTCCGCCGTTCAGGCCATAAATAATGGATTCCTCACAGCGGAAATTGGGTCCGTCCTGAAAACTGACATAACTCACATTCGGACAGCCGGCAAACGGCCTAACGCCCATGGCATTCACATTGGCCGATATTTCAACCTTCTCCAGATTCACACAGTCTCTGAAAGCATAATCACCAATCGTAGAAGTGTCTCCGAAAATATACAGTTCCTTCAAGTTTAAACAGCCCTTGAATGTCTCCGGTAAAATCTCCTTGATACCGTTAGTTGTAATGGTCTTCTCGAGACCATTTTTGGTTTCTTTGCTCTCATTCTCTATAAACAAGTCTTTCTTGACAGACTCAATACCCTGGGGCAGCTGGATATTCAGCGCGGAGTTGATAATCTCCCTCTCATAGTCTGTCAAATCGGCAGAACTGCCAAAATTCGCTTTTGCGTTCTTTGCCGCCTCCTTCATTTCGTCAGTCATATAAGGAAACTGATCTAACCAGGTATTCTGATCCAGATTCTCAAAGATCGGGTAATCAATCAACTCGTTCTTATCTGTATCCTCATTATACTTCACGGTAAGATTGGTAGGCCAGCCACTGTAATACGTGATATATGTGCGCTCCTGACTGCCAATATTAATGTTGTTGGACGGATTCATTGCATAATCAAAGGGACCGCTGGCATAGGAAATATCCCCTGTGAAGGTAAGTTTTAAATCTTTTCCCGTCAGCAGACTGCCGTCGCACCCGGCCTGATGAACTGCGGCCTCCTGGGTCTTAAAGGCATTGGCACCGATCTTACACTGCACCGGACTTTCAAAAATCACATCCGTCAGCTTATGACATCCCAGAAAAGCACCGTCTGCAATGGTCAGTACAGAAGACGGAATTGTTATCTTTTTCAGGAAGCAGTTATGCTGAAAACTGGTGGAACTGATGGTTGTAATTCTGTACGGACCAATGGTGGACGGCAGGATAATATTTTCCATGCCATTTTCTATATAGCAGTAAATCAATTCATTATTGGAATTGACTCTGAAGATCGCTTTCTTATCGGGATTGTCCGGATCCGGCTTGACAATCTCATACACATTCTGATCCAGATACTTGAACGCAATGCTATTGTCGTTGGCCGTGCGATGAAGCGTATCCAGCCGTGCCACATTGCTTGATGTGGCTGTGTTGACACCTTCAAAGTAAAAAGTCTCCGGCATCTCCGCCTTAAACGCTTCAAAATCATAAGCGCCGTCTGCAGTAAAATCCGCATTCTCATTTATTACCTTAATAGTCTGCAGATTCTTGCATCCCTGCACCATACTGAGCTTCAACTTATCTCCCGGCTTACCGCCATCGTAATTGCTGTTGCCCGTCACATTGTTGGGAATGACCAGACTGGTCAGGCTGATACAATTTTTAAAGGCGTGATCACCGATCGTATTCAAAGCCGTAACCCTGTCCGGGCTATACAATTCAATGGTAGCCAATTTCTGGCAGTTTTCAAAAGCGCCGTCACCAATGGCCTCCACCGGCGTGGGCATTTGAAATGCCGCCAGGCTCTGGCAGTTGTAGAACGCATGATCCCCAATCCTGCGCATATTACAGTTGGGGTCTACTATGATCTGCTTGATATTCAGACAGCTGTCAAAGGCATGGTTGCCAATGATCTCCAGGCCATTGCCCAGAGTAATGCTCATTAAACCCGTACAAGAGCAGAAAGCATAATCACCGATACCTTTGAGGTTAGGCCCCACCACCAGGTCTACAATATTTCCCTGTCCCTGGAAAACCCCCTTTACCTTGCCGGCCTCCACATCCGCTGCGGTGATCCAGTCGCTCACGGTAATCTTCTTAGTCACCTCATCAATGTGCAGCGCCTGGTTCCCAATGTATTCTACCGCAACATTGGTGATCCACTGATCCAGCGAATCTGTTGTCAGTTTAAAATTCGAGACATCGGACTTATCATACTTCGTATCATCTATCCTTGTGTAGAATTCATCAAAATCCAATGATCCCCAGCCAACTTCCGTATTCTTGGTATCATAGTAGCAAGGCAAAAACTCCGTGCGGGTAATGGGTTTATCCAAATCGTCGCTGGTCACATCCTCATTGACCACTACATAAACCACATTCCCCTGGGGATCTGTCTTATCCACCATAATTGGATTCCCCTGGCCGTCATACTGGGGCTGGTCAATACCGTTCTCATCCTTGATCGTTGCCTGCACTTTCTCCGTTTCTCTTGTTCCATATGCAGACGGATTCTTATCATACTCCGACTTCAATACCTTAGTACCGTCCAGCAGCTTATAATGCGGAAGGCTCTCCGTCTTCTGTTCATACAGCGGCTTACCCGTGGCAGGATCTTTCTCATGTACCACATGCTTCCAGAACAGAAAGTTCAGCCGCTGACCTACAGCCACATAGCCGTCGGAGGAACCCTGGACATCGGTAAATTTATCATACACGTTCACGGTATCGGGAATCGTAAGTTTACCGTTGGGCAAAGTGTGTCCGCTGCTGTTATATCCCAGGATCACCGCTACCTTATTGCCGCCGGCGCCAGATGTGGGGTTCACATAGGCAAACTGATACACGCCGTCACCAGTGGCATAGATATGCTCATCCGTCTTAATCTTCGGGATCGTGCTGTCCGCTTCCGTCAGCGTCACACCCAGTTTCCCACTCGTCCCCGTGCTGGCCTGCAAATCATCCACCGGGATCGCCGCCACCGCAATAGCGGACGCCAGGAACAAGGCTCCCAGAGTCTTTCTCACTCTCTTCCTTAATCTTCTGCTTTTCATCATTTTTGCCATCTTAACAACCATTTCCTTTCCAATGACTGTCTATTTAGATTGTCATATCCTGCTTGAAACCGGCGGTGTCAATCCTCCACCCGCCTGGCCACCACTACAAATCTCCCGTTATCCACATAGTAATCGCAGGTGGACAGGGTCAACAGACGATCCCCATAACTGGCCGTAACCCCCGTGTCGTACAGGGACATGGCCGCCATCTCCTGCATATTGGAGTCAAACTCCTGCTGGCTCAGGGTGTCTATGAACTGGTAATACTTGAAAACCACGTCTTCCTCGTTGTAGATCCTGGATCGGAACACATACATAACCTCATATGTACCCTTCTCGTAAATGGAATCAAACTGAATCAGGGGATGCTCTTTATAGTACTCCTCCGAGCTGTATTTGTCCAGCGTTCCGAACATATTGCCGCTCTGCATATGATGCCCGTAGATAATCAGGTTGGTACTGGGCTTTAACACATCGCAGTCCTTATCCAGAAACAGCGCTCCGTTCCTGTCCTTTTTCTGATTCACATTGTGGTCCAGAAAATACTCGTTGTTGGTAGTCTGCATCACAGGGTAATCTATTTTTGTATCGTCAATTTTCAGCCATCCGATAAGTCTTTTATTACTGTTATACAAATTTTTATATTCGTCCAGAACCTCGGGGATCACCCGCTCCCCTTCCTCCGTGTAATGAATCACGGGGCTGACCTCCTGCACAGGCAGTTCATGCGCCCTTTCCCGGAAAGCAGCCATGCGGGAGAATTCCTCCTCCGTCCGGGCAGCCTGGTAGGTGTATATGCCAAAATATCCCAGACATCCCACTGCCACCACGCTGCACAGCAGGGCCAGCCGCTTTCGGATTTTCTCCCGGCGCCGGAGTTCCTCCTGCACGAACTTCTCCATCTGGTCGTTACTTCCTGTCTCACCGGACGGATCCCGGGCCACCCCCTTTCCCCGGGAAGCCCCGGTTTTCCCGGCCGCCTGCCTGGCCCGTTTTCCGCGGGAAGGAGGCGATTTGGACAACTGCCTCAACGCATCTTCCGCTTCCTCCGTGAAATCCTGCCCAAGCAGAGTAAGGAAAGGGTACTTTTTCTCTTGCAATACCTTGACCAGCTGCGAGAGCTGACTGCGGTTCTGAAAGTCCACCTCCGCCCGCAGCCGATCTATTACCTGTTTGTCCTTGAGGGCCCTGCGGTATTCTGCTTCCGTGCGAAACTGCCTGCCCTCTACGATATAAACCTTCTGTGCCATCATCCTGCCTTAGCTGCTCCTGTCCCAGTCAGAAACATATGTACCCACATTCACTCCATATCACTTCTATTTTACTATATGTTCAAATTAATGCAAGTGTTTTTCGCAATATCTTGTAAAGAAATGTTGGAATCTTTCCATATATAGGAAAATCACGAGGCATCCCTGCCTCGTGACCTTTGCCCCACCTTACTCTGTGGGCTTCTCCACACGGCTGATCGCTGACTTCTGCATGGGAATACGGCAGTTCTTGTTGCTGCCAAACTCCACGATCACTGTGTCGTCCGCAATGTCGATCACCACCCCGTAAAAACCGGCGGTAGTCAACACGCTGTCGCCTATCTCCAGCGCCGACAACATGGCCTGCATTTTCTTCTGCTCCTTCTTCTGAGGACGAAACAGGAAAAACCAGATGGCCAGAAAAAACAAGCCGTAGATAACCACCATGGATAAGATTCCCATAGTTCCCCCGGCCTGGGTTGCTGCCGCCTCTTCACCGCTCAATAATATGCCCATATCTATTTCCCTCCAATTTTTTAATGCACTCAATATAACAATATACACAATGTTTGTCCCCAAGACAAGTATTTTTACTGATTTTACAAAAAATTAATGATCCTCACTTCTCAGGCGCTGCCATACCCGCCAGCTTCTCCTTCTTGTAAGCGGCAAAACGTCCCTGGTCCAGCGCGTCCCGGATCTCCGCCATCATGGTATTGTAAAAATACAGGTTGTGCAGCACGCACAGACGCATGCCCAACATTTCTCCGGCCTTCAGCAGATGCCGGATATACGCCCTGGAATACCGCCTGCAGGCAGGGCAGCCGCAGCCCTCCTCAACGGGCCTGTCGTCCAGTTCGTACTTGGCGTTAAACAGGTTGATCTTACCCTGATTCGTGTACAGATGTCCATGTCTCCCGTTCCTGCTGGGATAAACGCAGTCAAAAAAGTCCACGCCCCTCTCCACGCCCTCCAGGATATTGGCAGGGGTTCCCACTCCCATCAGATAGGTGGGCTTGTCCGCCGGCAAATATGGTACAACTTCCTCCAGGATATGATACATTTCCTGATGGGTCTCACCCACCGCCAGCCCTCCCACTGCGTAACCGTCCAATTCCAACTCCCGGATGCGCTTGGCATGTTCAATCCGGATGTCCTCATAGACCGCCCCCTGGTTGATGCCGAAGAGCATCTGTTTTTTGTTAAGAGTGTCCTCCAGGCTGTTAAGCCGCCCCATTTCCTTTCTGCGGCGCTCCAGCCACCGGGTGGTGCGCTCCACAGAAGCCTGCACATAAGCCCGGTCTGCCTTACTGGGGGCACACTCATCAAATGCCATGGCTATGGTGGAGGCCAGGTTGGACTGGATCCGCATACTCTCCTCCGGCCCCATAAAAATCCTGCGCCCGTCTATATGAGAGCGGAAATGCACCCCTTCTTCCTTAATCTTACGCAGCCCTGCCAGAGAGAACACCTGAAAACCGCCAGAGTCCGTAAGAATGGGCTTGTTCCAGGACATGAAGCGATGCAGCCCCCCCAGCTGTCTCACCACTTTGTCCCCTGGACGCACATGCAGGTGATAGGTGTTGGACAACTCCACCTGGGTACCGATGTCCTCCAGGTCCTCCGTGGACACCGCGCCCTTAATGGCCGCCACGGTACCCACATTCATAAATACCGGTGTCTCCACCACCCCGTGTACGGTGGACAGACGGCCCCGCTTGGCCCTGCCCTCCCTCTTTAATATCTGATACATGTATCCGCCTTTCCTCATTTACGAAATCAATCTATCTCTTCCAGAAACTCCTCCAACGTCAACTCCTGCTCCATGATAACCGTGGCTGCCTCCACTCCCACATAGCGGAAATGCCATGGCTCATACTCCACACTGGTTATGTACTCCTTGCCCTTGGGATATCGCACGATAAAGCCGAATTCCGCACAGTGTTCCTCCAGCCAGATTCCAGCCCCTGTCTCCCCAAAGCCCTGGGTCAGCGTGCCATAGGTATCGCAGACGATATCCAGGGAAAGACCAATCTGATGCTCGCTGGAATCCGGCACCATCACCACCTGGCTGGACAACTTGAACGCGTCCATGTAGGACATACCCTTTCCCATATACAATCTGATCTTTCTGGCGAACAGCCACTCCTGCCGGGTATCGCTTCGATAGGGGGATTTGATCAGCAGGTTGAACCCGGCCTCCTTGGCCGCCTGCATCATGGCCAGCAGATCATCAATAATCCGCTCGTCACACTGCTGGCTGCCCTTGATGGTGGCCAGAGTGAAGTCATAGTCCTCCGGGATTGGATGTTGCTTGTTTACCAGAATAAGCCGCCAGTCATCTGAGGAAAAGGAAAAGACTTCCCTGTCCTGTTCTCCCACAGACTCCGGCACTGCGTCCTGTCTCTCCTCCTGCTCCCTGCGGTAAGTCAAAATATCCTCCAGAACGATCTGGTCCTCCTCGTCCTCCTGGAGCAGGGCCGCTTCGTCCTCCTCAAAAAGCAATTCCTCCTCCCAGTCTTCCAGACCTTCCAGATCCACCTCCGCCTCCGGCGCCAACGACACTGACTCATCGCTGATCAGCGCCGTCAGACGCTCGTTCTGCTTATGTTCCTCGCCGTCCGGGAAAATCGGGAAAGAGAAACTGGCATAGGCAATAAAAATCACCAGCGACATCATCACCATGGCCAGCCGCTTTCTGTTATCTCTTATGTAATGCGCAAAATGGAAAAGAGAAACACAGAAATACATACCGATTATGGCAATTCTTCTGCGCACCGGTCCTTTCTTTCCCATTTTGAGCAGATAATATCTGACTACTTCCTCCATCGTTGTTTTCATGGGTTTCCTCTGCTTCTGCTGCCGGAAATACGGCAGTAATTACTGTTCAATGTGCATAAAATACAGGCATCGGCACTTTCTCAAAATAATATTATCACAGCTTTTTCAAAAACGCATCATTTTTTTTACGCAAAGTTGCTATTTTTTTTCAAATTCGATATAATCTTATAAAAAATGTTCCGGCTATGCCCCGGAACCCAAAACAGAAAGCGAGGAGAAAATGCTATGGCAGGATCATCTTTTGGCAATATATTCCGCATCACCACCTGGGGAGAATCCCATGGGCCCGCCCTGGGAGTGGTGGTGGACGGCTGTCCCGCCGGACTGGCTTTACAGGAGGAGGACATTCAGCGTTATCTGGACCGGCGCAGGCCAGGACAGAGTAATATCACCACCTCCCGCAGAGAAGCGGACCAGGTGGAAATCCTCTCCGGCGTATTTGAAGGACGAACCACGGGAACCCCCATCTCACTGCTGGTACGCAACACCTCCCAGATCTCCAGAGATTACGGCGAGATTGCCTCCTGCTACCGCCCCGGACATGCAGACTATTCTTTTGACCAGAAGTACGGCTTCCGGGACTATCGGGGGGGCGGTCGATCTTCGGGAAGGGAAACCACCGGCCGGGTAGCAGCGGGAGCCATCGCCTGCAAGATCCTGGAACATCTAGGCATTGGGGTCCGCGCCTACACCCGCTCCATCGGTCCCATCGTCATGGACCCTGCCCGCTTTGATGCCGCCGCCATCCAAGAGACCCGTACCGCCATGCCGGACCGGGAGGCAGACGCCCGGGCAGTGTCCTATCTGGAGGAAGCCATAAAACGTCTGGACTCTGTGGGCGGAGTGATGGAATGCCGGGCCGTCGGGGTTCCCGCCGGCATCGGTGACCCTGTTTTTCGTAAACTGGACGCCCTGCTGGCTCAGGCTGCCATGTCCATCGGCGCGGTAAAGGCAGTGGAGATCGGCGACGGAACCGCCGTAACCACCCGTTACGGCAGCGAGAACAACGATGCCTTTTGTATAAAGCAAGGCCGGGTGGCAAAGGCAACCAACCATGCCGGCGGCATTCTGGGCGGCATCAGTGACGGCGGCGACATCCTGATCCGGGCCCATGTAAAACCCACTCCCTCCATTTACGCCCCTCAACGGACGGTGAATCAATCCGGCCAGGAAATCAACCTCCAGATCAAAGGGCGCCATGATCCCATCATTGTCCCCAGGGCAGTGGTGGTACTGGAGTGCATGACCGCCATCACCCTTTTGGACGCCATGCTGTCCAACCTTTGCTGCCGCATGGACAGCCTGGAGACCTTCTATCGGAAACCGGAAACCTTGGGGGAATAATCTGCACGGACGTCACAAAGGGCCGGTTTCCCTTCCGCAGAAAACCGGCCCTTTTCATATACCTTTACGTCAATTTATGAAAAATAATTGAATTGGGAGCCATCAGCTTCATGGGCGCCCCGTTCATGGTCATGGTTCCGTTCTTTACATCGATTCTGAAGAAAGTCAATGTGTTGGACTCGTGATTCAAGGACACAACGAACTTATTATTCGGGAAGATATCTGCGTCCTTGGGAAATTCCCCGCTGATGGGCAGGCAGAAATTCTTGGTCAACAGGCCATCCTCCTTGTTCACATTATACAGGATCACCGAATTATCCCCCGCATTGGAACTGATCAGGTAATTATAATCCATGGAAAAACTCAGCGCACTGGCGGCACTGCCCTGAGTGGCGTCCTCATTAACAGTGGAGATGCTCTGAATCTTACCGAAATAGGGAACGCCTTCCCTGTCCTCATAGGAATACACGTCCACACAGCACTTCCACTCATGTACTATATAGATAAACCGTCCGTCCTGGGATATCTTTATATGCCTGGGTGCTGCCTCCATTTCGCTGCGGATCACATCGGCAATCCGCAGTTTGCCGCTTCCCGGATTAAAAGCATATACGTTCACATGGTCCATTCCCTGGTCCGCCACCAGCAGATATTTATTGTCATGAGTCATTCGGGCACAATTGATATGAGGACGAAAATTCCGTTCCGACAGGCTGCCCATGCCCTTGTGATACACTTCGTCAGTGATACCGCCGATAGAGCCGTCCTGCTCGATCTTCAACACGGTCAGTTTGCCGTCATGGTAACCGGCAACAAAGAGGTACTTGTCCGTGTAGTCCGTGGACAGATAACAGCCTCTCATCCCGTTGATGGGAGCAAAATTCAGCAGTTCCAGGCTGCCGTCCTTCATAATGGTGTATGCCTCCACGCCAAAATCCGTAATGGAATACAGGCATTTCCCATTGTGAGAGATTGTCACATAGGAAGAGTTGGTAATTTCCACCTTATCCTTTTCCGTGAACCGCCCCTTTTCCATATCCACATCATAAACTCTGATACCATGGCTATCCCCCATTGTATAGGTGGATACATACGCAACATATTTGTCCTTCGCCATAGCCACATACCTCCTCAAGTCATTTCTGTCACAGAACTTTATCCGAATTATAGCACAAAACCTCCCAAAAGACAAGGCAAAAGCCCGACCGTTTAAGGCGGGCTCTCGCTTTTTTCATCTTATTCCTGTAGTATCTAATCCGCATCACAGCCGCAGGTATCCCCGCCGGAAATACTGGGGAAACTGTTCCAAGCGGCGGGACCGCCCTGCTTGCAGTCATGGTGGTCGTGATGATCATGATGATCGTGGTGGTCATGATGATCATGATCATCATGACATCTCACCGGGCCACGGCCCTCTCCCATGCAGGGACAGTCATTGTCGCGGTCCCTCCGGCAGCACATGTCACCGCAGTCTCTGTCCTCACGACAGCACATATTGCCGCCTCTGGCACATCCGCAGCCACAGTTACAACCGCAGCCGCGACCGCACTGACCACCGCCGCAGGCCAGCAGCAAAAGGATAATCAGACAATTCATACGCTATGCTTCCTATCCATGTTTGTTACTCTATCCTATGCTGCAAAGGCGCCTTTGTGACTGGGCCGCCCGTCCGTTTTTCCATCCTGCTCCATACCGGCCCGCCCTCACAGGCGCACGCTCTGATACAGGGTAATGCTCCTGGGGCTCGTCCCCACAGTCTGCCCTTCCCCGGCAGCCTGCACTCTTTTTCTGTCTAACGGCTCCTTTTCTTCTGCCTGTTCTCCCTCTTCCGTATCCAATACCTTCCTCCACACCTGCCCCTTAGGCAATCTGGGCAGCGCGAAATCATGGCCTTCCCAGTGCATATTCACCGCAATATACCAGCAATCCTCCTGCCCCTCTCCGCCATAAGCGCCGTTGAGCATAAGGCCTATGTGCCTATTGTAAGGCTCCCAGGCAGGTCTCCAGGCTTCCGTACCATGATAGGATAGATCCGGGCTTCCGCAAGAACGGTAGTCCATCAATCGGCATTCCCGCTCCAGGTGAAAGATGCCATACCGCCTGCGCAGACGGATCAATCCCTGTACATAATCGTGCAGCACCCTCCTTCTCTCCAAATCTCTCCAATTTACCCAAGTCACACCGTTGTCCTGACAATAGGGATTATTGTTGCCCTTTTGGGTACGCCCAAACTCATCTCCCATGAAAATATAAGGGGTCCCCTGGGACAGCATCAGCAGAGTAAAAGCGTTTCGCAGTTGTTTCATCCGCAGCGCCGTCACCTGCTTTTTACGGGAAGGCCCTTCCGCGCCGCAGTTCCAACTGAAGTTACAGTCACTGCCGTCCCTGTTGTCCTCTCCGTTCTCCTCATTGTGCTTCCTGTCATAGGACACCAGATCCATCATGGTAAAGCCCGCATAATCCGAGAAATAATTGATTATGCCCTTCTGCAGGGGATTGCAGCGCATCCTTTGGGCCACTCCCTGCAGCATGCCCTCATCCCCTTTCAAAAACCGTCTCATTTCCTGCTGAAAGCCGTCATTATAGACGGCCAGGTTCCGATAGGCCGGTATCTTTTGATAACCGTAGATTTGCTCTGTGGGAAAATCATAATACCAAAGTTTGCAATCGCTGAGAGCCGGGTCCGACGCAATCGCCATGACCTGCAGATTCCCCCCCATCAGGTGAAAACCGTCTACATGATAGGCCCAAATCCAATACCGAAGCACGTCCAATATCTCGTCCGTAGATATATGGTCCGGGAAATAAAATTGCAGAATCAATTCCATCCCCCTGGCATGCAGCGCTTTCACCAGTTCCCTGAGTTCTGTGGCAGCATCTGCCGAGGCGGCATAACCACTTTTGGTGGCATAGTAATATCCCTCCTGATAGCCCCAATAATTCAGTCGGGGCTCCCTGGGCTGATAAAGCTCCCTGTTATATTCCTCAGATGTCTGCGCATCCTCCATCTCTATCTGTTCATAGATTGGCTGCAATTCCAGAGTAGTGACCCCCAAGCCCTGCAGATAGTCCAGCTTCTCCCCGATCCCGGCAAAGGTTCCCCTGGCCTTAACTTTGGAGGAGACATGCATGGTGAAGCCTCTCACATGAATTCCGTAACAGAGCGCATCCTCATAGGGGACTCTGGGGCAAGCATCGCCGCCCCAGTCATAAGAAGCATCATCAATCACCGCCCGATAATCTCCGGGGCTGCGGGGAGCACCGTACTTCCCCTGAAGTTCATAGGCCCGGCCCCAACGGTCAGGGAACACCTGATTCCCTCTGTAAAACAGATAACTGATCCCCTCTGCCGGAAAGCCCGTGACCACACCGTAGCGGATGCTGCCCAGCCTGTCCTGGGGACGGAAAGCATGCTTTTTCAAGAGTCTTCCGCTTCCCCTCTGGTAGACCAGAACGCCGCAGTCTTCCTCCTGAGAGGGAAAAGAAAATCTGATGCCGTCTATTCCCTGTCCAAGGGGATATGCCCCATATGGGAGCGGAAAATTCTCAAATGTCATATCGCCCACGCTTTCCTTTCTTAAATTAGAGTTCCGCATATTCCCTTCCATCATACAGGCTCCGGTGACGGAAAAAATATGTAGTTCCAAAGTCCCATGTCCTCCCCTGCCGATGTCTTTCCCGGCAGACGGATTCCATCACTGAATTTCATTTTCTTATAATCAGATTATAGCCTATTTTTTTCCGTCTGTAAATCTTATTGCAATAAAAAATGCAATATTGTACAATGAAGATGTGACCGTCATAGCCCTTGAATATTTGGCCCGGCAGGGCAGGATGGGGTTTAGGCATAAGGGCGATACATCGCAGAAAGAGAGGTACTTATTATGGGAAAAAATGAAGAACCCAATGAGGAAATGACCGTGGAACTGTCCCTGGACAACGGACAGGACGTGACATGTGCCGTCATAACCATCCTGGAGGTGGAGGGCCAGGACTATATCGTACTGCTGCCTCTGGATGAGAAAGGGGAGAATCAGGACGGTGAAGTATGGTTCTACCGTTACAGTGAAAATCCCGACGATCCCAACGAAGAGCCGGAGCTGGACTACATTGACAGTGATGAGGAGTATGAAAAGGTGACAGATGCCTTTGACGAGTTTCTGGACAATCAGGAATTCGACGAGATCCTGCCGGACGAGGAGTAACAGCTGACGCCGGAAGTCATACGCCCTGTTGTTCTAACAGTGGCTGCAGGAATGTGGAGGGAAGCCTGGGACGCTCTCTGGTACCGGTCTGGTACAGGAGTTCCAGGCTGACCCTGGCACGGGTCATCCCCACATAGAAAAGACGCCGTTCTTCCTCCAAAAGAGAATCCGTAACGGTGATGCCTCTTTTCAGCTTCGGTATATTTCCTTCGTTGACGTCCATCAGAAATACTCTGTCATATTCCAGGCCTTTGGCGGCATGCATGGTCAAAATATGTATGCCCTTTTTTTGTGCAGCATTGCCTGCAATGCCTGTGCATCCGTCTCCTTCTCTGCTTTCCCTGTCCGCGTTACACACACTCCCACTGCTTTCCTGAGACATACGGAGAGCTGTACTCTCCTGGCTGCGCTCCCACTCCCGGAAATCCCTGTATCCCGCGCAGTCTCCCTCCAACCAGTCCAGCACCTCCAACCAACTCTCCAGCAGTTCCCGGTTGTCCCCGGCCCTGCGACGCAGGAATTCCTCATATCCAAAGCCCCTTCGAATAAAGGTGATTCCCAATTCCAGAGAAAACCGCCGCAGCTGCTCCAACTTTCTCTCAAACTGCTCCACATCCCTTACAGCGTTTGGATTTTGACAGAAAGCCCCGCTGTAAAACTTTTTGACATGTTCGAAATCCACCACCGGGTGATCCAGCGCCTCCCTTCCCACACGCAATCTGGGACGGTTCCAGAGCCGCAGAAAAAGCTGCCGCTCTCTACAACCGTAAGCCGCCCGAAAATAGTCCATCACATCCCTTACAACGAAATGCTCATAAATATTGTTCAGCTTTTCCCTGACTACAAAAGGAATTCCCTCCTGCATCAGTTCCGCCCCGAAGGCCGCCAACAGACTGCCTGTACGGAACAGGACGGCCCACCGGTCCAATTCCAAAGGTGT
>ERZ808035.1201-NODE-1201-length-14740-cov-9.551933_pt1 | contig 14740 bp, 23 predicted proteins | sample MGYA00380189_ERZ808035 | MGnify/ENA primary metagenome ERZ808035 (study PRJEB31490, sample SAMN06133407) | mouse gut metagenome | isolation source: M5_1 | host: mice | place: China: Chengdu | collected 2015-05 ...
TCGCCCTTTTAATATCCTGATTATCATTTGTCTTTCTTCCTGCTGCTGCAATATTGCTATTTTCTCCGGGTCGTTCGGGCTTACCTTGCCATTATCAATATCATAATAGTTTAGTGATAGCTGGTAATCTGCCGTATATTCAATATTGCTGCTATCTCTGCCGCTTTCAAGTGTAATGCGCCCGCTTGAATTGCTTATCCTGTTTGTGGCTACTATGCCAATAACAAAAGTATCATAATCAATAGCATACTTCTTTAAGCCTGTGACAGATTGCTTTATTAGTTCCTGTGTTTCCATGCCGTTCCTGCTGCTGATAAGGTGCAAATAATCAACCACGACAACCGGCGCGGCGGCTCCTGCTGCCTTTGCCTGTTCTCCTACTGCTTTTAGATATTCAAGGATATTATCTAAATCGCCGCCCACTCCATCAGGATTATATTGCAAATATGGGAATATATCGCGGCTGTACTCCTGCAATGCCTCTTTTATCTCTGTTGCCTCTGCCTCGCTCCATTTATACCCTTGCATGATATGTAAAGCTGAATAGAATTTACCACGCTTTGCAAGCCTCCCACTGATCGCCTTTGCAAGCATTTGTTCCCGGCTCATTTCAAGATTAAGATATATAACCGGCTTTTGGTGCGCCGCCATTGCCTCTGAAATCTGCTGGCAGAGGGTAGTTTTTCCAGTTCCCGGTGCTGCCATTAAGAGTAAAAGCGATTGCCGGATAACTCCCCCATTCAGTAAATCATCAAAGAATGACAAATCTGTCTGATATGGTTTATATGCCTCTGTCTGTATCTTCTCTAAAAAATCATCAATATAATTCCTGTTTGCCGCTGCGACTGCTGCCCTTACAGACTTTATAAAGCCCTCTCTGTCTTTCGTCAATGCCTCGTTGGGGTCTTTGTGCTGTCCGCAAATATCGGCGGTTATATAGGGAATATCAAGCCGCTTTAATCCCTCTGCCATGACTTGCGCCGCCTTGCGCCCTCCCTCGTCACTGTCAAGGGTTATTATCAATGTTGCAGCAGGCTTTTTCTTTTCAAGCTGTTTTATGAGGGCTTCGGCATTGCTGGTGCTGTTCAATGCGACTGCTGCAGCCCCTGCCTCTATGACTGATAAAGCGTCAAACGCTCCCTCTGTTATAAATACTTCTCGCACTTCTTGTGCATACAAAATGCGGTTGTTAAATATGCCCGGACTGCTGCCCTTTGTATTTATCTTTGCATAGTCCTTTACAGAATCAATCCTGCGCCCCACATAATGCCGCTTGCTGGTCGGGATAATAAGGCGCGGGCATGGGTGCTTTATTTCTCCTATTCCTCCGGGTGCGTTCGCCGGGTCTGCCTGTGGGTCAAATCCTATCCAATAGGCAGCAGCAGTCTTTGTGCTTATTCCCCTTGCCGATAAATAAGAAACTGCCTCCGGGCTGTTTATCCTTTCCCGGCATACCTTGTAATACTCTGTATAATCTGCCTTGCCCTCTGTGTGCTCCTGCGCGCCGTTTTCTGGGGCTTTTTGTGTCTGCATGGTGTTTTTATCGTCTGATTGTTTAAAATCGCTCTGCGGGGCTTGTACGGCTTTCCTCTCTCCGCGCTCCTGATCTGCAGCGGCATCCGGCTTGTATGGGTCTATCTCTATGCCGATTTCTCCCGCCAGCATTTGCAGGGCGGTGTTATAATCTGCGCCGTATTTGTTCATGTAAATATCAAATACATCATAGCTTTTCTTGTCACACGCTCCAAAACAACAAATAGTATTTGTTTCAGGATAGTATTTGACCGCGCCGGTCTTGTGCGTTCCGTGACCGCTCCCGCAAAAAGGGCAGCAGTACAAGCCGCCTTTGCTCTTTTCCAGATAGCTGGTTATCTTCACTCTTTCCCGGATAATTTGCTTTGCTTCTTCTCTGTTCATAGTCTGATTTCCTTTCTTTTGGTTCTTGCAACGCTCTCCGGCTGGTGGTATGATAACCATACACGCCGGAAATGCTGCGCCTAGTGTTTGGGTGTGTCTGCGGTTGCCCCGGCTTGCCGGTTTGGGGTAGCCGCTTTTTGTTAGGGTTTTTGCGGTGTTCCCTTTATAAAGGAAAATGCGGAAAAACTGCTGCCCTGCTGCCATTAAAAAGAATATATCCGGCGGCGGGGGCTATCGACAAATTGTCCTTTTTCTTTTCTTTTGCCTCCCCTGATTCCATTATAAGCAGGTGGGGCGGCGCGTCAAGCCGCCTCCCTGCTCCATTATAAATACTTATATTACTTGTAATACTTTGACATTTTCGCACACCCTGAAAAGCCTTTATTTATGCGGGTTTGCGGGTTTGGGCTTGGACAAAAAGTCGATAGTTCAGGACAAAAAGTCGATAGTTCAGGACAAAAAGTCGATAGTTGCAGGACAAAAAGTCGATAGTCACCCTATCGACAAACTGTCCGCTTTAGAAATATGCCCTTATTCCGTCCGATTCTATGACATATTTTGAGATAAAGCCGCATTTTTGGTAATGCTCCAAATAGCTTTTTATTTTATCGGCTGTCCTTTGTTTCTGCTTTGCGGTCTTTATTCCTGCCTTTTCGTAAAGGGTTTTATATAATATCTTTTCATCTCTGCCGTTCCCTCTTTTCGCCCTGGCTATTCTCTCAATCAAATAATCATCTATCAATAGATTGCTTTCGGTCTTATTGAGTGGGCTTTGCAGCAACTTAATATCAAGGGTAGTTATTTGCTTGCGCTGCTTTGCAAAAGACATAGCGGGCGGCTCTCTGAAAATGTGAATAGCTGCGTCTGCTAATTGTCCGTTTACAACTGCTGCCCCTCTTTCTAAAGGCAATAAGGAACCGTCATATATAAATTTATCATACCCATAATTTGCCTTGACTTCTTTGGAGTTATCAAGCGTTATCCTCGCCCCTGTCATTTTGGTAATAGAATTGTTAATCTTTTCAAGCTGTTCTTTATTCGGTCTTTTCTCATTTCCCATAGTGCGGTGTATCTGTGTTAAAGAAATAACTTTGTTTCCCTCGTTGAATAGGGCAGAAATAGCAATATATACCCGCTTGTCAAATTGCGTCAGCTTTTTTGTTATCTTCATGCCCTCGTCCAGTGCGTCAAAATCTATTGAATAAACAATCGGTATCTTTTCTTTTGCGCCCTTTTTCTGTACTGCAAAACATAACTGCCCGCCTGTGTCCTCTTTGAAAAGGTCATACCATATATTGCTATTGATTTTGTCAACTGGATATTCTACGCTGTCAGCCCTTATCATGGTAACAGAGGGCAGCAGGGTTTTATCTGCGCCGCTGGCAGAAATCAATATCTTTTCCCATAATTCGCCCGGTATCGGTTCTTTTCGCTCTCCTGCTAAATCTTCCAGTAAATCAGTTATTCCCAGCCCGTTATATTCCGGCTTTTTAAGTTCTTCGACAATAAGAGGTTCAAGCTGTTCTATTTGTTCCAGCTTATTCATTTTGTCTGTAAGTTCTCCGATTTCTCCCGCCGCTTGCGATATTGCAATTTTGCTATATTCCCATGCCGTCCGCTGGCTTTCACGCATGACATTTGCTATTTGCGATAGGCTTTTTCTTATCCGCTCTATTGCCTCCGGCAAACGTTTAATAGATTCTTGCTGAAAAGCTATCCATTCTTTTTGTTGCTCTGGTGTCAGCTTGTTGAAGTTGTCTTTGTTTAAATCGTGAAGCCATGCTTTTTCAGGGTCTATGCTGCTTTCAATCCTGATAGTGTGAATATGCCGCCCCGCTGCCTCTTTACCCTCTTGCACTTCTTGTGCAAACGTTTCCGGCTCCTGCCGTTCCTGTCCTGCTGCCATGTTATGCCCCTTTCTTTATAGGCTGTCTATAATCTGTTTTGCCTGTTCGTACAAGTCCGGGTGTTCCTCCCGGTACTTCTGAATACACAAATTTGCAAATTCTGTCATAGTCTTGCCGCTGATCCGCGCCATAGTCTTTATAAATTCATGGTTTTCGGGAGTAAAAGCCATATTGATACGGATAGCCTTGCAGCCCTTTCTTCCCTGCGTCCTTAAAGCTGCCGCCCGCTCTGCTGCCTCCTGTTGGGTTGCCTCTCCCTGCTGCCCCTTATTACTTGCCCCCTGTTCCAGCTTTCGCATAACTGCGCTGCTTTCTGTCGTTTCTGCCCTGCCGGTATTCATTGCGCTAAAGTCTTTTTTCGCCATTTCCTAACCCTCCATTATCAATTCATACAGTTTCTTATAGTCCTTTGCCGGATTGCTCCGGGGCGCATAGTCAAATAATGATTGCTGCATTGCCTGTGCCTCTCTAACCTTTATACCTTGCCGAATATCCATTAAGTACGGTATTTCCATTTCTGCGCCCTTTTCTATGAGTACATCTTTCAGATAACGATTGATAGCGGGGCGGTTGTCATACTTTGTTAAGACAATGCCGGTAAAAGATAATTCCGGGTTGCGCTTCTTTGCATGGTTCGCCATATCCGCAATCTGATAAAGCCCTTGTAAGCTGCTGCTGTCCGGCTCCAATGGGATAATTAAGCCTGTGGCAGCGTGTAAAGCCACGTTCTGCAGTTCCAGTATTCCGGGCGGGGTATCTATGAAACATACATCAAAATTATTCTTTACCGGCTCTAGGGCTTTCTGCAGCTTCATTGCGCTTGCTGGTGTGGTCTTAATAACTCCCAAATTCCGGCTTGCTGATATTGCAGATATGCCCTGCTCCGTCTGCTGGATAAGCTGCAGGGCATCAGGCGCGCCATTCAGTAAATCATAACTGCCGGGCTTGTTTGGGTCTGCGCCGATATAGCTTGAAAAGTTCGCCTGTGGGTCAAGGTCAATAGCAAGTACCCTTTGCCCCGCTGCCGCTGCTATTTGTGATAGGGCGGTGCAGGTCGTTGTTTTCGCTGTTCCTCCCTTTACAACTGCTGCCGTGAATATCTTCATTGTTTCTCGCCTCCTGTTTCTGCCTGGCTTTTCATCTGTTCCAGTAAATCAAAATATTTCTGCTGGTACTTGTCAACCTCTGATTGTTTATCTGCTTTTAACTTCTGTATTTGCTCCTGATATGATTTTTCAATCTGCAATACTGCTTTATCCTGCGCTATCTGTAATTGCTCTTTCAGACGTTCTAAAGCATCTGCTTCATGCTGCTTTAATTCCGATACGGCTTTTTCATTTGCGGTCTGCTCCTGCTGCATCTGCTTTTCAAGTTCTGAATATTCCCGGATAATTTTTTCATGTTCTTTCTTTATCTGCTCCAATTCTTCCCGGAATATAGCAGACTGTTCTGCAGCATCTTTCATGCCCTCGATTTTGGCTTTAAGGTCGTTGCATGAATCCGTCAAGGCTTTATTAAGATTATCCTTATCGGATAGCATAGACTGCATATCGTCCATTTTGGAGTTATACTCATTGTTAAGGCTGTCAATGACATTGTTCAATCTTGCGTTTTCGTCCGCGTGCGCCCTGGCTTTTAAAGTGGCATCTTCTTTTAATTGCTTTGCTACTGTTAATTTCTCCTGCAAATCCTGAATAGTTGCATCTTTGGACTTTAAGAGTGCGTCAAACTCCGTCCGTACTGTTTCGGTTATGTTCTGGTTATCTTCCAGACTTCCCATAAACATTCGTGTAATAGCAGATACATACTTTTCAAATTGTTCTATGTCTGCCTTTTTGTCGGTTAATATAGCCTTGCCGGATTGAAACTCAAATGCCTCAATGAGTTTTGCAAGCGTTTCCTGCTGGTTGCCTCCGATAGTGTTTGATATTTCTTTGAATTTTTCCGCTGTTTCATCATCAATCCTGAATGATTTTGGTTTCAGTTCCTTACCCTCTGCCATGATATAACCGCCTTTCTGTAATACACTACATTGTAATACTTGTGTATTACTTTTAATATTTTACTTTTTGTGCAAAACCGCATATATAGTATCTTTTTGCGCCTCTTGTGCAATTTTCTAATTAAGCTATTTTAACTTTCCTCAATTAGGAATCATGTTGCCATTGCTGCAGCTATTCCCTTTAATTGTTCTAACTGCTGCCGGGATAATTTATCAATAGCCCTTTCCAACTGCTGCCGGGGGTCATTATCGCTTATCCCATGATAAAGGTCGTAAATCTGTTTCGCTATTGCCGCTTGTGCAGCGTCTTTCTTCCTGTGGGTGTATCGCTCTGTTGTCTTTGGGTCGCTGTGCCTCAAATACTCCTGCGCTAAATAGATATTATCGCCGGTTGCCTCCATTGCAGCAGTACCGGCACTATGCCGCAAGCTGTGTGCGGTCAATTTCTCGCTGTCAAATCCTGCCTCCTGCATTGCCTTTTTTAACATGGTGCTAATTGTTGTCGGTGCAATCCTATTGCCGCCGCTCCTATTCCCTGTGCTGACAAATAAAGGACTGCTGCCGGTGTAATGGTCTGTGCGGCTTTTCAGATAGTCTTTTATGCTCTCTGCTACTTCCGGGGCTATGGGTTTCTTCTGGTCTGCCTCGCTCCTGCCCTTGCCCCATATATAAAGCCATGACTGCCCGCCTTTGGTTTCAAGGTCTTTTATATTTGCCCTGCTTATCTCTATTGTTCTAAGCCCGGCATTTACCGCCAACTGATACATAGCAAATAACCGCTTGCCCTGCTCTGTGCTTCTCTGTATTCTCCCGGCTGTGTCTTTATCATAGCTGGCAGCAGTTGAAATAGCTTCTTGCGCCTTTTGTGCAATGCTGCTTTCAATGTTCAATACCTCTGCCGGTGTAAGCGCGTCCTTTTTGTAATCCTCTGTATTTACCTTTGGCGCGTGTATGTTCTGCGCTATGTTCGGATATAGGCCGCTGGCAGCAGTCCATTTGAAGAATTGACACACGCTCCGCAAATACTGTGCAACTGTGGCGGGCTTGCATATTATCTTTACCGGCTTTCCGCTCTTGTCCGTTCTGTACTTCCAGCCGATCACGCTCTCCGGGTCAATCTGTATCGCCTCATGCTCTTTTGATAGCCAATCCCGATAAGAAAGAATGTCCTCACGCTGCGGGCGGGTGCATACCGTATATTTCAGCCATGCTGCAAACTGCCGTAAATTGATAATATATGTGCGGGTCGTTCCTGCGCTGCGGTCTACCCACTTCACAAAGTCCATGAAAAGCCCCGCTGATAGTTCCTGCTGGTATGCAACTTGTGATTGCTGGTTATATACTGTCAATGCCTCCATGCTCTGCGCCTCCTGTTCTATCCTTTTTCTTGTCCTTTTCCTTATTCTATTATATCATGCAGAGGGTGTATGTCAATATCTTTTTGCACTTCTTGTGCATGAAAAACATTGTCAAGGCGTCCTGAATGGGGATAGCTGCGCCACTCTTTTTTTACCGGCATTTTATGGTATTTTAACTGCTGAATCTCTAAGTTATTCTAAGTTCGGCGGAGGGCAGCAGGGCTATAAAGCATATTCTTTAGGGTTATTTAGGGTTAAAATGTTCAGGTTTTTTCAAGTTCTATACTCTGAAAAGGACGGTTTTGACAGGTTCTATATTCCCAAAAGGCAGGTTTTGGCAGGTCTGATAAAGGGAAAATGTCAAGTAATGTCTAGTTATTGCCCGGATAGGTTAAGCAATGTTAAGTTCCCATGCCCCGAAAAAGTGAGGTTTTATGAGGTTCTATAAGCTGAAAATTAAGGTCTTTTTGGGTCTGTCATATCTGACAATATACAATCCTGCTGCCGGATGCTCCCTTTTAGGGTGTGAGAAATGTTACCATGCTGCCTCTTTTTAGGGTGTCAGAAATGTTAGCATTGCTCTTTTATGGTGTCGTAAATGTCGCATTACTTTTTTATGACTGCCGGAACTGCCGATTGTGCGCCGCCCTTTTAGGGGCTATAAAATCTCTAAACGCCTTTTATGGACTCCGAAATCTCCGAATACTCTTTAGGGGCTGCGGAATCTGCAATATCTTTTAAGGACTAAGAAAATGAAAGATACTGCTGCAGCTTGCCCCGGTGTCCAGCCGATCTGCTCCGCCACTCGCCCTATATGGAGAATGGGCATTATCAATAATTAGCAATTTCCAGTAAAATCTAGTATAATCCCCGGATATTAGTATTTTTTAGTAATCTGCTTTTAGGGTGTCCAGAATGTCTTGATACTCCCCCGCGCCTGTGTCGTGTTCATAAACTCTTTTTTAGTGTAAGTTTTTGTAAGTTTTTGATGATTTCCTCTCCCGCGCGTATCGTGTAAAGAAACTCCTTTTTTTGTTCGCATTTTCGCGCACTTTCCGAAATTTCCCCATGCTCCGGCGCGCTTTTTTTGTGCCGCTTTTTGCAAGATTTCCCCGCGCGTATATCGTGTAACAAAACCCCCGGCATTATGGGAATATCCCACTAAATGCCACTATTTGCAACTATCCGGGCGGCTGCTGCCTATAAAGGAAATATGCCAACATTTGCCAATATTCCCGCATGGTTTGTGCTGTGCTGGCAGCAGGATAAGGCCGGTAAAAGAAAAAGGCAGCAGGACCAAGCCCGCCGCCCATTCTCTCACTATTTCAAAATCAATACTGCTGCCATGATGATATTCCCGGCCAGTGAGATAACTAATGCAATCCGACATCTGATAAGCTGTCTTTTCATATCGCTTAAAAGTTCGGTTACAAAGTTCATGTTTTCTTTACGCTTTGCCATGCTCTGCGCCTCCTTTCTTCTTCTCCTGTGATATTTCAAGAAGTGTCTTTGCCATTGTGCAAACCTTTTTCAGCATTTCCACATCAAGCTGCTGCATTATCTTTGTCGTTCTCTCTATGTATTCCTCTTTGCTCATGCCCTGCCCTCCACATCATCAAAAAATACCTTGATAAAAGAGTAGATACTTCTAAGCCAGTCCACATTGTCAATAGCTGATAACATTTCTGAAATGTGGTCTTTAAAAAACTGCCGTTCCTCATTCATGCTTTTTTCCCTCCCGCTCTATATGCCGCTTTAAGATAGCCCGTATCTGATTAAGGAATTTTTCATCATTGATACTTTCCAACATACAGATAATCTTTTCTTTGTGCTGATCTGCTGCGCTCATGCCTCCCCCTCGCTTTCTCTCACATACTCCCGGAGTGATACATAGATACGCTTTAGAAACTTCTCGCTGCTTACAATTCCTGCTCTTCCCGGAAACTTCCCTCTGTCTATCCGCTCCAACAATCCGATAATCAGTTCTTTATAGTTCAATACTCAATCCTCCCTTGTTATGTTTACTATGAATCTGTGCATTTGCCAGAGTATCCATGAATCGCTTATTGTGTCTAATATTTTAAGAATTTCTTTTCTGTGATAGTCTGCGCTTCTCCATTCAATAGGCTTGCTGGAATCGTCTTTCATGCCGCGCCCCCTCTCCTTTTGGCTCTCTCCGCTCTGATTCCCTGTACTTTGCCATAATTGAATAGCGTTATAAGAAAAGTAATCAGATTGCTATTGTCCGATTCCAGAGGGGTACAACCGTATAACTTCATCATGCGTTCACAAAATAATGAATCCTCAATATCCGCATATTTGAAAAGGTCTGCTGCCTCCTGCGCCTTTTTCATAAAAGCGGCAACTTTTGAAAACGGCATAGAGTTTATATAATCCGCTCTTTTCCTTTCCAGTTCGCCAATATTGCCGGGTGTTGTTGTGCGTCTGTTCCATGCCTCCGTTGCCTTTGCCTTTGCTTCTTCCAGTGTGACATATTTCCCCGGCGCGTCCTTAAAGCCCATTGTCTGCCCTGTCATGTATGTGTTGCCGGTACAATGGCAGTCCGGGCAGCTTACTTTTGCTACAAGTTCATTATCCCGGATAGGGTGCGGAATAACTTTCAATTCTGCCTGGCCTCCGCAAAAGGGGCAGCGGTTTAAATTGTCTGTGATGATTTCTTGAATCATTGTCCTTTTCCTCTCTTTACTTTCCGGGGCAGCAGGGTTATAATTCCTGCATACCCCTTTCAACGTGATTTGTGGGTTACTTGCCCCTGTCAGAGTGACCGCTCTGGCAAGGGCATTTTCTTTATACTGCAATGTTGATAAGTGCGCCTAAACTCTCTTTCCAGCCATAGCCCCCAATAATCTGCAGCAGCTTTGCCTTTACCTGTGCGCCCGCGTCAATCGCTTTCGCCAGTTCCCGCGCCAGTCCAGCCGGTACATATCCGATAACGGTTTTTCTCTTTATCGGGAGAATGTGAACCGTGATTCTGATAGCGTTCTTGTCGTGCTGGTTATCGGCCTCGCGGTCAAGGGTTACTGTCAAATCTTCCGGCTTAAAGTTCTTTAAGAAGTTCAACCGCTCCTGCCGGTTCTCAAATGTCGTTCCTGCTGCCCTGATAGTCATTGTCAGCTTTACCCGCCGCCATGCCTTTTTGAAAGCCTCCGATAAGGAATAGCCAGCCTTTTTCAGTTCGTTTGCCATGCTGCAAACCGCTTTTCTAATGTTGGTAATCTGTTTCATTTCGCGTACCTCCTTCATTTGATAAGTCTATTATAGCACTAACTCTAGTACGTGTCTATTGACTATTTCACTAAAGATAGTGCGTGATATAAGCACTAACTTTGTGCATATTAACACTAGCTTTAGTACGTGATATATGCTATAATATAATCAACCTAAAGGAAAGGAGGTTTCCCAGAATGGGAATATGCTTTAAAAGGCTAGAGGCTCTTTTATCTGAAAAAGGCAAGACATTTTATAGCTTGCGAAAAGATAAGGTTGTCGGAACGGAAACAATAAAGAAGCTGCAGCAGGGGCAAGGATACATTGACACGCGCACAATTAGCAATCTCTGTGAATATCTTGACTGCCAGCCGGGGGATTTAATGGAATATGTGCCCGATAAAAAAGAATAGCAGATATATTGCAGCTCATACTATCTGTGAAAGGAAGTGTTAATAATGAGTTATCAGGAAATAGCAAAGAGCATGATTGACCGCTTACCAGATGATAAAATGATTTTCGTTATCAATATGCTTGAGGGTCTAGGGGAAATGTCAGGGCTTGACATATACCCGGACTTCCAGCCAAACGCAACAACGATAGCGGCAATGGCTGAAACAGATGAAATGATAAGGACAGGAACCGGGCAGCACTTTGAGGGGTCAACAGAAGAATTGTTCTCCCAAATCTTGGAGGAATAGCCCATGTTAAAATTAAACCTTACCACACAATTCAAGCGCGACTTGAAGCTATGCAAAAGGCGTGGCTATAACATCAACCTGTTAAATACCATAGTGAACACATTGAGAATACCGGCGGCACTTCCTCTGAAAAATAAAGACCACTCTTTAAAGGGGAATTATACCGGGCGGCGGGAATGTCACATATCCCCGGACTGGCTACTTATATACCGGGTAGAGGGAAACGAAATATATCTTGACCGGACCGGCACACACGCTGATCTGTTCGGACTGTAAAGCCCCGCAGGGCGCAAGGCACTTTTGATAGGCTCCAGCTTGTCGAAAGTGCTTTTGCGTTACTTTTGGAAAAGTAACAAAACAGAGGGCAACCGATAAAGAAGAATAGCAAGCACTGCCCGCGGACGTCCACAAGCCCACAAGTGGGAATGTTTGAAATGCTGGTAGCTTTGGTAGCACTTCCCACGCCCATATAAGCCCAAATAACCAACATTTTCCAACATATAAGGGGAAATATAGGGCAGCAGTCGTAAAGGGGCTATATGGGGCTTGTGGCGCGTCCTGTGGGGTGCTGGTGATTATGGGGCAGGGGTGCTTTTGCCCTGCTGCCATGCCTGGCTAAAATCATTTATCCTCGAAAAACCGCGATTTCTCCGGGAGTTATTGCTATTTCCTCCGGGGAAATGCGTATTTACTGCCGGGGAATGTCTATTTACTTCCAGTGTATTTCTTCCAGCATAAACGGCATTTCTGCCGACATTATTTCAATTTCTGCATACAGAAAAGCGATTTATGATTGCAGGAAAGCCGCTCCTGTTCTTTTTTTATGTTGCACTTTTTTGCATTTTATGCACTTTGCGGGCAGCAGGATTGCACAAGAAGTGCAAAAAGCATATTGCCTATAAAGAATAATTAAAGGACGCTCCCCCGCTCATGGGTGCGCCCTCTGTTCATATCATGCCCGCTATTCAAATAACTAGGGGGCTAGCTTGCCATTTTAGCCGCTTTCCCCCTCTCATTGATAATTTATCCATGCAAGCCCTAATTTTCATTTTCTGCGCCCTCTGCGGGGCTTTCTGTGGTCTTTGGTCTATGCCCCATGCGATAAGGGTATAAGCTGCAGCCGGTGACGGTGCATAGCTTCACTTCCTGCCGCTGGTTACAACAACATTCAAGGCACTTTGCCCGGATTGCTTTTATAGGGGTCAAAACTTTACTCATGCTGTGCGCCTCCCAAATAATCAGAAATAGCCGCCGCGACTGCTGCCGCCTCGTCCTCTGTGAGTGTAACTCCCTTTCCTGGCTGTGAATCGCCGTTCCCGTCTGTGCGCCATATCCTCAAATCCAGCTTTGCCGGGTTTCCGTTCCAGCTTGTCAAGGTCAATCGCTTTGCTGTGCTGCCGGTGCTGCTTATCTCCGCTATGGTCTTTTCAACCTCATACTGCATATTGCCTATACCTCCATTCCCTCTAAAACCTTTTGTAATGCCCTGCGCGTCTTGTATATCTCCCCCGCCCTCTTGTGAAGCCGGTCTATATAGCGCGTCAATTCCTCCCGGTTTGCCGGTTTATAATATCCGGGGAAATCGCTGCTACTACTCGCACAAATGGGCTTTCCCTCCCTGCGCTCCCTCTCAACTGCTTTAGAAACAATGCGCCAGTCCTTTTCATCTATGCCTAGTGCCTGGCAGAGTTCCTTTGCTGTCCGGGCGTTCTCCGCTCCTGTGCTTAATAATTCATATACCATGTACTGCTGCGCCTCCTGTATTGCTGTTTAGTTCCTTACTCAAATTACTGTAAAACTGCCGCCTATAAGAATAAAAATCACTTCTCCCGCAACTTATCCTCCCCCATTTCGTGTTAAACTCTATCTTGTCAAATGACAGGTCTTTTGTTGCTGATAAGATAATAAATTCTGTTATCCACTCAAACCCGATGCAAGCCCTCTGCATGGTTTCCCTGTCAAACGCTCCTGATCTGCAGCGTGTCTGTATCTCCTGAAGCCGCTCCGGGGGTAGCCCCAAATCGTCATAACTAGGTCTTGTGTTGTACCTTTTTCCACTTGCCTTTCTTGACATTGCAGCCGCCTCCATTTACAATTTTGATAAATGGCGCGTGTCCTGCTGCCCTGTGCTTTCCCCGGCTCTGGCAGCAGGATTTTTAATTGTACTTTTCTGCAACAGTCCTCATAATGTCGAAAAGCCCTTTATACTTCCAGCTTACATATAGCTGCAGCAATGCCTCTCTTGCCTTTCTCCAAATGCCGGAAAAGAAAGAACGGCTCCACAATTCCGCTACTATCCACTGGCAAACAAGCTGCTTTGCCTCCCGCTCTGAATCGTCCTTTGTCTTGTGCGACTGCCATTTTATGTAATACTTCATCAAGTCCAGCAGCTTCATTTTGCGGAAATCTGCCGCCATTCTGTTTATCTCACTGTTTTCCCTCTCTGCCTTTATCAATAGCTGCCATGCGTCCGCCAGCGTGTCAAACGGCAAATAGTTCTCTAAAACGTGCCGGCAATCGAAAAAGCCGTCACTTGTAAAGAGAATATCCGGGAAATTAGTAAAATTAAAAGCTGTGTCCTCTCCGTCTATCATCAATTCATCTGCCAGCCTGTCAGAACACAAATTCAAATAATGCTCCATGCCGCCGCTGGCCAGCAACTTTTTAAGACTTATCTTTACCGGCTCTAAGTCTTTCCGGCTCTTGATTGCCTCTAATGTTTTATCCTTGTATTTCAACTTCTTTCCCTCCTGCTTTGTATAGCTTCATAAAATCATCAAGTGTCAGAGTAACAAGCCATTGCCTGTGGTTCTTCCTGTGGAATACTGCCGGTATTTCTCCGGGTCTTGCGTCATTCATGGATTGCGCCATTGCCATTGTCAAATTCAGCTTTTCAACACGCTTTGCCTCAATGTGTATTCCTGGCAGTCCTATCACATCTGCAGAACCGTCCGCGCCGCAATACTGCTGCCCGCGCCGCGCCTCATTATATCCGTACTCTTTCAGAATCGCCGCAAGTTCCCGCTCTCCGCGCTTTCCTTTATCCCGGCTGTTCATGCTTGCGCCTCCTGCGGCTCCTGCCCCTGCATCTGCGCCGCTTTCTTCTCCCAGTATCTTTGCTGTGCCGCTCTTACCTTGTCCGGGTTCTTCCGCGCCCACTCTCTCTTATATGCCCGCCGCGCCTCTGCTGCTGCCGTATCTTTTCCAGCTTTCGCCATGATATAAATACCTCCTTACAATCTTCTTGCACTTCTTAATCAGACAATAGCCTCTTGCGCTTCTTGTCCTTATCCTTATTATATAATAAAAAGAAAAAGTATTTGTACCATTGTTTGCCAATAAAAAAGAGGCAGCAGGATTGCCGCCCCTTGTAAATCTGTGCTGTTTATATCCACTTTGTTTCTTTATCGGCTGTCTTTTTCTCTCCCTCGTTCTCTCCCTCATCATCAAAAGGACTATTGCCCCGGAATGGTCGAAAATCGTCCTCCCCATAAAAATAATTACTGGCAGCATTAAACCACACTTTAGCCGCCCTGCCGGGCGCGACAAATCGCCCTTTTAATATCCTGATTATCATTTGTCTTTCTTCCTGCTGCTGCAATATTGCTATTTTCTCCGGGTCGTTCG
>ERZ808035.1202-NODE-1202-length-14712-cov-5.473249_pt1 | contig 14712 bp, 13 predicted proteins | sample MGYA00380189_ERZ808035 | MGnify/ENA primary metagenome ERZ808035 (study PRJEB31490, sample SAMN06133407) | mouse gut metagenome | isolation source: M5_1 | host: mice | place: China: Chengdu | collected 2015-05 ...
TGATTATCAGGGGCTTCTTGTTCGCTGATATAAAGATAATTTGAGCGATTTCATTATAGGGAAGGATGAATTATTATGCCTATTGAAAAGGAACAATTTATCAAGCAATTTGCAAAACAAGCGCTTGATGACCGTATTTCACTTTTTTTAGGTGCTGGAGGTTCGTGCGATGCTGGATATCCTAATTGGGCTGATTTATTTACACCATTAGCAAAAGAACTTGGGACACCAATTAGTGAATCAACAGATTATTATAAATTAGCTCAATATTATGCAAATAGTTTTGGCCTTATGGAATTGCGAAAGGGCATTAACGAACGTATAAATCGAAATAGATTTGAGAGCCCATTGCTTGAAGAACTTGTTGATATTGGATTTACAAATGTGTGGACTACTAATTTTGATAATGCCATAGAACTTAATTATCAAAAGAGAGGTATCTTAATTAATAAAGTTTTTCGGGACTCTGACTTTTCAAATATTGAACTCAATAAAAGAATTAATATTTTTAAGATGAATGGTGATATTACAAATCTTGAGGGTATTGTTGCTACTCAAGATGATTACGAAAGATATACAGATACCCATCAAGTTACGTTAATGTTTTTTAAGAGAGAACTAATTTCTAGTACGTTTCTTTTTATTGGATATAGTTTTACAGATCACTTGGTTTTGGAATGCATAAGTGAAATAACAAGATACTTAGGCGTGGCGCCACACCACTATACAATACTGAAAAACGATCCTAAAAACCCGTATTTTAAACACTTTGTAGAAGATATGGAACAACGTTATCATATTCGTGTTTTGTTGGTAGAAAATTATAGTGATATTCCGATAATATTAGGCGAACTAAATGAAAGGATCCGCAAAAAAAAGGTTTTTATATCTGGTGCATTTAGTTCATTTGAATCAAAGATTGAAAAATTTTCACATGAACTTTCTCGTAATCTCACTGCTTCACTTTTTGATAATGATTATCGAATTATTAATGGCATAGGAAGACGTTTTGGAACCCATCTTATAGGCTATGCGAATGAATATCTTGTTAAAATGGGGGTAAAAGACATAGAGAAGTATCTTATAGTAAAGCCGTTTGTTGGAAACAAAGAAGATTCTGCTGAAAAAAAGAAACGTTCGAGAAAAAATGTTATTGGGCAATGCGGTACGGCGATTTTTGTGTTTGGTGAAGCAGATGGAAATTCTGTAAATACAAAAAGTGGTGTATTAGAAGAATTTGAGATAGCCTGTCAATTACATAAGACAATAATTCCGATATCATACCCAAACATGATATCGGAAGAAATCTGGAAGATAGTTAAAGATAACATTACAGAATATGCCTATCTCGAAAAAAGCATAGATTTGCTTATGTCCACAGAGTCAACAGAACAAATTTCAAAACTTATTGTTCATATTATAGACTCTGTACAAGAAGCAAAGTAACTATTGACCAAAAGACAAAGTGAATTTTCTAACAGCCATAACTCGCGATAATCAATTTTTAGATTAAGTAGCGTTTCAGAAAATAGTCTTTCAAAAATTGTTGATATCAAATGTATCATGGAATTATCAGAAATATTTTCTGAATGTATAATAACCAAATATGTAGCATAAAGCATTGTAACTCTACTATTTAGATTGTTGTTATCAATTTTCTGATATTTGCATATAAGAGAATGAAGTAAAGGATACATGGACTTAGAACAACTAAGTATATCCTGAATAGTTTTATATGGGCAAAGGGCAATCATATCGCTGGTTATTTTACATGCAATATGATTACATATTTCAAGAGTACCGGAATGTCTATTTACCTCTTTATAAATAAACTCTTTTATCCATTGAAGATTACAAGGAATATCATTTGGTAATATTTCATATAAGACGGGGAAAATCGTGACCTCTCTGTTTTGACACCGTTTTTTAATTATGGAGATTTCTTCCATTGCACATATTGATTGCTCAGTATCTTTGCTTAAAATTATCAGTGCATATTGACATTTCGCGGCTCCTTCACACAAATTCTTTTGAACTCGATTATCGCCCATTAATAATGTATGTCTATCATACCAGGTCTTAATACCATAATTTTTAAGATGATACACGATAGGCTCCACAATCTTATAACGGTCTTCTGCTGCAAAGCAAATAAATATTTGATGAGACATAGCGTAAATAAAGCCCCTCTCTAAGTGAATCAAATTACTTTTAGTATTAAAAGTCAATTCCTCTATATAATCCCATATTGTTCTTTGAAGTAATAAATAACCCTATATTTCTGTCTAACTATTGATAATCAGGAATTATCCATATTTCATATTGACAAAGTGTGACTATTAGAGTAGTATACTTATATCGCGATGACTATTGCAATAGTTAAAAATGAGGTGGCCTTATGGATATTAAATTATTTGATTCGGAATTGAAAGTGATGGAAGTGCTGTGGAAAGAAGGTGATTTGCCGGCAGGACAGATTGCAAAGATTTTGAAGGAAGAGATCGGGTGGAACAGGAATACCACCTATACGGTGATAAAGAAATGCGTGGAAAAGGGCGCGGCGAGAAGGTATGAGCCTAACTTTATGTGCGGAGCGGTGATCAGCAGGGAACAGGTACAGGAATATGAAACCGAAGAGCTGATCGGGAAAATGTTCGGAGGATCGAAGGAAAAATTTTTTGCGGCCTTTCTCGATGAGAAGAGATTATCCAGGGAAGAGATAGAAAATCTGAAACGGATGGTTATGAAACTGGGCCAATAGACGGGGAAGTTATGCACAATAAAGCCGTGCGGAAATGGAGAAAAAAATGGGATTATTGCAAAGAAGTATAACGGCGGGTATTTTAATCGCAAGCATTCTCATACTTCGGTGTTTTACCTTCCGAAAGCTTTCCAAAAGAGTGTTTGTCGTTTTGTGGAAGATGGCGATAGTGCGTTTACTCTTGCCCTTTTCCTTCCAGGTGGAGAGCGCTCTTTTCCATACTTTATCAGGAAGAAATGTCAGCTATGTCATGTTGCAGGGAAGGGGCGGAGAATTAAAAACGCCAATGGGCGCAGCTAGTTTGGGAATTGGCGGTTGGATAGGCTTTATTTACCCCTTGGGAGCCATTTTTCTGACATTGGTTTTTGCCTTGGAATATGCCAAGGTTTGCATTTTGCTTAGAGAAGCCATTCCTGTCAGCGCCTTTACTGATATTGGCAGAAGTGTCGGAAAGTGCCGTAAGGACTTGACCAAAGGAGTCAGCATTGTTGTGACAGACCGTATTAAGACTCCGATGACTTATGGATTATTACATCCGCGGATCGTTCTGCCAAAATGGATGGACTGGAAAAATGAAAATATGCTTTCGTATGTTTTTCGGCATGAAATGATACATATTAAGTGCATGGACAATTTGTGGAAACTCCTGGCACTTCTGGCATTTTGCCTCCATTGGTTCAATCCGCTGGTCCTAGCCCTGTATTTCCTCTTAAACAAAGATATGGAGATGGCTTGTGACGAATGCGTCATTTCTGCCATGGATGAAAAAGAAAGACAAAAATATGCAATGACGCTTGTGACTTTAGCAGAGAAATGCGCATTCAATCCCAAGATTTGCAGTGGGTTTGGAAAGAGCGCGGTTTCAGAAAGGATAAAAGAAATTATGAATTATAAAAAGATGACAAAAATAGGAAGTTTCTGTGCGGCTTTGGTTTTGCTGGGAGGCACAGCAGTATTTGTGTCGGCGAAAGAAAGTACGGCAGAAGCGGTTCCTTCCGCTTCCGTGACGGTTATGGAAGAAAACCTGGGAAACTATGAGGATCAGGACTGTGTAGTCGTTTATTTTGACGTAGGAACTACGGAAGAAAGAAAAGAGGAGATTGGCAATGAATTGCTGGCAGTCGATGGGGTGACGGGGATTGGATATACTTCGGCAGAAGTTGCCTGGGCGGTATTTGCCGAAGAGTATTTGAGCGAGGATATCGTGCTTTCCTTCAATGGAGAAAATCCGTTGAAAGATTCGGCGAATTATACCGTTTATCTTTCAGAAAGAACGGAAGAGACTATCCGTGCAATCGAGAGCATAGAAGGAGTGAGACGAGTTACCCAGAATTAAATTATATTTTATTCCATTCCCTCTTTTTCAAGAAAAAAAGAAAAAGAGGGAATCATCACGACAATCTTGGAGAAACAGCCTGTCGTGCCGCGCTCCTTTTCCCCTAGACGAATTCCTCTCTTTTCATGTATAATAACTTAGATCATTGCGGAGCCGGTAAACTTTGCCGAATGTTCCGACAATATCTTCCGTAAAAATCTTTTGTGCCATGGAGCCAAGGCCGTTTTATCGGGCTTGGCGGAATGATGGGCACAGTCGGATTTTTACGGAAGATATTGTCGGAACATTCCCACAGCCTAAAACTCCGCAATTATCCAATATATTTAAATAAAAAAGAGGAACAACACATGTATACAGTTGTAGTAGCAGATGATGAAGAAGAACTGCGCCGGGCGATTGTGCGCCGCATTGATTGGGAAAGCACTGGATTTCGGGTGGTAGGAGAAGCCGAGAACGGTGTGGAGGCTTTGGAACTGGTGGAAAAAATGGAGCCGGATCTTCTTTTGACGGATATAAAAATGCCGTTTATATCGGGTATTGAGTTGGCGAGGCAGGTGCGGGAGATCCGCCCCGCCACGCAGATTGCTTTCTTGAGCGGGTTTGATGAATTCAGTTATGCCCAACAGGCGATCCAATATAATATTATCAGTTATATGCTGAAACCTATTTCCGTGGCGGATCTGACCAGGGAATTGATCGTGATAAAGGGGAAAATAGACAATCTTTTCCGAGAATTCCGCGATAAGCAGCAGATCCAAATGGATAAATCCGGCTTTCTGATGCCGCTTTTGATGGACGGATATCAGGCAGAGGACGGAGAAGAAGGGGAAAAATTTCTCGTCCGGGCCGCCGTCGAAAGCGGGGTGCTGCGGGATCATCATAACGATTTCCGCTATGCGGTCATGATCACGAGCATCAGGGATGGGAACGGGAAGAACCGAACGGCGCAGGAACATGTCCATTCGGTGGACAGTATTTTGAAAAAGTATGTAAAACATGAAAGCTTTTACTGGAACGGAAGGGTGATTTCGCTGTTGATTGCCACACCTTCCGCATTCGATAAATATTTGCATATTCTGGTCGGAGATGTCATGCAGAGTACGGAGAGGATCATGGAGTTGAACTGCTCCATCGGCGTCAGCAGGATCATGGACAGGCTTTCCGAATGCCATGACGCTTATATCGAGGCGTTAAATGCGCTTAGCTATTCCGGGCGGGCAGACAGCGGCGTCCATTATATTGCGGATGAGGAACATGTGGAAGGGATCGACGCCCAGGAGATCATGAACATTGTGACGGAAGTGGAAACCCTTGTCCGGGGCAGCCAGGCAGGAGAGCTGGAAAGGTATCTGGAAGAGCTGTTCGAGCGGATGCGCGGGATGAAGGTGTCGAGGGCAAAGGCCAATTATCTGATGGTGCAGCTGCTTGCCTCCATATGCAGAATTATATATGCGGTAGGGGACGGGGAAGAGATAGAAAGAATACAAAAGAATACGCTGCTGCAAAGCATTGTGTTTCAGGACGGCTCGTTTCGGGAGATGCAGGGCAAATTGACGGAGTTCTGTCTGAGTGCGAGGGAAATGATCGGCAGCCAGAGGAAAAAGAGCAGCAGGGTTCTTTGCGAGAAGACGCTGCAAATCATTGAAACGGAATATGGGAACGGCGATATTTCCCTCGTTTCCGTCAGCAATGAGATCGGCGTCAGCCCGAATTACCTGAGCGCTCTTATAAAGAAAGAAACGGGGAAAACCTTTATCGACCTTCTGAGCGGGAAGCGGATAGAGGCGGCGAAGGAACTGCTGATGTGTACATCCATGAAAATAAAGGAAATTTCGGAGAAATGCGGTTACAGCGACCAGCATTATTTCAGTTATTGCTTTAAAAAGTACAGCGGCGTGTCGCCCAATGCCCTGCGGCGGCAGATGCGTGCGGAGGAGAAAGATTGAAAATGAAAAATTTTTAATCGATGCACAATAAAGCTGTGCGGAAATGGAGATAAAAATGAGAGTACGCAAGGACAAGAAAGGGCTGACGATGCCGTTGGCTTCCGTGATGAATTTGTTCGTGATCGGCATGGTGCTGGCGGCGCTGGCAGGAGGAATGGTCGTTTTTGTTTCCGTGTTCCGGCGCTCCGTGGAACAGAATGCGGTGATCAGCAGCGAACAGGCGGTGGTACAGGCTTCCAATACGGTGCGCAATTATACGGCGGACATGGAAGAGATTATGGATTTGATCGAAGAGTCTTACGGGAGGGAAAAAGAAGAAAGGGACAATGCCCTGGAAACTTTGCTTCGCATAAGAAAGGATGTGATTGCCGTTACCAGTTATGATGAAGAGGGAAATATGGTGGACTGGTGGACGGGGAATTATCGTTTAAAAGAGAAGATATTAAAAAACCTTTCTTTTATACAGAGGGAAACCGGAAGGGAAGACCGGCTGTTGATATCCGAACCTCATGCGGAGACTTTGCTGGAAAATTATTATCCCTGGGTAGTATCCATACGTAAAGATCTGGAGACTGGGGACGGGAAAAAACATGCGGTAGTGCTGGATGTGCGTTTTTCCCAGATTGCAAATTATGTGGATGAAGTAGGCATCGGACAGCATGGCTACTGTTTTATTATGGATAAAAAAGGGAATATCGTCTATCATCCCCAGCAGCAGCTGATCTATTCCGGCCTGAAGTCGGAACAGACGGACATTCTGACGAAGGCCGGGGACGGGACGCTGGTGAAAAAAAATGTAATTTATTCGATCCGTTCCCTGGATAACTGTGACTGGAGGATCGTGGGGGTAAGTTATATCGATGAGCTGGTGACGGTCAAGGTGAGGGGGGCGATGCAGATTTTGCTGGTAATGATCGCTTTTGTACTGGTGACGGTATTTCTCAGCAGTTTTTTGCTGACGCATATGATTTCCCACCCCATCCAGAACCTGGTGAAAGCGATGAAAGATTTTGAGGCCGATGCGGAGGAATTCAGCTATCAGCCGGTACATGGCAGCAAAGAAATGATCGCTCTGTCGGATTCCTTTGGCCATATGGTCGGCAGGATACAGGATTTGATGGAAAAGGTCAGGAGAGAGGAAATTACATTGCGTAAAACGGAGCTGAAGGCGCTCCAGGCCCAGATCAACCCGCATTTTCTTTATAATACGCTGGATGCGATCGGCTGGATGTGCGAGGAGGAGCGGAGCCAGGATGCGGTAGAAATGGTAAATGCTCTGGCAAGGCTGTTCCGCATCAGTATCAGCAAGGGGCACGAACTGATTCCTATTGGGAAAGAGGTGGAGCATGCCAGAAGTTATTTGATGATACAAAATTTTCGGTATAAAAACCAGTTTACTTATTCTTTTGATATAGAAGAGGAATGCCTTCCTTATCTATGCAATAAAATTACACTTCAGCCGATTATTGAAAATGCCATTTATCACGGAATCAACCGGATGGTGGATGAAGGAGAGATAAGAATTCGTATTTATGGGGAGGGAGACGATATCGTATTTTCCGTGTCCGATAACGGAGTGGGTATGAGCAAGGAGCAGTGCGGGAGTATTTTAAAAAGCGAGCCGGGCGATCAGACCGGGATCGGTATTAAAAATGTGAATGACAGAATCAAAATTTATTTTGGAGAAGAATATGGAATTACGATAGAAAGCGAACCGGATGAGGGGACTTGTGTCAGCATCCGTATGCCGAAGGTGGAGGAGGGCGGATATGAGAGCAAATAAGAAAAAACAGGGCCTGGTATTTTGGGTGTCCTTACTGCTTATAACGGCTCTGGCCTTCGGAGGATGCGGGAAAGAAAGCGCAACGGCAGGAAAGCGTTATGTGGCGCTCGTGACGAAATCCATGGATTCCGCCTTTTGGAAGTCCGTTTACGCGGGGGCGACGGCTGCAGCCACGGAATATAACTTGCAGATCAGTATGGTGGGGCCAAAAAGGGAGGAAGACTACGAAACACAGAACCAGATGATCGAAGAGGCGGTGGAAAATGGAGCGGAAGTCATCGTTTTTTCTGCAGTGGACTATAACGCCAACAGCGAGGCGATTGACGAAGCTGCCAAAAAAGGAGTGAAAATAGTGGTGATCGACAGCGACGTCAACAGCGGACAAGTAAGCTGCCGCATCGGCACAGATAACCGGGAAGCGGGAAAAATGGCCGGGGAAGCCGCCCTGAAGGCGGAAGGCGAAGAACTGTATATAGGCATCGTAAATTATGACATCAATTCGGCTAACGGACAGCAGAGGGAAGAGGGATTCCGGGAAATCGCCGGAGCGGACAGCAGAGTGAAGAGCATGCATACGATTAATGTGGTATCGACGACGGAGGACGCCAGGGAAGGAACCATACGGATGCTAAAGGAATATCCGGAGATTAATGTGATCGTCACCTTTAACGAATGGACCAGCCTGGGCGTTGGCTGGGCGATCCGGGATTTGGATCTGGCGGAAGAGACTCAAGTGGTGGCTTTTGACAGCAATGTAGTGTCGGTGGGAATGCTGGAAACCGGAGAGGTGGATGCCCTGATCGTGCAAAACCCCTATGCGATGGGTTATCTCGGCGTGGAAGAGGCCTACCATCTGCTGAACGGAGGCAATGCCAGCGGGGCGGTGGTCGATACGGCGACCACTTGCGTGACGAGGGAAAATATGTTTGAACCGGAATGCCAGAGGATGCTTTTTTCTTTTGACTGATAAAAATTTGAATAAATTGTGAACAAAAAATGTACAAAACAATAATTTTTTATACCAAGAGAGTAAAATATTGCATATCTTTTTGGAATAGTTGTTTGTTATAATGGCAACATGGCGTAGTAAAAACGTCAGAGAATAATATTTAAATAGGAGGACAAACAAAATGAAAAAGTTATTCGCATTGCTTTTGACAGGCGCGATGGTATTCAGCCTTGCAGCATGTGGAAAGCAGGAAGCTCCGGCAGCAGCAGAACCCGCTGCAGAAGCAGAAGCTCCGGCAGCAGAAGAAGCAGCTCCGGCTGAAGAAGAGGCAGCTCCTGCAGAGGAAGCAGCTCCGGCTGAAGCGGCAGCGGTTGACCTGAATGTAGGCGTATTCTACTATACATATAGTGATACCTACATTTCCAGCGTTCGTACAGCGCTTGATGCAGCTCTGACAGAGGCAGGCATCACATTCCAGAATTATGATGGAAACAGCAACCAGACAACACAGAATGAGCAGATCGATACAGCTATCAGCCAGGGCGCAAACCTTCTGATCGTTAATATCGTTACATCCGGTTCCGTAGATGCTTCCCAGCAGATCGTTGACAAAGCGAGCGCAGCAGGCATCCCGGTTATCTTCTTCAACCGTGCGGTAGAGCCCGACGAAGAAGAAGGTAAAGTACTTGGCGCTTATGACAAATGTGCTTTCGTAGGAACAGATGCACCGGAAGCAGGTCATATGCAGGGTAAGATGATCGGCGATTTCCTTATGGCAAATTATGATGCAGTTGACCTGAATGGCGACGGCGAAATCAGCTACGCTATGTTCATGGGCCAGCTTGGTAATGCAGAAGCTATCGCTCGTACACAGTTTGGTGTAGAAGATGCTAACGCAGTTCTGACAGCAGGTGGAAAACCGGAATTGGTTTACTTCGATTCTTCCAACGCTGACTGCTACCAGGTAGACCAGGATGGTAACTGGAGCGCAAAGGCAGCAAATGAGTACATGGTAACAAACCTTTCCCAGTACAGCGAAGCTACAGGTAACATGATCGAACTCGTTATCTGCAACAACGATGGTATGGCAGAAGGTGCTATCTCCGCTCTGAACGCTCAGGGTTATAACCTTGGAGGAGACAGTGTAACGATTCCTGTATTTGGCGTAGATGCAACAGATGCTGCTAAACAGCTGATCGCAGACGGCAAAATGACAGGTACGATTAAGCAGGATGCAGAAGGTATGGCAAATGGTATTGCATATCTTGCAAAGAACGTACAGGCAGGTAAGGAATTAATGGCAGATACGGATTCCTTCAATATTTCTGCAAATGTAAGCAACAAGATCTTTATCCCTTACGCTCCTTACACAGGTGAATAAATAAAAGGGATAGGATACTGCGTAAAGCAGGAAGATCCTTATGTTTATAAGAGCGGCTGCCGCCTTAGGCGGTTGGCCGCTTTTTTTAAGGCATAGCCTCATACAGAGAAGATATACAGCTAAGGCGGCGTATGAGGCGCGCGAAAAAAGAGATAGGTAAGCTTATGGAAAAAGGGAGGGTAAAGCATGGGACAGGATGTTCTGCTGCAAATGACAGATATATGCAAAGAATTTCCCGGTGTAAAGGCGCTTGATAACGTTTCCCTAACGGTGAAAAAGGGAACGGTTCACGCGTTGATGGGAGAAAACGGCGCAGGAAAGTCCACATTGATGAAATGCCTGTTCGGAATGTACAGCATGGACAGCGGAAAGATTCTTCTGGACGGGAAAGAAGTCAGCTTTAAAAATTCCAAGGAAGCGCTGGAAAATGGCGTTGCCATGGTACACCAGGAATTGAATCAGGCGTTGAAAAGAAATGTCATGGATAATATATGGTTGGGGCGCTATCCGAAAGTGGGCGGCCTGATGGTAAACGAGAAAAAAATGTATGATGATACCGTAGCGGTATTCAAAGAGTTAGAGATAGAAATAGATCCAAGAAGAGTAATGAGTACGATGCCTGTATCACAAAGGCAGATGGTGGAAATTGCCAAAGCAGTTTCTTATAATTCCAAGGTAATCGTGTTCGATGAACCTACTTCTTCGCTGACGGAGCAGGAAGTGGAACATTTATTCAAGATCATAAATATGTTGCGTGACAGAGGATGCGGCATAATTTACATATCACATAAAATGGCGGAGATCCTCCGTATTTCCGACGAAGTTACCGTTATGCGCGATGGCACATGGGTGGCGACAGAGCGGGCGAGCGATCTGACGACGGAGAAAATTATTAAGTTGATGGTAGGGCGCGAATTGACCAATCAGTTCCCGCCGAAGACAAATAAGCCGGGCGAAGTGGCTCTGGAAGTGGAGCATCTGACGGCGCAGTATTCCCTCTTAAAAGATGTTTCCTTTAAGGTAAGAAAAGGGGAAGTTGTAGGTCTGGCAGGGCTGGATGGCAGCGGACGTACGGAAACGCTGGAGAATATTTTCGGTGTGGCTACGAGAAAGGGCGGAACGATAAAACTGGACGGCAAAGTAGTGAGAAACCGTAATGCCAGGGAATCGATCAAGAATGGTTTCGCGCTGCTGACGGAAGAACGCCGCGCGACCGGTATTTTCGGAATTTTGAGCATCAGGGAAAATACGGTAATTTCCAGTTTGAAAAAACATTTGAAATTAAAATTTGTTCTGAACGATAAATCTATGAGAGAAGATACCCAGTGGTCCATCGATGCGATGCGCACGAAGACGCCGACGCAGGAGACGAAGATCCGTTCTCTTTCCGGCGGTAATCAGCAGAAGGTTATTCTGGGCAGATGGCTTTTGACTGAACCGGAAGTGCTTCTTCTGGATGAACCCACAAGAGGTATCGACGTAGGAGCAAAATATGAGATATACCAGCTTATTCTGGATCTGGCCAACAGAGGAAAAGTGGTAATGGTAGTTTCGTCCGAAATGCCTGAACTGCTCGGAATATGCGACAGGATACTCGTTATGTCAGGCGGGCGTCTGGCGGGAGAAGTGGACGCAAGCGAAACTACGCAGGAAGCGATTATGACTCTTGCGGCTAAATATGTGTAAGGAGGCAATTTCTTATGAGAGCGATTACGAATATAAAGCAGTCCTACAGCCGTTACCAGGCAATGGACAGTAAAGATAAGAAAACGTTTTGGAAAGAGGGGATGATCAACAACGCTATTTATTTCCTTCTTTTGATAGTGGTTATTTATACAACGGTGCAGAATCCGAATTTTATTAAGGCACCTTCTATCGTTAATATTATCAGCCTTTCGGCGGCAAACCTTCCGATTGCCTGTGGTATTGCAGGATGTATCGTATTAACGGGTACTGACCTTTCCGCAGGGCGCGTGGTTGGTCTGACGGCTTGTATTTCTGCATCCTTGCTGCAATCTCTGAGTTATGCTTCAAGGATGTTCCCGGATCTTCCGGTACTTCCGATTCCGGTAGTTATCCTTGCAGTTATCATTGTAGGTGGTATCGTAGGTCTGGTAAACGGTTTCTTCGTAGCGAAATTCCAGCTTCACCCATTTATCGTTACCTTGGCAACCCAGTTGATCGTATATGGTATCCTGCTTATGTATATCATGATCAACGGCAATAACGGCCAGCCCTTATCCGGTCTGGATGATTCCTTTAAATCCTTCGTAACCGGAAGCTTTATCGGTTTGGGAGGCGTTGCTATTCCTAACTTTGTATGGTATGCATGTATTATTGTAGTAATTATGTGGTTTATCTGGAATAAAACCACTTTCGGCAAGAATATGTTTGCAGTAGGTTCCAATCCGGAAGCTGCCAACGTATCCGGCGTTAATGTTATGAAGACAACGATCATGGTACATACTCTTGCAGGTATGATGTACGGTATTACCGGTTTCATCGAAGCTGCAAGAACCGCTTCCAACTCGGCGGCTACCGGACTTAACTACGAATGTGATGCGATCGCAGCCTGCGTTATCGGCGGCGTATCCTTTGTCGGTGGTACCGGTAAGATCAGCGGTATTGTAATGGGCGTTTTCCTGCTGCGTATTATCTTCGTAGCGTTGAACTTCCTCTCCATCAATGCGGCAATGCAGTATGTAATCAAAGGTTTGATTATTCTGGTCGTATGTGCGATCGATATGAGAAAGTATTTGGTTCGTAAGTAGTGTGAAGAGAAGTTCGAATTGCTTTAGCAATTTAAGCTCACAGCAGAGGCTGTTTCGCCAAGAACTGCTAGGGTTCGCGGTGCGAACCACTCTTCACACCGAAGAATGCCCGCTTTGCGGGCATTCTTCCTGTGGATGGCTGTAGAGTGAATTTGAGATAGAGAAAGGCGGCAGGGATGGAAAATCGGCAGCAGATAGATGAAATAAACGAAAGTACCCAGGGGGCGGAAAGCGTAAGCGGACGCCCCCGCCGTTTTGGAAGGGGGATCTATGATAAGACGGATACTCCGATCCGCCTTTTGGACGGCTTTATTGCGGGCATTATTATTATTATAGTAATTATGGTAGCGGTATTCGCTATATTCGGCGGGTTTACGGTGTCTTTTAATACTTCCGGGGGAACGGAGATCGCATCCCAGAAGCTTCGCTATGGTAATTATGTGAAAGAACCGGAAGAGCCGGTGCGTCAGGGATATACGTTTGCCGGCTGGTATTATGAGGGCCATGAAAATGAAACATGGGATTTTTCCGTTGGCACGGTAGGCGGGGATCTGGAGCTGATCGCAAGATGGGAACCGGCGAAAGTGACTGTCAAATTCGACGCGGATGGAGGACAGATGCCGGCTGGAATGGAATCCATACAGGTTACTTATCAGGAAGCTTATGGAGAATTGCCCGTTCCTCAAAAAGAAGGCTGTCAGTTTGCGGGCTGGATGTACAGCGGCGGAGAAATCACGGCCGAAAGCACCGTAATGATGCCCGGGGAACATGTACTCACAGCTTTATGGGAGTAGGGAAGCGGAAATAATGCTAAAGAATATTTAGCTAGTAAAAAAGTCCTATTGAAAAATATTCTTATAATGATATAATGACAGGTATTGAATAGAATAAATTATCAGGGAGGACGATGATTATGAGAAACAAATTAGTGAGACGTATTGCTCTGCTTTTGTCGGTAGCAGTAATGAGCGTATCCGTAGTTGCTTGTGGCGGCGGAAAAGGTGATGCAGCGCAGGGAGGAGAGACAACCCTGACGGAAGAAGAATACGAAGCGAAGGCACAGGAACTTGGCGAGAAGCTTAACAGCGCTATGACAGATGCATCTTCTATCGATCCTAACGATGTAGAAGCAGCAAAAGAATTTATTTCAGGTTTGAAGGATCCGTTTGTTGAGTTCGGTTCTTTGAAAGCTCCGGAAAAATATGCGGCAGCTCATGAGAAATTTAAATCCGGCTGTGATGCGATGGTGGAATACCTCGACATGATGGTAACGGCAATGGATAGTGGTGACATCGATATGGAGAAAATGACTTCTCTCATTACAACGATCCAGAATGACTTCACAGAAGGAGCTTCCATGCTGGAATAAACATCCAAAGCGAAGTACATAAAATGTAGAATCGAAAACCGATACGAAGAAAAAATTTTTTCGTATCGGTTTTTCATGCGCAGAGGTGCGTAAAGCATGACAGCATTTGCTTCGCATTCCAGTGAAAAAACTAATCCAGCCAGGAAACCATTTTTGCCATCCAGTTTTTGTACACGGCAGCAATGGAGCGGAAGGCCGGCACGTCAGCGGCAGCCAGGGAGCAGGGATTTTCCGGTTGAAATGTTTGATCAGATTTCACTAATGAAATGGGCAGGGTTTATGATACCGGACGGGTCGAAAGCAACGGGCATCGTGCCCTATGCTTTCTAAAGTCGCCCTCCATGGCGACTTTCCCCTGTAAATCTGCCATTTCATAAGTGAAATTTCTGATCATACATGACAACCGGAAAATCCCT
>ERZ808035.1203-NODE-1203-length-14680-cov-3.372800_pt1 | contig 14680 bp, 18 predicted proteins | sample MGYA00380189_ERZ808035 | MGnify/ENA primary metagenome ERZ808035 (study PRJEB31490, sample SAMN06133407) | mouse gut metagenome | isolation source: M5_1 | host: mice | place: China: Chengdu | collected 2015-05 ...
GAGGGGGTCGCCATCGACTCTCTGACGGGCCACGGCGGGCTGTTCAAGACCCCGCTGGTGGGCCAGACCTACCTGGCTGCCGCCTGCAATGCCCCCGTCACCTGCATGGACACCGCCGGAGAGGGCGGACCCTACGGCATGGCTCTGCTGGCGGCCTACCGGGTGTGGAAAGCGGACGGCGAGACGCTGGAGGACTACCTGAATCGCCGGGTGTTCGCGGGGGTGTCCGGTTCCACCGTCCGGCCTGACCCGGCGGCGGCGGACGGCTTCAACGCCTATCTGGAGCGCTTCAAGGCCCTGCTGGATGTGGAGCGCCAGGCGGCGGAGGTGCTGTAAATGCTGGACGAATTGAAGCAAAAAGTGCTGGAAGCGAACCTTTTGCTGCCGAAATACGGACTTGTCACCTTCACCTGGGGCAACGTGTCCGGGGTGGACCGGGAGCGGGGCCTGGTGGTCATCAAGCCCAGCGGCGTGGAGTACGACGGTATGACCGCCGAGGATATGGTGGTGGTCAACCTGAAAACCGGCGAGCGGGTGGAGGGCAAATGGAAGCCCTCCAGCGACACCAAAACTCACCTGGAGCTGTACCGGGCGTTCCCGGACCTGGGGGGCATCGTCCACACCCACAGCCCCCACGCGGTGGCCTGGGCCCAGGCCGGAGAGGACATCCCTTGCTTCGGCACCACCCATGCCGACTATTTCTACGGCTCCATCCCCTGCGCACGCCACCTGACCCAGGCGGAGCTGGAGGAGGACTATGAAAAGAATACCGGCGTGGTGATCGTGGAGACCTTCCGGGAGCGGTGCATCGATCCCACCGCTGTCCCCGGTGTGATCTGCGCCAGCCACGGACCCTTCACCTGGGGCAAAGACCCGGCCCAGGCCGTCTACCACGCGGTGGTATTGGAGGAGGTGGCCCAAATGGCCATTCTCACCCGGCAGGTGCGGCCCTCCGCCGCCCCCGCCCCCCAGCGCATCCAGGACAAGCACTACTTCCGCAAGCACGGGCCCGGGGCCTACTACGGCCAAGGCTGAACAGGAGAATTCTATCATGACGAAAGAGGAAGAAATCACACTTCAAAAAACCGCCTGCAAGGTCCGCATGGGTGTGCTCACCGCCACCCATGGGGCCAAGGCGGGTCACCCCGGTGGCAGCCTGTCCGCCGCCGATCTATTCACCTATTTGTATTTCAAAGAGCTGAACATTGATCCTGCCGACCCCCACAAAGCAGATCGGGACCGTTTCGTCCTCTCCAAGGGCCATACCGCGCCGGGACTGTATTCGGCACTGGCCCATCGAGGATTCTTCCCCGTAGACGATCTGCCCACCCTGCGGCACATCGACAGCTACCTCCAGGGACATCCCAACATGAACACCGTACCCGGTGTGGATATGTCCACCGGATCCCTGGGGCAGGGCATTTCCTGCGCGGCGGGTATGGCGCTGGGGCTGAAAAAGCAGGGCAGCTCCGCCCGCGTTTACACACTTCTCGGCGACGGTGAGATGCAGGAGGGCCAGGTTTGGGAGGCGCTGATGTTTGCCGCCCATTATAAGCTGGACAACCTGTGCGTCATCGTGGACCACAACGGTTTGCAGATCGACGGCCCCAACGAAAAAGTGATGGGCCTTGGTTCCATTCCGGACAAACTCCGCGCCTTCGGCCTGGACGTGTTTCAGATCAGCGGCCATGATTTTCAGTCCATGGAGGGGGCCTTTGAGATCGCCCGGCAGACAAAGGGTAAGCCCTGCGCCATCGTGATGGAAACCACCAAGGGAAAAGGGGTCAGCTACATGGAGGGCCAGGTGGGCTGGCACGGAAAAGCACCCAACGACGAGGAATACGCTCAGGGCATGGCTGAACTGAGCGCCGCGCTGGCAGAATTGGAGACGGTTTGAATGGCGGACATGAAAAAGATTGCCACCCGGCAGAGCTATGGCGAGGCTCTGAAAGAGCTGGGCCAGCTCCACGATGACGTGGTGGTGTTGGACGCCGACCTGGCCAACGCCACCAAGACGGAAATTTTCAAAAAGGTGCTTCCTGACCGTCACTTCGACTGCGGCATCGCCGAGAGCGACATGATGTGCGTGGCGGCGGGACTGGCTACCACCGGGCTGGTGCCTTTCGCCTCCAGCTTTGCCATGTTCGCGGCGGGGCGGGCCTTTGAGCAGGTGCGCAACTCCATCGGCTATCCCCATCTCAACGTGAAGATCGGCGCCACCCACGGTGGCATTTCCGTGGGGGAGGACGGCGCTTCCCACCAGTGCTGCGAGGACTTCGCACTTATGCGCTCCATCCCCGGCATGGTGGTGATGTCCCCGGCGGACGACGTGGAGGCCAAGGCCATGGTCCGCGCCGCCTACGAGCATGAGGGTCCCGTGTATATGCGATTTTGCCGCTTTGCCGCCCCGGTGATCCATGATCCGGACAGCTTCACCTTTGAGATCGGCAAGGGCGAGGTGCTTCGGGACGGCACGGATGTAGCAATCATTGCCAACGGCCTGCTGGTGGCGGAGGCGCTGGAAGCCGCCAATCTGCTGGCGGAGCGGGGCATCAGCGCCCGTGTCATCGACATGGCCACCATCAAGCCGCTGGACGAGGGTCTGGTACTGAAAGCGGCAAAGGAGTGCGGCAAAATCGTCACCTGCGAGGAGCACTCGGTCATCGGCGGTTTGGGTGAGGCAGTGTGCGCCGTCATTGCTAAGCACGGTCTGCCATGTCCTGTGGAACGGGTGGGCGTCAACGATGAGTTCGGCCACTCCGGTTCTGCGGAAGAGTTGCTCAAACAGTTCGGGCTGTCCGGGGAACACATCGCGGATGTAGCAAGGCAGATGTGCAAATAGTCATGAGGACTTGCCATGATAAAATAGCAAATTTTGATTGTGTCGGATGACCCAGAACTTTATACCCCAATTCAATACAAGCTGGGGGTGATACGACAGAGACCCATTGTGTTTCGTCCATTTCTGCGGCAGTTAGCCACATTATGAAAAATGGATATTGTCTGATTATGCTTGATTTACAGCTGTCAGGAATGGATAAAGCGGAAATGATACGAATTATTCGAATCATGCAACATATCCCTGTTGTGGTTGTAAGCGAGCATCTTGAATCCTCTGAAATCGTTGCATTGTATCACACTGGCATGGATGCCTATATTGAAAAGCCAGTAGACATGGACGTGTGTGCCGCACAAATCGGGGCGTTGATTGCCTTGTGTATACGGGCCGCAGAAAAATCGTGGAAGCTGGCCACACTCGCGTTTGGGTCATCATTGGTCATTAGCCCATATCATCGGCAAGTCTTGGTTGATGGTACGTCCATCGAGTTAACACGAAAAGAGTTCGATTTGCTGCACCACTTTGCGCAGCATCCGCATCAGGTGTTTAGCGTTGGCCAGCTATATGAACAGATTTGGGAGAATGCTTTTGACATGGGAGGCGAAAGCACTGTTATGGTGCATATCAATACCCTGCGAAAAAAGTTGGGAGCACTGGGTCCAATGGTCATACAGACTGTGCGGGGATTTGGATACCGCTTTGTCCCGCCGCCTGATACAAATCCATAGGAGTGAGAGGAACGTCATGCGGCGTTCCTCTCATTTTTTGCGGCAATGTTTGATTTCAGAATTTGTAAGGGAATTTATTATTTGTTGTTGAAGTGATACGTATACCAGCTGTATAAGAGCAGTATAAAGGAGGCGAAAGCCATGCTAATCGCAATCGACCATGGGAACAAACTCGTAAAAATCCCCAATCACGCACCCTTCACCTCTGGCCTCCAGCAAAGTGAAACGCCACCTTACGGAGGGGAGACCTTGAAGTACAAAGGGAAATATTATACGCTCTCGGAAAAGCGTATCCCCTATCACCGGGATAAGACAGAAGATGAACGGTTCTTTATCCTCTCCCTGTTCGCCATCGCCTATGAGATCCAGGCCGCTGGCGCGTACACGCCAAATCTTATGCGGGTCCAGCTGGCGGTGGGGCTCCCCCCTGCTCACTATGGCGCGCAGCATAAAGCCTTCACCCGCTACTTTAGCGAACGGGGCGTGGTGCAATTCAAGTTTCAAAACCAGGCGTATTCCATTTACATCGATCAGGTGCTGTGCTTCCCCCAGGCGTATGCGGCGGCTGTTACCATCCTGCAATCGCTGATGGACAAGCCCAAAGCCATCATCATCGACCAGGGCGGGATGACGACCGACCTTATGCTGCTGAAAGACGGAGCGGGCGACCTGTCCGTGTGTGAATCCCTGGAGCATGGGGTGATCACGCTTTATAACCAGGTGAAGTCCAAGGTAAACGCGGAATTGGACATACTGATCGGACCGCATGAAATACGGGGCATGGCAAGATTGCCATGCCCCGTGCTTCATTTTTCTGTTGCAACCGCAATAAAACTGTCTATAATATCTTCCAGATGGCAGTATTGTTCTGGGGACAGACAGGACATCTTCTGCGTCAGGATAGAGTGGTCGGTGTCTGATATCTTTCCCAGCAGAAGATAATCCGGGCTGACGCCTAAAGCGGTACATATTTTGACGATATTGGAGGGGCGCAGCGCCTTTTTGCCCAGCTCTGCGGTGGAGATCATCTGTGGCGTTACGCCAGCGGCTTCCGCAAGCTCCTCCTGGGTCAGGCGCAGCTGCTTCCGCCGGGCAATGATCCGGTCTCCCATCTCATGGAGCAGGTCATCCATATAAATACCCCCAATCTGTTCCATGGAGGTATTTTATCGTCCAGCGCATTATTTGACGAGCGCCCATAGTTGAAATAATTCTTCTATAGCATTATACTGTTGGATAAGGGGGAATTCAAATGAAGACCTGCGCAGTGATTGGCCACCGGCCAACACGGTTCAAATTCAAATACCAAGAAAATAACACGGGATGTAAACGGCTGAAAAAACGTCTTCACGACCAATTTGTTTTGCTCTATGAGCAAGGGGTGCGGCGGTTTATGATCGGCGGCAGCTTAGGCGTGGACATATGGAGCGGCGAGATCCTGCTGAAGCTGAAGGAGCAGCCGGAGTATTCTGACATTGAATTGGTTTTGGCATTGCCTCACCCTGGCCATGATGCCCGCTGGGATCAGCGGAGCAAGGCCCGTCTGGCGTTTCTGCTGGCCCATTGTGCCGAGCATACAGTGGTCGGGACCAAAGCCGATGTGGAAAGCTACTACAAAAGGAACCGATATATGGTGGACCACTCAGATTATCTGCTGGCGGTTTATGACAATGATCGTACTGTGCGCAGCGGAACCGGACAGACCGTACAATATGCGGAAAAGCTGGGGAGACCAGTTGTTTTGATCCATCCTGACACAGGGGTTGTTAGTGGGAATATCTGAAAAGAAGTGCCGGGAGAATCTCGGAGCTTTTTTTGCGTGGGATATTCTTCAGCATAACTATAGTATAGCGAAATAAGTCAAATGCTGTCGAACTGTTTTAACTGTATTTTCAGTGATTTGAATGGGATTTTATATGAATAGATTAAAATGTCAAATAATGGAGGCAGATAAAAATACAACCCGTTAAAAGCTATTTGTAGGAATGGGGGTTTGCGAGTGACATAGCCATGATATCCGCTGCAAAAGATCTGTTTTCCTAAAAGACCTGTTTCCAAGCACAATAAAGTTACATTTTGAAATATGATCGGCAAGGCGGCAGCGTATGCTGCCACACCCCCGCCTGAATAGATTTGCGGAAGGGTCACTGTCGCCTGTGTGCCGGCAACAGACAACGGAAGAAGGCTTCTGATGTGATGGATGTTCCTCGCCATCGCATTGAGACGGTCCGCCGTTTCCATGTGCCAGGACACACTGCTTACAGGGACCTGCGACACTGTGCTCGACAGCACGGCCCGGGACGTAAAAAGACAACGCACCAGGAAGACGACCCGCCGCCTGCTGATGAAAGCTGCTCGAACGGACCTCCCAATGCTCGACCAACAGCCGGTCTTGTACTACGGTACGAGACCGGCTGCTTTTTTGTCCCCAAACGAATCCACATTCGTTGCCGTGGGCCGCCGCCCCGTCTGATTTCCCAAAAATCAGACGAAGGAGGTTGTCCCATGGGGCAGCATGATGACGGTCAAAATGAGATCAATGCCCTCCAAAATCGCTTTACAGGCTATCTGTTGGTCGCCTTGAGGCGAAAGAAGCGCGACTATATGAACAAACGCAATCATCTTGAAAATCGCGAGCTCCTGACCGATTTCCAAGTCAACCCTCTCCCGGATGAAACGGCCTGGGACATGGCGGCCAGGACCTCGCCCTTCACGCAGGTGGAAGATTTAGACCTGATGCGGGCCATATCCCACCTGTCCGAAAGAGAGCGCTACATCCTGTTCGAGCGGGTCCTGAATGAGTGTGAATACGCCAAACTCGCCGAGCATCTGAATGCGCGGCGCGGCAGCATTTCCACGGCCTATCACCGTATCATAAAAAATTGAGGAAGGAACTCCAAGGGGGTCAGAAATGAATTTCAAGGATATTCTGATTTGTGCCCAGCAGGGCAGCGAGCCGGCAGTCGAAGAAATCATGGCGCGGTACAAGTCCCTGCTGCTGAAGGAATCCATCTGTGACGGCGTGTTCGACGAGGATCTGTACCAGGAACTGTGCATCACCCTGCTCAACTGCATCCGCAATTTCCGCATCTAACGCAAACAGGGCAGGTCTCCGACTGGAGGCCTGCCCTGTGTTTTGCTCAAGTGGTCTGTGATTTCATATAAAAATGCACGTAGAGGTTATAGTCACGCTCCCGGGTGACCAGCTGGAGCCAGATGTAGAAGTGCTCTGTTTCCGAGTACAGGTTGAAGTCCGTGGGGCTGGCGGTAGGCTGTGCACAGGAGCGGCACAATTCAGCCATGGAATGCAGAGTTTTGAATTGGGGAAGCTCCATCAGGGCGTCGCTGAACTGGTCGATCTCCTTTGCCAGAGGGCCCTTCAACTGCTCACTGCCGCTGTGAAACCAGGTCCGCCACCACTTGTGCCCGTCATAGTCCGAGCGGGAATATGCCACTTCGCTGACAGGACGCTCCACAGAGCTGAGGGGAAACTGCTTCTTTGGGCCGCTGAATATGTGCTCGAAGGCACAGACAGGCACAAGTGCCGGGCCTGCCAGAGAAAACAGGCCGATCCGCTCGCTGGACACAGCGTGCCAATCCCGCAGGGGGAGGGGTTCGCCGATGGCATCGCGCAGCGCTTCATCGGAACCGCACTCCTAGCAGATATACACACCAGCATGGTGGCTCAGAGCGTTCACGGCCAACCGCCGACTCAATGGGCTGCCGCATCGCAGACAGGCCGGTGGGGCTTCGGCCTCTGGGGCAAACCGTTCCCGGTCCACCTGCCAGATCTGCTCCAGCAGGTCTTTGGGGTAAATACTGATTTTCATGATACAAATCCTCCTCATTCATCTTCAGCCCACGGGGAATCACCATTGTCCTCCGATGCGGAGGAAGATGCGCCTGCTTTTGCGGCGGCTTTTTCCGCTTTGGCCTCTGCTTCCCGCTGTTTCTTGAGAAGCGCCATTGTCATGGCGTCCCCGCCTGGATCGTCGGCGCGGCTTTTCTTCGCCGCCTTCTTCCTACACTTTTCCATGGCAGCGTCGTAGTCATAGCCGATCCCCTCCTGATATTTTTGCGCGATCTTCCGCAGCTTTTCAGCATGGTACTCGTATTTCGCCCGGTGAACCCCCTGCAAATCCCAACTGTCGCAGACCATCTCCAGCAGTTTGGAATAATCCCGCAGAGCGTTGACAATATCGTAGATATCTCCATGACAGGTCTTGATCTCACGGTTTCCGTGGATATCGAAAACATCCAGCGTTACCTCCAGGGTCAGCACGCCCAGTTCCACGGGCTGAGAAATCACCGGCTCATATTGATCACGGGGCAGATCCAATTTCTCATCGTTCATGCGGTATTACCTCCGATTTTTTATGTGCAGCGGTGGGCCGGGACAACCCCGCTACCATCATTTGCACAGCGGTACGGAAGCCGGACTCATAGGCCATCTGCAAATCGGCGCCTTCCCGCATGGTCAGGGTGTCCTGGTACTTCATCAGCTTCTCGTGGCAGCTTTCGGGCAGCAAGGCCTCCAGCTCCTCGTGGGCTGCGTTGACAGCCCGGGTAAGCTCCGCCATCTCCGGGGTCTGCTGGAAGGGCGCGGACTCATATTCACCCAAATAGAGCTTGGACAGAAATTCCGAGTCGGCCTCCACCGGCAAAATCACCGGCTGCGCCGGTCTCCCCAACACGGCAGTAAGCGCATCGATGGAGCGGATCAGCTGGGGCAGTTGGCGCTCAAAAAAGATGTGTCCCATCTTTGTGTCATGAAAATTCATTGTGTGTTCCTCCTATTTATAGCGGAATACAGCGCCAAAGAAATAGCGCTGCCTGGGCTGAGCCTTACGTAAAAATTCATCCAGGGGCGTAGGCGTCATATCATCACCCAGCAGAACGTAGTCCCCATACTTTGAGGTGAACGCCTCGCCCAGCTTGTCAATCAACGCCTGTACCCAGTCGTGATCGTGGATAAACTGGACCTCATTCAGTTCCTGTAAGGCCATAACGGCCTTCTGGAACGCGGTAAACCGGCCCTCAAAATAGCGGTCGGCAGCCTGGGTGTCGATGGTGAAGGCCTCGCCGTTCAGCTTGCCCAGCTCGTTTTCCTCCAGCCATGCACCGAAGTGGGAGATCACGGCCTCCCGATTTTCTACAGCGTTGACCCAATCGGCGATGGGGAACGCGCTGGGGCTCTCACTAAAATCATACTCCGTGGTCCATTCATCCGCTGGAGCCGGAGCCTGGAGCAATTCGTAAATGAAACCCATTTTTAACCTCCTCAAAATGCGGGGGTCGGCTGCTTGACACAGCTGTCCCCCTTGTGTTTATCCTGTGGTCAGTCTAAACCAGCGGCCTGCCACACCAAAAAGTTGTTGCTTCGATAGCTGCCCTCTGAGGAAACCGAGGCGTTTCCGCCCAGGCTGTCCAGATACTGCTCCCCGGCCTTGGAGGCGGAGATGTAGAGGTTCAGTACGGTTTGCGCAAAGTCTTCGGTCTGCGCATCCTCATAATCCATGCTCAGCACCAGCATCGTGCCCAGCTCGTGGGCTTTCTGCCGCACCAAATCAATGAACATCCTCTTGATCTGCTGCTGTTCCTCCGGGCACGCATGGCTGACATACGGACGCTCCAAAAACAGAGCGACCCGTTCATCCTTTCGGTCATCCTCCAAGTCGGCAAAGTGGAATCCACCCCCACCTTTCTGGCCGCTCCCGGACAACCGGCACTTGGTCAGCCGAATACAGGCCCGGCCAATGATACGGCCATCCAGCGATGCGTAGAGGACCTTTTTGTTGGAATCAAAGCAGGCCAGCAGACACTTGCAGTACGCGCCGCCGACATACGACAGGCAGGTCCAATAGGGCTGCGTGCCCAGCGGCATGGTGGCAAAAAAGTCATCCTGCTCCTGAATCTCCATGCCGTGGCCTTCCGCAAAAAGGTTCCGCTGCCACGCGGCGCTCAGCTCCGGGGACACCGGACGGTCCAGCTCCCGGACCAGGTCGCCTTCATAGTATTTCAATGCGTGGAACCGGCCCATCAGTTCGGCCTTTACCACCCGGTGGAACGATGTGCGCTGGTCGCCTTTTAGTTCATTTTGGTAACTCCAGGCAATCCCGGCGCCATCTCTGCACAGGAACTCCACAATGGCGTCCCGGTACTGTGCTTTAAATTCTGCGGTGAGACCCATATTATCCGCAAGTGCGCGCCAGTCCTTATCGGTCTCAAACAGGCTGTCCTTCAGCTGGTCCATGCTGTCGAATTGATGGATGTTCTCCAGACTTCGCAGGGCCAGCATGGCATCGGTCCTGGACCTCATGCTGGGCAGGAGATGGCGCATTTTTTCCAGGTGGATCAGCATTTTCGCCGTGTCGGCGGCAGTGAGCTCCTGGATATGCCCAAGTTCCTCTCGCCGCCAGTTATGCAGCGGCTTCTGATCCAGGAGTGCCGCCAGTACGGACAGATCGCCCTCATCCGAAATCTCGCCCAGGACATTTCGCTTGCGCAGCTGCCGGAGCACCCGAATGCGATAGTCCAGACTGCCCGAACGCAGCATGGCATACAGGGCGGCATAGGCCGCCGGCGTATCATACAGCAGCTTCAGTTCGGCAAACGTATAGTGCCGGTCCCCCTCAAAGAGCTTTTGGGGCAGTTTTCGCTCCGTCATCCACGCGCAGTCGGCCAAGTCGTTGGCGGTTAGCTCGTTCAGGTTGAGATGCTTTTGATACAGCTCCTGCCGGAAGAGGATAGACCGGCTGGGCAGGCTAAGGAACAGTGCCCCATTTTCATCCACGATCCGAATAAAATGCTTTTTATTATGGATGATGGCATAAGTAAGGATGCTCTCCTGGTATGGGGTCAGTTCAGTGAGGGAGAGTGATTTGAACCGGGTGCCGTAGAGCAGGTTGATATACCCGCCATAGGTTGCCAGCGCGGCACCCCAATCCAGGTCGTCACTTGCCCGAAGCCTGCGCTCCATGCGCTGGAGCTGAGACAGGGCACAGCCGTCCCGCTGCCACTGGCAGATAAACGCGCCGGCGGCCTGACTGCCCAGACGATGGACCACACAGGTCAGCAGGCGGAGATATTCCGGCCCATCTTCCGCAAAGTATAGATAGTCCTCCAGGCGCAATTCTTCCGGCACCGCCTCCTGGTGCAGCAGACGGGCAATGTCTGCCAGCGTGGGGCAGAAGCGAAACAGTTCAGCAATTTTCTCGAAGGGCACACAGGCAAACAGGAGCCGCGTTTCCACAAAGGGTTCTTCCATCAGCGCCCACTGCGCATCATCCAGCGGTACGGGGATGTCCCCGCAGACCGCCAGGTTTTTGGCAAGCTGTGCCCCAGAGCCATGGAACAGGTCCATTGGAGCGCGGCCCGCCAGATAGGCCAGCTGGGCGCTGCTGCTGAGCTGGTACAGGATCAATGCCGCCAGCACATCGTTTTCCGAGTAAGCCGTGATGGGCAGCTTATTCTCCCCGCTGATCTCCAGCAGGTCAGACAACTCTGTGGCCAGATCCTTCCTGTCTAATTTGACGGGTGCGATCTCATCGGTTTCGTCCTCCGGCATTTGCTCGTTGAGGGCCAGCAGGCGGGCATACCAAGGCGCAAAATCCGGGTTTTCAATCAGCTCGCGCTGGAGCTGCTCGTAGAGGAACTTCGTATCCGGCAGGTGGTCCGCGATCCTGTCACAGCAGGCCGCCAGTTGAGGAAGGTCATATTCCGTGACCCATGCGGAATTAAGGTCATGGGCCTTCAGGCACATGAGGGCGGCAATACGATCCCTCATGGCGGCCCCCAGCTCATGCGGCTGGATCACAGTCTGAATCATCGGGCAGAACCTCCTTTATGTTCAAAATGCAGGACTGAAATTCAGTCCAATCCATGATCCCATGACAGAGCAGCTTCCCACAGACCCGCAGAAAATCCTCTGTTTCGTTTTGAGCTAAGACATACCCTTTGCGTTTCAACAGCGGCGCCAGATTCTTATGCACCACAGACAGGGCAATTTCCGTCTGCTCTTGGACGTAGTCATACTTGTCCAAAAATTTGCGCGCAAAATGAAACGACCCGTTTCCGTTGTGCTCATAATACTCCGTGATTTCCTGGGTGAGTTTCATGTGTTTCTGGCGCTGCTCCTCAGCCTTTTCGGCGTCCTTTACAGCTTGCTCCGCCTGCTGCTCCTCTGGCGTCTGATAGAGCTGCTTCAGCTTCGAGACGGTATGTTGGGGCATATTCGCGTCACGGATAACCAGCTCAAACAGGCTTCGTCTGTCCTCCGGAGAAAGCAGCGCAGCGCTGCTCTTATCCAGCAGGACCGCTCGTGCAAATTGCAGGTACTGTTCTGGGCACTGGGTAAAGAAGTATTCCTCCACCCAGTGCAGCAACAGCAAACGATCCTCTGGGCTGTCTGCCAGGAAATCCCGCTGCAGGGTAAGTAAAATCTCACAAGCGAGATAGTTCGTCTTCGTCCATAAGTTGTTATCAAATCCGCGCTTGTGGGGGTCCAGGTACTGTTTAAAGCCGTCAAAACCGTATTTGGGCAGAAACTGTGCAAAAAACCGGAATGCCTGAACAGTCTGGATTCCCCGCACAAACTCTTGGATATGGCTGAGCATAGCAGGGGCAGTCACCGTCCCGTCAGGCCCCAGGCTGTTTTGAAACGCGGTCCACAGGTCGATGAGCCCCGCTTTAACCAACTGCGAAAAACGTCTGGCGGGTTCATATGTATAATAGCTGCTCAAATAGTCCCCCCGCGTAAGTTCGTCATAGCGGTCAATGCGAAGCCGAAGCTCCTGGCGTCCATTGATTCATACAGGCTGAACTCAAACAGGTCCCGGTAGGTTTTGGAGTCCAGACAGGCTGCCAGCGGGTCCCATTTCGCGTCCATGATGTCGAAACTGCCCACCGCCGGGTGGTGGATGGACTCACGTCCAATAAACCAGGCCATGGTATAGGGGTTTTGAATCCGCCCACAGCCTTTTAGAGCATCTCGAAGGTTGTGCACTCCATAGCACTTGATCTCAAAGCTAGAGTGCATTGAATAGAGCGCAGTGAGCTGGTCATAGATGCCGGCTGGCAGAACTTTTTCGTGCTCCAGCACTGTGCGGAACAGGGCAACTACCATCTTTTCCGCTGTGATGGAGTTTCGGTTTATTTTGCCATACACACATTGGCTCTCTACCGCCATCACATTGGCATAGGCGATCTCCAGAGGCGTATAGCCCCATTCCCGAAGATTTTTGTAGGGCCGGCTCTCTGGCTTGACATAGGAAACCGGCAGGGCCAGCAGGGCGCGGATCACGGCCATGTCCTTGGCTTTCAGCAGTTTTTTCAGCGGGAACAACTCCGCCATCACCCACTGAAGGATATGCGTATTGCCGAAAACCGGCATAGTTCGGCCTTTGCCCAGCAGCCGTGAGAGGTGCGGCTTGAAATATGCCAGGGCCTGTTCAGTGTCCTGAAACAGGCTCATGGCGAAGATGAGCTCCTCCGTTTTGTCGCACTGCCACTCTTTCAACTGGGTCTCATAGGCCAAGCCATCGCTCTGTCCCTCGTGGAGCAGGTATAGAGCGCCGGTGAGGTAGATATCACCCGGGGCGCTGCGCCGGATGGACTGGATAAAGTTTGTCCGCTGGCTGCCTACGAACATCCCGTCTGCAGCGATGTCTCTGGTGTAACCCAGGGCCAGGGCGATGGCGCGGCGGTCCTGGGGCGTCATGCCGAAGCGCTCTTCGTAGCGCTCCAGCAGCTCGCCCAGGTACAAAAAGCCATATTTCTGCTGCATCGCGTTTGAATCCCCAGGAAAATCGGAGAAGATACAGCGCCGCCGCATCTCGGTCTTTTGCGCCGAGGACGCTTTTGTTGTTTCGGTCACAAAGCTGACAATACTGCCCAGCAGCTTCAGATTGATCTGGGCCGCGAAGGCGTCCAGTTCTACTCGAATCATGGTTGTTCACCTCCAAAAAGTGTGAATTGCTCAACTGCTTTAGGCGGCTGGGCAGTTCGCTGCACCCTGCGCGCCTTTAGCTCTCTGCGATATTCTCTTGCGGCCCGCTTTTTTGCGGCCCTGGCTTTGATCTTGTCGATCTCGTGGACAACCTCAATGCCCTCGGCAGCATCCCGCAGGTCCTGCAACAGGTCCCGTTGTTCACTCCGGGCGATGCGGATGTTCTCCACTTCATAGTGAAACTCAAAATAGTCGTAACGCTCATCATAGTGCCGGTGCATATGGGAGAAAAACTCTTGGCGGCGGTCCTCCAGCGTTTTCTTTGGATGTTCGACCACAGAATAGCCGTTCAGTGGGCTTGCCTCGTGCTCCTTGATTTTCAGCCAAATTTCCGCATCCGTCCGGGCCACGGGGTGATCAAAGACCTTCAGCCCTTTGGTGACCGTTACCTTTTTCTCCTCCAGGAAGCCCCGGCGGGTGATCCAGGTGCGGCGGACATCGTAGAAAATATTGACCTTTTTCAAGTCGCGGGGCTGCTTGCGGATAACGCAGACGGCGTTTTGACAGCCGCAATGAATGCACTGCTCCACGTCGTATTTGACCTCATACCAGCCGCCCTCGTAACCGTTGCTGCCCACCACGCAGGCGCAATAGGCGCCGCCTGTGAGCTCCATGTACTGCTTATGGGATTCCCTGGCGTTCTCCGCTTCTACTTTTTCCACGCTGTGTTCATAGTCATAGGGCCTGTCCGTTTGATGGCAGGGGCACATAAGGAGCTTGAGCCCCTGTGGAATATGTTCGCACCCCCTCCGAAAGTAAGGGCAGTGTAGCAGCGGATTGTCGTTCTCCGGGCAGTACCAGACGTGCTGATAGAAGCACTGGGAAATGGCTAGGCTTCGTCCCACATTGCTTTCTCCCTGGATCAACAGGCCGCAGGGGGTCTCCCAGATGAAGCCTAGCAAGGTCTCCCACTTGTAGGAGAAGTTCTGCCAGTCGCCCCAGCAGACCGTATCCGGGTGGTTTTCCCTGGTGTATCCTTGGGCATAGAGCCGCTGGGTCAGGGCGTTCAGCTCCTCGCTCATATCCCAGGACACGGGATCAGGCCAAAATGCTCTTTCATCGTGTCTCTCAGCCCCTCCACATCTTTGTCATATTCCAGCGCGAGGC
>ERZ808035.1204-NODE-1204-length-14655-cov-4.704898_pt1 | contig 14655 bp, 12 predicted proteins | sample MGYA00380189_ERZ808035 | MGnify/ENA primary metagenome ERZ808035 (study PRJEB31490, sample SAMN06133407) | mouse gut metagenome | isolation source: M5_1 | host: mice | place: China: Chengdu | collected 2015-05 ...
AAATATGATGAGAAGCCGCGCAACCGCATCCTGTCAAGGAGAGTAGGAAAATATTCAAATTCCATGGAGGAAATTCTGGCAGAGACCCAGTTTGATTTTATCCGGGAAAAGGCAGAGAGCGGAGAGTCCTTTGTCATTGTAGGACGTTGTTCTGAGACCGTGTTGCAGGATGTGGAGGGAATGGTTTCCATATTTGTCAACGGTGACAGGGAATGCAAGGTGAAACGTGTCATGGAGAAATACGGGCTAAGCAGAGAAGATGCCTTTAAGAAGATGGAAAGGCATGATTTTAAGCGGAAACGTTACCATAACAGACATTCTGAGCATAAGTGGGGCGATTCAAGATTTTATGATATTTGTATCAATAGCAGCCCGCTTGGTGTTTCCGGCACAGTAAAGGTGCTGGAGTATTATATTGAAGAGAGAAAGTCGGTGCGTCCCTAGCAGGGAATGATTTTCCAGAGAACTACAAAATTAGTGAAATAGACAACCACTTGTTCGCAATGCTTACAAGTGGTTGTTTACATATATTCCAGAATATGCTATGATAAAGGCAAAAATGAGAGAAATGCGAGGAAGCGTATGTTAGTATTTATTATTGGAGGAGTAGTTTTAGTTGCGGTGATTATTGCAGTGGTGGCTTCTGTGGCAGGAGCGGTAGCAGGAGTTGTAGACGAGGAAAGTGAAGAGTAATAAGACGTGAAAAAGGAACATGTGATAAGCCGTATTATGCCGGGCAGCATAGCGGAAGAACTGGGCGTGGAGCCAGGAGATGTGTTGTTGTCAGTGAACGGCTGTGAGATTGGAGATGTCTTTGATTATCATTATTTCACGAATGAAGAGTATCTGACAGTATCTATCCGCAAAGCGGATGGAGAGGAATGGGAGCTGGATATTGAGAAAGAGTACGAGGAGGATCTTGGCATTGCCTTTGAAAATGGCTTGATGGACGACTACAAATCTTGTCAAAACAAGTGCATTTTCTGTTTTATTGACCAGATGCCTCCTGGGATGCGTGATACCTTGTATTTTAAGGATGATGATTCCAGGCTTTCTTTTTTGCAGGGGAATTATGTGACGCTTACGAATATGTCGGATCATGATATTGAGCGTATCATCAAATATCGTCTTTCACCGATCAATATCTCGTTCCAAACGACCAATCCCGAGTTAAGATGCAAAATGCTGAACAACCGCTTTGCAGGAGAAGCATTAAAAAAGGCGGACAGGTTTTATGAAGCAGGGATTACCATGAATGGTCAGATCGTGCTTTGCAGGGGAGTAAACGATAGGGAAGAACTGGAGCGGACCATTTCGGATCTGACGGGATATTTACCGGTATTGGAAAGCGTGTCCGTAGTTCCGGTAGGGCTTTCCAGATACAGGGAGGGGTTATATCCCCTGGAACCTTTTACGAAAGAAGATGCAAGGGAAGTATTGGCGCTCATTCATCGGTGGCAGGAAAAGTTATATCCCTTGTATGGGCTTCATTTTATTCACGCCAGCGATGAATGGTATATCCTGGCGGAGGAAGAACTGCCGGAGGAAGAACGTTACGACGGCTATTTGCAGCTGGAAAATGGTGTCGGAATGCTCAGGCTTTTGCTGAACGAATTTGAAGAGGCATTGAAAGAGGCAGAAGGAAATAAAAGAAGCGAGGATGGGACAAAGAAGGTTCTTTCTCTTGTCACCGGAAAGCTGGCCTATCCTTATATTCTTTCTATGGCAGAGCGGATGGAGAAAGCTTTTGGTTTTCTTCGGATCAACGTGTTTGGGATTATAAATGATTTTTTTGGAGAGCGCATTACGGTATCGGGGCTTTTGACCGGGCAGGATATCGAAAAACAACTAAAGGGGAAAGAACTCGGGGAACGCGTTTTGCTCCCGGAAAATGTGTTACGCAGCGGGGAAAGGGTTTTTCTGGACGATATGACGGTGGAAGAGCTGGAAAAAGCTTTACAAGTCCGGGTAGATATTGTAAAATCAAGCGGACGTGATTTTGTAAATGCTATATTAGGAAATAGCTGAAGCCTGAAACGGAAAGGCGGGAGGTTGGAAATGAAAAAAGGAAAAAAGCCGATAGTCGCAGTGGTAGGACGGCCCAACGTGGGAAAATCCACACTGTTTAACGTATTGGCCGGGGAAAGGATATCGATTGTAAAGGATACTCCCGGTATCACGCGGGATAGGATCTATGCGGATGTTACATGGCTGGATACATCGTTTACCCTGATCGATACGGGAGGCATTGAACCGGACAGCAAGGATATTATTTTGTCACAGATGCGGGAACAGGCCCAGATTGCCATCGACACGGCGGATGTGATCTTATTTATGACGGATGTAAAGCAGGGGTTGGTGGATGCGGACGCGAAAGTGGCAGATATGTTGAGACGCTCTCAAAAACCGGTGGTTCTTGTTGTAAATAAAGTGGACAATTATGATAAGTATATAGCGGATGTCTATGAGTTTTATAATCTTGGAATTGGAGATCCGCATCCCGTATCATCGATAAATAAGCTGGGGATGGGGGATATGCTGGATGAAGTAGTTTCTTATTTCGATAAGGCCGGGGAAGAAGAGGAAGAGGATGACCGGATCAAGGTGGCGATCATTGGAAAGCCTAACGTGGGGAAATCTTCTATTATTAATCGGTTGATTGGGGAAAATCGTCTTATTGTATCGGACGTTGCCGGAACTACCAGGGATGCCGTGGATACGGAAGTAAAATATAACGGAAAAGAATATCTATTTATCGATACCGCCGGACTGAGACGTAAGAATAAAATCAAAGAAGAACTGGAAAAGTACATGATTATAAGGGCGGTCAGCGCCGTGGAACGCGCTGACATTGCCGTGTTAGTGATCGATGCCGTAGAAGGCGTAACGGAACAGGATGCCAAGATCGCGGGAATCGCCCATGAACGCGGTAAAGCGGTAATTGTAGCGGTCAATAAATGGGATGCCATTGAGAAAGACAACCATACTATGAAGAAGTTTACCGGCAGAGTAAGGGAAGTATTGTCTTTTATGCCTTACGCCGAAATCCTCTATATTTCGGCAATGACCGGACAGCGTCTTACCAAATTGTATGAAACCATAGATATCGTTAATGAAAACCACTCTATGCGCATAGCAACGGGCGTTTTGAACGAAATCATGGCGGAAGCGGTCGCTTTGCAGCAGCCGCCTTCCGACAAGGGAAAGAGGCTCAGACTCTATTACATTACCCAAGTGTCGGTGAAACCGCCCACTTTTGTTATCTTTGTCAACGACAAAGAGCTGATGCATTTTTCCTATACGCGGTATATTGAGAATCAAATCAGGGAGGCTTTCGGGTTCCGGGGGACGCCTTTGAAGTTTTTCATCAGGGAAAGGAAGGAGAATCGGTAAAGTGGAACGGATCTTATGTTTGGCAATCGGGTATTTATTCGGGCTGTTCCAGACAGCGTATATTTATGGCAAGATGCACGGTATCGATATCCGGCAGCATGGAAGCGGTAATGCCGGAACGACGAACACTTTGCGGGTACTTGGAACAAAAGCGGGGCTTATCGTTTTTGCCGGGGATGTATTGAAATGCGTGCTGGCGGTCGTGGTTTGTTCGGTCTTGTTCGGAAAGAAATATCCGGAAATGGTCTATTTATGGAAAATGTATGCGGCGGCCGGAGCGATCTTAGGCCATAATTTCCCGTTTTACCTGAATTTTAAAGGAGGGAAAGGGATTGCTGCCACGGCAGGGCTTCTTTTATCTTTTCATCCGGCATTTCTAGCAGTCGGGGTAGTTATGTTTTTCGGCACTTTTTTGACAACGCATTATGTTTCCCTGGGATCATTGCTCGTATACGCGGCTTTCATGATACAAATCGTTGTTTCCGGGCAGACAGGATTTTTTGAAGGCATGAAGCAGGGGAATTTGTGGGAACTGTATGGAATTGCTGCATTTTTAACGATCATGGCATATTATAAGCATCGGGAAAATATCAAACGCCTTCTGAAAGGAGAAGAAAGAAGGACTTATCTTTTTAAGAAACAAAGCGACAAATAAAAAGGTAGAAAAGAGGAAAGGATATGGCGGATATAAGCGTTATTGGGGCCGGAAGCTGGGGAACCGCTTTAGCGGCGCTGTTGTATAAAAACGGACATAGGGTTACGGTATGGTCCATTCTGCAGGAAGAGATTGACATGCTGGAAAAAGAGCATGAGCATAAAGACAAGCTGCCGGGCGTAAAACTGCCGGAAGATATGGTTTTTACTGCGGATCTGAAAGGAGCGGTAAAGGGAAAAGATATTCTTGTTCTTGCCGTTCCGTCGCCTTTTACACGGAGTACGGCAAACCGTATGAAGGAATATGTAGAGGAAGGGCAGATCATAGTCAATGTAGCGAAGGGAATCGAAGAAAAAAGCCTTCTTACCTTGTCTCAGATCGTTGAGGAAGAGATTCCACAAGCCAAAGTAGCCGTATTGTCAGGGCCCTCCCATGCGGAAGAGGTTGGAAGAGGGCTTCCGACAACGATTGTGGTGGGCGCAAAGGATAAAGAAACGGCAGAATATTTACAAAATATATTTATGAATGAAGTTTTTCGGGTATATATCAGCCCGGACGTCCTGGGAATCGAACTGGGCGGGGCTCTGAAAAACGTAGTTGCGCTGGCGGCCGGAATTGCAGATGGATTAGGCTATGGAGATAATACGAAAGCAGCCCTTATTACGAGGGGGATCACGGAGATTGCCCGTCTGGGTATCGCCATGGGCGGACATTTTGAAACGTTCTGCGGGCTCACGGGAATCGGGGATTTGATCGTTACCTGCGCTTCCATGCATTCCAGAAACCGACGGGCAGGTATATTGATCGGAAAGGGCTATTCCATGGAAGAGGCCATGAAGGAAGTAAAAATGGTGGTGGAAGGCGTATATTCGGCAAAAGCCGCGCTGGCACTTGCACAGAAGTACCAGGTACAGATTCCGATTATCGAACAGGTGAATGCCGTTCTGTTTGATGGAAAAGAAGCGGGAGCGGCGGTGAAAGAATTGATGATCCGGGATAAAAAGCTGGAGAATTCAGACCTTGCGTTTGACCAGTTTATATCGTAACATATAGAAAAGAGAAGAAATGGGGTAGAATATGAGCGGACTGAAACAAGGATTTTCCGGTACATCCGAATATGTGGCTTCGGAACAATTAATGGCAAGCGTAAATGTGGCGATCGCGCTGCAAAAACCTTTGTTGATCAAAGGGGAACCGGGAACAGGGAAAACGATGCTGGCGGAAGCGGTTGCAAAATCCCTTGGTAAAAAATTGATTATCTGGAATATTAAATCGACGACGAAGGCGCAGGAAGGATTGTATGTATATGATACGATCCAGAGACTTTATGATGGGCAGTTCGGAGAAGAAGGCGTGGACGATATTGCCAGATATATTAAACTCGGCAAGCTGGGAGAGGCTTTTGAGAGCGAAGAACAGGTGGTGCTTCTGATCGATGAAATCGACAAAGCGGATCTGGAGTTTCCCAATGACCTTTTATGGGAGCTGGATCAGATGGAATTTTATATCCATGAAACGAAGAGAACAGTAAAGGCAAAGAACAGGCCGATCGTAATCATTACTTCCAATGCGGAGAAAGAACTGCCGGATGCATTTTTAAGAAGGTGTATTTTTCATTATATCGATTTCCCGGGGGAAGAATTGATGGCGGAGATTGTCAGGACTCATTTCCCCGATATCGAAGATAAATTGTTAAAGAGCGCGATGGATGTATTTTACCAGATACGTGCCATCAAGGACGTGCGCAAAAAACCGAGTACTTCCGAGCTGATAGACTGGGTCAATGCGCTTCAGATCGGAGGCATCCCCCTTGAGAAGATTCAGAAAGAACTCCCGTTTGTAGGGGTTATTATAAAGAAAGACGAAGACTTGGAGACAGTAAGGGACAGGGTGAATTAAGAAATACGTTTGAAAAATTTTTTGACACCTTAAAAGCAAAAGGACTGGAAGTAACTTTGAGTGAATGGCTTACTTTGCAGGATGCTTTGGACAAGGGCTTATGCGACAGCAGCCTGACTCACTTTTATTATGTGGCAAGAATGATCCTTGTGAAGAGCGAGACCGAATACGATAAGTTTGATATGGCCTTTGAGGAACATTTTAAAGGAGTTCAGTCGGAAAATGAAGTGACTTCCCAAATGCTGCGGTGGCTGGACAAGTCCGATATGATGGAGCTTGCCCATGAAGAAGCCAGGGATCATCTGAACCGGATGGAAGAGGTTCAGATCGATAAAGAAGACGTGGAAGAAAAGTTCAAACAACGTCTGAAGGATCAGGACAGCGAACATAATGGAGGAAGTTACTGGATCGGAACGATGGGAAAGACTTCTTTCGGAAATACCGGAGGCAACGTGGGTGGAGTCCGCGTAGGAGGAACTACCGGATACCAGTCGGCCTTTCAGGTAATCGGAGCCAGAAAATATCGGGATTTCAGGGAAGATAAGGTAATCGATAACCGACAGTTCCAACAAGCGCTGCGCAGACTGCGCCAGTTTTCCAGCAGACTGGATATTCCGAGAACAGAGCTGGATATTGACGGAACCGTAAATAAGACATGCAACAACGGCGGATGTCTCCAGATCGTGATGGATAAACCGAGAAAAAATGCGGTCAAGCTGTTGCTTTTGATGGATTCGGGCGGAACGATGATTCCTTATACCACTTTATTGAGCGAGCTGTTCCAGTCCATACACAAATCCAACCATTATAAAGATGTAAAAACTTATTTTTTTCATAATTGCATTTACAGCAAGCTTTATAAAACGCCGGAGTGCGAAAACGGAGACTGGATCGATACGGAATGGATGTTCCGCAATCTGGACAGCGACTATAAAGTGATCATCGTCGGTGATGCTGCCATGGCACCGGAAGAGTTATATTCCACTTCGGGGAATTACAGGGGACCGAACGGCGGTCTTTCCGGCATGGACTGGCTGCTGTTAATGAAGAGGCATTATAAAAAGATTGTCTGGCTCAATCCGAAGATGGCTCCGGGCCATGCGCCTTGGCGGGAAGCGGAAACGGCGATCAAAAATATGTTTCCTATGTACAAGCTGACTGTGGACGGGCTGAACCAGGCGATGGTAAAGCTGATGGTAAATAAGTGATAAATGTTAATTGGAAAACGCCGCCAGGCTGTGGGAATATTCTGACAATATATTTCATGAAAATCCAAAAGTGCCGGGCATTCCGCCAAGCCCAATAAGGCAAAAACATTCGGACAGAGGTCCTCATGTTTTATGGTCTTGGCTCCATGGTACAAAAAGGATTTTTATGAAATATATTGTCAGAATATTCAGCAGGTTTGTTGGTTTTGCAATTAGCATATAAGTGGTATTAGAAAAAGAGATAAGGAGCAGGGAAATGACGATATTTGAGGAATTGAAGGCAAGGGGGCTGCTTGCCCAGCTTACTGATGAAGAGGAGATCAAGGAACTGATTAATAACGGAAAGGCAACGTTTTATATTGGTTTTGATCCTACGGCGGATAGTCTTCATGTGGGGCATTTTATGGCATTGTGCCTGATGAAAAGGCTGCAGATGGCGGGAAATAAGCCGATCGCTTTGATTGGGGGCGGTACGGGCATGATCGGCGATCCTTCCGGCAGAAGCGATATGCGCACGATGATGACGCCGGAAATCATACAGCATAACTGCGACTGCTTTAAAAAGCAGATGAGCCGGTTTATCGACTTTTCTGAAGGAAAGGCGCTGATGGTAAATAACGCGGACTGGCTGATGGATCTGAACTATATTGAAGTTTTGCGCGAAGTGGGTTCGCATTTTAGTGTGAATCGGATGCTGACGGCGGAATGTTATAAGCAGCGCATGGAAAAAGGGCTGAGTTTTCTGGAATTCAACTATATGATCATGCAGAGCTATGATTTTTATGTATTGTATCAGAAATACGGCTGTAATATGCAGTTTGGCGGGGACGACCAGTGGAGCAATATGTTGGGCGGCACGGAACTGATCCGCCGCAAGTTGGGAAAAGATGCGTATGCTATGACGATTACTTTGCTGCTTAACTCCGAAGGAAAGAAAATGGGGAAAACGCAGAAAGGCGCTGTGTGGCTTGATCCGAATAAGACATCTCCTTTTGAATTTTTCCAATACTGGCGCAATGTATCCGATGCCGATGTACTCAAATGCATCCGTATGCTTACTTTCCTCCCGTTAGAGCAGATTGATGAAATGGATCGATGGGAAGGAAGCGAGTTGAATAAGGCGAAAGAAATTCTTGCTTTTGAACTGACCAAGCTTGTTCATGGCGAAGAAGAAGCGCAGAAGGCGTTGGAAGGTGCAAAGGAATTGTTCGCCAGCGGAAATGCGTCGCAGATGCCTTCAGTCTCTCTGGAAGCAGAAAATTTTGTGGAAGATAAAATCGATATTTTGTCTATGCTGACCGTTTCCGGTCTGGTAACTTCCCGTTCCGAAGGACGGCGGGCAGTGGAACAGGGCGGTGTCAGCGTAAACGGTGAAAAAGTAGACGATCTGAAAGCGACTTTTGAAAAAGAACGGTTTTCCGGCGATGGCCTCGTGTTGAAACGTGGAAAAAAGAATTTTAAGAAGCTCATATATACAGAATAATGTAAAGCCCCCTTGCATATATTGTAACAGCAAATATGGAAGGGGAGCTTTTTTTATGGATGCGCTGCATACACATAACTTATACAAGGATATTCAATCCCGAACCGGAGGGGAAATCTACATAGGAGTAGTGGGGCCGGTAAGAACCGGAAAATCCACTTTTATCAAACGATTCATGGATATTATGGTACTTCCGTATATGACGCAGGAGCATGAAAAAGAGAGAGCAAGAGATGAACTGCCTCAAAGCGCCGGCGGCAAGACCATTACGACCACGGAACCGAAATTTATTCCGAAAGAAGCGGCAAAAATCACATTGAACGAGGACATTGATGTTAATGTACGCCTGATTGACTGCGTAGGATATATGGTGGACGGAGCCAGCGGCCATATGGAAGAGGATGTGGAGCGGATGGTAAAAACTCCCTGGTCCGCAGAAGAGATTCCTTTTACCCAGGCGGCGGAAATCGGCACGCGAAAGGTGATCAACGACCATTCCACCATAGGGATCGTTATTACCTGTGACGGCAGCTTCAGCGAGATACCAAGGGAAAATTATATTCCCGCGGAGGAAAGAACGATACAAGAACTGAAAAAGATACATAAACCGTTTATCGTTTTGGTAAATTCCGAGAAGCCTCATTCGGAGGAAACGAAAAAACTGACAAACGATATTGCAAAAAAATATCAGGTCAGCGCGATGGCAGTAAACTGTGAGCAGTTGAAGAAGGATGATATCCATACCATTATGGAGAATATCCTGTATGAATTCCCGCTGACAATGATCGAGTTTTATATGCCGAAATGGGTGGAAATGCTTCCGAATACGCATAGAATGAAAGCCGATATCATAGCACAAATCAAAGAACTGATGGGCCATTTAAGCTGCGTCAGGGATGTGATCGGAAACGGCATTATGCTGGAAAGCGATTACATACGGAAATGTAAGATGGATGGCGTGGATATGGCCAGCGGATGCGTATCCGTATCGCTCGATGTGGACGATTCCTATTATTATGAAATGCTTAGCGACCTGATTGGCGAAAGCATTACCGGAGAATACCAGCTATTGTCTATTTTAAAAGATATGGCTAAGATGAAAAAAGAATATGTCAAAGTCCTTCATGCCGTGGAGGCAGTCAGATGCAAGGGATACGGAGTCGTTACTCCAGACCGGGATGAGATTACGTTGGATAGGCCGGAGGTAATACGCCATGGCAATAAATTCGGCGTAAAGATCAAAGCGGAAAGCCCTAGCATCCATATGATACGCGCCAATATCGAAACCGAAATATCCCCTATCGTGGGCACGGAACAGCAGGCGGAAGACTTGATCCGCTATATTTCCGATGCAGGAACGAGCGAAGAGGGAATCTGGGAAACGAATATTTTTGGAAAAACGGTAGAACAGCTTGTAAATGACGGAATTACAGGCAAGATAGCGATGATTGGAGAAGAGAGCCAGGTAAAATTGCAGGAAACCATGCAAAAAATAGTAAATGACAGCAATGGAGGGATGGTCTGCATTATTATTTAAGATAGTTGCCTTTTTTTTCATCACATGGTATATTGTTACTATTGACAAACGGAAGAAGGGTGGTTACGCATATGAAAAAGGATTACGAAAAACTATTGAAATGCTATGAGAGCGTTCGTGAAAAAATAAAATTTCAACCGAAAGCGGCTATCGTACTTGGCTCCGGCCTTGGAAATTTTGCGGATCAGATAGAAATAGCCGAAGAACTTCCTTATGGAGAGATCGAAGGGTTTCCGGTATCCACCGTGCCGGGCCATGAAGGAAAGTTTATCTTTGGCTATCTTGGAAAAGTACCTGTCGTATGTATGAAAGGGCGCGTTCACTATTATGAGGGCTATCCGATTGGAGACGTTGTGCTTCCCACCAGATTGATGAAGATGATGGGAGCGGAGATATTGTTTCTTACCAACGCCTCGGGAGGGGTCAACGCTTCTTTCCATGCAGGGGATTTGATGATGATCACCGATCATATTTCCTGTTTTGTGCCGAATCCGCTGGTAGGGCCGAATGTAGAAGAATTAGGCACCCGTTTCCCGGATATGAGCAGCGTATATGACAAAGGACTTCAGGAAATACTCAGACAGACGGCGGAGGAATACGGGATCCCGATGAAAGAAGGGGTATATATGCAGTTGACAGGGCCTTCTTTCGAATCCCCGGCAGAAATACGCATGGTGCGCGTTCTTGGGGCGGATGCGGTAGGGATGAGTACGGTAGTTGAAGCCATTACCGCAAACCATATGGGAATGCGGATATGCGGGATCTCCTGCGTATGCAATCTGGCGGCAGGGATGACGGAGAACCCTTTGACTCATGAAGAAGTACAGGAAGCAGCCAGCCAGGCGGCACCTTTGTTTACAAAGCTGGTGGCGGAATCTGTGAAAAAGTTTTTATAAGAAAATATAGCGGCTGTAACATAGAGAATGCGGCATATGGATCGTACCACTGCGCATAGATGCGAAGGAAAACGATCATTTGCCGCAATTACTATTCTAAGGATCGCCTGATACGAAAAGAAAAATAAGGAGGAAATACATCTATGAATATTCGGCTTTACCATGCGTTGCTATTGACAATGGAAGAAAACAGGTCTATTTTTGAAGGGGAAGTTTGGATCAAGGATGAACGGATACAGTATGTGGGCGATGGCAGTGCCCAGGACGTCTCAGAAGCCTGTGCGTTCTTTGGTTGTTCCGTAAAAGAGGACATCCTTTGGGATGAAGAAATCGACTGCCAGGGAAATCTGTTGATGCCGGGATTTAAAAATGCCCACACCCATTCAGGAATGACTTTGCTCCGTTCCTATGCGGACGATCTTCCTTTGCATGACTGGTTGAACGAACAAGTATTTCCGATCGAAGCAAAACTTTCGGAAGAGGATGTTTATCATCTGACCAAGCTGGCCGTTTTGGAATATCTGACCAGTGGGATCACTTCTATTTTCGATATGTACCTTACGCCCGAAAGCATTGGAAGAGCCTGTACGGAGATGGGCATGCGCTGCGTACTGGTAGGAGGGGTGAATAATTTCAGCCAGTCTATGGAACTTTTGGAAAAATGGTATGAAGAATTGAATGGAAAACATCCGCTTCTTTCCTTCCTGCCCGGTTTCCATGCGGAGTATACATGCTCAAAAGAACTAATAGAGGAAATTGCCGAATTTGCATCACGAAAAAAAGCGCCCATTTATGTCCACCTGTCGGAAACGGAATCGGAAGTAGAGGGATGCAGGGAACGTTATGGAATGACCCCCGGCATGTTCCTCGATTCCCTTGGTATGTTTGCATATGGAGGAGGCGTTTACCACGGTGTATGGCTGACAAAGGAAGAAATGAAGCTTTTTAAGGAAAGGAATGTCAGCGTGATTACCAATCCTGGCTCCAATACGAAGTTGGCCAGCGGAATCGCGCCGGTCAGCAGTTTCCTGGAAGAAGGATTAAATGTAGCGATCGGTACGGACGGGCCGGCCAGCAACAACTGTCTGGATATGTTCCGCGAAATGTTCCTCGTAACAGGTCTGGCCAAGCTGAAAAACAGGGATGCGGCGGCGGTGGATGCCATGGAAGTCCTGAAAATGGCTACGGTAAACGGGGCAAAAGCGATGCGTCTGTGGGATGCCGACAAGCTGGCGAAGGACAAGCTGGCCGATTTGATTATGATAGACCTGCATATGCCGAATATGCAGCCGTTGAACCATATTGCGAAAAATATTGTATACAGCGGCAGTAAACAGAATATAAAAATGACGATGATCCATGGAAAGATTCTATATCGGGATGGGAAATTCCTACTTTCGGAAGATCCGGAAAATATTTACCGAAAAGCCAATGAGATCATAGGCCGAGTAAAAGATTGACCAGCAAAATTCGGTTTTTAATTTTGCTTTTCAATAAATATCACATAATTTTTTTATCTTAGGAGGTACAAGGAGATATGTTGGAACAATTTTTCAGATTGAAAGAAAATAAGACAGACATGAAGACCGAAGTAATGGCCGGTGTAACTACCTTCATGACAATGGCTTATATTCTTGCAGTAAACCCCAGTATCCTTTCCGCTGCGGGAATGGATGCCAATGCGGTGCTGATCGCAACGGCGCTGGCTTCTTTTGTGGGTACTTTGCTGATGGCGCTTTTGGCAAACTATCCGTTTGCATTAGCTCCCGGCATGGGCTTAAACGCCTATTTTGCTTTTACGGTAGTATTGCAGATGGATTATTCCTGGCAGATCGCTCTGCTGGCAGTTTTCGTAGAAGGTTTGATCTTTATCGTATTGTCTTTGACAAATGTGCGCGAGGCAATCTTTAATGCGATCCCTATGACATTGAAATCCGCAGTAAGCGTTGGTATCGGCCTGTTTATTGCATTTATCGGCCTTCAGAATGCAAAAGTGATTGTCAATGACGATACGACTTTGCTGACATACCAGAAATTTGCAGGGGAAGAATTCTCTACAGTGGGTATTACCGCATTGCTGGCGATTATCGGCGTTCTGATTACAGCAGTTCTTTTAATAAAAAATGTAAAAGGCGGAATCCTTCTTGGCATCGTTGCCACTTGGGTACTCGGCATTATCTGCGAATTGATGGGACTGTATGTGCCCAATCCGGATGCCGGCTGGTTTTCCACCATTCCGCATGCCATCGTAAGTTTTGATTTTTCTTCGATCGGCAATACGTTCGGCCAGGTATTTAAAGCCGATTTTTCTTCCATTAATGTATTGGATTTCATCGTGATTATGTTTTCCTTCCTATTTGTCGATCTGTTCGATACACTGGGTACTCTGATCGGCGTTTCTTCCAAGGCGAATATGCTCGATAAGGATGGGAAGCTTCCCAGAATCAAAGGAGCGCTTCTGGCGGATGCGGTTGCAACCAGTGTCGGTGCCGTATTCGGCACATCCACTACAACAACTTATGTGGAAAGCGCTTCCGGCGTAACGGAAGGCGGAAGAACAGGACTTACGGCTGTTGTAACAGGGCTTTTGTTCCTGCTTGCCCTGATTTTCTCACCCTTATTCCTGACCATACCGTCTTTTGCAACGGCTCCCGCGTTGGTCATCGTTGGTTTCTACATGATGGGCTCCGTGGTAAAAATCGATTTTAACGATATGACGGATGCGATTCCTGCATTCCTTTGCATTATCGCTATGCCGCTGGCATACAGCATTTCCGAAGGTATCGCGATCGGTGTGATTTCATGGACGATTGTCAACCTGGTATCCGGTAAAGCGAAAGAAAAGAAAGTCAGCGTATTAATGTATGTGCTTACCGTATTATTTATATTAAAGTATATTTTCTTATAAAATAAAATTGCCGTTACCATCAACGAAAGGGAAGCATTCATTCCGGGGATCTATTTATGGAATGAACGCTTCCTGCTTTTAAACAGAGAAAAGATATGAAGATCACTTATATTTATCATAGCGGTTTTGCAATAGAACTGAATACATGTGTATTATTGTTCGATTATTATCAAGGGGAACTCCCGCTATGGGACAAAGAGAAAAAAATTTATATTTTTGCATCCCATAAACATCAGGATCATTTTCAGTTAAAAATATTTGATCTGGTGAAGAAGTATCCGAAGGTACATTTTTTCCTTGGCAGCGATATTAAGCTGAATGAGAAGTATTTGGAAAGAAACCGAATTGATCCGTCCGTCCTCGGCCAGATTACGAAGGTGGGAAAAAATCAAAGCGTTTCTTTAGAAGGCCTGGAGATACGTTCCCTTCGTTCTACCGATGCCGGAGTCGCATTCATTGTTTGCGCGGAAGGATACCGTTTTTACCACGCCGGCGATCTGAACTGGTGGCATTGGGAGGGCGAGCCCTACCCGTGGAATGAAAATATGGAAAAGGATTATAAAAAAGAAATAGATGCCATTCAGGGGATGCATTTTGACGCGGCTTTTGTGCCGCTGGATCCAAGGCTTGGAAAAGCGTATGGATGGGGGATGGATTACTTTTTGGAACATACGGC
>ERZ808035.1206-NODE-1206-length-14617-cov-8.122008_pt1 | contig 14617 bp, 13 predicted proteins | sample MGYA00380189_ERZ808035 | MGnify/ENA primary metagenome ERZ808035 (study PRJEB31490, sample SAMN06133407) | mouse gut metagenome | isolation source: M5_1 | host: mice | place: China: Chengdu | collected 2015-05 ...
AAACGCGCCTGCGGGCGCAGCCGCACACACCCCTCCTTCCCGTTGCGGTGGTCTCCCTTCTTTTTTGACAGTCTGAAGCGCCCAGGCTCACCGCCTGGGCGCTCTCTCTATTCCCGGTATCCGGCCTCTGCCTTTCAGAGCAGCGCCAGCTCCCCATTCACCGCATCCTCACAGGATCGCATCGCCAGGATGGTTTTCTCCATCAGCTCCTCCAATGTCCAGCCCAGGCGCTCCGCGCCCTCCCTGATGACATCCCGGGAGCAGCCGGCGGCGAACTTTTTGTCCTTGAACTTCTTTTTCAGGGAGCTGACCTCCATATCCTGGCAGCTCTTGCTGGGACGCATCCGGGCCGCCGCACCGATGAGGCCTGTCAGCTCGTCCGCCGCAAAGAGAACCTTTTCCATCTCCTCCACCGGCTCCACGTCGGAGCAGAGGCCGTAGCCGTGGCTGCACACCGCATGGACAAACTCCTCACTGCATCCGATCTCCGCCAGCAGCTCCGGTGCCTTCTTGCAGTGCTCCTCCGGCCACTTCTCAAAATCCACGTCGTGGAGAAGGCCCACCGCGGCCCAGAAGTCCGCATCCTCCCCATGGCCCAGCTGGTCGGCATACCACCGCATAACGCCCTCCACCGTCAATGCGTGCTGGATGTGGAAGGGCTCGGCGTTGTACTTGCGCAGCAGCGCCAGCGCCGCGGCGCGGTCGGGACAGGTTTTCATACAGATCGCTCCTTTTTCATTTTTATTTAAGTATTTTCATCAAGTATTACCGACTTTTGCATTTCTTAATTCCATCCCTATACCACAAAGATGTTCCAATTCAGATTTTAACTCATCGGTTGTGTAAATAGAAAATGGACATTTCTCTTCGAGTTCTAAGGCCATTTGTTGACATTTCGATGGTGTACTTACATAATCTCCGTAAAGGTCAAGTCCCGATGTAAAGCGTTTCAAAATAGCCTTAATACTTTCAAGGTTTTTATCCACACCTATCCATTTTCTCCCACACTCAAAAGCAGCACCCAATGTTGTACCACTCCCAGCAAAACAATCTAAAACAATGTCGCCCGGATCAGAAGAAGCGCAAACAATCATTTTAAGCATTTCATAATTCTTTTCAGTTGGATAGCCTGTCGTCTTTTGCGCTTGATTGATCGAATCTCTATAATTAAGCCAAATATTCTGTATTGGAATACCTTTTGATGGATCACAAAAAACTTTCCGCCGCGGATTTCCTGTAGAACTCCAATATATTTCACCGGCGGCATCAAGTTTATCTAATTTATCCGGTGTATATTGCCAATGCTTTCCAACAGGAGGCATCTTTCCACGCCACTCTTTTCCTGTCTCGCCATTTCTAACACCTGGAGCATGAATAGGAACCTTTTTATATCTTTTACCCGTGCTTTCATCTATATATGGATATTCTTCTATCATTCTATCTATCTCCCACGGGTCATAAGGGCGGTTCCATGTGTAATCGGGGCCCTTAGAATAGAACATAATGTAATCAGACACATTGCCAAATGTGTTTTTTGTATAGTTTTTTGTACTGCACTTTTTTCGTGTTATAAATGCGCGGCAATTATCTTCACCAAATAATTCATCCATTATTAGTTTCATGGTAAACGCCATTTTGTTATCTAAGTGGAGGTAGATAGAACCATTATTTGCCAATAATTCGCGCATTAAAATTAAGCGCTCACGCAAAAACTCAACGTATTCGCCACCGCACAGAGCATCGCTGTAGGCGTGCTCCAACTTCCTGTTTACAAAGTTAGAAACCGTCGCAAATGGTGGGTCAATATATATCAATTTGATTTTTTCTCTATATCCATTATGTAGCAGAAATAAAAGGGCATCAAAATTGTCACCGTAAAAGAGAATATTTTCACCCTCACCATTTACAGGAAGTATATTTTCAAACTCCATGCCTGCACAAGAAATGATACTCTCTTCAGATTGCTTTCCAATATAAGTTAAAGATACAGGTATCTTTCTTCGTGTATTGCTATTTTTAGGTGGAATACCTGTTGCCATAAGTCAATCACCCGTCAACCACTCTTTTGGAAGTCGTTCATCAATCATGCGCAATGTGATGACTTTGACTTCATCTGGATACCTTTCCTCAATTCTTGAATAGTCCTCCCACATTGAACCAAGCAATAACCCTGGCCCATCATTCAGGAAAATAACTTTTGTTTTAAGACCACGAGAATGTACATAAGACAAAATTTCATCCGCACAATTCTTATATCCGCCTGTCCTATCATCCTCTTGTGCGCCGCCTCTATCGCCGTCATATCTTGCCAAGCCGACAGCATATATTACTTTCCTGTCATTCGACGAAATAACGAAATCTAAGGGACGGCTATCATTCGGAAAGTCGTTCCATATTTCTTTGGCTTGAACATCACTTCCAGCGCGTTTAGGTCCCCATATATACAAATCAGGGAATTTACCCTGTATCATATTAAAAAATTTTTCTGTTAAATCATAGCCTTTCTTACCTCTGTCCTTGTATTCCCACAAAACGGCACAGAGAGCTTCATCTGGCATAGGACGGGAATCAAAGCGTTCTTGTACAGTCTGTATGGCGCGAAACCCCTCTCCGAACTCAATGCAAATCTGCTTTGCTCTTGACTTCTGTTTCAGCATTTCCACCGATGTTTCCGGCGAAACATATTTCCTAAAAACACGGCACAGCTGTATTCTCATCCAAGAATTAGGGGTACTGGCAATATTCATAAAGAAAGCAGTAGAACTTTCAGACCTTTTCAATAATTTTGAAAAAGTCTCCAGAACAGGCATATATAAATGGCACGCATCTTCAAGAATGTCAGGGTAGTATTCTCCTGTTGATAGCGTTATATAGTTTCGCCGCTCTGCCTGGGTAAAATCCCGAAATGCTTTCATGATAAAATCCTCCGCATCCGTTCTTGTATATAAATTCGTTTTTATTTTACCACAAACCCGCCCTCTTCTCAATAGGTAATCCGTGAATACATATTACCGTTTGTATCTTCAAATCAATTCAAAAATACTATTTCATCTCCTTTCGGAAAAAATATCCCGAAGATAAAACTTTTCAAGCCGTTATGGTATCTCATGTTAGACAAATAGAGCACGGGACATATAAACATACCACCCCTCTGCTGAACGTGCCCGGAAACTCTTGATACAAGCAGCTTTGCAGCCGCAAAAACAATGGGGGCAGGGAATTATCACTCCTACCCTCGAAAACAGCGTTCTACTGCATAACATCAGGAACAAAAGACGGCGTTCCTTTTCTCCCCGTCATGGGAGTGAAGAAACGCCGTCATGTCCGGTATTTGAAATTGTCATTGCAGGGAGTTATCTGTGTGCTGCCCCGTCCGGGCGGCTGGTTCTCGCGGTGCTGTACATATCAAGGCTCTTTCCGCAAAAGCAGTAAATTGGCAGTAAATTTGGCTGCCCATATCCGCGAAAGCACCTGTCTTTCAAGGCAGAGATCATCAAGGTTGTCCAGCCACCGCCCACACCCGCTATTAGACACAGCGCAGCGGGGACTCCGGCAGCCAGGTTATTAAATTCGCCGCCCCCGCCCCAAACAGGGCAATGGACGCATGATGATGCCAAATACACGGATATTCATGCTTCATCTTCTCTGAAGGGAAGCTCCTTTCACCGGGCCCCCGCGGAAGCCCAGCGAAGCGGGTTTCGTGGGGAGGCCCCGCATCCTGCCGCGGGGTCTGCCGAGGCCCGTTCCGCCGGGCCGAGGCTGAGGAGGAAGGAATGGAGCGGGTGGAGCCCTCACCGCTCCGCGGTGGGGGCGGAACGGAGCGGAATTTCTTCCGACGCCGGGTCCGGGTCCCCGTCCAGCGTGACAAAGTAGTCGTAATAGGGCAGCAGAAATTTCCACCCCGCCTTCAGCCGCTCCACAATGTCCCGGCTGAACAGCTCCTCCGTCAGCTTGTCCTGGTGGATGATGGTGAAGGATTTTGCCCGGAACCAGGGCTCCAGCGCCGGCGACGGCGCGGCACATTTAGGCCGCTTGTAGTCCTCTGTCTCCAGCGCAAACTCCGTCTGTCCCGCCAGCTTCCGGGTCAGCTTCTCCATGGTGCCGGGATCCCGGACAATCCGGGCCCGGAGCTTTGCCATGGTCATGGGCTTCGGCATCCAATAGCCCATGCCGTAGGTCCAGCCCTCGGGCATCAGCTCAAACCAGAAGGTGGGCCGGGCCGTCCACTGCTCCCCCGCCTGCTCTACAGAGAGCCACAAGCTCTCCTTGTAGGGCCCCCGGCCGTGGAGCCGCCGGGCGTCCCGATAGATGCGGGTCACTTTGCGGATCAGGCCGCAATCCGGCCTTTGCTCCAGCATAAACCCGTACAGCTCCTCCGCCAGGTCGCACATCGGGCGGTAGAACTGTGTCAAATAGGTCTCCTTATGGGCCTCGAACCAAGTCTTCTCATTGTTGAAGCGGATCCCCCACATGAAATCCACGGTCTCGTCTGTAAATCCGGTAAACACGGCGCTCTTCCCATCTTTAGAAGCTGTACCAACAGGCGGCAGCGCGCGTCCGGACGGAAAATTTCCCGGCCGGACTACGCCATAAACGCCTGAAATCCGCCGGGACTCCTGCGCGTTTCTTCCCTGCCGGCCAAAAAACCTTCTCGCCCATACACGCACTTCGCCGATTGGTACAGCCTCTTATTTTCTGCTGATTATATCAGAAAAGAGGAGCGGGGTCAACCGCTCCTCCCAATCATTTACCCCTGGATGGCCCGTTCCAGCATGGCCATCAGCTCTTCCGCATGGCGGTACTCGTCGGCGCTGAGCTCATTCAGCAGCTTGACAAGACACGGGTCCGTAGTGCCGTCCGCCGCCCGGGCGTAATTCATCCCGTTGCAGGCCTCTATATGGTACCGCTCCCGCAGGGACGGACACCAGCGCCCCAGGACAATCCGCCCCCCGGATATGGCCGGGCGGTAACACGACCCGGTAATCAGATAGTGGGCCGCCATCAGGCGCCGGGCATGGGCCCCCTCGTCGACGGCGATATCCCGCAGCCGCTGCCTGGCCCAGGAGGGCGCCTGCCGGCTCATAGCCAGGAAATACCGCCGGTCCTCCAGCTCCTCCTCAATGAACCCCGCCAGCACCTCCAGCATCTCTGCCGCCGCACTGCCCATGCAGCAGGGATCCTGGGCAGCCCCCGGCAGCTGGCTCTCCTGCCGGGCCATGGCGGCGGTGGGTACGGGCTCCGCCGGAGGCTGCGGAACCGCCGGCGCCCCCGCCTGTGCGTTTACGCCGGGATAGGGCTCCAGATCCGGGGCCACCCGCTGCCACACCCGGTCATACTGCCGGAAATCATACACCTCGGGACTATGTAGATCTTGCGCCATAAAAAGCCACTCCTTTGCTCTTCATCTGCGCCCCATCCTATGCCGGGCCGAAGTTTTTCGTTACTTGTGGCTTTTGCCACAGGTAAATTCCTGCCAAACGGGGTAAACTATGTTTCGACAGGATACAGGATTGCGTCTGCTTTAAAAACCCACCGCATTGATATGTTGTCATTTTATGGCGTATCTGGTAGAATGGATGCGCTTGAGAAATCCGGGCCCTGTCTGCGAAGGGGCGGGGGAGCCGGCGGCGGAAAACGCCGGCCAAATGCCCCGCACCGCGTCAGGCGGCCCATACTCTGAGGAGGTTCCGAGTATGCTGGAACTAAAGTCCGTCAGCTATGCCGTCCGGGAGGGGGACGGAGAGCTGGGCATTCTGAATAACATCTCCCTCACCATTCCGGACCGCAAGCTGGTGGTATTCACCGGGCCCAACGGCGGCGGCAAGACCACCTTGGCCAAAATCATCATGGGGCTGGTCACGCCCACCTCCGGCCAAATCCTCTGGAACGGGCAGGACATCACACCCCTGGGCATTACGGAGCGGGCCCGCCTGGGCATCAGCTACGGCTTCCAGCAGCCCCCCCGCTTCAAGGGGCTGACGGTGCGGGACCTGCTGACCCTGGCCCACGGAAAGGAGCCCCTCTCCAAGGACAAGTGCTGCCAGTACCTGACCCGGGTGGGCCTGTGCGCCAACGACTACCTGGACCGGGAGGTGGACGCATCCCTCTCCGGCGGCGAGGTAAAGCGCATTGAAATCGCCTCCATCCTGGCCCGGAACGCAGAGCTGATGATTTTTGACGAGCCGGAGGCCGGCATCGACCTGTGGAGTTTTGCCCGGCTGACGGAGACCTTTGAGCAGATCCACGCCGCCGGCAGCGGCACTATGATTATCATCTCCCACCAGGAGCGCATCATCTCCCTGGCAGACGAGGTGGTGGTGGTGGGAGACGGGGCCATCCGCCACCGGGGAACGGCCTCGGAGATTCTGCCCCAAATCCTGTCGGACACCCTGGGCAGCTGCCCGGTGCTGACAAAGGAGGTACGTGCGCTATGATGGACACCCAGATTGACCGCAAGCTGCTGGAAAAGATCGCCGATCTGGTGGGCAAGCCCGTGGGGGCGTTCAACATCCGCAAGGACAGCGGCTGCGACGGGCGGCAGTCCACAGAGCATATTGAAATCACCGGAAAGACCGACGGCAAGAGCGGCATCGACATCCGCATCAAGGACGGCACCGTGGGCGAGACCTGCCACATCCCCGTCATCATCACCAAATCCGGCGTGCAGGAGATGGTGTACAACGACTTCTATATCGGCGAAAACTGTGATGTGGACATTGTGGCCGGCTGCGGCATCCACAACTGCGGGGATGCAACCAGCCGGCACGACGGCCTCCACACCTTTTACGTGGGCAAAAACTCCCGCGTCCGGTACACGGAGAAGCACTACGGCGAGGGGGACGGCAAGGGCGGCCGGATTATGAACCCCCAGACCGTGGTGTATCTGGAGGAAGGGGCCTCCATCCAAATGGAGACCGTCCAGATCCGGGGCATCGACTCCACAAAGCGGAACACAAAGATCGTGTGCGGCAAGGGGGCGGAGGCCATCGTCACCGAACGCCTGCTGACCCATGGGGAACAGGTGGCGGAGAGCGACATGGAAATCGTGCTGGACGGCGAGGACTCCAAGGGGCGGGTGATCTCCCGCTCCGTGGCCCAGGACAGCTCCAGCCAGGTGTTCTATCCCCGGATGGTGGGCAACGCCCAGTGTTTCGGGCATGTCCAGTGCGACTCCATCATCATGGGGGACGCCAAAATCAAGTCCATCCCCGCCATCACCGCCAACTGCACCGAGGCCCAGCTGGTTCACGAGGCCGCCATCGGCAAAATTGCCGGCGACCAGCTCTTAAAGCTGGAGACCCTGGGGCTGACGGAGGAGGAGGCCGAGGACTGCATCCTCAAGGGCTTCCTGGCCTGACGCCCTCCCCCCCCGCTCCGCAGGCCGGGCGGCAGGACGGAAATACAAAAGCTCCGGGAGCAGTGCTCCCGGAGCTTTTACATCCCGCCGTTTTCCGGCTGGTCAAAATCTATGTCAAACAGGTCGTTGGGCGTGCAGTCAAGCACCTGGCACAGTATCTCAATTGTCTCCAAGTGAACTGCACGGCTCTTTCCTTTAACCATCTTCGCTACATTCGGATAGCTTATACCCGTCTGCTTTGATAACCAATATGGAGTCTTTCCCCTCGCCTCTAACAACGGCTGAATGTTAAAGCGAATCATATTATATTTCTCCGTTATTTATTGAATTGACTATATATTATCCAAATATTATTCTTTACATAAATACTTTCTAGATATATAATCAATTAATATAATATTTAAAGGGGGTATATTTATGACAGAACGTGAAGAGCTGGAAATGTGGAAGGGCATGTACATGCACCTGCTGCAAAAAACCGAGGCGGCAATTGATATCCTGATCCAGGCCGAATGGTCCTGCGAGGAGCTGTATGTCTCCGCCGGCCATACCCATGAGAGTTACAACACGGAAACCGACGGGGCCTCCAAAGCAAAGTGGATTACCTGCGCAGTCCTGGGCGACCCGGAAAAGAAGGGCCAGCTGAAAATCTCCAGGGCTCCCGGGTTGGAAATGTAATTACGCAGAAAATCCTCCGGGGATATATCCCCGGAGGATTTTTTATAATCAATATTACTCTTCGTATTTTATGTCCCGGCATCCGGCTCGCCGGCCGCGGCCGAAACAGCGTCAGGGCGGTCCGCGTTCTCCCTGCGGTCCTCCTCCCCCCGCAGCGCCTCAATCCAGTTGTCCAGCCGTCTCAGCAGATCCTCCCAGGTCTCCCGCTCCTCTTCCGTGTCCCTGTCCTCCCTCAGCCGCTCCAGCAGGGCGGCCTGGGCCTCCGTCAGGGCGGAGAGGAGCTCCTTTCCCGCAAGGCCCGGGTCACTCTCTGAGGAGGCGGCCTCCGTCCTGGCGGCCCCGGCAATCAGGTTCCGGTATATGGACAGCAGCGCCTCGCCTCCCTCTGCCGCAATGCCGCCGGAGCGCCCCTCCCTCTGCCGGTCGGCCGCGTCCCGCAGGGCGTCGATCCAGCTGTCAAGGCATTTCATCAGCCGCTCCCACTCCTCCTGCTCCTTCTTCCACGCCTTCCCCTCCTTCGCCCGCTCCAACAGGAGGAGCCTCGCGTCCGTCAGCCCGGAAAGGGGGTCGTCCTTCACAAAGGCGCCGTGATCCGGTGATTCTGCGCTCCGGGCGGAGAGTGCGGAATCCCCGGAGGCGTAATTCTGATACAGCGCCAGCAGCTCCTTCGCCTCCAGGATGCCGGAGGCAGTGGGGCGCATGGGGGAGGAACCGGCCAGGCTCTCCCGGATTTCCGCGATAAAGTTGTGCTTCCGGGCGATGTCTCCCCGGAAATCCATTGTGCAGGGGAGGGGGCCGGAGGTATGTCCGCCGCTCTGACAGGCCCCGGTTTTGAGCAGGTGCCCCCGCAGCGCGGCCAGCTCCGCATAGGAGGCGTTGGCGGGGTTCACATCGTTGATATGGCAGAGGAAATCAAAGGGGCCGCCGTTCCCGATGCCGGTGATGCGGACAACGGGGTCCTCCGGCGTGGAATCCTCCGTATAATGGGCGCAGAACTCCTGCATAACGCCGCCCGCCCCGGCATGGCCGCCGGAGGAAACCACGTCCTCGCCGATACAGAGGTGGATGGCCTTCTGCGGAGTGCCGGCCTGTTCCAGCCGGGCCCGGAATGAGGCGCAGGGCGTCCCGCCGGGCCTGGAGGAGGGACGGCGGCTCTCCGTACAGGTCTGAATGTTGGTCAGGGACTGGATGCTCATGAGGGACAGACCTCCCTTTCTCCTTGATTTTAAGGTTCTAAAAAAGCAGAAAGCGGCTGTGAGCGTATCACTGCCGCTTTCTGTTCCATGCGTCGTTTGGCCTTTGCAGTCCTTTGCAAAGGGATGGGTTATTTCGCGTACTCGACCACCTTGGTCTCCCGCAGGACATGGACCTTGATCTGGCCGGGGTACTCCATCTCCTCCTCAATCTTCTTGGCCAGATCCCGGGCCAGGATGACCATCTGATCCTCGCTGACCTGCTCGGGCTTCACCATGACCCGTACCTCGCGGCCGGCCTGGATGGCATAGGCCTTGTCCACGCCGGGATAGGTGCCGGTGATGGTCTCCAGCTGCTCCAGGCGCTTGATGTAGTTCTCCAGATTCTCCCGCCGGGCGCCGGGCCGGGCGGCGGAGATGGCGTCCGCGGCCTGCACCAGGCAGGCCACAATGGTCCTGGGCTCCACATCGTTGTGGTGGGCTTCGATGGCGTGGATGATATCCTCCCGCTCCTTATAGCGCCGGGCAAACTCCACGCCCAGAGCCACATGGGTGCCCTCCATCTCGTGGTCCACGGACTTGCCCAGGTCGTGGAGCAGTCCCGCCCGCTTTGCGGCCTGGACGTCTGCCCCCACGTCGGCGGCCATCATGCCCGCGATGTGGGAGACCTCGATGGAGTGGCGCAGGACATTCTGCCCGTAGCTGGTGCGGTAGTGGAGGCGGCCCAGCATCTTCACCAGCTCCGGATGCAGGTTGCGGATGCCGCACTCGAATACGGCCCGCTCCCCCTCGCTCTTGATGACGGCGTCCACCTCACGGCGGGCCTTCTCCACCATCTCCTCAATGTGGGTGGGGTGGATGCGGCCGTCGGCAATCAGCTTCTCCAGGGCAAGCCGGGCGACCTCCCGGCGCACCGGCTCAAAGCAGCTGACAGTGATGGCCTCCGGCGTGTCGTCAATGATGAGATCCACGCCGGTCAGTGTCTCGATGGTGCGGATATTGCGTCCCTCGCGGCCGATGATACGGCCCTTCATCTCGTCATTGGGCAGGGGAACCACACTGACGGTCATCTCAGACACCTGATCCGCGGCGCAGCGCTGGATGGCCTGAGCCACCACCTCCCGCGCCCGGGCCTCGCACTCCTCCTTCATCCTGGACTCCACCTCTTTGATTTTAAGGGCGGTCTCGTGGATGACTTCGGACTCCACCTGGTCGATGAGGTACTGCTTCGCCTCCTCCGCGGTAAAGCCGGAGATGCGCTCCAGCATCTCGGTCTGGCTGCGCTTAATGGTCCTGATCTCTTCGCTCTCACGGTCAATGGCCGCGTGCTTTTGGGCCAGGGACTCCTCTTTCCTCTCGATAGCCTCGGTTTTACGGTCCAGGTTTTCCTCTTTTTGCTGCAGGCGGTTTTCCTGCCGCTGCAAATCGGCTCTGCGCGCCTTTTCTTCCCTCTCGTATTCGTTTCGGCTTCTCACAATCTCTTCTCTGGCTTCCAAAAGGGCCTCTTTTTTCTTGGTCTCTGCGCTTTTGATCGCCTCGTTGATAATGCGCGTACCCTCTTCTTCCGCGCTTGAGATTTCCTTCTCGGAGACTTGCTTCCGATAGCGAATACCGAGGGGGAAAAACACCGCGCCGCCAACCACCAGCCCGATCAGGGCGGCGATCACATATGGCACCATGGCTGCTTGATTCCTCCTAAATAAATTCGGTATTGGTTCGCTGTAACACGGCTCGAATAAACGACCGGAAGGCACCCCTATCGCCTTCCGATAATTATCCGTTATCAGTTTAATCGCTTACGGGACAGCTGTCAAGGGAAATATACAATTTTTCTGCCAAAGAATGGTACTTTTCAACAAATCACATGTGAACTTGCCCCTCCCGGCGGGCAGACGGCCCCGGCAAATTCATGGGGCCGGGCCGCAGAAACCGGGCCCCGTCCAACGGGCGGGGCCCGGTTTTTAAAGGGCTCAAACCAAGCGGAGACGGAAAATCAGGCCATCCGCCCGGCCCTGGCCTCCCTATAGGGCAGGCGCCCGGCCAGCCCTCTTCCCGGAAGGCCTTCTGTCAGGGGGAGATATCCTCCGGGGAGCGGAATCCCGCCATGGGAGCGCTGCCGGCTCCCCCCCGCCTCACTGCGGCTTGACAATCAGGTTCACCAGCCGGTTCTTCACCAGGATGGTCTTGACGGTCTTCATGCCCTCGGTGGCCTTCTGAACCTTCTCCACCTGCATGGCGGCGGCCACCACGGCGGCTTCCCCGCTGTCCACCGGCACGGTGATGGTGCCCTTCAGCTTGCCGTTCACCTGCACCGCCATGTCCACGGCGGAGGCCACGGTCTTGCTCTCGTCATACACGGGCCAGTCCGCCTGACAGCACATCTTCCCCGTCTGCGCCGCAAAGCCCAGCATCTCCCACAGCTCCTCGGTGATGTGTGGGGCGAAGGGGTTCAGCAGGAGGAGCAGCGTCTTCATGTCTCCCCTTGTCACGCCGTTGGCCGTCAGCTCGTTGACGGCGGTCATCATGGCGGCGATGGCGGTGTTCATCTTCAGGCTGTCCACGTCGTCCGTGACCTTCTTGATGGTTTTGTGGAGAATGGGTTCGTTGGCGGGGGTCACGTCGAAGCTGTCCTTCGCGCTCTCCGCCAGGTTCCACACACGGTCCAAAAACCGCTTGGAGCCCTTCACCGCCTCGGTGGACCAGATGGCCGCCTGCTCGAAGTCGCCCACGAACATGATATAGAGGCGCATGGTGTCCGCGCCGTACTGGGCCACGATGTCGTTGGGGTTCACCACGTTGCCCCGGGACTTGCTCATCTTCTCGCCGCCCTCGCCCAGGATCATGCCGTGGCTGGTGCGCTTGGCATAGGGCTCCTTGGTGGGCACCACGCCGATATCGTAGAGGAACTTGTGCCAGAACCGGCTGTACAGCAGATGGAGCGTGGTGTGCTCCATGCCCCCGTTGTACCAGTCCACGGGGGACCAGTAGTCCAGGGCCTCTTTGCTGGCCAGGGCCTTGTCGTTGTGGGGGTCCATATAGCGCAGGAAGTACCAGCTGGAGCCCGCCCACTGGGGCATGGTGTCCGTCTCCCGCTGGGCGGGGCCGCCGCACTGGGGGCAGGTGGTGTTCACCCAGTCGGTCATCTTCGCCAGGGGGCTCTCGCCGGTGTCCGTCACCTCGTAGCTCTCCACCTCGGGGAGGAGCAGGGGCAGCTGATCCTCCGGCAGGGGCACCCAGCCGCACTTGGGGCAGTTCACCAGGGGGATGGGCTCGCCCCAGTAGCGCTGACGGCTGAACACCCAGTCCCGGAGCTTGAAGTTGGTCTTCTTCACGCCGAAGCCGTGCTCCACGGCGTACTCCTTCATGGCGGGGATGGCCTCCTTCACGGTCATGCCGTTCATGAAGCCGGAGTTGATCATGATGCCGTCGTCCTTGGCGGTAAAAGCGCACTTGGTAATATCGCCGCCCTCCACCACGGGGATGATGGGCAGGCCGAATTTCGTGGCGAACTCCCAGTCCCGCTGGTCGTGGCCCGGCACGCCCATGACGATGCCGGTGCCGTAGCCCATCAGCACGTAGTCGGAGACGAACATGGGGACGGTCTCGCCGTTCACGGGGTTGGTGACGGAGATGCCGTCCAGCCGGACGCCGGTCTTGTCCTTGTTCAGCTCGCCCCGCTCAAAGTCGGACTTGCGGGCGGCCTCGGCCTGATATGCCTCTACCTCGGCCCAATTGGTGATGCGGTCCTTCCACTTGGCCAGGAGGGGATGCTCCGGGGAGATGACCACGTAGGAGACGCCGTAGAGGGTGTCCGCCCGGGTGGTGTAGACGGTGATGTCGTCGTCCGTGTTGGTCTTGAAGGTGATCTCGCAGCCCTCGGACCGGCCGATCCAGTTGCGCTGCTGAATCTTCACCCGGTTGATGAAGTCCACGTCCTCCAGATCGTCGATGAGCCGGTCGGCGTACCTGGTGATGGCCAGCATCCACTGGGATTTCTCCTTGCGGATGACCTCGCCGCCGCAGCGCTCGCACACGCCCTCCACCACTTCCTCGTTGGCCAGGACGATCTTGCAGCTGGTGCACCAGTTCACGGGCATGGAGGCCTTGTACGCCAGGCCCTTTTTGAACATCTGGAGGAAAATCCACTGGGTCCACTTGTAGTAATCCGGGTCGGTGGTGTTCACCTCCCGATCCCAGTCAAAGGAATAGCCCAGCATGTGGAGCTGCCTGCGGAAGTTCTCCACGTTGTCGTGGGTGACTTTGGCGGGGTGGATTTTGTGCTGGACGGCGTAGTTCTCCGTGGGCAGGCCAAAGGCGTCGTAGCCGATGGGGAACAGGACGTTGTAGCCCTGCATCCGCTTTTTGCGGCAGATGATGTCCATGGCGGTAAAGGGCCGGGCGTGGCCCACGTGGAGCCCCTGGCCGGAGGGATAGGGGAATTCGATCAGGCCAAAGAACTTCTCCCTCGTCTGATCCCCTGTGACGGCGGCGAAGGGCTTCTCCTCCAGCCACTTCTGCTGCCATTTCTTCTCAATGGCCGTAAAATCGTACTTCATGTGTGCTCTCCTTTATTGTTAAGACTTTATTATTAAGAAAATTGTCCGGTCTCTCAGCTCCGCTCAAAGGACAGATATCTGGTTCCCTGGAAGGTCAGCTCCCCCCGGTCTCCCTCCGCCAGCATCCCGTACTCCGGGCCGCTGACGGAAAACTCCATCCGGTCCCCGCTCTCCACCTGGAAGGTCACATAATACCAGGTGGAAGACGACATATGAAAGTCCGCGTCTCCCCCGCGGCCATGGCGGTGATGGGTGACATCGGTCCGCTTGGTCGCCACCTCCGCAGAGACCGTCAGCTTGGGGGAGGCGTTGTTTTTGCTCCAGGTGCCGATGCCGCGGACAGCGGTCACAATGAACATGCCGATGACCAGCACGAACACAATGCCGATGAAAACAGGCACAATCGTAAACATGGCGCCGTCAAAGCCGCCCATCCCGTATGCGTAGCTCATCTATCCGGTTCCTCCTTTACACAAAAAAGCCCCCAGCCAAAAGGCCAGGGGCGTGGATCACGCGGTACCACCCTGTTTCAGCCGCCGGGCGGCCCTCTCGGCCTGTAACGGGGCCAGCCGTTTCACCCTACTGTGCGTTCAGGTGAAAAACTCCGGGAGCAGTTATTCACGGAGCTCCCCCACCGGCTCGCAGCGGCCGCCGGCTCTCTGGAGGCGGGATGCCCCGTCTTTCTTCCCTTCAGCGTCTCTATTACCAGCGCTATTTTACGGGGAGTTTCCCGTTTTGTCAAGAGTTTGCCACTATTTATAGCAATTCACGGAAATACTGCGAAAAGATCAGCGGTCCGGGAATCGCATGGCTGCGTTGTCGTCCTTGACGGG
>ERZ808035.1209-NODE-1209-length-14539-cov-4.899599_pt1 | contig 14539 bp, 16 predicted proteins | sample MGYA00380189_ERZ808035 | MGnify/ENA primary metagenome ERZ808035 (study PRJEB31490, sample SAMN06133407) | mouse gut metagenome | isolation source: M5_1 | host: mice | place: China: Chengdu | collected 2015-05 ...
CATAAGTGAAATTACTGATTGTACGCAATGGCAGAAAACCGGCCCTTCCGTCATCCCCTCCCAGTCTGTCCCGACCCATTTGGCTCCCTCCGCCATGACGCTTATAAAAATTGATTTCTATGGCTAGGATTCATACACGCTTGTCACGGAATGTAGGGTATGGTATGATAACACCAGCGTTTTAGCAGGAGGAGCGGATCGTGGGAAGAGTGGCGGTAATCGGCGGGGGCGCGTCGGGAATGATGGCGGCGGTAACAGCGGCCAGACTTGGCGCGGAAGTGACGGTATATGAAAAGAATGACAGAGTGGGGAAAAAAATATTAGTTACCGGAAACGGGAAGTGCAATTTTTCCAATCGGGATTTTAGCGAACGGTATTATTACGGAGACAGGAAAAAATTAAAAAGCTTTTTTGACCGGTTTTCGGTAGAGGATGCGGTGGATTTTTTCATAAAGGCCGGGATGCTGGTGAAGGATAAAGGGGGGTATTTGTATCCATGGCCGGAACAGGCTTCTGCAGTGCTGGAGATACTGCGGATGGAAATGAAGCGAAGCGGTGTGAAGATAGAACTGTGCGCCAATGTAAAAAGGATTGGCAATGAAAAAGGAAACGGTTTGTGGACCGTGTATTTCGGAACGGAAAAGGCGGAACATGATGCGGTCATACTTGCATGCGGCGGGTGTGCGGCGCCGAAGACGGGCTCAAACGGAGACGGATTCGCGCTGGCCCGGAAGCTGGGCCACCATATCAGGCCGGTCGTTCCCGCGCTTGTCCAGCTAAGATGTAAAGATCATTTCCTGAAAATAACAGCTGGGGTCAGATGCCAGGCGAAGATCGGATTATACGAGGAAAAAAAAGGCGGTATCAGGGAACTTTTACAGGAGGAAGAAGGAGAAGTACAGTTTACGGATTATGGGATATCGGGTATTCCTGTTTTCCAGTTGAGCCGCCAGGCAGCATATTTAATAGAAGAAGGAAAGGCGGCAGCGGTATCCATTGATTTATTGCCTCAAATGGACAAGCAGGAGTTTGAGGAAATGTGCGGACAAAGGATAGAGAATGCATATGACAGGACTTTAGAGGAGTTTTTGCTTGGACTTGCCAATAAAAAGATAAATCTGATGATGATAAAGGAAGCAGGGCATAAGCCGGCGGATGAGGCCGGGAAGCTTGGGGAAAGGCGGTTAGAGAAATTATTATATGGCTATAAAGAGCTATGGGTACATATTGATGCGGCAAACTCTTTTGACCATGCGCAGGTAACGGCGGGCGGCGTGGAACTGGACGAAGTGACGCAGAACCTGGAATCGGAAAAGAGGCCGGGCATATTTTTTGCAGGAGAAATATTGGATGTAGACGGGAGGTGCGGCGGTTATAATCTGCAATGGGCGTGGACCAGCGGTTATATTGCAGGAAAGAGCGCCGCACAGCGCTGTCAAAAGCAGGACGGGAAGGCGGAAAAGGAGAATGGGAGGCAGCGGGAATGATCCGAATGAATCAAATCAAAATAAGAGCCGGGAAAGAAAAAGAAAAATATAACCCGGAGCATAAAGCTGTTTCGGAATGGGAGAGAAAGCTGTTGGAAAGCAAAATCAGGAAACAGCTTCGATTAAAAGAGAAAGACACGTTTACTTTTGAAATTATAAAGCGTTCTATCGATGCGAGGAAAAAACCGGACATTTTTTATTCCTATACGGTGGATGTGGACGGGCTGAAAGAACGGGATGTGATCAGGAGAGTAAAAGGAGGACAGGTGAGTCTTGTAAATCCGGTCAAGTATTGTTTTCCGTCTCAGGGAAACAAAAGAATGGGACACAGGCCAGTGATCGTGGGAACAGGGCCGGCCGGGCTGTTCTGCGGGTATATGCTGGCCATCCACGGTTATCGGCCTGTTTTGCTGGAACGGGGAATGGAAGTGGAGAAAAGATGCAAAAAGGTAGAGGAATTCTGGAAAACGGGAAAGCTGGACGAGGAATGCAACGTACAATTCGGAGAGGGAGGAGCCGGCACTTTTTCGGATGGTAAGTTGAATACGCTGGTAAAAGATAAGGATGGAAGAAACAAAGAAGCTTTGTCCATTTTTGTTTCCGCAGGTGCGCCGCAACATATTTTATATGATGGAAAACCGCATATTGGTACGGATATTTTAACTGAGGTTGTGAAGAATATGAGAGAGGTTATTCTGGCGAACGGCGGTGAGGTTCGTTTTGATACAAAGGTAACGGATTTGTACATAGAGAGAGGAAAGATCCGGGGGCTGGAAACAGAAAAACGTGTGGAAAACAAAGAAAGCGGCAGAGAAGAATTTGCAAAAGAAAGGATTGAGGCGGAAGTGGTGGTGATGGCGATCGGACATAGCGCCAGGGATACTTTCGAAATGCTGTACAGAAACAGGGTGCCCATGGAAGCAAAGTCATTTGCGGTAGGACTGAGGGTGGAACATCCGCAGGATTTGATTGACCGGTCGCAGTACGGAGCGGAATACCCAAAAGGTTTGCCACCGGCATCTTACAAAGTAGCGTCACAGACAAAAGAGGGACGGGGCGTCTATTCGTTTTGCATGTGTCCTGGCGGTTATGTAGTAAACGCTTCTTCCGAAAAAGGAAGGCTGGCGGTAAACGGCATGAGTTATAGCGGCAGGGAAGGAGAAAATGCCAACAGTGCGGTCATCGTTTCCGTCAACGGGGAAGATTATGGCAGCAGGGGCCCGTTGGGAGGAATAGAGTTTCAGCGGATGCTGGAAAAGAGAGCCTATGAGATCGGAGAAGGAAGCGTTCCGGTGGAATATTACGGAGATTTTAAAAAGGCGGTTTTGGAGAAAGCAGGGGAGAATGAAACGAGCCGGAAGCTTCAAGGCGGCGGAGGGAAAACAGAGGAATCTTTTTATGACAGATGTGCCCCTCAGATAAAAGGGAAATGGAAATTCGGCAAAGTCCATAATATTATGCCCGATGCGCTGAACCTTGCTTTTGTGGAAGGAATGGAGCATTTTGACAGGAAGATTCCAGGCTTTGCAGCGGAGGGAGTGATTCTGTCCGGCATAGAAAGCAGGACATCGTCTCCGGTGCGCATTCACAGGAATGAGGGAGGGCAGTCGGAAATCGCAGGACTGTACCCGTGCGGAGAAGGAGCGGGCTATGCGGGAGGTATCATGTCGGCAGCTATGGATGGTATACGGATGGCGGAACAGATTGCAAAGGAATATAAAGCATTTGAAGAATACGGACAGAGAGGAGTGTTTTGATATACATGGATCAGATGGGAACAAGAGAGGAATTCAGAGATCGTTTGAGGGATAAGAAGAGGATTGTTGTAAAGATTGGCTCTTCCTCCCTCCAGCACCCGGAAACGGGAGATTTGGATTATACGAAACTGGATGTCCTTGTTAGAGAAATATGCGACATGCGCAATAAGGGGAAAGATGTGGTTCTGGTGACTTCCGGAGCGATTGCCGTTGGAAAAAAAGCGGTGCATATGAAAGACTGCGGCCGTCCCGGAGAGAAAACGATTGCCGAGAAACAGGCTTGTGCGGCGGTGGGACAGGCGAGGCTGATGATGATATACCAGAAAATTTTTGCGGAATATAACCAGGTGGCGGCACAGATATTAATGACGAAGAATACCATAGTGGATAATCTGAACCGGTATAATGCGCATAATACCTTTTCCGAGTTGTTTAAGCTGGGCGTTGTCCCTATTGTAAATGAGAACGATACCGTTGCTACTTATGAGATCGAGTTCGGGGATAATGACAGCCTTTCCGCTATCGTGGCCGCTTTGGTGGAGGCAGATCTTCTGATTCTTCTTTCGGATATTGACGGGCTTTATACGGACGATCCGAGGAAAAATAAAGATGCGGAGTTTATTCATGTAGTGGAAGATCTGAGCGAAGAACTGATGGAAATGGGCAAGCCCTCTACTGGCAGCGATGTGGGAACAGGAGGAATGAATACGAAACTGGTTGCGGCAAAGATCGCTACCAGCTCCAATATCGATATGGTAATCGCAAACAGTAAGGATATTAAGGTTCTGCATCGTATTTTGGACGGACAGGAGATCGGTACTTTGTTTGTGGGCAATAGAAAGACTTATTTTGATCTGCCTGAGTTTGTGGAGAAGATGCATGGGTAATGGTTCATAAAATTTTTGTACAATGAATAATAGAGGATGGTTTAACAAGGAGTATTCTGGATAGACAGGATACTCCTTATTAATTTGCATTTATAATAACATAAATTGTATGCAGTTTATGTTATATCAAATACATGCAATTTGTTATGCAAAATAATAGACTCTTTAAGATTGGATTTATGTCATTTATAACTGCTATACTTTGCTTTGACAGGAGGTGAGAAGGTGGTAAACATTGATTTTAATCATATCAATGACAAGATTGTCTATGAGGCTTTTCATGTGGAAGGGAACGAGGCGGAGGCTTTAAATGACAGTTATCTGGAACTGTTTGAACTGATTGGGCGGGATGCCATGCTCAAGCTGTATACGCATTTTCATGGGGATAAGATCGACTGTCCTATGAGGCTGTATCGTGCAGAGTTTATTGCAGATCTTGCGAAAAATGAGCCTGACAGGCGTGAAAGGGCTAAGATAGCAAGAGCAGGGGGATATTCTGCAAGAGTAATAGAAGGCATGCTAAGCAAGCGGCGGAAAGAAAATGAAATGGAATGAAAGATAGGAAACTTTAAATTTATGAAAAAGACATATATTGAATGTTTAAGGATTATAGCGATCATACTGGTCATTTATAATCATACAAGGGAGCTGGGTTTTACTTTATACCAGTATACATCCGATACCTGTTCCTACTATCTGTCAGTCCTGATGATACCGGTCTGCAAAACGGCAGTGCCTCTTTTTCTGATGATCTCAGGGGCGACGCTGCTTGGAAAGGAAGAGGATTACAGGTATCTGTTCTCAAGAAGGATTGTCAGGTATGTGGGAATTATTTTGTTTTGGGGAAGCATACAGTACTTCCGTTATGTCAGGACGGGAAAGGCGGAGCTGTCTGTCAGGAGCTGGTGGAACAATATTTACAGCAGTCCAAAGCTGGAGACCTATTGGTATTTGTACCTGTATCTGGGATTTTTGCTCTTGCTTCCTTTGCTTCGGAAGATAGTTTCTGGGATGAAGGATCAGGACTACAGGTATTTATTTGGTCTTAGTTGTGTAAGCAGTGTACTTACTATGTTTGGGTATTTTTCCGGTTGTTTCATCAATAGCAGTATATTTCTTCTGCCGTCAGTTTTTCTTTATCCTTTGTTGGGATACTGGATTGATAAAGAGCCCTGCCATGCTTATAGAAAAAACGCATTAAAATATAGCCTGATGGCAATTTTGCCATTATGTGTGATCGTGTCTGCATGTCTGATCTTTGCGAAGCATGTGGATTTGAATGGAGGTTTCATGGATGCCATACAATGTTTAACACCAGTGATCAGTTTTGGGATATTCGGCTTCATAAAAAGCATGGATGCAGGGCATCGGTATTCTGCCAGACTGGAAAAGGCAATCCTTGTTGTGGGAGATACGGTTTTCGGGATTTACCTGACAGAAGATATGATTCGGAATCAGGTCGTTAAACTGATCGTACATATCCATGCAAACGACTTCATCCTTGCAGTTTTGTATACATTATTGACATTTATATTAGGAGTGATTTTTATAGCTATTACGAAAATTTTAATAAAAGTTTTAGCGCTCACCCATTGACTCTGGGAGACGTGATGATCTTACTTTATCAGGTTTTATAAAGCCCGTAAAATGGCACTTTTCGGTACCTTGCTGTTTTTATGAGGCTTCATCAAACATAGGTAATAAAAGGGTTTTAAAAGATTGAGTAATCTGTTATAATAAAAATATCAATGGAAAAGTTGGTGTAAAATGATAATAATAGAACAGTTGAAGGCATTAAATCAGCTTGGCAACATAGCAATAACGGAACACGCTAGAATCCGTTTATATGAACGGAATATAAATGTTGATGACATTATAAACGGTATTGATACAGGTGAGATTATCAAACTATATGGGAAAATGATTTTAAGACGAGAAAGGGGAGCTAATCATGGTATGTATGGAATGTGGTGCAAAAGCGGAAAAGGGATATACAACAAGTGTAACAGATTTGGGAAATTGCCTTTTAATTGTGCGGAATGTTCCTTGCTATAAATGTACAGAATGTAACGAGATTATCTATACAGGGGATGTTATTAAAAGGCTGGAACAGATCACGGAACAGGCGAGACAGTTTACACAGGAAATTTCTATTGTAAATTATAGCAGTGCTGCATGATGGAATTGCGACAAATAAAATAAGACAGTATAAAAGGATTGATTTTTCAGTCCTTTTTGTTTTGTATGACGGGCATATCAGTGTCCTGCGGTGAAAGTTCCATAGGCGTAGTTGCCGACAAAATTTATAGTGATTCCCAAGAAAAGAAATATTTTGGTATAATGGGTTTGAATCAGGTCAGCGAGGAGGCGTGCATTATCTTACTTTATCAGGTCTTGTAAAGCCCGTAAAACGGCACTTTTCAGGAACTTACTCTTTTCATCAGGATTCATCAAATTGTATCGTTTTTGTCGCAAATGGGGTATGAAATGGGGGATGGGGAAGAAAAATAGATTGTGAGTATGGGAGTAATAGGATATAATATTAATAGGAAAGTTTATCGGTTATTAGTGCTAAGGGAGAATAAGAAAAGAAAAAGTATTATGAAAATATATATGGATAATTGTTGCTACAACAGACCTTATGATGACCAGACGCATATCAGGATATATTTAGAAACGGAAGCAAAGTTACATATTCAGGATATGGTAAAAAAGGGATATATCGACCTTGTAACCTCTTTTATGCTGGAATATGAGAATGGAAAGAATAGATTCTCTCACAAAATGAAGGCAATATCTGATTTTATGAGTGCGAATGAATCATACTATGTAGGAATAGAAAAGGGAGAAGAAGCAAAATTGATAGCAGGGCGTATTATGGAGTCTGGCGTTAAAAGTGCAGATGCGCTTCATGTTGCTTGTGCTATTTTAGCAGGAAGTGATTATTTTATTACTACGGATGACAGATTGCTTAAGTTTCAAACAGAGGATATACAGATTGTGACACCAGGTGAATTTATCAGGAGATTGGAGGCGAGTGATGAATGAATAGTGCTGCAGAACTTATGGATGCCGGTTTTGCATGTTTAGTTGAAAGACTAGGTATTGTTGATGCGGAGCGCTTTGTAGCTATGATAAAAAGAGACAGCTTCGATTATACGCTTTGGCGAAGAGAATATTTTGATAAAATGGATTTGAGTCAGGTTAGCGAGGAAGCGTCTGCCTATGCGAAAAGTCATCCTCATAAAGGAAAAGGAATAAGGATTTAATTATCTAATGTAGTGATTTCAATGTGGAGTAAGGGTTATTCAAGTGTACGTGCTTGGGTAGTCCTTATTTTTTTTGAGAAAATCAGAGGAACGGTGAAGAAGATTGAGGAACAGCTTTATAAGATTGGCATTGACTATGTCAGGAACAAAAGACGAAAACGTGATACGGAAGTATTGTAAAGTGACACAAGAGACAGCAAAACTTTTAATGGAACGTTCCAAGTAGAAAAATAAAATTAGAACTGATGCGATTGCGGAATGAGACGAACAAAATTTATCAATGGGTAAAGCAATAGAAGCTGATAAATTAAAATAGAATCTGTTTAAAAGAGCGGTAACTAAGTTAATGTAAAAAGATACGAGGTACAGATATAAATGGAGCAAATAAAAATATTATGTTGTGAAAAAAGCAATGGCAAAATTGATAATTTAAAGGGATTGCTTTCAATAATGAAAGAAGAACTGGAGATGAATATACTGGATTCTCATTTTGTTTGTAAGGCAGATTTTATTTCAGAAGAGCTTGAAGCTGAGGATGAGCAGTATAATGAGTTCCATGTTCTATTTGAAGCATCTGTTCGTTTCAAATATAAAAATATGGTTTTTAAGCTCCAAATATGATTTGTTCAAAAGAATTGATAATCATTTATACAATCTGGAAATAGGTGATATATTTAGGCTTTTAAAAACTGCAAAGAAGAAGCAGATCGATAGAGTAGTAAAAACTGCAATAGAAAATATTGTAAAACATGAAAAAGATAAAGCATCAGACTATATAAATTCAGATATATTGGATGCTCCGTCGCTTTGGGAAGAAGAAAAATTTGATGAAGTATTTTCAGATGAAATTGTAGAAAAATGGCAGGATGATTTTTCTAAAAGAAGAAATATGATAGCTCACAATAAGATGATTTGCAAGGATTTATATTTTGATACGATAGCAGAGATTCAGTTTTACAAAGAAGAGTTTTTGAAAGCAGAAAAGGTATTGTTATCATAGGTTATGCTGGTGGTATAATAGGACTAAATCAAGAGAATCCCATGAATCAAGGGTTTGCACTGGTTTAGTCCTATTTATTTAAGCCCATTTAGGTGGAGATTCAGGACAGCGCTGGACGAAAATCGATAACCTACATCAAAGAAGTCAGAGATAGCCGGTCACTGATCCGGTCAGCCTATGGCTTTTAAGAATGCGAGGTGAAACAGAATAATTTTAAGTTAGAACAGAGTAAAGGCTATCCAAATATGTTTGGGTAGTCTTTATATTTTAAAAGAAAATGTGTTCAAAATAACAAAAGAATATTATAATAGGATTATTATACAGAGTTTCGGAGGAAAGAATGGCTACATTAAGATGGATACATTTATCAGATATACATTTTTCAGGGGATGAAAGTTATGCGATAAAGAGAATGCGTGACAGCTTAGTTGAAAAATTAAAAGAGATATCACAGGAACAAAAATTTGATATGGTAATCATTACTGGTGATTTAACCTATCAAGGAGGGGCATATGATGCTAAACTAAAAACATTTATAGAGTCATTACAAAATGTACTAAATGTTTCAAAGGACGATTTGTTTTTTATACCAGGAAATCATGATTTGAAAAGAACTCAGGTTAGAACATTGGCAATAGAGGGAACTAGAAGAGATGGATTTAAATTTGAAAAGGACACAATAGATCAATTAAAAAAAGATTTTAAGAAATATAATATATTTTATAAGCAAATCAAAAACGAAAGTGCAGATTACATTTATAAACTTGTTAAAAAAAATGGTTATAATATTTTTCTAATGAATACTGCTTTTACAGCTGGAACAGATAAAGATGAGGGGAAACTGACCTTAGAAAAGGATTCCTTTTATGAAGAAATTAAGCAATTAAAAGATCAGGAAGCGAGTATAAATATTGCTATTGGTCATCATCCCATTGCATGTTTTTCAGAAAATGATCAAGCCAAAATATGGAATATGTTTAATGATTTCAATATTGACTTTTACCTATGTGGTCATTTACATAGAGGAGCATATGACTATGATTTAAGTGGTAGTAGACTTATACCTACATATCAGTGCGGAAGTGGAAGAGTTGATGATTATGCTACAGTTACATTTTCAATAGGAGAATTGGATGTACCAAAAAGAAGAGGAAAAGTGGTTTCATATAAATGGCTTACTAATGAAGAGTGTTGGACTATAGGAGGGATTGATGGACGTAGAGCCATATCAGGAGAGATGGATATTACTCTTGATAGGTTTAGTAATATAAGTAGTCCTCTCGTTGATGATGTTGATGTAGATGAAGATGAATTCAGAAGATTTATGATGAAATTTCATGAAAAATTGAAACAAGGAGGAGTTGAAGAGGTCAATATTGATCCTAAAGATGTATTTGAAAAATTTTCTAACATGAAATGTAATAAGAGTGTTGAAAGGCAATATCATTCATTGTGTAGATATTTTCCTGTTATTGTTGAGGTTATGGAAAGCGCTTTGTTAACTCAGATTGAGCGTGAGAGTATTCCCAACATAGTTATTTCGGAATACAATAAAATATTAGGAAAAGCAGCAAATGGAAATGAGATTATAGAAGAAATTGTCGAAAATATTTTTGTGATATACCATAACGAATTTCAGTATTCAAATACAACATTGAAAACATATTTTAAAATATTAGTTTATTGGTCTATATATGAGTGTGATATCTTTAATGATAGATTATAGGAGAGGAAAATGGATTATTTTAGGATAAATAAATACTCGTCGATTGATGAGAATATTTTGTATATTTCCAATAATATTATTGAGATATTAAAAGGTAGTGATAAGGATTTCGGGAAGTTAGTTGAACAATATGAAAAAAGATATTTTTCTGGAATTAATATTAATATTGAAATAAGTATTTATCTTGCAATGATGTTTTTATATTGTATTGGAAAAATAGAAATAAAAGATAAAAAAATTAAATTGGTGGTAAAATAATATGATACTCAAGGAACTTTATGTAATATCGTTAAAAGATAAAGAAACAATTAAGAAATATGTTTTTAACAGTATAGGAATGAATATAATTTTGGGCGTAGCTAAGAAAGATTCGAATGGCGTTGGAAAAACAGCTATGATTGACGCTATTCGAATGGTTTTAGGAGAAAAAATGCCGGGAGACTTTTTTCATAAGGAGGAATTAGCAAAACGTGATATTTTAATCGTGCTTAAAGTTGAAATAGGTGAGAAAATTCAATATTTGGCAAGGCAAATAATAGACGACGAAAATGGATATATGGCTGATAAAATTGTAATGGATATCAAGGCATGGAAAATCTACGATCTCGATACGTACAGGAAAAAAGTACAGTCTTATATTTTCTTAAATTTAAATGAAGAAGGTGTTCCTTCTTTTCAAGAAATAAGAGAATATTTAATACGGGATGAAAAACAGGGTTTCAATGATATTACCCTTCCTAGAAGAAAGCCAATTCAAAGTAGTCGATGTCTAAATTTTTTGTCTTTGTTACCTATTAATTTTGAAGCGAATATAAATAAATTGAAGAATGAACAAGCAGCCCTGCAATCAGAAATTAATGTTATAAAAACGATAGCAAAGGATATAAAAAAACTAAAAAATGATAAAATGAAGTTGGAATCAGAGATTGATAGAATGAAAAATATGTTAGATTCTATTAATGTTAATGATAAAATTGATTATGACGAGGAAAAATATATATTAGCAAAAAAGAAATTAAAAAATATTGAATCACAGATTTTTAAAAAGGAATATAGTAAAAAGCAATTTGAACAGAATATTGAAGGATTAGAGCAGAAACATAAGAAAATGTGTGAGTTGGTTAATTTACAGACTTATTATGAGCAAATGCTTAAATATTTTCCAGAGGATTTATCAAAAAATTATGATGATATGGAAAAATTTTTTGCATATATGTTAGAAAATCGCGGAAGTTATTTTAAACAAAGAATAGATAAACTTGAAGAAGAACTTGAGGGATTGCAAAAGGATAAGAAAGAATTACAAAAGACAATCTCTGAAAGTACAAAAATTTTTCAAAATACACAGATAGTAGATGATATACATAATATTAATGAGCAATTAAATGTAGAATATCTAAAATTAGCTGATGTTAAAATGAAAATCGAAAAATACAATGAAATTAATCAACTAACGAACGCACTAAATAAAAAAAGAAAGGAAATTTTAGAAAAAACTTTACAATATGAACAAGAATATAACCAGTATGAAGAAAGTGTATTGAATATAGAAAGTCATTTTGAAAAATTAACGGAAGTTGCTTACGAAGAAAGCGGTGACTTAACTTATTTTTATGAGAATGATGTTAAAGCAAATTCGACAACAGGCAGGATTAAAATCACCTGTCAAATTGCTGATGAAAATTCTCATGGAAGGCTATATATGAAAATAAATATGTTTGATTTGGCTTTATTCTTGCATAGAGTTGATAAAAATGCAGGATGTCAGTTACTTATACATGATGGTTCATATTGTAAACCGAATCCAGATGCAAAAGCAAAGATAATTAATTATGTTGATCAATATTTAAAGAAAAAGGAATTAGGACAGTATTTTATTACATTAAATAAGTCTGAAATAAGTGCAAAGGATCTTAAAAATATACGAAGTCAAGGAATGGTGGTGGCTGAGTTTGATAGGGAACATAAAGATATAAATCGTTTTTTTGGATTTAAGTATTAAAAATATGTCTTGAAGATTAATGAATAATTATTTTTGTGCTAGTTTCTATTTAGCAAAGACATACAAAGCAATCATTTCTATATTGTCAAAGTTAGTAAAACTAAAAATTGTTATTTAGGAGCCTGTTTCATGTAAATCCCTATATCTCTTTAAAACAGCTTAAAAGCTGATAAATACTGAGTTTGAGGGCAATTTGATTTCTATAATAAGTCTTTATATTTTTATAGGTTTTCATGCGAAATTGGTACGTAGAAAATGAAATTAGAAACTATAGGTTGAGCTTTAATACCAATTATTGTTTTAGAAATGATTTTATAGGTGGTGATATAAAATGAGCCAGTTGATCAAAATAGATGAAGAATATGCAGAGTGGATACAAAGCGTAGGAACAAGGTTCAAAAGTATGCAGGTAAAAGCTGCAACTAAAGTGAATCAGGAAATGTTGCGTTTTTATTGGTTTTTGGGAAAAGACATGGTCGAGATGCACGCAGAGAGCAGATGGGGAAGCAAATTTTACGATAGTCTGAGTAAGGACCTGGTTTCAGCGATGCCAGATCAAAAGAGCTTTTCGCCAAGAAATCTTAGATATATGGGTCAATTTTATCAAATGTATAGTAAAATTGCGCCACAAGCTGTGGCACAAACAGATGACGATGAAATTTTGCCACAAGTTGTGGCAAAATTGGACAATGATGAAATCAGCCCACAACTTGTGGACGAATTATGTTCTATTCCTTGGGGACATCACAGATATATTATTGACAAATGTAAGGGGAACCCAGAAAAAGCGCTTTTTTATGTAAGAAAGACGATTGAAAACAATTGGTCAAGGGCAGTTCTGCTGAACTGGCTTGATACAGATCTGTATGAAAGACAGGGAAAAGCAATCACAAATTTTAATAAACAGCTTCCGGTGGCACAGGGGGATTTGGCTAATGAATTGACAAAAGATCCCTATAACTTTGATTTCCTTACAATGACAGAAGGTTATAACGAGAAAGAATTGAAGGATGCTTTAACGGATAATATTGTGAAATTTTTATTGGAGCTGGGCAACGGTTTTGCTTTTGTTGGACGCGAATACAGACTGGAGGTAGGTAAGACAGAGCAGTTTATAGATTTGTTATTTTATAATATTCGTCTGCATTGCTATGTTGTAATTGAGATTAAGACAGAGAAATTTAAACCGTCAGACATAGGACAGGTTGGCACTTATGTAGTTGCTGTAAATCATATTTTAAAGACAGAGCAGGAGAATCCTACAATCGGGTTAATCATATGCAAAGAGAAGGATGAAGTTTTGGCGCAATATGCAGTGGAATCTGCAGGTGAGCCAATCGGGATATCGGAATATGAATTGTCAAAAGTGTATCCGGCTGATTTTAAGAGTTCCTTGCCAACGATTGCAGAAATTGAGCAACAGTTAAGGGATTAAGGGTAAATTCCAGTCATAGTGATAATTAAAAAGTAATTTTAAGAATTGAATAAAAAGAAGCGAAAGGGCATTTCATCTTGTGCTGGGTGGATGCTCTTCTTTTGTGCAGATTTTTTGGAAGGAGGAAGGGAACATATGGAACTGAACGAAATGGAAAAGCGTGTATTGTACCAGACAGAAGGAAGTGAGTGGTACGCCGTCCTGCATGAGTTGGCTATGGCTTCAAGGTATGCAAAAGACCCGGACAGGCGGGAAGCAGCAGGCAGCCTTATAAAAAAGCTGAACTCCCTGACAGATGGCAGGTGTATGGATATCGTGTATGATATCCGGAAAAATTACCGTCTGCCTAAAGGCAGCAGGACTGTCGGTGAAATGCTGGCAGAGGCAAAGCAGAGATCAGGAGCTGAACAGTTAAAGGGGCATGACATCATGGCGCTGGAATGGTTTGACCCGGAAGTGCGCCATATGGTCATCTTTGAAGTGCTTTCAGGCGATTTTTTTGCCGGGGATAAAGGAGACCGGGTGCGCCTTTCCTGACGGATGCAGGGTATCAGAAATTTAAGAACTGGCAGGAGCAGGGCGAGATCAGGATAGAGAACCATGCGAAGGTCACACCGGAAGGGCATCTGCATTATGACCGTAGCAGGGATATGGACTGTACCCGGTAGCGTGGATATATGGAAAGGGGGATTTTTGATATGGCTGTATTCAGGGTAGAGAAGACAAAAGATTTCACCATTATGAGCAATCACCATTTACGCAACGTGAAACTGTCGCTAAAGGCGAAGGGGCTTTTATCCCTCATGCTCTCGTTGCCGGAGGATTGGGATTATACAACGAAAGGGCTTGCCTGTATCTGCAAGGATGGAGAGGATTCCATTGGCAGTACGTTAAAGGAATGATATTGTCAATATTGGTTGACACTTTTTTTACAAGGATATCAATGCCTAAGCGGCAGTATCCAGAGATTCATAGT
>ERZ808035.1210-NODE-1210-length-14533-cov-14.165952_pt1 | contig 14533 bp, 12 predicted proteins | sample MGYA00380189_ERZ808035 | MGnify/ENA primary metagenome ERZ808035 (study PRJEB31490, sample SAMN06133407) | mouse gut metagenome | isolation source: M5_1 | host: mice | place: China: Chengdu | collected 2015-05 ...
AGAAAATCTGATTGCCTGCCGTTATCGTATGGAAGAGATTGCAGGGATTATCGGAGTAGATTCTTTGGGATATTTGGGGGTAGAGAAGCTGAGTAAGCTGATTGACAGTGAGAATTATTGTGCTTCCTGTTTTCATGGAGAATATCCAACCAAAATTCCGACAGATCTCCGTAAAGACCGTTTTGAAAGGAAACTGTCAGAACGGGTTTAGATAAAGAGGTGTAAACATTATGAAAAAATTTGACAGAAAACTGATTTTCTCCGATGGCAGCGAGTATTACGGATATGGTTTTGGTTCGGGTGATGAGAAAATCACGGAAATCGTATTCAATACTTCTCCGGTGGGGTATCAGGAAATCATTTCTGATCCATCTTATACTTATCAGACGGTAGTGATGGCATATCCGCTGATCGGGAATTATGGGATTGCAGAAGACGACTTTGAAACAGAAACTCCTACGATCGGTGGATTGGTTGTCAGGGATTATAATGATCAGCCATCCAACTTTCGCAGTCAATATACATTATCAGAAATTATGAAGAAATATCAGATTCCCGGAATTTATGGAATTGATACAAGAAAACTGGTACGTTCCATTCGTAATCTGGGAAGCAGGAAGGTCTTGATGACAGATGCTGATACTCCTCTGCAGGAGGGACTTTGCAAATTGAGTTCCTATGATATACCAAAAGATGCAGTAGCTTTTGTGAGCAGAAAAGAGATTCAGCAATATAGGATTTCGGATGGGAAATATCATGTAGCGGCTATCGATTGCGGTATGAAGCAAAATATTGTGAGAAGCTTCAACAGACGAGGCTGTAATGTGACCGTATTTCCATGGAATATTTCTAAGGAAGAAATAGAAAAAATAAAACCGGATGGTATCTTTTTATCCAATGGACCGGGAGATCCGATGGATGTACAACCGGTGATTGAACTGGTAAAGGCATTGAAAGGGAAATACCCAATCTTTGGCATCTGCCTTGGACACCAGATCATATCTCTTGCATATGGAGCAAAAACCTACAAGTTAAAATTTGGTCACCGGGGCGGAAACCATCCGGTAAAAAATCTTCTGACAGGAAAAATTGAGATGACTTCTCAGAACCACTCTTATGCAGTTGACAGGGAAAGTCTTACAAATACCCGACTGAAAGTCACGCATTTGAATCTGTTGGATCAGACAGTAGAAGGCGTTGCCTGTGAGGAGGACAAGGTGTTTAGTGTACAGTATCACCCGGAAAGTGCACCGGGTCCGCAGGACAGCGGTTATCTGTTTGAACAGTTTATAGAAATGATGGAGGGAACAAAAGATGGCGAAAAGAACTGATCTAAAGAAAATACTTGTCATTGGTTCCGGTCCGATTGTGATTGGTCAGGCGGCAGAATTTGATTATGCCGGTACACAGGCCTGTCTTGCACTAAAAGAAGAAGGGTATGAAGTTGTGCTTTGTAATTCTAACCCGGCAACGATCATGACCGATACCACCATTGCAGATAAAGTGTACATGGAGCCGTTGACATTGGAATATGTAGCAAAGATTGTTCGTTATGAGCGCCCGGATGCGATTGTGCCGGGAATTGGTGGTCAGACCGGGCTTAATCTGGCAATGCAGCTTGAGAAAAAAGGCATTTTAAAAGAGTGCCGTGTAGAACTTTTGGGAACCAGCAGTGAGAGTATTGAAAGGGCAGAGGACAGAGAACTTTTTAAAGAGCTTTGTGAAAGCTTAGGAGAGCCGGTGCTTCCGTCTGTCATTGCCAATACGGTGGAGGAAGCCATAAAGGCTGCTGAGGATATCGGCTATCCGGTGGTGCTTCGTCCTGCATTTACCCTTGGTGGAACTGGTGGTGGTTTTGCTGATAATGAGCAGGAATTTCAGGGATTGATTAAGAATGCCCTTGCTTTATCACCGGTACATCAGGTGCTGATCGAAAAAAGTATCAAAGGATTTAAAGAAATCGAATATGAAGTGATCCGTGATGCCAATGACACAGCAATCACGGTCTGCAATATGGAAAACCTGGATCCGGTGGGAATTCATACGGGAGATTCTATCGTAGTTTGTCCATCGCAGACACTGACAAATAAGGAATATCAGATGCTGCGTGACAGTGCATTGAAAATTATTCGCGCCTTGAAAGTAGAGGGAGGCTGTAATGTACAGTTCGCACTGGATCCGGAATCTTTTCAGTACTATCTGATTGAGGTCAATCCGCGTGTTTCCCGATCTTCTGCACTGGCATCAAAGGCAAGCGGATATCCGATTGCAAGGGTCTCTGCGAAGATCAGTGTGGGAATGACTTTGGATGAGATCATGCTGGTAAATACACCTGCCTCTTTTGAGCCGGCGCTGGATTATGTGGTAACAAAAATGCCGCGTTTTCCATTTGATAAATTTACGGATGCCAATCAGAAGCTGGGCACACAGATGAAAGCAACCGGAGAAGTCATGAGTGTTGGAAGAACCTTTGAGGAGAGCTTGTTAAAAGCAATCCGTTCTCTGGAAACAGGTGTAACTCATCTGTATATGGAAAAGTTTGAAAAAGAAGATAAAAAGGTTTTGATGGAATATATCAAAATTGGCACAGATGACTGTATCTTTGCCATTGCCCGGTTGCTACGAATGGGTGAATCGGTTTCTGATATTAGAGAACAGACACGCATTGACAGTTTCTTCCTTGATAAGATGAAAAAGATCATAGATATGGAGAACGAACTGGAACAAGGTGTCGGCAACTGGGAACTTTTATACCAGGCAAAGAAAATGGGCTTTTCGGATCAGGCAATTGGGTTGCTGTGGAATATGACAGAAAAGGACATTTATGAAATGCGTAAAAAATATGACATTTTCCCAGTCTATAAAATGATTGATACTTGTGCGTCGGAATTTGAAAGCTATGTTCCTTATTTTTATTCTACTTATGAAGAGGAAAATGAATCCATTGTAGAAGATAGGAAGAAGATTTTAGTATTAGGTTCCGGTCCGATCCGTATCGGTCAGGGTGTGGAGTTTGATTATTCTACGGTTCATGCAGTGAAAACTATTAAAGAAGCCGGATATGAAGCAATCATCATTAATAACAATCCGGAAACGGTATCTACGGATTATACAACATCCGATAAGCTATATTTTGAGCCCCTTTGCGTAGAAGATGTAATGAACGTGATTGAGATAGAAAAGCCCGATGGCATTATTGCATCTTTGGGTGGACAGACCGCGATTAATTTGGCAAAACCTTTGGAAGAACGAGGTGTAATGCTCATTGGCACAGATTGTGCTGCAATCGAAAAGGCGGAAAATAGGGATGTATTTGAAAAACTGCTATCAGAACTTTCTATTCCACAACCGAAAGGACAGGCAGTAACCAATATTGAAGATGGCGTGAAAGCAGCAGAAGAGATTGGTTATCCGGTGCTGGTTCGCCCAAGCTTTGTGCTGGGTGGAAGAGCTATGCAGATTGTGGCAAAGGAGGAACATCTGCGGCACTATCTAAAAACAGCGGTTGAAATAGATGAAGACAAACCAGTTCTGGTTGACAAATATATCTGCGGTAAAGAAGTGGAAATTGATGCGATCTGTGACGGTAAGGAAGTATTTGTTCCGGGAATCATGGAGTTGGTAGAAAGGACAGGAGTTCATTCCGGTGATTCTATCAGTGTATATCCGACATTCAGCATTTCAGAGAGGGTCAAAGAAACCATTCTGGATTATGCGAAAAAGCTGGGGTTAGGCATAGGTATCATAGGATTGTTTAATATTCAGTTTATCGTGGATAAAGAAGAACAGGTATTTATCATCGAAGTAAATCCCCGTTCTTCCAGAACAGTCCCATTTTTATCAAAAGCAACCGGATATCCATTGGCTGATATTGCAACGAAGGTCATTCTTGGGAAAAGTCTGAAAGAACAGGGAATTGAGAATATCTATCCAAAAGAGAAGGAAAGATGGTATGTGAAAGTACCGGCATTCTCTTTTGCAAAATTAAATGGCATGGATGCGTACCTGTCACCGGAGATGAAATCTACAGGGGAAGCGATCGGATATGATAAAAAGCTTCACAGGGCAATGTATAAAGCCATGATTGCTTCCGGTATTCGTGTACAGAATTATGGAACCGTCATCGTGACACTGGCAGATGAGGATAAAGATGAAGCCCTTCCGCTCGTCAGACGCTTTTATGATATGGGCTTTAATATAGAAGCAACCTCTCTTACAGGAGAGCATTTGAAACAGCATGGAATCCGTACCCGTATCCTGGGGAAACCATCAGAAGGTAGCAGTGAGATACTGGATGCGATCCGTGCCGGATATGTTAGTTATGTGATCAATACCCGCGCGATTCTTTCCGGTGTTCATTATGAAGATGGGGTTGCAATCCGAAGTGCGGCAACACAGAATAACATCACGATGCTCACTTCATTGGATACGGTAAAGGTACTTTTGGATGTTTTGGAGGAAGTGACCATTGGAGTGTCAACGATAGATGCAGAATGAAAGAAGTTACAATGAGACAAATAAATAGAGAATCTGTCAGTGTGTGTATGGCAAGTTACAATGGGGCATTTTATATCAAGCAGCAGATAGAATCTATTTTGCCACAGCTTGGTCAGGAAGATGAATTGATTATTGTAGACGACTGTTCAGTGGATGATACAATCGAAGTCATTTTATCTATTCCTGATAATAGGATTCAACTTCATCGCAACATTTCAAATAAAGGTGTAGTGAAAACCTTTGAAGAGGCGGTTCGCTTGGCGAAAAATGAGTTTGTATTTTTGGCGGATCAGGATGATATATGGACAGAAAACAGGGTTGAGAGAATGCTGCAAGTTATAAAAAATTTTCCTTTTATGCTTGTTACGGGAAATTTTATTTCTATAGATGAGCAAGGAAAAAGACTCGATATAGTTCCTGACAGAATAAGAGCAAGAGATTCCTGTGCGTATGTATGGAACATTTACAACATATTCAGAGGAAAATCTGTTTACTACGGTTGTGCTATGGCATTCAAGAGAGAACTGAAAGAGGTTATCTTACCTTTTCCTAAATATATGGAATCTCATGATGCATGGATTGCTATGGCTGCTAATCTGTTAAAAAGCAATATTCATTTAGAATATATTGTGTTAAAGCACAGGATTCACGATAACAATGTGACAAAATCTCATAGAGGTCTTGGAAAGAAACTTTATTCGAGGATTCTTTTTGCAAGGGCTATGGGAGAACTAATGATAAGAATTATCAAATATCGAATAAAACAGGGAGATGAATAACATGATCAGACCGAATATGCATTACAGTGAATTAAAAGATTCCTATCTTTTTTACAATATTGCTCAGAAAACCAAGGCTTATGTAGAGCAACATCCGGGAGTAAAGCTTTTAAGAATGGGTATTGGAGATGTTTCACTGCCATTATGCGATGCCGTAATCGAGGCATTACATGAGGCAGTAGATGATCAGGCATCAAAAGACAGTTTTCATGGGTATATGCCGGAATGTGGAGCCACTTTTTTGAGGGAGACGATTGCAAAGTATTATGAAAACAGAGGTGTTTTTTTGTCCTCAGATGAAGTGTTTGTTTCAAGTGGAGCCAGTGATGAACTGGGAGATATTCTGGATTTGTTTGATCGTTCCAGTTCTGCATTAGTCATTGAACCGGCATATCCTGCCTATGTGGATGCAAATGTTATGGCGGGCCGTAAGATTGTGCATCTGGCATCTGGGGAAGAAAATGGTTTTCTTCCGGAACCGAGTGAAGAAATAAAGGCTGATCTGCTGTACATTTGTTCTCCAAATAACCCTACAGGAGCAGTCTTTTCTCGCAATCAGCTTCAAGCATGGGTGGATTTTGCTAATGAAAATGATTCCATCATTCTTTTTGACGCAGCCTATGAGGCATTTATTGAAGACGAGACACTTCCGCACAGTATTTACGAACTGGATGGGGCGAAAACCTGTGCAATTGAAATCTGCTCTTTGTCTAAAACTGCCGGATTTACAGGAACCAGACTGGGGTATACGGTCATTCCAAAGGCGTTGAACAGAAATGGAATGAACTTAAATGAAATGTGGGTGCGTAACCGTACAACCAAGACAAATGGAGTATCCTACATCATTCAGAAGGGTGGAGCAGCAGTTTTTACAGAAGAAGGACAAATGCAGATTCATGAGAATATCCAGATTTACAAAAACAATGCGAAGGTACTGATGGAAGCTCTTGATAAACTTGGGATCTGGTATTGTGGTGGGAAGAATGCTCCATATATTTGGATGAAATGCTCGAATGGAATGGGAAGCTGGGATTTTTTTGATTACCTGCTTTATGAGATTCAAGTGGTAGGAACACCGGGAGAGGGATTTGGTGCTTGTGGCGAAGGCTATTTTCGATTCTCAACTTTTGGTTCGCCGGAGGATACAAAAGAAGCAGCAGAAAGACTTGTGAAGTTACTTTCAAAGTAAAAGGTAAGGTGAGAAAAATGCGTGATTATCAGAAAGAATTTCAAAAACGAGTAGAATTCATAAAGGATGTTTTAAAGAAGAGCGAAGCATCGGGAATTGTTTTCGGGAACAGTGGAGGAAAGGATTCAGCATTAGTAGGGATTCTTTGCAAAGCGGCCTGCAATGATACAGTTGGGATTATTATGCCGTGTAGTACAAAACGAAATTATAGGGAGGATATGGAAGATGCCCAAAATATTGCAAAGCAATATGCAATTGAGACAAGAGTTGTAGATCTTACTGCTGTGAAAGCGGCAGAAATTGAAAGTTTGGAAAGCTCAGTGAATCTAAATAAAGCTGCACTTGCCAATATGGCTCCTCGTCTTCGCATGATTACTTTGTATGCGATAGCAGCCAGCGAAAATAGATTGGTAGCGGGGACGGGTAACAGAAGTGAAGCATATGTAGGTTACTTTACAAAGTGGGGCGATGGAGCACATGATTTTAATCCGATTGCTGATCTGACGGTAACTGAGATTTACGAGTTTTTGCGTTACTTGAAAGCTCCGGAATATATTATAAACAAAGTCCCTTCCGCAGCTTTGTTTGACGGGCAGACAGATGAGGCTGAAATGGGAATTACATACAATGAATTAGACCGATATATTGCAGGTGAAATTTTGGATGAAGATAAATGTAGACTGATTGAGTTGCTGCACCGAAAAAGCGAGCATAAAAGAAAAGAGATTGTGAAATATATGTAAAAAAATTTTTGATTCAAAAGCAACAGGAGGTGAAATAATTGCAGAAATCAATCTTAATAATAAGTTCAGATAAATTAGATGCAGATGGAATGAAAGCACGCTTATCTTCTGAGCTGACCACTGTATATATTGCATCTAATGTAGAAGAGGCTATAGGTTTTTTAGACGTAAAAAATCTGTGTCTCGTTATTTTGGATTCAGAAATATCACAGCAAGATGATCACATGCTTTTGAAAGCAATACATAAATTAAAGATTGCACCAGTATTAATATTATCTACAGCAGCAGATCATGTTGACAGATTAGAGACTCTTCAGGCAGGAGCACATGCATATATGGGGATCCCATATACAATGGAAGAATGTTTAGCTCAGGCGCGAGCACTGATGAAAATCAGCCTGGAAAGAAATACAAAGTCGAACCATTTTTTTACACTAATAATGGGAAATGGTCTAATTATCGACCCACAGAATCGTCAAGTTTTTCTAAAGGAAAAAGAATTGAAATTGACAAAAAAAGAGTTTGATTTATTATTCTGCCTTGCCAGCAATCCGGGGCAGGTTTTTAGTAGGGAACAATTATACAATTATGTATGGGAAGAAGAAGCTATATACAATGTTGATGATGTGGTCAAAGCTCATATAAAAGGGCTTCGAAAAAAGCTATCCGATGTGGAAACCACATATATTAAAAATGTTTGGGGAATTGGTTACTATTTCCATGACGATGAAAAAAATCTCTAAATATTCCCTGATTCCATCCCTGTTTATTCCCCAATTTATGATAGTTTATAAACATGAGAAAAAGCAACCTCATCGGCTGCTTTTACTGTGCAGTATCAATTAGGGCTTTTGCAGTTGCTTTGATTACTTCCAAGGAACGTTCATCGCAATCTGAGAGCTGCCGGAGCAGGTTTTCTACTTCAGAATCTTTGGTCGGTTTCTCGGGGTAGAAAATCAGATCCGGTGAAATAGATAATTCACGAATCGCTTTATATAATACTTCGAAACTTGATTTTTTGCCTTCATTTTCGATTCGATACAAATATCTTTCAGTTATCTCAAGCTTGTTTGCCAGAGCCTCTATAGTGATACCAGCTTTTTCACGGGATTTTTTTATGATTTTCCCTAGATGATTTGGAACTTCTCTCACTGGTACTTCACCTCCGCATTGTAATTATATCTTTGCTAGACCATGTTTTTAATGGCATGACAATTCAAACAATGCGAACTAACAGTTCTTGAAATACTGAACTAAATATAAATGGAATCTTGCCATATAAAAAAACGAAGCATGGCAAGATGTTTTAACATGGCACCCTCTGATTCGTTTTGGATTGGAGGGATTTTTTATGTGCTGGACACTCAATGCTACCCCAATAATGGTCTTGAGTAGCAATTATAATTTTATGAAATAGAGTTTTTTACTACTGAAAGATTACTTTTAGTTAATAGCTCTGTTTCAAATAAAGGATTCACATGTAACAATACTGAACTGACAGATCAGCAAAATAATGAAATAGATAACACATTTACGTATACGCTTTGCAACGTTGTTCGTAAGTGTGTTTTTTTGTGCATGAATTTACAGATTCGTGCGCCTCCAGTTCTGGATATTGACAAATTTCAAAATTCAGAATTCGGAGGAAATACAAATGAAAGAAAAAATTGAATATAGATATGAATTTGCAAACGGAGAAGTTGTGGAACTTAGAATCAGCAGAAGCGGTGCTGCAGGTGAAGAGAAGAATGGAATCTCATCAGAATGGTTGGAGCTGTTGTTTGATTTGGACAGAAGAGAATATAACAATAACCAGACTGAAACCAGACGTCATTGCTCATTAAATGCAATGGATCAGGACGATAATCAGATAGCAATTGAGAAGGATGCATTTGCTGATTTCTATGAGGAAGAGACATGGAAGGAAATGTGCAAAGCTCTGACGGAGAGAGAAAGGCTGATTGGAGATTTATTTTTCCGCCAGGGATACAAGCAGAAAGAGCTTGCAAAGATTTTTGAGGTAAACGAAGCACGTATGTCGCAGATCATACGCAAAATCAGAAAAAAATTAGAAAAATTTGCGTAAGGGTATAAAGTTTTGACCTCTACCGTGACCTAACTATGAAGGGGTTAGTTTTCAAGACCGCTTCGTGTACCTTGAAAACTTATCAGTCATTCTTCAGGTCTTTCCTATTGTAATGAGCAACGCAAGCGATACGCCATACTTTCGTCAGAGAGTGCGAATCCTATCGGCTTGAAAATATCGAATTGCTACCGATAAGGCGAAGAGGTGCAATAGGGATAATGATACTTCCGTTCAGCCATAAATCACAAAATGGGAACGGCTCGGGGAAAACCTCGGAGGAGCCAACAGCTCATGGAGTTGCCAGCAACAACCGCCTGAAGATTCCCAAGCAGAAATAATCTGTTTTATGAAGTGATTCATATCCGTATCGGGGTGTTGAGAACAAATAGATGCGAACATATCAAACATATACACAATAAAATCCAAGATCGACGAGTGATGTTCTGTTACCCGTCGGTCTTTTACATACAAAGAAATGGAGGATAAGATACGATGGATGAGATTAAAAGGGGAAATCTTTACATCGCAGATTTAGACCCAGTAAAGGGCAGTGAGCAGGGAGGTCGCAGACCAGTTCTTGTTGTTCAAAATGATGCAGGCAATCAGCACAGCCCGACAGTGATTATTGCTGCGATTACCAGTCAGAAGAAACCAAATCAACCGACACACGTTTGTCTGAAAGGTGTGGATGTTCTTCCAAAGGATTCTATGGTTTTAATGGAACAGATTCGTACCATAGATAAATCCAGACTGGAAGAGTATATCGGAAAGATTGGTTGGGAGCTGATGGAGAAAGTGGATAGGGCATTACGAATCAGCGTGGATCTGAAAAAGCTGGAGCCGATGTTACTCACGCTATGTCCCAGATGTGCAGTTCAGTTTTATAATTCCGCTTCACATCACATTAAAAAAGCACAGGAACATCAGAATATTAAAGAAGTCTGTATGTTCTGTAATGTGCGAAGAGGTGTAGATTATTACATTTATCCACGAGGATATAGGCGTGGCTTCGCCGGTCTGGAAACTCTGGTAGCCGTGGTATGCCACATTGCCGCCCGTTTTCCCGAAGCGTTTTTTCGTTGCCGTCATACGCTCATACGCCCGCTTTGCGTTGCAGTTGATGCCGCTGACATACATACGCTCATCTGTCTTTTTATCGTTTGAAACATACCGCAGGGCGGCGTACAAATCACTGTCCACATATTTTTTGTCGATGGTCTTGTCGGGATTTTCCGCATAGTCAATCACTTCCTTCAGCCTGTCCTTGACAGGCCAGAAGCCTGTGGTAGCCATTTACACCACCAGCCTTTCACGCTTCGGCAGTATCAGTTCTTCCGTAATACTGTCAATGAGTCTAATAATTTTTTCTTCCGTGTCCGCTGTAATTTTGCCTTCAACAGCGACGCAGAGTTCATCCAGTTTATCATTAAAAGAGAAGAATATTTCGGGCAGGACGGCTCTCGGCATATACCCCAAAGCACGCTGGCGGAGATACTCTGATACGGAAATCCCGCACTTTTTGGCGTTCTGCTCAATAATATTTTTTTCTTTTTCGCTTACACGGATAAATAAATTTTTGTTCTTGGCTTCGTTCATTACATCAATCCTTTCTACTACAATATAAATATGGTTAATATCCCTTACAGCCAGTAAGGAATTACCCATCTTGTTGCTTAAGCTGTATAATGATGGAGCAATCGGTATATCGTCTACCTTTCTTGGACTTCGCGTCCGCATCAAAGACTGATAACCAGCTCCTCATTCGCAGCGTTCGTTTTATGCAGGTTGAACTGCCAATAGGTACGTTCGTGTCACACCACAGTAGATTGAATAGGCAATGAGTAAAACTGGTTCTTATCCATTGCAATACATCTTAAGGAGTGACTAATTTATGAACGCAGTAGGTATCGATGTTTCCAAAGGTAAAAGCATGGTGGCAATCTTACGCCCTTTCGGTGAGATTGTTTACAGTCCTTTTGAAATCAAGCACACATCCCATGATATTAATTCTCTTGTTGATCTCATCCATTCCGTTGATGGTGAATCCCGTGTCGTGATGGAGCATACTGGACGTTATTACGAAGTCCTTGCTCATCAGCTTTCCGAGGCAGACATTTTCGTCAGCACAATCAATCCCAAACTAATCAAAGACTTTGATAATGATTCTCTTCGTAAAGTCAAATCCGACAAAGCAGATGCAGTGAAGATTGCCCGCTATGCTCTTGACAAGTGGCAGAATCTGAAACAGTATAGTCTTATGGATGAATTACGCAACCAACTTAAAACCATGAACCGTCAGTTTGGTTTCTATATGAAGCACAAAACTGCCATGAAAAATAACCTTATTGGCATCCTTGATCAGACTTATCCTGGCGTAAATACTTACTTCGACAGTCCTGCACGAAGTGACGGCAGCCAGAAATGGGTTGATTTTGCATCTATATACTGGCATGTGGACTGTGTTCGTAAAATGTCTTTAAACGCCTTTACTGACCACTATCAGAAATGGTGCAAACGCAAGAAGTACAACTTCAGCAAATCAAAAGCCGAAGAAATCTATGGAAAAGCTAAGGAACTTGTTCCTGTACTTCCCAAGGATGAAATAACCAAACGAATCATCAAACAAGCAGTTGAGCAACTCAACAGTGCTTCCTCTACTGTTGAGGAACTGCGCATCTTGATGAATGATACAGCCTCAAAGCTCCCTGAATATCCCATTGTTATGGCAATGAACGGCGTCGGTCCATCTCTTGGTCCACAGCTTATTGCGGAAATCGGAGATGTTACTCGCTTTACTCACAAAGGTGCTGTTACAGCATTTGCTGGTGTTGACCCTGGTGTAAATGAATCCGGAACCTTCTCACAGAAAAGTGTTCCTACATCAAAACGCGGCTCTGCTGATTTACGGAAAACGCTGTTTCTTGTAATGGATGTTCTTATCAAAACAATGCCACAGGACGATCCTGTATATCAGTTTTTAGACAAGAAGCGTTCCCAAGGTAAGCCTTACTACGTTTACATGACTGCCGGAGCTAATAAATTTTTGAGAATCTACTATGGGCGAGTGAAAGAATATCTTGCATCACTTCCTCAATCAGAATAATATATACATACCTTTCTGATAGACCAGCACAATGTGGTGGTCTTATTTTGATACCCTTTTGCAACCTGTATAAAATTTTCAAAGTTCTTTCAATTTAGCCTTGACTTTTTATTTGCAGGCTTTGATTTTGTAAATGGGTTTTAGGGTGTCCCTAAAGAACAATCGGCTCTTAAAGCCGGTTGGGGCGGAAACTGTCAATACAGTTTCCCTGCTTGCTGCGGTATGCGACACTCTTTCTGCCGCATACGGTTGTTGTTTTCCGCCGGTCTGTCTGAATGTCGTTTTTCTGTCCCTGCCCCCGTTTCAGGCGGCGTTGTTTCGCTTACTCTCCGAAAAGAGGTTATCGCAAAATCATATCCCATCCAGCCGGTCATTCAACTGTAACCGGCATTTGGGCAACGAAAAAAAGCCGGTACATCAATGTGTACCGACCAACACAAAAGGATAGACTTATCCCTTGCGGTTTTGGTTTCACAATGATGTAACCGGCTTTGAGATTCAAAGTCGAAACTGTCTGTTACGCTTATCTGTTGCCGACAGTTCGAAGCAGTTTCAGAAGCGACGGTATTTCCTTTTCGCATACCGCAGGCGTGTGCGGCGTAAAGCCGTACTCCCAAATTTTGTGAGGATATGTAATTGGTTGTGGTTCTCCTAAGAGAATTTTTTATTATACTCTGCGGAACGAGTGTATGTCAATACTTTCTAAAAAGTTTTTGAATATTTTTTTCGGAAGGTGGGCATACTATTTAATTTCAAATAAAAATCATGTTCGTTTATCTTTAGATAAAAGAGCAGAGCCGACAGGCTGTGATTGCTCACAAGCCTGCCAACTCTGCGTATTATGTGTCTGGCTTTTTGGTGAGATGTTGTCCGCCCGATAAATGGGAGATTATAGCAAATACCCCGTAGCGATGAAAAGATAGCTATACAAGTATTTTCTATTTAATCTTAAATACATTACCCCACTAAGAACAGAAAATATCATAGTAGAAATTCCGTTCCATATTTCTAGCCCTACTCCTCTTGATACAAAATGAAACGCCCCCCATGTCATAGCTAAAATAATACCACCAAAAGGAATGAGGCTTTCTTTTTTCAACAAGGTTTCAATCGCTTTTTGCCCATATATTATGATTAGAACAACGAGTACCACTTCAAATATATAATACAAATATTGCGCACAAAATTGAAATATGTTTTTACCCTGTGCTTCTCCAATAATCTTTAATGTATGCCAATCAATAAAAGTCATAATTTTGCAGCCAATGAAGCAAGCAAGCGTTACTATCCAATTTTTCAAGGAAATCTTGTCCCCTTTGTTCCCTCTTTCTGGAAAATGATAATATTTCCTTGAAAAAAGCAGGAGAACACCAATGAAAAATGCCCACATGAAAACCATTATAATACAATGGATACTTCTTTGGTGCGTTGTATAATTTTGTATATCTACATGTAGAAATATCACTTCAATTCCGAATATTGACAGGAATTCAAGCATAAATGCTCCAAATGAGAGCAGGCTCATCCATAAATATTTTGTCCATTTTACTTCTCTAACCATTATTCTCACCTTATGAAATTTCGTTTTCCTTTTATACTTGACTTCCCGACAAATTATGAATTTGGTTAATGTATATGTTCATCATAAAACCCAACAAAATCCTCGAACAACTCCAAATCCAATGAATCACACCATTTTTCCCTGTCAAGGTTTTGATATATATAATTAGCTTTATCCTCCGAAAACCGTTCCCTGTTTTCCTCTGTGTTATAGTCATAGTCAAGCGTTTTGAGCCATTCATCAAATTTCGCATTAAACTCATTGCGATATGTGTCGTCATTGAAATAGTTATGTCCTTTATTCTCAAGAGGAATAAAGCTAAATCGGGAATCGTCCTTGTATTTTTCGTAATAAATTTCGTAGCCGTATTCGGCTGGAACAACTTCATCATCAAAGCTATGCACAATCATAATAGCGGCATTGCTTTTTGAGAAGCCGTCCAACGCAGTATTTGAGGCATACCCGCCATATTGAATCCTCTCATGCAGTTTCACAAATGGTAACATCAAATAAATACCATTTCCTACCTGTTTTTTCCCCTCGGCTTCAAACAGATTCGGTGAAGCGTTAAAACC
>ERZ808035.1212-NODE-1212-length-14521-cov-4.255608_pt1 | contig 14521 bp, 18 predicted proteins | sample MGYA00380189_ERZ808035 | MGnify/ENA primary metagenome ERZ808035 (study PRJEB31490, sample SAMN06133407) | mouse gut metagenome | isolation source: M5_1 | host: mice | place: China: Chengdu | collected 2015-05 ...
CGGTCAATAATGAAAAACGGCTGGGCCGAACCTGTTTCAATGCGTTCAGCCAGCCCACTGAAAGCGGGTATTTCTTCCCATTCTTCCGGTGTCAGTTCCTTCCCAGCCCCCGTGGTGTTCTCCACGACAGCATTCTCAATCACGTACTGTTTCCGCCTGTCTCCGGGTACGTCCTCAATCCGGTGATATTGGAAATGGACATATTTCTTACGCTTGTAAGTTTTTGGAAACGTGAAAATACATTCTGTGATCACTTTATTCTGCCAGCTGGTAGGGTAGATATTGGCCGCTTCCACATAGTTGATGCCTACGCTGCCACCGGTCATATTCCCGGCTTCGTCCACCGTGGCATCCTTGATATACACCACATAGGCCACGGTTCCCAACGCTGACTTCCATTCCTGATATTCATTCCCCAGTTCTTCCCATGTGTTAGATTCCAGAACTTGCTTCACAAAACTGTCTGTGGTCTGGTCGGATACGGTGATTGTCACTTTTTCATTCAGCAGCAGATCCGCCATGTCCTCACACACTTTTTTAGCCATCCCCAGTGCATACCGGGTACAGTTCACAGAAGTGCCGTTTCCGCGATACACTTTGTACTTGTGAAACTTCCGTACATTTGAATTATACCAGCTGCGCCACACCTCTATCTGTCTGTAGAAAGCAGGGTCCAGCGTGTCGATTCCCTTATTTTTGAAATAGCTGAAAATGTCCATTATCTTTCACTTCCTGATTATTTTTCATCATCCTGTTCTGAAACAGGTAACCACGCCTTGATCTTCGTCCACATACCCATGACCATGTACCTGATGGCGTCCATGCAATGATCTGAAACTTTGATCGGTTCTTCCTTACCCTTTTCAATGGACTTCGGATCGTATCCGTACACGCCAAATTCATCAATGGCGTTTTCCTGTTTTGGGGAAACCGTCATAATGTTGAAGGTCAGGGCCTTTTGTACCCTGCTGATCCCCAGCTTCACATCATTGTCAGCGTCACGAATAGAAATGGGTATATCCGCGATTCTGCAGGCCCGTTTTATTTCTTCCTGCAGGCCCTGTGCAGACGGGTCAAGAAACAGGTAAAAGCGTACCCCCTGCATTCCGTACTGTTTACCCAGCAACTGAACGAACTCAACAAAATCCTTTGCATACCGGGATGGGGCTTTCTGCTTTCCGCTTTCCCTGCCGCTGTGATAATACTCATTCAATCCCCGCAGCTTCCTGTGCGCCAGATCAAGACCGGCAGCCTGAAATGTCGTAGCATTCTGCTGGCCATAGTCCCCGCCGATCGCGATGATGGGGAAACGATCAACATTTGCCAGCGGCCGGTCAATATGCTTCTGGCTGAACATGTAGTAAATAACTTCGTCTATGCCTATGCACTTACCAAGCCATACCCATTCATATTGACGTGGATCCATAAGGCGCAGCATTTCAGCCGACTGTATCAGGTCCGGCCCCAGCCATTCAGGGGAAACGTCCCTGTAATCCGTGTGAATGTGGATGCAGTCGGGCCGCTGCTTCATTTTGATCAGCCACTTCATAATATCGCTGTTTGGATTCTTCGGCGGGTTAAACAGATAGATCATCTGAAAATCGCCCTTGTTTCCTCTTGCAAAAGTAGCTTCGATATTCAGAAGTTCATCCTCGCCTTCGCCATCGTCAAAGAACTCCGTTAATTCGTCCAGCATGACCAGCTTGATCGGTTTATCCTCGTCAATAATACCCTTCGTATCATCTATACCATCTGAACCGGCAAAGTACATTGTGCTGCCATGCTTTTTATAGGTGATCTCCATAGGGGACTTTGTGATCTCAAACTTTTTCTTACTGATCCTCAACCGGTTAATGCCCCGTAACATCTCCTTGTATACCGTTTTACGCAGCTTATTATGGCGCTTACGCAGAACTACCACGGAACCGGAACCATCGTTGACAAGCTGATATATGCCACGCACACCTGCAAAACTGGACTTCGTGCCGGCACGGCCAGAAGTCAGTATGATATGCTTATATGTGCGATTGTTAAATATAGCCTGATATTTTGGTATTATGATTTCACTGATCCGCACCTGTTTCTTTTTAGGTTGGGCAGTCGTTAATGATCTCGACACCATCATCTTCACTTTCTGCGTCACTGCTGTTCCTGATCCGTTCTGTCTCCGCTTCCAGCTTCTTTACACGTGCCCTCTGTTCCTCTGTGGCCAGTTCCCAGTTCTCATGCAGTAGCCTGTTATATTGCTTAACCATGCTTCGCAGTTCACTTTGGGCACGGGCCTGTGATTTCAGGAAGTTAGCCTGCTTATCCCACGCCTGCTGCACTTCCCATTTCTCCCCGAGGATATTGCCTGATTTCTCCTCAACCCTCTCAATCGTCTTGTCATCTCGATCACGAACATACATAATCTGCTGTGCACGGATGATAGCCGCATAGGCGATCTGAATCTGATCCCAGAGGACATCTAACGGATCATCCGGCATCTCCTGTATAATAGAAACGGCCTCCTCCGGAAGATACTTCCGAAAAAGACCATGCTTTTCTGCATTATTGTTTCCCTTTGGTGCCCCATGCCCAACAGCATTCTTGTTGCCTGGCTGGCCTCCTTTATGTTTAGTAACGTTACCATTCGCATTAGGTAACGTTACTTTATCCCACTTATCCTGATTTTTCCATTTCCTGATCTGCTCTTCGGATACCTGCAGCTCTGCGGCAATATCTTTGAGCCTCCTCTTTTTGCCACTCTCAAGCCAGAGTCTCATTGCCTTATCTCTGCCAGGGCTTCTCGGCCTCGCCATCATCACCACCTCTAAATCATTTATTATGGAAAAAAGAGACAACCGCGGTCATCTCTTTTCTTTCACCAATTACACTATAACACATATCAATAGTCGCATTCTATCGCATCTTGAAATTTTTTAATGCTCGTAGATGAATTTTATGCACATGTTGTTGGCTAAGCTCCATCTTATCACTGATATCCACCCACTTCATCAGTTTTATGTACCGATACATCAAGATGTCTTTTTCATCCTCATCTTGAAGCCGCTCTATCTTATCCGTTATCTCTTTACACTTCTTGATCCGTCTGTACCTGTATTTGAGATACCCCCTCCTTTCCCGCTCCAGCAGAACCGCATAAGATGACAGGTCATTGTTACTATGCGCACGAGGCATTCCATCATTGACGATTGCGGGACATATCCTGCTCAGCTGCACTTCCTGTAGCCTGAGTTCGCTGCGTTCCATCTGGCGAACTGCCTTTTCATAACCTTTAAGATATTCCTTTTTTAGCTTGATTTCCTTCTGTTCCTGCACCACCCTTACCTCCTGCACCACCTGACCTTATATGGCTCATTACCGGTTATATCGTGTCTTCAATTCCTTAAAATGCCTTTGCATTTCCTTCACCAGTGCTGTATCCTGCGCCGGATTGTAATTCATTGGCATTCGTTTCAGACGTTTTCTGGCAGCTATCTTTTTGCGCATGAACCGGTCTGAAATGAATACTGTATAACGCTGGCCGCACTCCGGACAGACAAAAAATTGTTCCGTAATGTCCTTCCCGTCTTTGTCCTGATCAATTATCTCCTCTTGAACATTTATTTCTATTTCCTTCCCACATTTATCACAAATACAAGTTTTCACGTTGATCTCCGCCTCCGTTATATCTCAGTTTAGCTGAATAACTGCTTTAAATAATATGTCCTTGGGTCTTCTTTAACCCTGCTATCTTTGATATACCCTATACATTCTGCTTTTACATTTACATGTTTCAGCACATTTTGATATGCCAGATGTTCCTCCATGGCAACTGTTTCTTTATCCTTACATGTATTGCGCCTTGCACAACTGTAGCACCATGACGCTTCCGCATTAATCCTGCCAAATAATCGCTTAAAATTTTCTTCTTTGTTCAATCCCCACCTCCGCTAAAGTTTAAGTTATTGCAATATTACACCATCATGCTATAATAAGTCTCATGGAAGCATAGCTCAGCTGGGATGAGCGCTCGCCTGACTAGCGGGAGGCCAAGGGTTCGAGCCCCTTTGCTTCCATTTTTTAATTGCTCTGCCCGCCTCCGCTAATGTTCCCTGTCACGCTTTCTTTTTAGGACACCATGCCGGGGAAGTTTTAAGAGGAACCTCTTCGCTATATGGCTTTCCATGACCGATAAAGCCCCACAGCTTAAAGATGCGATGTTTCTCGTAATATTCCCTGATATACTCTCTGTCAGGATGCCCACATGAAAATTCGGTTCTGGTATTCCCAAGTTTTCTATATTTTTCACAATACCCGCATTCAGAACATCTTATGATTTCTTTCTTCATCGTTACCTCCTGTTTCTCTCGTCACTCACTAAACTTCCGTATACTGTAAGCACACCTGGCGTACAATCTCATGTTTCAGCGCTTCATCGACAGTGATCTTATGCTGTGCGCAGTATTTATCAACATACTTTCTGAACTTGCTACTGAACATGTATTCGTTTTTGATATTTTCATCATTCATTCCTGCTCCTCCTTTTCCTGCCGCCCTATACATCTCTCGATAAAACAGTCATTGCATGGCGGTATCTCGCATTCACCATATCTTACAAAAGGACAGGGGTGCTGCATATAGTCTGCTTCTTCTGTGTCATCATACATTCTCATCTCTGCGCCTTCTTCTTTCTACGTTTTTGCCTGAATATACTTATCCACTCTTGCCTTGAGTGCCTCCAAAAGTGCCGCCTGACAGTCTCCTTTGCGCCGCAACGCACTCATGACGTCCTCATCTACCGTACCGGCCGCAAGAAGGTGGTGTATGTACACCGTATGCTTCTGCCCCTGCCTGTGCAGTCTCGCGTTTGCCTGCTGGTACAGTTCCAGATTCCAGTTCAGGCCGAACCATACCACGTCGCTGCCACCTTCCTGCAGGTTCAGACCGTAGGCCACACTGGCCGGATGCGCCAGCAGGACGTCGATCCGCCCTGCATTCCAGTCGGCGATATCCGCCGTCCCTCTCAATTCCCTCACGGCCAGCTTTGTCTTTGCCAGTACCCTGTGTATCCTCTCAAGGTCATGCTGGAAGTTATAAAACACAAGCGCGTGTTTCCCGCCCAATTCTTCTAACAGTTCCAGAAATCCCTCCAGCTTGTTGTCGTGGATCTGGACTACCTCCCTTTCCTCTGCCACATGATCGTCCACCACAGTCTCTTTCGTGTGATAGACTGCCCCGTTTGCAAGCTGCAGGAGCTTCCCTGAGAGTACGGCGGCGCTCCCCGCGTCCAACGCCCCGTCGGGCAGTTCCAGGATCCGCTCCCGCTCCATCTCTTCGTAAGCGCGTCGCGCCTTTGCATCCAGCTGAACATAGCGGACGTTATCAATCCGGTCAGGCAGGCTCAGGTAATCTTTTGCCGAAAGGCTGATACAGATATCCCTGATCAACTCCTGTATCTTCTCGTTCGCTCCCGGCAGAGGCTCGTAGGAAAAGATCGTGGTCGCGTTCCGCGACGCCGGAACGAAATAGTTGTTCCGGTATTCCGTCAGTGTCCGTCCGAGCCTCTGTCCGCCATCCAGCAGGTACAGCTGTGCCCATAAGTCTGTCAGGCCGTTCGGGGAAGGCGTACCGGTCAGTTCCACCAGCCGTCTGATATGCCGGCGGATGTTCTTAAGGGCCCTGAACCGCTTCGCCTGGTGGCTCTTAAAGCTGCTGGACTCATCAATGACCACCATGTCGAAGGGCCAGTCATTCCGGTAATGGTCCACCAGCCAGGGGACATTCTCCCGGTTGATCACGAAGATGTTTCCCGGACTGTTCAGCGCCCGGATCCGCTTCTCTTTTGCGCCGAGTACCGGCTGTATCTTTAACAGGTTCAGGTGGTCCCACTTATCCTGCTCCCTGGTCCAGGTATCCTCCGCCACTTTTTTAGGCGCGATCACCAGGCATCTGCCAACGAGAAAACGATTGAAGATCAGGTCACACACTGCAGTCAGCGTGATGACCGTCTTCCCCAGGCCCATGTCCAGAAACAGAGCCAGAGCCTCTTCCTGAATGATGCGGGTGATGCAATAACGCTGGTAATCGTGCGGCACGAACCTCACAGCAACACTCCTCCCTTCCTGCCCGGGCGGCGGTTTATCATCTCCTCGAACAGCGGATCCCGCGCGTGGGCCACAGGTGCCTGCCTCTGCAGCTCGGTTATGACCGCCTCTGCGCACTCTAAGCTGTCTACCACTGCGGTATAGCACCCGAGTCCTTCCAGTTCCTGCCGCCTGAACTGCTGCAGTTTCCGTGGCGCTTCCCCCGGGCGTTTCAACTCCACGAAGCCGATCCGACCACCCGGCAGCACCACGATCCTGTCAGGCACACCACCGTTGCCCGGCGACACGAACTTATACGCCTTTCCGCCTGCCTGCTCCACAAGCCTGCAGAATCTCCTCTCCAGTTCACTTTCTTTCATGTCCTTTCCTCCTGTTCCTGCGACATTCTCCATTTTCCCCTATATATATACCCGTATATAAGGGTACAGGGGTATATATATCCCTTATTTCCCTTGTATTTTCATTTCATATAGAAGAATGTTTACTTGTTTATAAATGCCGTTTTGTCCAGTAACTATCAGCCTTTCCGCGTTAACATTTGAATGTTTCCGCCTGTTTGCATGTTGACAGCACCCTTGTCAACATCTTCTGCCGCAACTGCATGTTTACATACCGGATGTTACCTTTATGAATCCTCTCTGGGATCCGTATTCCCCTCCGAACCGCAGCGCGCTCTTTTGCCGTTCCCAGCCTGGCAGCCTCTCCAGGATGCCGTTGATCTCCTTGGAGTCTGATTTTTTCATACGCGTATACCCCGGCATCTTAAAGCACTCGTTCCAGATCTCCCAGGCACAGATCCGGTCTCTGTACATCAGCTGGCTTTCATCCGCCTGTTTCTGGTCAAAGCCGGAATCAAGCCAGCTGCGCCGTTCATACAGGTCTCTCTTATACCAGTCCCTCGGCACCTTCTTCTCCAGAAACTCTATGATCGCACCCTCCGAGTAGGAAGATTCCCTGTGCTCCTCCTGCGCGTGCTCTGCCATCTTCTCCGCCACATCCGAAAGGATCAGCGGTTCTCCCAGCCGATACAATGCAACGGCCTCAGCCCAGATCTGGGGCACCTCTGCAGGCAGATCGTGCCATATGTTCTTCCTGCGTCCTTTTCCGGTCAGATCCACCGGCCAGAACCTTCTGTTGCCCGTATAATCCTTTAGGAATTCAGCTTCATTGGTGGTCCCCACGATGATGCACTGCCGCAGGTATTTCTCCGTTCTCCTGCCATATGCAGCCCGGTACACATCGTCACATTTGCTCAGGAACTGTTTGACTGTGTTCATCTCGGACTTTGTCATGCCCGTCAGCTCCCCCGCCTCTATGACCCAATATCCCTGCAGCAGCTCGGCCGCGTCCTTTCCCTCAAAGGTACATAGCGAGTCTGAATACCAGTCCATCCCCAGATACCGGAAGAAAGTACTCTTCCCGATGCCCTGCGGCCCCGCCAGAATCAGCATGGTGTCGAACTTGATACCCGGATGAAATATCCTCGCTACAGCGCCCACGAGTGTCTTCCGGACGGCTTCCCTTGTATAGGGGCTGTCCTCCACCCCGAAATAGTCGATCAGAAGGCTGTCCACCCGCGGCACGCCGTCCCATACCTGCGCTGCCAGATAATCCCGTAGCTTATGTACCCTGTGATTCAACGCATAGACCGCAAAGCCATCCCCTATTTTCTTCTCGCCGGTGATCTGATGAACAGACTCCATGTAGCCCCGTAGCCCTGAATCGTCTGCGTCCTTCCATTGCCGCACGCCACAGGACTGACCCACCGGCTCCCAGGGCAGCGGAGAGACCGCCATCGGCCTGCCGGACATCTCGTCGTGGTAGATACGGCCTTTCAGTCCCGGGTCGTTCTCCAGAATGACCTGTACATTCTGGACCGTACTGAGCGGTTTTCCTGTCTTCGGGTGCACCTGCAGCTTCAATACCCAGCTGGCGTCTGTCTGCTCCTGCACCGGCGGCGCATTTGAAAAGCTCTGCACCGCCGCCTCGTATCGCTCCTTTGCCATCAGCTCTGCTACTGCAGGCTGGTCGGCAGCGAATTCACACATTTTTTTAAAAGAAGGAAGATTGGCTGCCGGTGTATCCGGCTTTGCCTCATCGTCCTCATCCCCGAACAGATGCAGCCTGGTCATGTCAAAGGAATTGACCAGGCGTCCGGAACAGGGATCCGTCGCATGATGGCTGTAGAGGAACTTTCCGTCTTCATACAGGACCGCCCCTCCTACGGTGCTCCCTTCTATGTAGGTGAAGCGCCCCGGATCGGCACATGCCTCATAGGTCCCCGGCAGGAACTGTTCCATGGCATCCTCTATGGAAAAACACTTACAGAATGCCCCGACGATGCCTTTCTTCTCCAGCGGATCCCCCTGCTTCTTCGCTGACCGGTCTCGGATCCGCGCCGCACCCGGCACTTCCGGCCACTCTGACACGTCCCGCCAGTCCCGGTAACTGGATAACATCCCTGTTCTTGACAGAAAAGGCTTGTCTTCATACAGAAATATGTATTGGCTGTCCCTGCTGCAGCTCGGCCAGTACATCAGCCTGACCGGTTCAAAAGTCGTCGGATCAAAGATCTGCATTCCGATGAAGCTGGCTGCCTTACGCGCGATCGGCTCATATTCATCTGCTGTACAGGGCTCGTCCAGTGGTAAGATGATGCGCAGCCGCGGCGCCGCCCCTTCATGCTTTCTCGTAGAATAGACAGCATAAGCGCATCCCAGGGTCGATATGGTGTTCAGTACCCTCTGCGTGCCGCCCGGCTCGATCGTGTCCGCATCCAGCGTGATCAGGTGCCGTTCCCCGGCGTTCTCATTCTTCCTGCGCTGCCCTTTCAGTACACCGCCCACAAAGCCGCCTATGTCTTTCAGGGCATCCTGCTCCGGCCTTGAAAAAGACTTATACTCCTCGAAGCTCTCCTGCGTCCTGACAGGCTGTGACAGCTTCTGTATAAAACCCGACCAGTACAGTTCCTGCCCGGTCCATACGATGGACTTCCTGCTGGTCCCCGTGGTGATCTTGATGGTCCTGTCATTGTGCATCAGCCCACCTCCTAATCTTTCTTGTAGTAATACGACTCAAAGCCGTCTGCATCAAGCGGCAGCCCCGCTGCCCATCCCGGCAGAAGACACATACAGCTGATGGCCTCTTCCAGTGTCCTTCCGGAATCTTCCGGCACTTCCAGGATCACCTCATCATGGATATGGAAGTCGATCACGAATCCTGCCCGGTACAGATTCATCAGGGAATTCGCTAACAGGTCTCTGGCCACCGCCTGGACGATGTTCTCCGTCAGCTTTCCCCCGTAAGTGGATATGGCTTCCCACTTCCTTGTCTTCTGGTTGACGCCGCGGAAGTGTACCGCATCCCTGCCGCGGCTGTCCATCCGTATCTCCGGTTTGTAATAATAGAGCCGCCTGCCCCCGGGCAGTATGATGGACAGATAGTCCTCGTCCCGGTCAAAAGCAATCCCGCAGGGCATATATCCCACGGTACCATGACGCACTGTATCAAGCGCATACTGCTCCACAGCACGCCAGAATCCCACGATACGCCGGTTGCTCCCTCTCCATCTTCTCACGATATCAGGCAGTTCCTCTTCAGTAAGGCCCATGCTCAGTGCTCCCATGGATATTAACGCCGGTCTTCCACCCTGATAGCCCAGCGCCAGTTCCGCGATCTTCCCCTTACTGCGCAGCGCGTACTCGGGATTTCCCTTTTTGATCAGGTCAATGTCAACACCGAACATAGTGGATGCAGACGCCTCATAGATCTTCCCGTGGGTCTTGAAAACGTCCAGCCGCCACTGCTCCCCGGCAAGCCACGAGAGTACTCTTGCTTCTATGGCGGAGAAATCTGCTACCAGGAACTTACAGCCCGGCCCCGGGACAAAAGCGGTACGGATCAGCTGCGAGAGGATATCAGGCACGTTCCCATAGATAGCCTTTAACGCCTCAGTCTGCCTTTTCTTCACCAGCTCTCTCGCTGTATCCAGTGTACCGATATAATTCCGTGGCAGGTTCTGTATCTGCACCAGACGCCCGGCCCAGCGGCCTGTCCGGTTCGCGCCATAGAACTGCAGCAGTCCCCGGATCCTGCCATCTTCGCACACGCAGGTCTCCATGGCCTCATATTTTTTTACCGAAGTCTTCCCCAGCTCCTTTCGGATCCGCAGCACTTCCTTTATGAGGTCATCACCGGTCTTGTCCGCCAGCACTTCCGCCACCGTCTGTTTCTTTAAGTCTTCCAGTTCAAAGTCTGAATTCTCCCGGATCCACTGCTTCAACTGTGCCACACTGTTAGGGTTATCGAGACCGGTGAGCTTCCTTGCCCTTCCGGATAATTCCCCCTGAACCTGGTCTGAGATCGCCAGCGCGCCGCTGATCAGGTCCTGATCCACTGCAGCGCCGTTCAGATTGATATACTGATCCAGCACCCAGTTAAAGTGTTCTGCTTCCGGAAAAGGATGTCTCTCTAAGATCTTATGTATGTCCATCTCTGTTTCCACGTCACGGATACAATAAGACTTGAACAGCTCCCACTTCTGCCTGTCATGATACCAGCGGTTCCGTGTCCTGCCATGATTGCTTTTTGTAGGCACACACGGTACACAGAAGTATTTTATGAGCTGTTTCCCGACTGCCATCTTCTGGCGGCTCTCCGGCAGCCCCAGCGCCCTGCCAACCTGCGCCAGCTGCCCCGGCAGTCCACAGTAATAAGCGTGTACCATGGTGCAGTGCCATTGATATATCTCAGTAGAAAAGAATCTTTTTAAGCAATTTATTTCAAAAGCCGCATTATGGGCTGTCTTTTTCACGTTCGGGTCATTCAGGTCCCGCACGATCCCGGCGGGTATCTGCTCGCCTGCTGCCAGATCGACGATCCTCACAGGCTCATAGTCATAAGAATATGCAAAAAGCAGTATCTCAAAGGCCGGGGACTGTACATATCTGTACAGCCCGGCTTTTGTTATATCAATATCTGAAAATGTCTCAAGATCTATATGCAGGGTCCTCATGATAATCCCATCACTCCTCCTGTGAGCATCGGCCGGCCCGTGATCGGGTCGATCTGTCCCGCCTGCTGTGGATATCCCGTCAGTGCAGGTATGGGCTGCTGCTGAAATGCCATCGGTGCGGGTGCAGGCTGCGCCGGATATGCTGTTGATACCGGCTGCTGATATCCTCCGGGCGGCACCTGCGGATACGGGATGCCCGCCGGCACGGCCCCCGGATACGGCATCGCAGGGACAGCGTTATAAGCATTGCTGCCGCCAAAGGCTTCCTCGGCGGATACCCTCGCTGTCAGCGGTTCGCCATCCTCTACCTTCTGTACGGCGTTCAGACCACAGCCAATCCCACAGTTGCCATTTGTTTTATACGCAAAGAAATTAATATTTGCCCTGATATAGCATCCACTGTACACTTCTGCGGGGTTGATGATGTTTTGCATATCCAGCCCGACGATAGACGGTTGCAGTCTTGCCGATGCTGTCATCACCAGATGTCCCCTACACTCTTCCCCAAATGGCTCGCCGGAGGCTCTCGGCCCATCGCCATCGCGGATAGGTATCTTACAAACTGGCGGGATATTACCTCCAAACTTTTTCTGTGCTCCTTCCTGTTTGGCCCTCTCGATCTCGGCGTAGATACCGCGTATTGTCGTCGTATCACTCTTAGGGATCAGCAACGTTACCGAATATTTAGGCTCCCCGCCACCCTGTGGCGTACTGGGCTGAAAGATGCTGACATAACTCGCCCTGACTTTTCCTGTTGTGATCGCCATCTCCTCATTTTCCTCCTTCTGAATATGTGTTGTCCCCGCCAAAGGCCTCTTCGGCGGATACCCTCTGTAATACCATAGCCGGCCTTTTATCGTCTTCCGGCGCCAGTGTCGGCTTGCCCTGCGGCTTTACAATGTATTTTGACAGGATTTCCTGCCTGTGCTCTTTGCTGAGCGTCTTTTCCAGTTCTCCCAGTGTCAGCGGCTTCCGTTCATACAGAATAGCTTCGTCGTATCCGGCCTGTACCAGTTCCGAAAAGGCCGCGTCAGCATCTGAGATCTGTCTGTAACTCCTGCCCTCCACGATCTTCCAGCCCTGCACTTCTCCGCCGGATACGATCTCGTTCAGCACAATATTTTCGAGATTCTGCACCCACTCTTTTAAGAACATGGCCTCTTTTAAGAGTTCCCCGGCCTCCTCCCAGGAGATGAGCGGCGGCAGCTTCTTCTGCCTCTGTTCCTTATCCCATGCTTTTTTCATGAGGCCCATGTTCTTATCAGCTGTCGCCCGGCATCTCCCATATGCTTTACAAAAGCCGCTCCGGCAATAGTTCTCGGTATCCCCGCTGCAATAATCTGCAGGACGAAATTCTCCCTGCCCTTTGATCGCCTGCTGTGCTGCAGGCTTTATAACTGCCTCTCCCCAGACAAGCAGATCCTTCATGGTAGTACTCCAGCAGGAGATGTTGTTCATGCGGGGCTGTACGATATGTAGATGTACGCTCTCGATCGGGAACAGCATTCCATACTCGTGGTAAGCGCCCAGGGCATATAAGGAAAGCTGGTAATTCCCCTCTGCCTTTACCGCCGGCGGCATCTGTCCATATTTAAAATCTATGACATGAAGATCCTTTCCATAGATGATGATACAGTCGCCGGTCCCGAAGCCTTCCGGCGCCCACGGGCTGTAATCCAGCCGCTTCTCTACCGCGACGAACGGCACTGCCGGGAAACCAAACGCAAGATTTGATACATAGTCTGCATACTCATCCGTATACCCTTCCATCTCCGGCGCATAGGACTCATCCTGCTGCAGCTTTTTCAGCCGGCTCTTATAAGCCCGGTCCGTCATGTTCTTATCCGTGAACAGCTTCTGCAGCTTCAATTCACAGATCGCATGTGCCAGCGTACCGGCTTTTGCGTAAGAGGTCTCCACGTCCGGTATGCTGTCTTCTAACATGGCAGACGGCGGGCAATGGACCCACTTCTTCGCGCTGGATGCCGATAGCAGCGCGTGTGCCCTTTCTTCCTTTTTCTTTCCCATCAGATCTGTGCACCCGCCTCTCTGAGCGCGGTAGCAAACTCCCCGTAGCGTTCCCGGGGCAGCTCCGTCATCGCCTGGATACCGAACTGCTGCAGGATACCCATCACCTGTGACATCCTCCCCATCTGTGAAAGGCCGGCTGCTGCCACCTGCAGCTGCTCGATCGTATACTCCTGCGGCATCGCTGTAGTAGGAACAGCTGTCGGTACTGCCGCGCCCTGCGCCTGGGGCATTCCCGTCGTTACGGGCGCCGCCGGCTGTACGGGTGCCTGCAGATAGTTCTGTGGTGCCGCTACGGGAACCTGTGGCTGCTGCGCCGGTATGCCCGTGGGTATCTGCACCGCCGGCGCCATCCCGCCAGTGGGCTGCTGTGGCTGCGGCATACCCGGTATGGCTGCCTGTCCGCCGGCCATGCCCGCCAGTGCTCTGATCGCCTCCGTTAACTCCTTAAGTCCCTCGATCGTGATCTTGATCTCATTCATAGTGTTGCTCCTCCTTTTTGTTATGTTTGCTATGTATGTCCTCCTGCTGCAGTTCTGCTTCCTCCCTGCAGTCGCAGCGCTCATCCGGATCCAGTCTCGCGTTGCAATACGGGCATATCCTGTATCCCACGGCCTCCTGCCTCCTTTCTCCCCACAAATGGCATGGTGACATTGAACACTGTATAGTTCTTCTCTTTTGTCTTTACCATTGTCATGATCATGATCTTACGCACCCCTTATACTCCTTCCTGATCAAGGTGTAATATCGCAGGTTTCTTTCTTACTGTTTTTTTTTTCTCCTCCTGTCCGACTACAGGACTGCCTTTCCTCACGATGTACTTCTCGTACTTTTCCATGACCGTCTCCGTAAAGCCGTTTTTATGCATCTTCCTGATATCTGTGATTTCCTCGTTTTTGAGGATTTTCAGCCATGTCAGCAGATCCTTTCTGCTGTGGGCAAAGTTCCGGCATCTTCCGCCTGCATACTCGATCCTGTATTCCATAAGGCCCCTTCTTTCCCACTAAATTTTTTATACGCGAAAGTCCATTTATCGCCTGAATGCTTGTCCATTTACAGTCGGCTTACGCCGGCTCTTTATCTGCTGGTTTTACGCTGATACTCTTGACATCCATTCCGATCTGGTCTGCATACAGCATGACCAGCAGATTCTTCATGTAATTAAAACGTTCATCTGTTACTTCCATATCAAATTCCTGCACCAGACCACCACCTTTCTGTCAAATACTATGCCTTACTGGTTGTACTTGTTTCCTCATTCCTTGCATACCGGCCCTTCCTCTTTTATAATCAAACTACAGGGTACTGGCATACCCGAGTACAGAAGAAAGAAGAAAAGGAGATGATTACAAATGGCTGAACAAATTCCCTGGACCTTTAAAACCTGGAT
>ERZ808035.1213-NODE-1213-length-14521-cov-4.123304_pt1 | contig 14521 bp, 10 predicted proteins | sample MGYA00380189_ERZ808035 | MGnify/ENA primary metagenome ERZ808035 (study PRJEB31490, sample SAMN06133407) | mouse gut metagenome | isolation source: M5_1 | host: mice | place: China: Chengdu | collected 2015-05 ...
GAGGGCCTTGGCCCCGCCCACCGGCGGGGCTTTTTCCAGCGGTAGCCTGAATATATTTGCCGAGATGAGAACAGTGCGACTACTGAAACGAAAACGGCACAATTTCTTTCCTATGCAGGTCTTGCTCCCTGTCAGGTGTTATAGATTCACCTTGTTTTCTATAAAAAGGGATGCCGGGTGTCAATCATACACCCTGTTCTTACGCTTTTCCGACGTGGGCAAGAATATCCTCCTCGCCATCCTCGTCCAGCCAGATACAGGAAGCGGCGCACTCCACAAACCAGTCGGAGTGCAGCAGAGACAGGATGATATCCCACATGACGGCGAAGTCATCGCCGTGGCTCCTGCCTTTGAAGGCGAGGGTATCACCGTCAGAGACGCAGGGAAGGCTGTGGGCGGCAAACAGGTTTTTTATCGTCCGATGCACGTCCTCCAGCGTGAAACCCCGCCGATCCACGGCGACCCTGTCAAAGGAAAATTTCACGTTCATTTTGTAAGCCCTCCTATTATGTGGTGGCCCACATGATACCACCCTTTCCCGGCAGCATCCAGATAATTTGCCAGACAGTCACTTTGATTCATGGCAAAGGTGTCAACACAGACACCCTTGCCAAAGCAATACCCCAATATATGGACAGGCAGGGTGTCACACATAACCCCCTGCCCTCAGGTCTGCCCCTGATCAGATAGTGCGTCTGGCCATTGATGCACACAGGAAATTGCATTCTTGAGGAGGTCTCCAATGGTCTGAAACGTCTGGGCCAACTCGTAGGACTCCTGCACAGAGTCCTCAATTTCTTCCTGCGTCATGCGGGTACACTCCGCCCAGATCCGCACATTTTCTTCTGTAGGAGTCAGTAGAACCGCTTTTTCATAGGCTTTGCAGAACAGGTCAGCAATTTTTCCTCTGCGGTTCGCTTCAGCATCTGACTGGTCGATCTCCCGCACAGCCGACAGCATCTCGGCGGCAGCGGACTCTCGCTCCTCTGGCGGCAGTTGTTGGACGGCTTTCAAGGTCCTCCAGCCTCGGTTGATGGACAGTTCTTTGTTTTCCAGAGCATTTTTCAGCGATTGGGGCGCATTTTCAGCTAACTGCGAGATCCTGCCCATCGTCTGCTCCCCGATACCAACGGCTTGGGCCAGCTCCTTGCGGGTGTCGATGGGCTGAAGCGCTTTTGGCGAATTCACCGAAAGCGCTCCCCTACCTGATTTGTCACCGCCAGCCGCCGATTGATTTGCCTTTGCCCTGGCTTCGATATCCGGCTTTAGCCGGAGGGCGATCTGGCCCAATTCCCACTTGTCCAGGTTGCGGCGGCCTTTCTGGGTGTCCAGCGCCCACTGTTTCGCCTCCAGCAGATCAGCAAATGAAAACACCAGCATTTTGTAGGGCAGGCCGTGCTTTTCGCAGATGCGGAGCCGGTTGTGTCCGTCAATGACAGTCATATCCTCGTTGACGATGACGGGGGCATAGCAGCCGTTTTCCAGGATATCGCTCTCCAAAGAAGAAAACTGCTCTCCGCTTAACGGCGGGAGCAGTTTCTCCATCTCCTGCAGCACAACGGGCGTCCGATCAGAGCTGCTGTATTCGATTTTCGTGTTTTGCAGAGTACCATCTCCTTCAGTTTGATTTTGTGGACTATCGCCATAAATTGCCGTTCTACCCAATCCGGTTCCTGACAGGCAACCCTGCTCGGCGCTGTGTCGTATGGCTTCCCTTGGCCCGCTCCCTCAAACTGAAATCATGGCAGGCTTCCCCGAAAAAGTATCCGATTGGACGGTCATTCACTTGTACCCCCAAGCGCAGACGCGCTTGGGGGTACAGCAGCAAGCCTGTAAATGATGTCCAATCCCTTTCGGGAAAGCCTGTTAATGATGATACAAAAGTAAATTATTTTTCCTGTTGAGCCGCTGTGTTGCCAGTGTAACTCTGGCAGGAAGACTTGTCAAGGGGGAATTTGGCTAATACGCCTGCCATTTTTTGAACAATAACGTAAAGTGCAAAATGCAGCTACCAGAAAGATGTTAGAATCTTGGCAGAGGCTTGTGCATCATGATTGAATTATTGTCAAAAATCTGCAATAATAGATTTTAAAATTCAAGCAAAAGGAATGCTCGCAATGGAAAAAACTCCGTTTCATGATTATCATACAGCCAGGGCACTGGAAGCACTTCCCTGCGAAGACCGTTTTGCCCCTGTCTACGCCTCCTCCAACAGCAAAATCTACCCCTTCCAAATTGCGGCGGCAGACTTCGCGCTCCGCTCCCTGTATCAAAAAGGAGCGATCCTCTGTGACGAGGCGGGCTTGGGTAAGAGCCATGAGGCTATGCTGATTATCACCCAGAAGTGGCTGGAGGGGCGGCGGCGCATCCTGCTGGCGATTCCTAACGCGGATTTACTGTTCCAGTGGATAGAATTGATCGACGAGTTCTATTCTGTCCCGTATGTAGTCCTGACAGACCGCGCCCAGTGGGACGCTGTGATCTCGGAGATTGAACCCAATCCATTCCTCCAGGATGCTGTAGTCATCACAACCTACGATTTTGCCGCCGGACATGAAGACGAGGCCAAGGCGGTTCCTTGGGATCTGGCGGTCTTTGAGGAGGCTAATGCCCTCTCTGCTGTTTACCAGGAGGGCAATCAGCAGGCAAAAGCCCTCAAACGCATTGCTGGGGGTGCGTTTAAGCTGCTGCTCACCGGCACACCCATTGAAAAGAACATCATGGATCTCTACGGGCTGATCTGGTTCATCGACGAGGCAATTTTGCCAGACGAACAGGAATTTCTGGCCCGGTATCTCCGCCGCTCGGAACGCTACCCCGAGTTGAGCGAGTTGGTTCGGCCCTATTGCTTCCGCACCCTCCGCGTCTAGGCCCAGGGCTATGCCAAGGTGCCTCGACGGGTGCTGCTCACCTACGAGTACACTCCCTCATCTCAGGAGCGGAAGCTCTATGACCTGCTCTACTCCTACATCAATCAACCTGTCAAGCTGGCCTTCCCGGAGATGGATCCATATGACCTGGCCCTTCGGCTGCTGGGACTGCAAGGCTCCTCCACCGCCGCTATTTTGCAGACCATCCGGGGCGTGATAAATCGGCTGGAACGAATGCCCAATGCCGCCGGGGAACTGGCCCAGTGGCGGGAGATGGAGACCGCCGCGCTGGAGGTGAAGCGGGACGCCAAGGCATTCGAGCTGTTGAGCGCCCTCAAGCTGGGTTTTGCCATGATTCAGAAGCGGGGCGGGGCACGGAAAGCGGTGATCTTCACCGAGAGCGTAGAGACGCAGAATATGCTTTTCCCGCTGCTGGACGGCAGGTACAAGACGCTGCTGTACCGCGGCGGCGCGGATCACTCCGCCATCCAGGCATTCAAGGGGGACGGCGAGGTTCTGCTCACCACCGACAACGGCGCCCGGGGCTTCAACCTGGAGGAAGCATCCTTTGTCATTCACTATGACCTGCCCTACAACACGCTGAAAATGGAGCAGCGTATCGACCGCTGCCACCGGCTTGGGCAGGAAAACGACGTCCTTTCCCTGGCATTCCTCAACCAACACAACCTGGCGGACGTGCGGAAGCTGGAGCTGGCCAGCAAGCGGACATTGGTATCAGACGGGGTATTCGGCCTCACCGACAGCATGCTGGGCGGCTTCACTGGTGACCTGAAGGGCGGCTTTGAAAGCGCCGCCGCCCAACTGCGTACCAAGACCCAGGTGGAGGCGGATTTCCAGCAGGTTTTGTCGCTCCACGAGGAGGAAAACCGAAAGGCCGTCTCTGATGCCGAGAATGTGCTGTTCACTACCTTCACCCGGGAGCTGGCCCAGAAGGTGAACCTGTCGCCCCGGTATGTGAGCAAACGGGCGGAGGAACTGAACCGGGCCCTATGGCGGCTTGCGAAAACCTTCTTTTTGCGGTACAATGAGACAAATACCGACTGTGTTTTCGTAATTGACGAGGAGGCGAAAACTGTCACCGCCACGGAGTATCAGGAGCTGCCGGTGCTGTTTTACTACTGGAGCGGATCCCGCAACCGGCCCTACCGCAGTCAAAAACGCTATGGCATGGGCGGCGAGTTCAAGCCCCGGGCGGGCAGGATCACCTTTTCCAGCGTCATCGGCCAGGGCATCCTCCACGAGCTGGAGTGCGCCGATTTCGGGACGTTGACGGTAGAGGGAGACGTGGAACCCTGCCAAATCGGCCTGTATACTGTTACCCTCAACGGCAGCGGCGTCCGGCGAGAGGTGCCTGTGCTGTGCGGGGTGACTGGCAGCGGCAGGACACTCAGCCAAGACGAGTGCGAGACGGTTTTATCCCTGCCGGTGAAGGGCTTCACCGAGGAGGGTTCCCGTTCCCCCCACTGGCTGAAGCGGAACGGCCCGCCCCATGCGCTGGACAAGCTGATCCCTGTGGGCGCGCTGCTGGAGCGGGAGGCGGAAAAGCTCTCCCCGGCCCAGGCGGAGGAGCTGGAGCGCATGAAGCTGCGCTGCAATGGCCAAAAGGCGGCGCTGGCCCGGAAGCTGGACGGGCTGGAGGTCCAGGTCAAGGCCCTGGAGGCCCAGCGGGAGGCCGTCACCGGCGACCGCCTCAAGCGTCTGGCGCTGGAGAAGGAGACCACCCGCCTGCACCGGGAGCTGATGCGCGGCCGGGAGAGCCAGTTCTTCGACGCCATGCGGCTGGATGTGGAGTTGGAGGAGCAGGTCAAAAAATTTGCGGAACAAGAAAAATTGACAGCCAAAGTTGTAAGAGAATTTATTATTGGGGTGATTGGTGGTGTCAAACAGGAAAAATACGGGTAAGCCCTATGAAAAGCTAACTCAGAAAATCTTTAATCAAATCATCAATCAAGATAGTGCGCAAAATATTGAGGTAAAGCACGATGTAATACTTCAAGGTAAGACAACTAAGCACCAAATTGATGTGTATTGGGAGTTTGACCTAAACGGAATACAATATCGGACAATCATCCAAGCGAAAGACTGGAAAACAAAGGTTAAGAAAGAGCATATATTTGCATTTAAGGGAGTATTGGATGACTTGCCGTATGGAACAAGTGGTATTTTTGTGTCCAAAAGTGGTTTTCAATCTGGCGCTATGGACGTTGCCCGGGCGCTTGGCATTCGGTTATATGAACTGCGCAAGCCAACCAATGAGGATTGGGGCAATACCATTACTTCGGTCGAGATTCACCAACATTTATACATTCCATATTTTGAGAACTTAAAATTGACATTGGACAAAGAATGGCTTGTGTCTCACATAGATAGGGATAATATACCTCCATCCGGTACAGCATTTCATGGTGACTATGATATTGTGGACGAACAGGGTAACCGCATTAGCTCAATAAGTGAAGTAATAAATGCTTTTTTGAGGCAAGCATCTGAGGAAGAAACCCACTTTGTTAAGGGTTTCGAAAACTCGTTTATTGTTCATCAGGGGCAGCTTCTAAAGCTTAAAAGTTTGTGCGGAGAATATGGGTTTCGTGTTTCCACCGATGTGATTAAAATCAATATTGAGGATATTGTTGGCATGATATTGAAAGACACACTTGAAGGTTCGTTCCGTAAAATTGATAAAAATGATAGCCTTATTGGAGGTAAGCCAAATGTCTGACACATTAGACGGCCTTTCCATGGATTTGGAGCGCGCCAACCTAAACAAGCTCCGCGCCGCATTCCCGGAGTGCTTTGCCGAAGGCAAGCTGGACATCGACAAGCTGCTGGGCCTGTGCGGGGAGTACATCGACAACGACTTCGAGAAGTACCGCTTCGAGTGGAAGGGCAAGGCGGAGTGCCTGCGGCTGGCCCAGAAGCGGTCGGCGGGGACGCTGCGGCCCTGTCCGGGGGAGAGCGTCAACTGGGACAGCACCCGGAATCTCTACATCGAGGGGGACAACCTGGAGGTCTTGAAGCTCCTGCAATCGGCCTACTACCGCAAGGTGAAGATGATCTACATCGACCCGCCCTACAACACAGGGAACGATTTTGTGTACGCCGACGATTTCGCCGACCCGCTGGCGCGGTATAAGGAGGTCACCGCCCAGACCACCAAGAGCAACCCGGAGACCATGGGGCGGTTCCACACCAACTGGCTGAATATGATGTATCCCCGCCTGCGCCTGGCGGCGAACCTGCTGCGGGATGATGGGGTTATCTTCATTTCCATTGATGATAATGAAGCAGACAATCTCAAAAAAATCTGCAACGAAGTTTTTGGAGAAGAAAACTTTATTGCGAATGTTATCTGGCAAAAAGTTTTTGCTCCTAAAAATTCCGCAAAGTATTTTTCAGGCAGTCATGAATACATTTTGTGTTATGCAAAACAGGCCGATATTTGGACTCCCAATCTGCTACAGCGAAGTGAAACGGCAAATGAGCGATACAAAAACCCGGATAATGACCCAAGAGGGCCGTGGGCTTCTGATAATCTAACTGCTCGCAATTACTATGGGGCAGGGCAATACTCTGTTAAATGCCCATCTGGCAGGATTATTGAGGGCCCACCTACCGGAAGATACTGGACTATTTCCAAAGAAAAGTTTATAGAATTTGATAAAGATAACCGGATTTGGTGGGGTGAAGGTGGCGATAATATGCCCCGTCTAAAACGCTTTTTAAGTGACGTACAGCAAGGCCTTGTTCCGCAAACGCTTTGGCCCTATGAAGAAGTTGGACATACGCAAGAGGCGAAAAAAGAACTAATAGCATCGGTTTCTTTTTCAAATTCGGAAGATGTTTTTGATACTCCAAAACCAACCCGGCTCATTGAACGTATTTTACAAATCGCAACTTCTTCTGATAAAGATGATATTGTCATGGATTTCTTTTCCGGCTCTGGCACTACTGCTCATGCCGTTATGTCACTGAATGCAAAAGACGGCGGTAATCGCCGCTTCATTATGGTGCAAATTCCGGAAAAGATTGACAGCCAAGACTATTCGACTTTGTGCGAGATCGGCAAGGAGCGCATCCGCCGCGCCGGGGCGCAGATCGCCGCCGGGGACACCGGCTTCCGGGTGTTCAAGCTGGACACCTCCAACCTGAAAACCTGGGACGCCGCCCCCATCGACCCCCAGGCGGGAGACGTGATCGGGGAGCTGGTAGACCGTATGAACGCCATGATCCACCGGGTCAAACCTGACCGCTCCGACCTGGACATGGTGTTCGAGGTGATGCTCAAGCTGGGTGTGCCGCCCACCTACGCCGTGACTGCTGTTACGATCAACGGTAAAACCGCCTACAGCGTGGGGGAGGACTACCTGCTGCTGGTCTGCCTGGCCCCGGACGTCCGGCCCGAGGACGTGGAGCAGATGGCGGAGTACGTCCCCGCCAAGGCCATCATCTCCCGGGACTCCTTCGCCGACGATACCGCGATGGCCAACGCTTATTATATTTTGCGTGACCGGGGCGTGGAATTGAAATTGGTGTGAGGGGGTGTCGCTGTGCAGAGCAATGACTACGATACTTACAAAAACCCGGTAGAAGGAAAGACATATATCAGTCCGCCCATTAAGAACGAGTTTGGCGACCCCTCAACCATTCGGATTATTACCAGAGCAATAGAACAACCAGAGTCATATGAAATGGCAAAAGTAAAGGGTGAACTTCTATTGCGAGAAACAGCGGGCGGCAAAAACATTATTACAGCGAAGGTTTTTGAAAACAGTAGAAAGATATATGTACTGAATATCCAACAGTATACCGCTTCAACCGGCAATCCGCATAAGCTTGGTTTCGCATTTATAGGTGATGAGATTACGAAGCTATTTAATTTCATTAGAGATGTTCAGACAATGCGGTTTGGAAGTGAACGATACCAACGGCTGGCCGACGAAGATATAGAGCATATTGAATTAACAGACTCTCAGGCGGTAACAATTTATCAGCAGAATCAAGAGCTCTTTACAAGTGTGATTCAATCGCAGATTACCACAAAAGACATTGTGGCTTTTGCATATCGAAAGAAACAACTTGAATATTTTGAGCGGTTGCTCAATGATGCAGAGTATTTTGAAAAAATAATGAGCATAAAGGGTGGTTCAAAAGAAAGTGTCTGGCAACGTTTTTTCGAGGCAAATCACTGGATATTTGGGTATGGTTTAGGCTATGTATTTCTTTCTGGATTAGATGACAAAAAACTTGAACAAGTTGTTCAAGGGTATAGCATCAATCATCACGGGAAACGTATTGATGCAGTTATGAAGACTCGAGGAATTATATCAAGTTTATGTTTTGTAGAAATAAAGCATCATATGACAAAGCTACTTGAAGATAGACCTTACCGCCCCGGTTGTTATGCGCCGTCTAAAGAACTGGCAGGTGCGCTTTCTCAGGTACAAGGTTCCGTTGCTGATGCAGCTCACAGCATTTCCTCAAAGTTGGCAATTAAAGACGAGCACGGAAATCCAACCAGAGAAGAAATTTATAACTATCAGGCAAAATCGTTTCTTGTCATTGGAAGCTTAAGTGAATTTCTTACTGATAATGGAGTAAACGAAGATAAACTTTGTTCGTTTGAATTGTTTCGCAAAAACATCATTTCGCCGGAAATAATAACATTTGACGAACTGTATGAACGAGCAAAGTTTATTGTGGAGTACAACGAAAATAATGCCTTAAAGGGATAGGCGGGGGCACAGGGCCATTTGAGATTTGTAAAAAGAGGTAATCACTATGGGATTTAAAGATGACATCCCGAACTATAAAACACTGAACAGCAAAGAGTTTTTGATAGATAAACTACCCCGGGAGTTTTGGGATGGGCTCCATGCTTATGCTGTGCGGGCTTCAGAAAATGTGGATATTAAAGTAATTGTAAACGCACTAAATAACATTGCTCTATTGCCCCCTACAGGGAATTGGGGCTACGACTATTTACTGGGAGATTTAGATGATACTATTTTCAGAATAAAGCAGAAAGTGGAAAGTGGAAATTATCCCCTTGCGATGGATGCTGTAAGCTGTATTATACAAAAGGGGAAACTTGATTTAGACGAAATCAACGATTGGCTGGCGCAGAACAAAATTGCGTACTATATGCTTGACGATGGATTTCGAAATCTGTACTGGAACATTAGAGAAAACGTTGAACATATGACAACCGAACTTGAAGATACCTCAGAAATGGTCAAATCCGTTTCACAGCAGGTATTGGAGCACTTGGAGCAAGCGAAAATTCAGTTAGAAAACATCGAAAATGAGCGTGCCCGAAAAAATGCAGTTCGTGATTGTGCCAGCGCCATGGAAGCGGTTATTAAAGAATATGGCAAAATCAATGATATCGGAGATGCAACAAAGGCGCTTAGAGATTCGGGCAATTGGGGCAAAAATGATATTGTGAAAGATGGGAACTCTATCTTTAATACCTTGCATCGCCTATATCCAGATTTTCGCCACGGCTGTACGGAAACCAGTGAAATGACAAAAGAAGAGGCCATTTACTGGGTGGATCGTATAATGGCGTACATCAAGTATATGATCCGTAAAAGCAAAACACTTGGAGCAGAGAAAGGAGATTTTAACTTTTGAAGCTTCAATTTAAAAACCAGGGTTTCCAGACCGCCGCCGTAGAGGCCGTGACCGGCCTGTTTGCGGGTCAGGAGCGCACCCGCGCCACCTTCTCCGTCATGGATGAGGGCCAGCTTCCGGGACAGGGCTCCTATATGCCGGCGGAACTGGGGGTGGGCAACGTCCTGCGGCTCAGCGATGAGGCTTTGACGGAAAATATGCGGGCGATACAAAAGCGAAATTTCCTGACGCCTACAGACAGCGCCGCCTCCCGCCAGTTCTGCATCGAGATGGAGACGGGCACCGGCAAGACCTACGTCTACACCAAGACCATCTTCGAGCTGAACCGCAAATACGGCTTCACCAAGTTCATCGTGGTGGTGCCGTCGGTGGCCATCCGGGAGGGCGTGTACAAATCTTTCCAGGTAACGGAGGAGCACTTCGCTCTGCAATACGACAGCGTGCCCTGCCGGTACTTCATCTACAACTCTGCCAAGCTGGCCGACGTGCGCCAGTTTGCCGCCAGCGCCAATATTGAGGTCATGATCATCAATATTGACGCCTTCAAAAAAGCGGAAAACGTCATCAACCAGGCCCAGGACAGGCTGAATGGCGAGACCGCCATGGGGTACATCCGGGACACCAACCCCGTTGTCATCATCGATGAGCCCCAGAGCGTGGACAACACCCCCAAGGCCAAGGAGGCCATCGCGTCCCTGAACCCCCTGTGCGTGCTGCGCTACTCCGCCACCCACCGAGAAAAGATCAACCTGCTCTACCGGCTCACCCCGGTGGACGCCTACCAGATGGGGCTGGTGAAGCAGATCGCCGTGTCCTCCAACCAGGTGACCGGGGGCTTTAATCAGCCCTATGTGCGCCTGCTGTCTGTGTCCAACGAGAAGGGCTTCCGGGCAAAAGTGGAGATGGATGTGAAGGGCAAAACCGGCGTAGTGGCCCGGAAAACGGTGACGGTGAAGCCGGGGGACGATCTGTTCCTCCTGTCCGGCCAGCGGGAGCTGTACGAGGGCTACACCGTGGCAGGGATCGACTGCACCCCCGGCTATGAACACATCGAGTTTGGCAACACCCAGGAGGTGGCGCTGGGCAAGGCCATCGGGGACATTGACAAAAATGTAGTGAAAAAGGCCCAGATCCGCCGCACCATTGAGGCTCATCTGGACAAGGAACTGCGCTATCTGGGCAGGGGCATTAAAGTGCTGTCCCTGTTCTTCATCGACAAGGTGGAGAAGTACCGCCGGGAGGACGGCACGCCGGGAATCTACGCCGGGATGTTTGAGGAGTGCTACCGGGAGTTAATTGCCAAGGAGAAATATGCCCCCATCCGGGAGCGGTTCTCCGCCGATGTGGCCAAAATCCACAACGGCTACTTCTCCCAGGACAAAAAGGGCCGCCTGAAGGACACCAAAGGCGACACCCAGGCGGATGACGACACCTACAATACCATCATGCGGGACAAAGAGTGGCTGCTGAGCTTCGACTGCCCCCTGCGGTTTATTTTCTCCCACTCTGCGCTGAAGGAGGGCTGGGACAACCCCAACGTGTTCCAGGTCTGCACGCTGATTGAGCAGAAATCAGCCTTTACCTGCCGCCAAAAGGTGGGCCGCGGCCTGCGGCTGTGCGTCAACCAGGAGGGCGAGCGGGTGGAGGATCGGGACATCAATGTGCTCCACGTCATGGCCAATGAGAGCTTCACCGAGTTTGCCGCCACGCTCCAAAAGGAGATCGAGGACGAGACCGGCGTGAAGTTCGGGGTTTTGAATCTGAGCCTGTTTTCCGGCATGGTCTACGAGGAAAAACATCAGGAGGAACGAACTGTTACGGCGGAGCAGGCCCGGCAGTTGGTGGAGACCCTCCAGACCGCTGGGGCCATCGACAGGTTGGGCCAAGTCCAGCCCGCCGCCAAGATAGAGGAGATCGCGCTTCCCCAGGAGCTGGAGGAGGTTCGTGAGACCGTTCAGGCGGCGGTGGAGCAGGCCGCGCCCATCACCGCCCAGAGCCTTACTGGTATTGCCTACACCGCCACTGTGGTGGAGGAAAAGACGGTATCCTACGATGATGCCCAGGAGTTGATGGAGCACTTCCAGAAGAAAGACTACATCACCCCCGCCGGGAAGATCAAGGATACCATGAAAAGCGCATTGAAAGCCGGGACGCTGGAGCTGCCCAAGAAGTATGAGGCCGCGCGCAACCGGTTTGAGGCCATCATTGCCAACGCCGACCGTAAGCCCCCTGTGCGGGACGCCTCCCGGGACGTGACGGTGCGGCTGAACAAGCAGGTGATGCTCTCCCCGGAATTTTTGGAACTGTGGGGGAAAATCAAGCAGAAGACAACCTATCGTGTCAGCATTGACACAGAGGAACTGGTCAAGCGGTGCGTCAAGGCCCTGCGGGAGATGCCAAAGCTGCAAAAGACAAGGCTCGTTTCCCAGACAGCGGATATCCATTTGGAGCAGGCAGGCGTTTCCCACACCGAGCGTGAGACGCGGTTCACAGAGGTGGCCAACGCTTACCATACGCTGCCGGATCTGGTTACCATCCTCAGCGACGCCGCCCTGCTCACACCCGCTACGGTAAACCGCATCCTTCTGGAGAGCGGACGGTGCGGCGACTTTCTCAATGACCCGGAGCTGTTTTTGGAGAAGGTGACGGAGATCATCCGGGACAACCGCCATGCCCTGGCCATCGACGGGATACGCTACCTCAAGCTGGACGGCAAGGAATATTATGCCCAGGAAATTTTTGACTCGGCGGAGCTGCTGGCCAACTTGGACCGCAACGCTGTTAAGGTGGAACACAGCGTCTATGACTATGTGGTCTATGACAGCGCCACCGTGGAGAAGCCCTTCGCCCTGGCGCTGGACAATGACCCGGACGTGAAGATGTTTTTCAAAATTCCGGAGCGGTTTAAGATTGAAACACCTATCGGTACCTATAATCCCGATTGGGCGGTGTACCTTGCCCGCAACGGGGAGGAAAAGCTGTACTTTATTTTGGAAACCAAGGGAACGACAAATCTTTTTAACCTTCGCACCCCGGAACAGCTCAAAATTCACTGCGGTAAAAAACATTTTGAGGCACTGGAAAACGGTGTAGAGATGCAGCCAGCAAAAAGTTGGAGCGAGTTTAAAGCACAAATATAGATAGGGCCCAAGTCCATGGCTCATAACACAAACGGGCGACAACCGCCAATTTTATCGGTTGTCGCCCGTTTGCAACGCTCTAAACAGTTATTTGGTTGTTGTCCTTGTGCGGGGTAGCCCTTCCGCTGTGCCGGGTTTTTTCAACTGTCAGACCGCCTCCGCCATGGCCTTGGCCAGTTCTCTCATCTGGGCCCGGTTTTCGTCGCTGGCGGCGGACCGGATGGTGATCCTGGGCTCCAGGATGGTCAGCCCCTTCATGCCCTCCAGCTCGGCCAGCATGGTGCGCAGGGCGGTGGGGCCCCAGGAGCCGTTTTCCATCAGCCCCACCGTGCGGTCCCGGAAGCCCTTGGACTTGAGCCGGGCCAGCAGCTGGGCCATGGGCGGGAACACCCCCGCGTCATAGCTGGCCGCAGCCAGCACCAGGCCGCTGTACCGGAACGCCCCGGCCACGGCCTCCGCCCAGTCCCGGCGGGTCAGGTCGATGGCTTCCACCGTCAGGCCCTCGCTTTTCAGCATCCCGGCCAGCTCCAGGGCCGCCCTGGCGGTGTTGCCGTGGATGGAGGCGTAGGCCACCAGCACCCCCCGCTCCTCGGGGATGTACCGGCTCCAGAGATCGTACTTCTCCAGGGCCAGCGCCAGCGCCTCCCCGGACAGCACGGGCCCGTGGAGGGGGCAGACGGTCTGAATGTCCAGCCCCGCCGCCTTTTTCAGCAGGGCCTGGACCTGCGCGCCGTACTTGCCCACGATGTTGAGATAGTACCGCCGGGCCTCGTCGGTCCAGGGGGCGTCGGGGTCGGTGTCCCCGAAGCGGCCGAAGCCGTCGGCGGAGAACAGGGTCTTGCTCCCGCTCTCGTAGGACACCATCACCTCCGGCCAGTGGACCATGGGGGCCATTACGAAGGTGAGCTTATGGGCGCCCAGGTCCAGCACGTCCCCCTCCTTCACAATGAGGACGCGGCCCTCATAGCTCCGCCCGGTGAAGGCGGCCAGCATGGGGAAGGTCTTGGCGTTGCCCACCAGGGTCATGCCGGGGAACCTGTCCGCCAGGGCGGCGATGCTGCCCGCGTGATCCGGCTCCATGTGGTGGATGACCAGGTAATCCGGGGCGCGGCCCGCCAGGGCCCCGTCCAGATTGGCCAGCCAGTCATCGGTTTTACGGGGGTCCACCGTGTCCAGCACGGCGGTTTTTTCGTCCAAAATTACGTAGGAATTATAGCTCACGCCGCCGGGGACAGCATACTGGCTCTCAAACAGGTCGATGCCGCCGTCAAAGCAGCCAACCGGCACGATGGCCGGGTCCAGCCGAACGCTCATGGGTATTCCGCCTTTCTTTGGTAGTTCTGATTTCAGCGCCCATTATTTTACTATGCTTTCCGGCTCCCGTCAAGTTTTCCCGCCCCTGAACTCTTGACAATTTCCGCTCCCGGTGATACACTGTGTCCTGTCAAAATGGCCATGACGGAGAAGAACCCGCGGGGCGGCGCACAGAGAGGGACCCATTTGGTGGAAGGGCCCCGCGCACAGCGGCGGGCGGTACCGCTCCCGAGCCGCCCGCGAGGAGCGGGACGTCCGCCGCACGTTACAGCGGCCTCAAGCGACGGGCTGTCATGCTGCGCCTGTTCGCGACGCGCGGCTTCCCTGCGGCTCGGGCTAGTCTGCAAGCCATTTCGTGGCTTTCCGCTCAGCTCTCGCCTCCGGCCCGGTCGGCGCTGGTCGGTCCCCACTGGGGACCAGCGCCCTTCGCTTCGGTCCATCCGTGCTGTTCGCGGCGGCTCCGCACCTCCCGTAAGCAGGGTGGAACCGTGGGACGTATTTACGCCTCACCCCTGAATTTCAGGGGTGAGGTTTTCATTTTCT
>ERZ808035.1220-NODE-1220-length-14444-cov-5.642584_pt1 | contig 14444 bp, 17 predicted proteins | sample MGYA00380189_ERZ808035 | MGnify/ENA primary metagenome ERZ808035 (study PRJEB31490, sample SAMN06133407) | mouse gut metagenome | isolation source: M5_1 | host: mice | place: China: Chengdu | collected 2015-05 ...
GGATTGACAGTTGATTTTCGTAATCGTGAGATACTTCGTGATGATGCGGAGGAAGGTGCAATTCCACTCTTTTATTCACAGCATATTAAACAGGGAGAAGTGCAGTTCCCTATCCAGAAAGAACATGAGTATGTTGTGACCGAGCAAAAGGGATTGATGCAGGACAATCGGAATTATTTGTTTGTCAAACGTTTTACTGCAAAAGAAGAAAGGCGCAGACTGCAGTGTGGTGTATATTTATCAAACAAATATCCACAGTATAAGAAAATCAGTACACAAAACAAGATTAATTTTGTAGATGGATTGATAATGGAAATGCCAGAGTGTCTTGTGTATGGATTATATGTGATTTTTAACTCTACTCTTTGCGATGAATATTATAGGATTCTGAATGGCTCAACGCAGGTAAATTCAACAGAAATTAATGCGATGTTGGTTTCTGATTTGGACAGTATACAGGAAATGGGTAGAAAATTGATGAAAAGCAAGGATATGTCACAAAGTAATTGTAATATGATATTGGAGGGGTACTGTGGATAAAATTGATGAGGCAAGAGAACTTTTGAAAATGCTTGGAATGCCTAAAGCGCAGCAGACGGATATTTGCTGTTATGTATTGTTGGCAATGGCAGGGATAAAGCAGGATACATTATGGAAAGATGCTGGAAATGAGTGGATTCGTATCCATGATATTATCCAGTTTGCCAATACATATTACGACTCGACTTATGCAGAAAACAGTCGGGAGACTTTTCGTAAGCAGGCATTGCATCATTTTCGTAATGCAGCACTCGTAGAGGATAATGGGAAAGTTACAAATAGCCCTAATTATAGGTACAGGCTTACAGAAGAAACATTGCAGGTGATAAGGGTATTTCAAACATCAGAGTGGCAAAAATCTATGGATCGTTTTTTGAAATACCATGAAAAGTTGGTGGATATTTATGCTTCAAAAAAGAGAATGACAATGATGCCAGTGCGTATCAATGGAGCAGATTTTCAATTTTCTACAGGCAAGCACAATGAACTGCAAAAAGCTATTATTGAGGAATTTGCGCCACGATTTGCGCCTAGTACAGCATTTTTTGATACTTATATACTATCGAGGTTGTTTTTAACCAGCATAGTTCCAGTTAAATGCTTTGGCTGTTAAATTGTATTGTTTAATAAATTTAAGGATGCTTTGAGCCATTTCCTCTACGGATTTATAACTGCCCTTTTTCAAAAGCTTCCGGTTGATGATACCAAACCAGATTTCTATCTGGTTCACCTAGGAACTGTGCTTCGGTGTATATACAAAACGGATCCTGTGGCTTTCATCCTTAAGGAAAGATTCCCGGCTTTTCATGCTCTCCAGTATGCCTTTCTTTCCCTTAATACCAAGATCAACCCTAATGAAACATTCCTGTGCAACCAACTTTACAAGTCCTTCGGATTTATTGGTATTAAGGCCATCACAGATAATGATATAGTTTTTATCTGCATTTTCTGCTATGAGCTGCCGGACAGCATTGCAGAAATCTTCCTCATTCCGTGTGCTGTTCAGATATGGTGACTGGATCCTGCCATCTGCAATACGCAGGAATGTGATCAGACTTATGGTGCCATGACGGATGTATTCAAACTCATGCAGCGCCGGGATGCCTGGGCGTACCGGCTTGTCCGGGGATTTGTGCTCCAGTGCATGGATCCCGGTCATTTCGTCCGTGGAATACACTTGCGTACCACACTCTGCAAGTTCTGCAGCCTGCAGATAGATGCCACAGATTGTTTCAATTTTTTTAAGGATTCCGGGGTTATCGTGCTTTTCCGGAGAGTTGAGCCAGTAACGGTTTTTCCATGTTGCGATTCCCCATAGGCGCGAACTTAAGCAAAAAGTGTACAAATTTCCCATTTCTAAAAAATTAAAAAAATTCACCATAACCACTCTTTTTCGTGTAAAATAATTTTCAAAAACACACTTCCACTTAAAAGAGGGTTATGATGAATTTACAAAATGTTTTTACCAAAATGGATAAATTTCTGCAAGAACATTTAAAAATCTGGGACTATAAAATTCCTTCGCATTTTCCAGACAACCTGGATGAAACAGCGGCACAGTCAGGCGCATTACAGCGTAAAAGAGGTATCCATTCCGTATATGACCTGTTAAAGCTCTTTTTTCTTTATGCATGTTCCAGCCTTTCCTTCCGCGTCCTGGCAGTGGCAGCCTGTACGCTTGGAATATCCTCTGTTTCTGACACCGCCCTACGTAAAAGGTTTTCAAAGGCAGCCCCTTTTCTCCATAAGGTTCTCCACACCATGCTGTCAAGCTTGTTCTCCAATCCAGCAAGTGCTCTACCACATAGGGTGAAAAATATACTTCTTGTAGATACATCTATCATCCGCCAGACAGGCATTCGCCAGGAACAGGAACGTATCCATCTTTGTTACAGCCTCAACCAGAATAGAATGAAGCAGATAAAAGTCACGGATCACCATACGGCCGAATCTCTTTCGCACTTTAGGAATTGTAGGAAAATAAGTGATGCAGATTGCGTAGGATATTTCTTCGATTATGCATGTCAAAAAACGTAGGCGTAGCGGGCTACGGCGAGGCTTTTTGGCATGCATAATCGAAGAAATAGACAAGTCAAGATGCGTCAGTTATTTTTCTACAGTTCCTTACGTTCGAGAAAGGCGATCTTGTGATGGCAGATGCAGGATATGCAACTGCGCAGAACTATATTTATGCACAGGAACAACAAGCAGACGTAATCCTGCGAATCACACCAAAGACATTCTGCCTGTATGATGCAGATGACAAAAAGATATCCTTGGTATCCCTGTTAAAACAGGCAGAGGACCAAGGGGTTTGTATGGTGGAGGTCTTTGGAATTTGCAGGTATAAAAGTAAAACGGGCTTTGTACGGATATTGTGCAAAAACTTCCTGAGGAACAAGCACGCAAAGCCAAAAAACGCAAGCAGAGAAAAACCTCAAAAAACCAGAATCAAATTACACAAGACACTTTGTTTTGCTCAGGCTGGATTGTTGTTATTACAACGCTTGGAATAGAATACAGTGGGGAGGAAATCTTATATTTATATAGGAGCCGCTGGCAGGTTGAACGATTGTTTAAACGATGGAAACAGAATTTTAGTATAACTACGACAAAGGCAGGAAGTAAGCAGTATGCAGAAACAATGATACTGCTGCAGGTTATTATATGGGTCATTGCAGAACGTCAAGCGTTTTTGTGTGAGTGTTATCTGAAAGAAAAAAGAGGAGAAGAAAAAACGGTATATTCCACATATGAAAACTGCAAAATTGCCTTTGAGCAGATAAAGACGATCCTGTGTTTGTCGTGGGGTCTTTTTATAGACCTCACAAAAGAAGCATATATATGGTTCCTGACCCAGCGGAAACGATGGCGGAATAATCAAAATGAAGAATTCCATACAGCAATTTTACCAAGGCTTCTTGCTTAAGTTCGCGCCTATGGAGCTATTACAGCAAACACCTATACCACATAAGGCGGTACAGGTATTGGTGCAATATGAGTTGTTAAGACATACTAAGTGATATGTGTGTTCATGTTCATAGGCAGAATTTGCCGATACATAAAACAGGATTTTTTTAATGGCTCCTTATATATGGGAACATTTTTGTAATGATAAAAGGACATGGCAGCACCTTTCCGATACCACCATATCCTTGAAAAAAATCTTACCCTTTGAAAACATTTGTAATTATGTTTACACATACTTCTTCACCCAACGCGCCGCTGTTAAGGCATAAATCATAATACTGCGGTATGCCCCACGGACGGTCTGTATAGTGTGAATAATAGATTTTCCTTCGGGTATCTTTATCCGCAATCCGCTTTTGGATAGGCTTTTCGTTTTCTCCATAACGTTCAAGAATACGTTTTGCCCGGTCGTCCGTATCCGAATAGATGAAAATATGCAGGCAGTCGTTATTGTCCCGCAGGATATAGTCACCGCACCGCCCAACAATTACACAACTTTCTCTTTCTGCAAGGTTTTTGATAATCTTTGCCTGTGCAAAATAAATCGTATCAGCAGGGGAAGGCTCTGTGCGCCCATGCAGGGAGCGGTTCATAACAAGGTTAAATAAAAGGCTGTTCTTTGCAGTAGAATATTCGGCTGCTTCTTCGATAAATTCCTTTGAAAACCCTGTTTCCGCTGCTATCTTCTCCAACAGTTCCTGATCGTAAAAACTGATACCCAATGTTTCGGCAACAGCCTTTCCTATACTGTGCCCTCCACTTCCAAACTCCCGGCTAATCGTGATAACTCTTTTTTTCATGATGCTATTCCTCCAATTTTTCATTGTGCTTCTGCATTTTGACCTATCTGCTCCATTTTCTTAATTTCCTTAAAGCAAAAAGCACCCGAAAGGACAAAAGCCAAAGCGTCTGCGGTAGGCCCTGCCATCAGAATACCTGTAAGCCCGAAAAAATGGGATAAGATAAGCATGGCGGGAATATAGAAAATCACTTGTTTTGACAGGGAAGTAACCGCCGCTTTCATGGGCTGTCCGATTGCCTGGAACAGCACGCCGGCGCACATCTGTAAACCATTCAAAAATGTAAGTAGCAAATAAATGTGGAAACACTTAACGGCAAATTCCTCGTACAGACTGGATTCCGTACCGAATATCCGAATAAGCTGTAATGGGAAGCACTGAAAAATAATCCACGAAACGAATGTGATGATTGTAGCAACCCCTGCACTAAGCAAGAAAGTCTTTTTCACACGGTCATACTTCTTTGCGCCGTAATTAAACCCGATAATCGGCTGGCTTCCGCTTGCAACACCAATGCCAATGGAAAATGCAAGCATACTCACTTTCATACACAAGCCAAAGGTGGTGAGGGGGATGTCCGCACCATAGGCAGAGAGCGCGCCGTATTTAGTCATCAGATTGTTTGATACAAACGCCACTACCGTTGAAGTCAAATTGTTTGCGCCGCTTGCAAACCCAAGGCTGGCAATCCTCCCTGCAGTTCGAATATCCAAAGTAAAAGACGTTCTGGAAAGTTTGATTGTTTTCATATGGAACAGATAAGCAATATTAAACAAAAGTCCAAATAGCTGGCTTATTATGGTGGCAATTGCGGCACCCTCAACTCCCCAGTGAAATACGAATATGAAAATTGGGTCAAGAATGATGTTGAGAACTGCTCCAATTATCATGGAAAGCATGGCGTAACGCGGGCTTCCGTCTGTTCGGATTGCGCTGTTAATAATATTCCCGACAATCTGAAAGGTAAACCCAATGACGATAATACGCCCATAATCAAGCGCATAGGGCAGTATATTTTCCGTTGCCCCGAATATCAGACATAGCGGTTTCAAAAAAACAAAGGCAAGAACGGTCCAGATAATGCCGAAAACGCTCCCGAACATAATCGAAGTCCCTAAACCTTTTGCGGCTTTCCCACCCTCGCCTTTCCCAAGGCTAAGGCTGAAAAAGGCGGCAAGGCCATCACCAAAAAGTGTAGCAATGGCAATCGTAATCGTTGTGATTGGGGCGATAATGTTCGTGGCTCCATTCCCCAAAAAACCCACGCCCTGACCGATAAAAATCTGGTCTACCATGTTGTAAAGGGAATTGATAATCAAAGCTATGATACTGGGAACGGCATAGCTTGTAAGCAGTTTTCCGATTTTTTCATAGCCAAGGGGATTGACTGTCGTCTGTGTGGCATTCATCATCGTGTCCTCCTTTAATTAGAATTCTAAGTACAAGGGCAAAAAAATAGATTCCGATAATTATCGAAATAATTATTGTGGGTGGTAATCTCATATGAAATCCTTCTTTCCTTTTAATTAGAATTCTAAGTATATAGGCAAAAGAATACCTATTTTGTATTTTCCGTCATTTGCATAATTACCTTTTCAAAGACTTTCAAATCCTCATCGGCGATACCGACAAACATACTGTTCATGTACTCATTGACACGGCTTGTAATATCGTCCTTTATCGCAAGCGTCTGTTCTGTCAATACAAGTTTCTTATAACGCCTGTCGCTGTCCAAACTTTCACGGCGCAAATAGCCATTGCGCTCTAGATTGCTGATAAGGCTTGTGACAGAAGAACCCTTAATTTCTAAAAATTCTTCTATGTCTTTCGGGAATATGTCCCTTGCCTCCGATTCAACGATAATATAATGCAGGATAAGACCTTGAATACTGGTTATCTGTGTACCTGTGAAAAAACTTGAAAAATATCTTAACATTCTCCGATTCAACTTGTCATATTTTTCCATTAGCTTTTTTTCGTTCCTCATGGTATCACCCGTTTCTACTTAGAATTCTAATTACAGAAATTTATTTTACTGATACACATTTCAGTTGTCAAGTGGGTGCGAAAAGTTTATACCATTTTCATAAATAACGGAAAAGAATTTTTGCATAACTTTGGTAAAGCTGTTCTGTGTGGCATTGTGAGAAATACGGGGTATTTTAGAGGGTTTGGGATTCCTCCCAACAAGCGAAATCTGTCCGGCAAGCCATAGGGCACAGACGGACAGATTTACGGAAAGGGTACTCCTTTCCTATGCTTGCTCCGAAACTTATTTTTTTCTTTGATAGATTAATCCGTTTATTTCCATTCCGACGGTGGTGCTGCTTTCCCGCCAAAAGGAGAGGGATTAGGAATGTGAAAGGGAAAGGAAGGGGTATTTAGTATATCTTTATTTAATTGCATTGGATTTTCCGACGTCGGATAATCCGGTATCGGAAAATCCAATATCGGGCAAATTCGGTTGTGATTCTCTTGGAAAGCTGCCATAGCTTCAATGCTTTTTTGCTTGGGGTATGTTACGCAATAGAACGCCATTTTGCCGGAGGTAGGTATAAATCCTTATCTCCTGCAAAAAAACGTCTGCAAAGCCGCTTGCAGCAAGGCTCTTTTGGCTTCTATTGTGTAACATGAGGGTATAAAAAAGCGGCGTTCCTGCTCTCCCTGTTATGGGATAGAGAAACGCCGTGTATGTGTCATATTTAATTTTCATTTATTCTTTCAATGCTGTGCTGATATTAGGGCTTACAGGATTCCGAATGACATATCAAGGCTCTTTCCCTTAAAAGTAGTAAATTGGTAGTAAATTCAGCTTGAAATCCTGCTTGTATGCCCGTAAATCAAAGCTTTTTTGAGATAATCAACCATTTTATTGATTAAAATTTGCGTTGGATCGCGATTGATGTACTGGTTTAGGTTGTCAAGTTTCCGTGTCAGCAATCCGCATTCTTTTTCTGCGGATTTGTATGTTTTTTGCAGTTTTGTTTTCTTGGAATATAAAGTATTGTAATCGCTACGTAGCTTTTCCGTGTCAAGTGTTTTTGTATTAATGCCGAGGCGTTTCAGCATATTTTCAGCACCGTCATGGAGCAGGAGTTCTGTTTCATCCTGTCGCAGATATCTGTCCTTATCTTTGGATTTCTGATAGCGGATATGGTAGATATGGTTGCTTTTATACTGTTCGGCGTATTTTAGTATCTGTCCTAAATCTTTTAACTGATGCTCTGTTTCCACGAGGCTCGCCCGTGTGGTTTTTGGAAGGGCTGACTTGGAAGCAATCTGCTTTTCCAGTTCGGCAATAGAGTCTGCCGCACTGTAACTGCTGGCAGCAATTTTGAGGTTTTGAATGTCTGCCCAATGCTTTAAGCCGGGGCTTTTGACAAATTTATCTTTAATCTCAACGCAGATGGGAACGAGGCAACGTTTTACATAGTTAATCCCGCATGGATGCGGAAAATGGATAAGCTGTACAAGGGGTTTGGGGAAGTGATAAGGTTGAAGTCGTAGACGCAAATAAGCAAGACATAGTTTTGCCGAAAAATCTTGCTAGAATTGGGAAAACATTATCTTTGGAAGAATAAGAAGAAAAAATATACAAACAGGATGAGACTGGTTCCGATTGACAGTATGGACGAGATGTCTGATGAAGGATATGGGTTTGCTGATTATGATGACGAAGTTTCCCCGGAACGTATTGTATTAAAGCAAAATGAGATAGATATGATTCAGGGATTTGTTAAAACCCTGCCGGAGAAGTACAGAATACCAATCTATCTGTATTATTCAGCAGATATGCAGATAAATGAGATATCTAAGATTCTTGGACTGCCAGAAGGAACTGTGAAAAGCCGGATGCGGAAAGCAAAGAAACAGTTAAAGGAAAAATTGGAGGCGATAGGATATGACAGATGAAAAATTGGATCAAATCTTAAAGCAAGCCCTTGCTCCTGAAATAAGTGACAGAGAAATCCGAATACATAGAAGGAGGAAGGATAAAATGATTACATTTGGCAAAATAGGAAAAGGTGTTGCTGCGGCAGTTGCTGCTGCGGCTATTGGAATTGGTGGGGTGGGATACTTTAATCCGGTGCTTGCAGCAAAGATTCCCTTGATTAGAAAGATTTTTGAGAAGGTTGAGGATGATGCAACATATTCCGGAGACTATACAGATAAGAAAACTGTCCTGACAAATGAGGATTCTGCGGGGAATTTGGATACATCGGACTATACTGTGTCTGATAAAGGAATCACCTTAACCGCATCGGAAACTTACTGTGATGGATATTCCATATTCCTTACAGTAAACATTGAATCAGAAAATGCAGATTTCACTCATATTCCGGAACATTATACAGGCATGAATGTTGCAGATAACCAGACAGCCGCAGGATTTTATGTAGGCGGAACATGGAGTGTGGATGGAAGTTCACCTGAATGGCTCGAAAATACATTTGATGGTAAGGTAATCGACAGCCATACATTTGCGGGTATGTTGAAGATAAATTTTGCGGAGAAGTATACAGGCAGCGGCGAACTGAACTTAAATGTAAACGGTCTTGGTTATGATGATGACAGGATGCTTGATGCCGAGGAAATATCAGCATCTCACTGGATAGATGGTAGCTGGAATATTGTCATTCCGTTTGAGGTAAACGCAGCAGATGTAAAAACAATTGAAGTGGGCGAAAAAAAGGGAAATATTACGCTTGAAGATGTAGTGGTATCTCCGTATCAGGTAATTGTCCATGCAACAACACCGGGAGAGCAGAGAGAACTGACTGACGACAGGAGGGAAAAGCTGCTTTCAAAAGATCCCGATATGACGGATGCAGAAATGTTCGAACTTCTTGGTTGGTCTTATGAGCCCTGCTATACAATTTGCTTTAATCAGGATGGGGAACTGCTTTACGCAGATATGGAAATGGCAGGCAGAGCTGGATTTGCTGTCCAGGGGAAAGAGATAAAAATATTGTATGTCTACATTTTTGACAATCTTGATGACTGGTCTTTGATGGAGCAGGAAGGAATGAACAGCAGCGCTGCAGAGAAGGCTGTCATTTCAGAGGAAATTCATGTAGAGTAAGTGGAAATAATTTATTAAAGTAAGAAATATAATACCGTTCCGAGTTAGGCGTTTAAGAATGAAATATTGCGCAAAATGGCAAAATTTTGGTTCCGCTTTATCCGGGTTAGGTATTAAGGTGGGAAAGCGTTTGTTGGAAGAAAAGCAATGAACGCTTTCTTAATGTCCATAATGATACAGAAGAATTTTACCCTCGTAGTTATGGGAAAAACCTCATGCAACATTATCTTTGCTGATGAATATTGACCTTTTAAATTTGCATTTTCTTACGATTAGTGCAGTAAATGCACAGGCTGCTAAATGGTTGCAAAAATTTTACAATTTAGAAACATTTTTGAGGTATTCTTTTATTATCTTGGAAAGGGAGTTGATAAAAGATGGCTGAAATATTAATTGTAGAGGATGAATTGTCCATTAATGAATTGATACGCAGAAACCTAAGTCTTACAGGGCATCATTGCACGCAGGCTTTTGATGGATTGTCAGCGGTCACACTGCTTGAAAATGGAAAGTTTGATTTGATTGTGTTGGATATTATGCTTCCCGGATTGGACGGTTATCAGGTGTTTGAAAGAACTCTTGGGACGCCGGTCATTTTTCTGACAGCGAAAAGTGAATTGACTGACAAGCTGAAAGGACTGGCTATGGGGGCAGATGACTATTTGACAAAACCGTTTCAGATGCTAGAACTGGCAGCAAGGGTGGAAGCAGTACTGCGACGGACAAAAAAAGCTGAATCAGAATTTGTGATGGGTGACTTGAAATGCGATTTTGATAGTCATCAGGTTTTCCTAAATGGAACAGTCGTCGAGTGTACACCCAAGGAATATGAGTTGCTGGAGGTACTGATTAGAAACCGGAATATTGCCCTCTCCAGAGAAAAGCTGTTGGACATGGTATGGGGATATGATTTTGATGGTGGTACCCGTACCGTGGATGTCCATATTCAGAGACTGCGCCACAAACTGCATTTGGAAAATCAAATTAGGACAGTGTATAAGCTGGGATACCGATTGGAGGTTCACGAATGAAAAAGAAGATTTTTTTCGCTGCGCTGGTTCTATTTATTGTGTTTCTCAATTCGCTGATTCTCATTGTTTCAATCATTATCCTTAGGGACAAACTTTCAGTTGTCAGGGACAAATGTCTGGCAGAGCATTATGTCATTGCCTCTTCTCTGCTTGGAGATATGCAGGCATTGGAGCGGAGGGGAAATCATGTGGAGGAAAATATAGATAGCCTGATGCGCTTGTATTCGCGGTATCTGCAAGGAAAGGGAAACGGACTTGCAGTGTCTTTTTCAGGGGAATGGATTTATGAAAGTCCTGCATTTGCATCGCAGGAAAACATGATTTTTCCACTAGATACAGGTTACAGTCAGGAAAGGCTTGTTTATATGCAAAATGGAAACTGTCCTGTTCTGTGCGTTTATGGTAGCTTCCCGGCTCCGTGGCAGGATTACGGATTGATGTATATTGGGAATTTGGGCGGAACCGTCCAGTCATGGCGTCATACGAAAAACATTCTTTTTTTAACAGGCACTGCAGTAATCCTTCTGATGTCATTTTTCCTGTTTCAGTTCCTGAATATTATTTTTCGTCCATTAAGACAGATTTCCAGTACATCTGCAAAGATTGCAAATGGGAATTACAGCAGTAGGATTCCGGTTCGTGGAAAGGATGAAATTTCCAGTGTGGCACACAATTTTAATCTTATGGCAGAACAAATAGAAAATCAAATTAAGCAGCTTGAGGAAGCCTCAGAGCAGAAACAGCAGTTTATTGATAATTTTTCCCATGAACTGCGGATTCCACTGACTGCGATTTATGGATATGCAGAGTATATCCAAAAAGCACTTGTGTCAGAAGAAGAACGTTATGAATGTACACAGTTTATTATGTCGGAATGCAGCAGACTTCAAAACATGGCGTATCAGCTTCTTGATATGGCATTGCTCCGCAGGGATGAAATAAAAGATAGTAACTGTTCTGTGAAAGAACTTTTTGCGGAGTCGGAAAAGGTTATGCACGTGAGGGCATCAGAAAAGAAAATAAAGCTGACATATATTTTGCATCAAAATTACGTTATCAGAGGACATATGGAACAGCTTCTGATACTGACCAATAACCTGATTGATAATGCAATTAAGGCAAGCCGGCAGGAAGATGAAATTCGTATCTCTGCATATTCAGAGGAAGCTGCTATTGTAATTGAAGTTGAGGATCATGGGACTGGTATCGAAGAGGAGCAGTTATCACATATAAAAGAGGCTTTTTATCGTGTTGATAAGGCGCGAAGCCGCGCTGCTGGCGGGGCAGGGCTGGGGCTTGCTATCTGCGAAAGGATTATGCAGATTCATCATGCAGATATGTCATTTATTTCTGAACTGGGAGTAGGAACAATTGTGAAACTGTCTTTTCCTGTGCAATGACAACTATTTACTAGAAAAATGTAATATTTTACAAGTCCGCAACAACATTGATATTTTTCTGATACAGAGAGGTTTTATAGTGTATTTATCAAAACAAATTAATAAAACAAATTAGAAAGGAGTTTCACTATGAAACAAAAAGACATTTTAAAATTGACAGCGGCAACATTTGCCATTATTGGTGCGGGTACGATACTTTTTAATTCGGCGGCAGAAGTGACGCTGGCGGCAAACAATGGAAAGGTGGAAAAAGTTCCAACCAGTTATCAGGTTGCGGACAGTTTGGAAACGACATTGCCAAAGGTCACAGAGGACGGGAGGGACAAAGAAAGTGGCGGTGTCAAAGTAAATTATATGTTGAGTATGGACAGCCTGAATACCGGAACGCCTACGGATACGGATTTGACAATGGAAGAGGCGGCTGAAGCAGGAAGACAATATTTGGGGAATATTTTCGGGCTGGATTTGGAGGGGGCTTATGTATATATGAGCTATAATCCGGGAACCGAAACTTTTCCGAGGGCTTTTTGGTCGGGAGATGTTTTGTTTCAGAAAGAGCAGAAACCTGAGAGCACAAGATGGACATATATGATAGACGCTGTGACAGGAGAACTTTTTAATATCGGCTATGGCAGACAGTTAGATGTAAACGTTCCGCTTGGCTACGATAAAGCGCTGGAAAAGGATTACAGTGTCTATGCGGAACTTGCCCAAAAGAAAGCAGAGGAATATAAGCTGATAGATAGTCCGATAGACCGAGTCGAGTATAATTGTCAGGGATATGCCGGAAATGACCCGACGATTGCAGTGGATGTCATTGGTAAGAATGGGGAAATTGTCAATATGGATTTTTCGCGATATGACCAGACATTTTTGGGGCTCATTACGGACACTTCACGCAGAGTAACAGAATCCGCATTTGACAGTGCAGTCGGAGAGGTGGAGGTGGAGTCTGTTGAAGCGGAAAAAGTTGGGGAGAATACAGTAACATGGACAACGAGCATTGTAAAATAGCAGATTGATTTGAGAGTCAGATAAACATGGAAAAGCGTTTGTTGGAAGAAATCCAATGAGCGCTTTTCTGCATTTGAAAATTACCATATACTGTCGTCCTCTGCTAGTCCTTTCCTAGTTTCAGATACATTGATTTTTAGAAATGGAGGACAGGACATTGACAGAAAAAGAAAATAGAGAAGATAAGACGGTACGGCAGTTTATATTGTTCTGCCGCACTGCCCTGAAATATGAAAAACTGAATTATTACAATGAACAGAAATACAGGGCGGAACGAGAAAACCACATTGATATACTGACCGCAAGGCAGCTTGGTATGTCGGGCAGGTTTTTTGATACATGCCATGCTGATTATTTTTCAGTTATGGGATATGAAATCGGCATAGTTGACGGTGATTTGGCACAGGCGTTAAGGGAACTGTCAGACAAATATTTACAGATTGTGTTACTGTATTACATTGTTGGTCTGAATGACCGGGAGATTGGCTAAATCTATGGCACAGGAAGAACTACCATTTGTGACCAGAGGAATAATGCCATAAAAAAGCTGCGGCTGCTGATGGAGGAAATGCGTCATGGAAAGTAAATACAACAGCATTACCTATGAAACATTGGAAAAAGCAGTGTCGGGCGATTTTGAAGCTATGCAGGAGGTTATAAGGCTGTTTAAGCCATACATGACAAGACTGAGCATTGAAGATTGCAGATTTAACAATGAACTCTTTGAGAGGCTTGTACAAAGGCTTATTTTTATTACATGGAAGTTTGATATGCATTACAGTGAAAAATAATCGGGCGTGGTGAAACACAGGCGGGGACATTCGGTATATGAGTGTCCCTTTTCCTATTCTCGTTATCCACTTGACTTCCAGATTGACAATATGAAAAAGAGGCTTTCTTCTATCGTGAAAGAACATCATTTTGATTCTGTTCAGGCATTCTATAAGGAACTCAATGTAACAAAAAAGGAGAATCAGGATTATGAATCAGCTTGTGTGGAGTATGAAAAAACTTATGGAGAGGAAGCAGTGAATACAAGGAGTGTCAGAGAGAATCCAGCAAAAAGAACAGATAGTAAAAGACAAAGAGCTGGGTAGAGAGAATCCGACAAAGCAAAAAAGATAAAGGCGCGAGGTAATAAAGGAAGACGATGGTAAAGTGAAAAATGTATGTCAGAATAAAAATTAAAGCAATATATAGAAAAAGCGGGGCGTTACAGATGGAAAGGAAATACAGTGAAAGAGATATAAGTCACGGGGGTGGGTGTATAAATTGTCAGCAATAGGAACTGCATTCGTTCGCAGTTCTTATTGCTTTAATGTAATAATGGTATGAAAAGTGAGCATATCATCATTATAATACATCTGCAAATTGCCATGATATTTGCTGACCACTTTGCGAATGCTTTTTAATCCAAATCCATGTCCATTTTTGTTTACGGTCAGCTGCCTGTCCTTACAGAGAAAAGGATTTTTTCGGCAGGAATTGATAACTGTTATCACAATAAATGGTGTTTTTTCACGTTTGCTTGTATTAATCTCAATAAAAGAGTCAGGAATAATGCCTGCTGCCGTTATAGCATTATCCAGCAAATTGCAAAACAGAG
>ERZ808035.1222-NODE-1222-length-14423-cov-4.531716_pt1 | contig 14423 bp, 19 predicted proteins | sample MGYA00380189_ERZ808035 | MGnify/ENA primary metagenome ERZ808035 (study PRJEB31490, sample SAMN06133407) | mouse gut metagenome | isolation source: M5_1 | host: mice | place: China: Chengdu | collected 2015-05 ...
CATCATACAGATATTACTATCGTGCTAACAAATTGCTATTTTATGGCGCAAGCGAAAAAAGAAGTGTAGTTAATTTGTGGGATAGGGATAAATTAAAATATGATTGAATATAGCAATAATTGATAGAATGAGACAGCAAAAAAAAATTAGCTACCTTTTTTATTTTAGGCATTGACAAATAATTATAAAATAATTACTATACAATTATAGAATATATAAATTTTGAATGGGACGAAAATAAAAACAAAATCAACAAAGCCAAACACGGAATTGATTTTGAAGAAGCGGCAACAGTATTTTATGATGAAATGGCTATAGTAATTGGAGACGCAGAGCATTCCAGGGAGGAGGACAGGTTTATTATTTTAGGATTTAGCCATTCGGCTAATCTTTTGGTAGTCTGTCATTGCTATAGGAAATCTGATACGGTAATCCGCATTATTTCTGCAAGGAAAGCAACCGCAAGTGAAGCGAAGCAGTATGACGATTTTTGAAAGGGGCGTAAATATGAAAGAAGAATATGATTTTAGCAATGGGAGACGAAATCCGTATGTTAAAAAGCTGAAAAAGCAGATAACGATTAATATTGACAATGAAACGATTGATTTTTTTAAGGAACAGAGCGAGGAATCGGGCATACCATACCAGACGCTTATCAATCTGTATTTGTCGGATTGTGCAAAGAATAAGAAGCAGTTGCAGATGTCTTGGAAATAAGGTAACAAAAGGGGCGATAAAAAATTTATCGCCTTTTTTGTTACCAACTTATTTCGTGCATTTAGTACAAAAATGTATATTTTTGTATTATTATGTGGTAGAATATGGGAAAATATGTTATTTAGGAGGAGAACACATATGTATATGGTTGTTATTTTATTAATGTTGGTTATTGCATGGAAGTTTTATGAGTTTTTTTACTATAGGAGTAAAAAATTTATCGATGTGAAAAATCGGATTCAAACATACATATCAGACTGCAATGAATTAAATGAACATATAGAAGAACTAAAAGGAATGCATTTGGGGATAAATCAATTAAACTATGGTCAGGCAAACTTTCAGGATACAAGCAGGTACAAATATAGACGCAGAGAACTGCTGAATCAAGTTTATGCCCCGAATGTATATAATTGTTCAAGGACTGTTTGTAGCAATGCTAAAAATCAACCTTTCAAATATGTATGCAAATACTTTAATATAAAAACAGATGAAGATAACTTGTCTAAATTTGAAGAAATGTTAAATAATTTTGAAGCAGCGGAACAGGGCAAGGTTGCATTAAAAAGAGAAAAACAGAATATAGTTGATAGTATTGCAAAAGATATACCTTTTCTAATAAGAACTTTTGGTAAAAATAAACTTGAGAGAAAATTAGGATTTACTGAAGTAGATTTTAGCACAATGTATTTTCCAAGATATATTTTCAAGTATATAAGTTCTGGTGGTAACGCATCTATGCAATGTGATGTTGTAATGGATATTGCTAATTTAAATAACTTTGTAACATATTTATCAGAGGTAGTTAAATTTAAAAAGAGTGCGGCGGGCCAACGTGCACTAATGACAAGTGCGCTTAGAAGAGAAATATTACAAAGAGATGGTTATACATGCAAAAAATGTGGAGCGTCTATTCAAAACGAGCCAAACCTTCTTTTGGAAATAGATCATATAGTTCCTATATCAAAAGGAGGACTAACGGCAAAAAGTAATTTACAAACACTTTGTTGGAGATGCAACAGGAGAAAGGGTTCAAAAATGGAGTGACTTGAAAAGGGTAATAGATTATAAATTTAGGCGATAGAGAGAATCTATCGCTTTTTCTAAAATGAAAGGTAGGAAGATATGTCATTCATAAGTAAAATATTGGACGCTTTCAAGCCGGAAAGCACTATGGAAATGGAAAATACTGCTGATGGTTCGGAAAAGACAACAAATTTGAACAATGAAGAATTGGAAGCAAATATGCAGGAAGATAATCAGAAAACACAATTAATATACATGTTTCCTCCGATTAGCTTGTTAGATACAATAAATAATACAGAAAATTTCAGGGAAGAAATAAAGGAAAAAAGCATAAAATTGCTTAAAACATTTCATTCCTTTGGAATTAATATAGAGATTGTAGATATATTTTACGGTCCGCGTTTTACAAGGTTTGAGATTCAAATTGAAAAAGGGGTTAGGATAAGTGATATTCTTAGGTTGGAAGATGATATAAAACTCAATTTGGAGGTTTCTAATTTACATATAGAAGCACCGATTTCAGGTAGAACTACCATAGGGATTGATGCGCAAAATGAAAATACATCAATAGTTCCAATTAAGAAAGTGATAGCATCAAAAGAATTTATAGAATTTTCCTCTAATTTAGCGATTGCTATTGGAAAAGATGTAGCTGGAAATAATATCGTTGAAAGCCTTGATAACATGTGTCATTTGTTAATCGGCGGAACTATCGGTTCTGGCAAGTCAGTATGTATTAGCAGTATCATAATAAGTATTTTGTATAAAGCCCACCCAAACGATGTAAAGTTATTACTGATAGATACAAAAGCGGTAAACTTGACTATGTATAATGGTATTCCTCATTTGTTGGTTCCGGTTGTGACAGATTTAAGAAAATCAACTGCAGCTTTACAATGGGCGGTTAATGAAATGGTGGAGAGATACAGAAAGTTTGGAGTTTTTGGTGCAAGGGATTTGGCAGCATATAATAAGACTGTGGAGAAATATTCTTCCAATGACGAATCGCCACAGAAAATACCAAGAATCGTTATTATCATAGATGATTTTTCGGATTTGATGACAACATACAATGGTAGTGCAGAAGAAAGTATTTGCAGAGTGGCGCAGATGGGCAGAGCCGCCGGAATACATCTTGTTATTTCTACGCAAAGACCATCTGTAGATGTGATAACAGGAACAATCAAGGCAAACATACCAAGCCGAATAGCATTTAACGTATTTTCTGCCATAGATTCAAGAACGATTTTAGACACTAAAGGGGCAGAGGACTTATTATTTGATGGCGATATGTTATTTTATCCGCAAGGAATAAGAGCGCCTTTACGTGTACAAGGAGCGTATGTGTCTGATACGGAAATAATAAATGTAGTTAATTTTTTTAATAATCAGATGGTGGGGTATTATGGCGCGGACTATGAAAAGAAAGCCGAACAAAGGCAAGTAGTTAGCAATGAGAATGAATTAGACCCTTATTTTGCGGAAGCAGGAAAGATTGTTATCGAGAAGGAAAAAGCATCTATTGGAATGTTACAGCGCATGTTTAAGATTGGATTTAATCGTGCTGCGCGCATTATAGACCAACTTGAGGAGGCTGGTATAGTGGGTCCAGAAGAAGGAACAAAGCCTCGTCGCATTTTAATGAGTATGGAACAATTTGAGAGATACATCAAAGAGTATCTTTAAGGAGAAAAGGACAGTAGAAAAAAATCTGCTGTCTTTTTAATTTTGGGTATTGACTAATGAGTGCGTGCATGATGTCATGCAATTAAGGAGGTGATGAAGTGCTTGAAAGAAATATTGCTATACGAGTTGATGAAGAACTTTTCAAGAAAATCAAAGTGCAGTTAGCAGATAATGGAATGACAATGAAAGATTACATTATTTCTTTAATTGAGGAAGATTTATTGAGGAAGATTTAAAGAAGATGAACAAATACAGAGATAAGGAATACAAACCGCATGGATATTATTGACGGAGATAAAAAGTTGCGAGAGATTTTCTCTAAAATTGTATCAGAATATGAGATTAAATACTGTGCATAAAATATAGTAGCAAATACAATTAAATATTGATATTTCAAAAAGGCATCTGAGACATCTGAAAAGATGACTTAGGTAAAGGGCAGCAATATTTTATCAATAAATTTTTGGTAGAAAAACGGTAGAAAAAGAGTAGGTTGCAAGTAGAAAAAGTTTAGTTTAAAATGTTAAATTAAGGAATAGAAGGATTGCGAAAAAGAGAGGCCAAGATATAGTGCCTCTCTTTTTGCGTATAGTAAGCTAAAAGGAAGGTGAGGTGAGTGCCACGAAAACCTGATGAGAGAATTGAAAAGGCAAAGCAGATGTATTTTGCCGGAATTAAATTAGTTGATATTGCAAAGGAACTGAAGGTTCCAGAAGGAACCATAAGAAGTTGGAAGAATAGGTATAAATGGGATTGCAACGTTGCAAAAACAGAGCGCAATGCTGCGAAAAACGCAAAACGAGTAAAAAAAGTTGTAGCAGAAGAAGTAGAAAATGTAACACAGAATACGGAACTTACCGATAAACAGCAGCTTTTTTGCCTTTATTATATACGCAGTTTTAATGCAACAAAGGCATATCAGAAAGCTTATGGGTGTAATTATCATTCAGCTATGCAGAATGGTAGTAGACTGCTGAAAAATGATAAGGTGAAAAATGAGATATTCAAAATGAAACAAGAAAAACTGAACAGGGAGTTTCTTAGTGAATCGGACGTCTTTCAGAAGTATATTGATATTGCATTTGCTGACATAACAGATTATTTGGAATTTGGGACAGAAGAAATACCTGTGACCTCTTTGCATGGTCCAGTTAAGATTATTGATCCAGATACAGGCGAGGAGAAACAACTGACGAAAATAGTAAATAAGGTAAGGTTTAAAGACAGTGCACAACTTGATGGAACAATACTGGCGGAAGTAAAACAAGGTAAGGAAGGTGCAAGCATAAAACTTGCTGACAGAATGAAAGCATTGCAGTGGCTTTCTGAGCATATGGATATGGCGACTACGGAGCAAAAGTTACGGATGCAGCAGATAAAGAATCTTTCAGAGGAGTTTGATAAAAATGACAGTACAGAAGTTGTGATTTACCTTCCAGACAACGAGAGAGATGATACATGAGGGAAAAAATCGTATTGGCACCACAAAAAGGACCACAGGAAATGTTTCTTGCTACATCTGCGGATATATGTATTTATGGAGGGGCGGCAGGAGGTGGGAAGACATTTGGTCTGCTTTTGGAACCTTTAAGACATAAAAACAACAAGAATTTTAATGCTGTTATTTTTCGTAAAGATTATACGCAGGTAACTGCTCCTGGTGGATTGTGGGATAGCAGTAGAAAAATTTACTGTTATGTGAAAGGTTGTTATCCATTAAAGACCCCTAAATTACATTGGATTTTCAAAAGTGGTGCGACAATCAATTTTGCACACCTTGGAAATGATGAAGATTGTCTCTCATGGCAAGGCTCTCAGGTAACGATGATAGGGTTTGACGAGTTAACACATTTCAGCGAGTACCAGTTTTTCTATATGCTTTCCAGAAACAGGACGGATTCCGGTGTGGCTCCATATGTAAGGGCAACCTGCAACCCAGACGCCGATTCATGGGTAGCAGAGTTCATAAAGTGGTGGATAGATCAGGATACTGGTTATCCAATTCCAGAAAGGTCAGGGAAAGTACGCTGGATGGCGCGTTTGAATGAGGTAATCTATTGGTTTGATACTAGGCAGGGAGCTATTGATGCGGCAATAGAGAACGGCATGGATTACGAGAAAGCCGTGATTATGGCAAAAAGCGTCACATTTATAGCCAGCACCCTACAAGACAACAAAATTTTAATGAAAAATGACCCTGGTTATATGGCAAATCTTATGGCTTTGGCGCTTGTGGAAAGAGAGCGCTTATTATTCGGTAACTGGAAGATAAAGGCGGCAGCAGGATTGATGTTTAAAAGAACCAAGGTTAATATGCTGGAAGTGTTGCCTACAGACGTGATTTTATGGGCGAGAGGCTGGGATTTAGCAGCGACCTCAGAGGACGAAGATGGAGAACCAGCATATACGGCTGGTGTGCTAATAGGTAAACGCAAAAATGGACGCTATATTGTTGCTGATGTGATTAACCGCAGATTGGATTCTGCTGAAGTACGGGAGCTGATTAAAATGACCTGTATTGCAGACAAGGCAAAGTATGGAAGGGTGATAACACGCCTTCCTCAAGACCCAGGACAGGCGGGCAAGGCGCAGGCACAGAGCTTTTTGAAATTTCTGTCAGGATTTGCTGTAAAGATACTGCCAGAATCAGGGGATAAGGTTACAAGAGCAGAACCATTCTCGGCACAGTGGCTTGGACTGGAAGGAATGGATAAAGGAAATGTAGATATACTGGCAGCAGATTGGAACGAGATGTATTTCAACCAGCTTGAGAGCTTTCCACAATCCCAGTTTAAGGATATGGTAGATGCAAGCAGTTCCGCCTTCAGCGAAATAGAGAACGGCTGGACATATTCGGCGCCGCCGTCAGACAGTAATCTAGGTAAGAGTAGTTATTGGAGGTAAAATTGGTGGAAGAATTAACAGATAAAGACTTACACTGTATTGCAAGACAGTTACAGAGTGCATGGTGTGCACCCGAACAAGAAGAAATAGATACATATCGAATGTTTTATGGATGTTGGTATTGTAAATATTCCCATGAATGCAAAGCGCCTAACACAATGAATTTGAAAAAGGCGTTAAATAAATTGAGCGAACTGACAGGAGTAGATATTTTTCCTTCTTATGGATGTATCTGGAGGCAGTTCCTCCCTGCATCTATATTTATAGAGTATCCAGAGGAACTGCAATATTTGGAAAAACATCATGCCAAAGAGTACCAGAACTTAAAAGATCATCTTAATAAATTTACAGATTATCCCAAAGAAGAGTCTGGTTTTCAATAGGACAGTTTTTTCCATGTGGACAGTCAGGACGAAATTTGCACATATTTTGTGTAATTGTGGCATAGGCGGGAGCGCCTGTTACACTATAACGCGTACATTTGACTTCGATAGTTACATCATTATCCTGTAAAGGACAAAAACCGCTTATGTAGGTGCATTTTTCCATGGTGTTATCCTCTCCTTTCTTTTTTACTTAGCTTGGCAGAGCCTGTATTTAAAGAATAGAGGATATTCTATATAAAATCAATAATTATATAAAGGAAAAGAGGTGAGGTGTCAATGGCAAATAATAAAGAGATAGGTCGCATAGGGCAGCGGCGCTATGGTGGGAATATTTATGAAGAATTTCTCTATGAGCTAAGGGGAAAACGGGGGATAGAGGTATACAGAGAAATGTCTGAAAATGATGATATAATAGGCGCTATCCTCTTTTCTATAGAAATGCTGGTAAGACAATGCAATTGGAATGTGCAGCCTGGCGGAGATACCGCAAAGGATAAAGAAGCTGCTGAATTTGTGGAGAGCTGCATGAATGATATGCAGGACACATGGATTGACACAATATCAGAAATCCTGTCTTTTCTCACCTATGGTTGGAGCTTTCATGAAATTGTATATAAGCGACGTATGGGAAATACAAAAGATACACGAACCAAGAGCAAATTTAATGATGGTCTTATTGGTTGGAAGAAACTTCCAATAAGGGCACAGGAGACACTTTATCAGTGGGAATATGACAATGAGGATAATCTGCTGGGAATGACACAGATGCCGCCCCCAGATTTTGGGACATTTACAATTCCTATGGAGAAGGCGTTGCTTTTTCGGACGAAAAGCCGTAAGAACAATCCAGAAGGAAGGAGCATTCTTAGAAATGCCTATCGTTCATGGTACTTTAAGCGTAGGATACAGGAGATAGAAGGGATTGGTATTGAGCGAGATTTGGCCGGACTTCCGGTATTATATGGACCAGAAGGTGTGGATTTATGGGACAAAAATATACCAGAAAATGCGGATATAGTGGCTGGACTTGAAACCATAGTCAGAAATATTCGTAGAGACGAAATGGAGGGAGTTGTCCTTCCGTTTGGTTATAAGTTGGAATTACTAAGTTCTGGTGGAACGCGACAATTTGACACCAACGCAATCATTAATCGTTATGATACCAGAATCGCTATGACAGTATTGGCAGATTTTATTTTTCTGGGGCATGACAAGACAGGTAGCTGGGCATTGAGTTCTGATAAAACAGAGCTTTTTGCTGTTGCTATAGGAGCGTTTCTGGATATTATCTGTGAGACATTTAACAGCCAGGGCATACCATCATTGATTGACATTAACGGTCAGTATTTTTCTGGCATTACAGAATATCCCAAAATGACACATGGAGACATAGAAGACGCGGATATTACAAAGGTCGCAGCATTTATAAAGGACATGACTGGAATTGGTGTTTTGATACCTGATGATGGACTAGAGGATTATATTCGACAGGTCGGACATCTTCCTGATAGAACTTATTCTGATACCAGGGAGATTGATCGAACAAGGCAGGAGCAGCAAGAGCAGAACCAGCCCCCAGAACCAAAAACAGCCGCAGGCGCCGAATCAGACGAGGAAGGTGAAAAGATACAAAATAATAAGGTGGAAGACGCTAAAAAACGGTTAGGAAGGTAACTGTTTTTTAATATACAGAATATGCTGCACAGCTTTATAAGAATAGCCAGAACAGAAAGGGAAAATAGCACATGGGATTACGAATTATTCCTCCGAAACGGGTGCGGAAAGTAAAGACAGCCAACAGCCAGGAAGTTTTGGAGCGTCTTGAAGAATATCTTGAAAATAATTGTGAGGAACCAATACAAATTCTTTGCGGCTTTTGGGAAGACCAGCAAAATGCGATTACTTATCAGGAGTTGCGGCAGGCTGTACTAGATGGAACATTAAGTAAAGAAGCTATAGAATTATGGAGACAGGACTATTCCAAATTAATTTCAGGCAGGTTGAAGGGTTTGTGGACAAATGCAATCGTTGCTGGTGCATCAGGGCAGCCTATTTTAGATGACAAAACATTTGTATTTAACACACAGACACCAGGCATGTTAAAGTGGATTCAGACACGAGGGGCGCAATTGGTTACAGCCTGTACAAGCGAACAGAAAGAAGCTATCTCTATTCTGTTGGCAAAGAAGATGAAAGAGGGGCATACTGTTGATGAACTATCCAGACTTATCCGCCCTTGTATTGGCTTGACCAAAGGTGATGCACAGGCAGCAGCCAAACTTTATGACAGTATTATAGAGAATCTGAAAAAAGAGCACCCACGAATGAAGCCCGAAAATATGCAGAGAAAAGCGCTTGATGCAACCTGTAAATACGCAGAGAGGAAACACCGTCAAAGAGCTATGACTATAGCACAAACAGAAAGCGCATTTGCATATAACAGAGGGGCAGATGAAGGAATACGGCAAGCCCAACAACAAGGTTATCTTGGAACAGTAAAAAAGAGATGGAGTACATCAGGAGATGACAGGGTATGCAGCACATGCCAGGCACTTGAAGGTATAGAAATTGAAATGGACAAAAGTTTTCCATTGAAAGGCAAAATGCTATTTCCAGGACAAGATCTGCTGCCACCCGCGCACCCGCGGTGTGCTTGTGCCGTGGAGTATATTGAGGTGGAAAATCATAGTGAATTAATAGAAAGTCCTATGAGAACCGGAGATGAGTGGATAGATGCTTCAATAGATGATTATGATAGTAGTCTTATTAATACAAATGGTGATGAGGCTATGAGTATAAGATTGCTTATGAGTCATGATGAAGTTAAATATGAAAAGAATGAAACACTGAATTTGCCATTTGTATACAATAGCGACAGGGATGTTATCTTATATAATCCATATGCAGAAAATGCAAATGATTATGATATGAGATTTGCATTAACACATGAAAATGCTCATAGAGTAGATTATTTATTTCTTCATTCTTGGGAAAATGAAAATTTTCGGCGGGCAATGGATAATACGGAATCATTAATAATATCAAATTTAGATGGTTTAGAAAAATTGTTACAGAACGATGATTATGGTAGTGATTTTGCATTTAATGATTTGATAAGTTCATTGACAAGAGGAAAAGCGAATGGTATGCTTTTTATTGGACATACTCCAGAATATTTGGCATCTGATTATAAGCGTTCGTTAGAAGTATTTGCGAACATAACATGTATTGATATGAGTGAATCTGCAATCAGAAAAGAATTTGATGGAATATTAAAGGAATTGTATGAAGCATATAAGGAGATTATAGCATGGAAAAGTCTGGTATAATGAATTTTTTGAAAACAGATAAGGAATTGCAGGATATGAGAAAAAGATGGAAAGAACTTGAAATTGAGGAGCCTTTTCCGCCTTTCAATTATGATGAATACAATGGGACGAGTGGTTATAAGGAGGCAATTAGAAAACTGTTAATTGATTATGAGAAAGCAAGTTGCTGATATCTGTTATTGGGAGAGATAATTGATAAATACTGCCAACTAGAAAGGGTTTTAAGGGAATGTTGAAAGATTTGTATGAAGCATATAAGGAGGTTGTTTCATGGAAAACATGGTGCAGCGTTTACGTACAGATGAGGAACTTTTGGAAATGAGAAAAGAGTGGAAGGAGTTAGATATAGAGAAATCATTTCCTCTATTCCATTTTGAAACATACCTTGACATCGAAGATTATAAAAAAAGAGTCAGAAAACAATTAGATGATTATAAGAAACAGAAAAAATAAAGGACTTGGGAACAGGTCCTTTTTTTATATTCATATTTGAAAGGGGCAGAAAGGATAAAGTGAAAAAATTCTCTGAACTAATTGAAAAACAAAATGAGGTTCTAAAAGGACGTTTCAAGATAACAAAATCTGATGATGACAGGCGTCTTGCCTTTGGATGGGCGAGTGTATCCATACGCGCAGATGGTGAGTTAATAGAGGACTGGCAGGGTGACATTATCGCTCCCTGTGAGCTTGAGGAAGCAGCTTATGAATATGTAAGGCTTTATGGTGAAGGCGGCGAAATGCATGAGCGGGGCGGTGTTGCTGTATTAATAGAAAGCGTTGTATTTACAGAGGATAAAATGGCAGCAATGGGGATTCCAGCAGGAACGCTGCCAGTTGGCTGGTGGATTGGATTTAAAGTTACTGATTCTGGTGTATGGGAAAAGGTAAAAGATGGAACTTATACCATGTTTTCTATCGAGGGTGAAGCAGAAAGGATTCCAGTAGAATAAAAATAAAAATTTTTAAAAATGCGCTTGACTTTTGAAACGCAAAAGTATATATTGTATTTATGGGTTTCAAAAGTGAGGTGAAGAATGTGCCCGAAAAAAAGAAAATTGGGAGACCTACTGATGATCCTAAAACTGTACAGTTTAGCGTGAGATTTGATGAAACTACTTTAAAAATATTAGATGATTTTTGTAGAAAAAATGCCATGACTAGACCGCAGGGAGTGAGAGAGGCAGTAAGGAGACTCAAAGAAAAGTAAAGAACCCGTTCCCTCTGGACAAGGTATAAACGAGTTCTTTCTATCAGAAGTTTCCTTCCATGAAATATTTTATCATGGTTAGGAACTTCTTTCAAGTAAATTTTTGAAAGGAGATTTTATTATGGTAGTAAAGAAAATTCAACCAGTAGAACTTTCAGCGAACCTTGTTTTTCGTTTGAAGAATCTGTATCATGCGAAGCTTGATGAGTTTATCGCAATAGTGGACAATAAGAGAGAGATTTTGTTTGTCAATAAGAAAGTGCCTCAAGAAGATATTGATGGATTCTTGGAAGTGATTTTATTTCCAGAAAATGGGGTAGCTGATAATGAAGCAAAAGGTCCATTTCTTGATTATGTGTATTATAAGTATGGACACCACACATGCAGAGAGCTTTTAGACGCCCATACATGGCGAATGAAACAGAAGACAGAACAAAAGGCAAAGGATACAGCAAAGACCATTATTCCGCTGATTGAAAAACAGATAGACAGTGAAATCCCTATTGCTAATTATGATGAAGCGCTTTTGCAGCAGATATATTGCGCAGGGTATGATAGAAAAAAGAAGACACCTAAAAACATAACTGATTTTGGCAGTGTTTATCTATTTTATCTTGGCTGTCTAGTAGGTGCAGGGTTGGCGAAAGGAGAATCTTATTATGGACAAGATTAAGAAGTATGTAGAGCGATTCTTCAAGAGCAAACCTGAAGACAGAAACTATTCGCTTACAACAGAAGATGTGTTTGCGTTGTTTAAGGAGATACAATCCGCAGATGGAAACGGCTTGTTTTATGCGATTGTTTCCCTTTTCCGGTATGGCTACGCAAAGGGCTATCGTGCAGCACAGGCTGAAATGAAAAAGAAAGCGAGAAAAACTGCATGAGAGACGAGAGAAAGTTCAAAGAGGTTATCCACACCATAAAGGGCGCAGAAAAAGACAAGGACAAGTTCTTTCGTGCATTTCGTCTATCGAGATACGAACAATCGCGATTGTCAAAAAAAGCGATATTTGCAATGTTTTGCATGTTGTTGATTAAATAGCGAACGCATACTCGTGACTTCAGTCATGAGTAAGTGAGCGGAGAATATAGAAGTTATAACATATACCACCAGGAAGGAGGATACTATGAATATATTTTCGTCATACAAAGTCAAAATAAAGAACTACAACAAGATATTTGAAGAGACAGTAAGAATATATCGTGAAGCAGTATCCTTCTTCATAGATATATGTGATAAAGAATGGGATATGTTGGAACCGTTGAAGAATCTTGAGCGATGCAGAAAGATTGAAGAATTATCTTTGCATACAAAGAAGAATCTAAATCCTAAGTATGATTTCAATAGTAAGTTTTATAAAATGCCAGGCTACCTGCGCAGGTCTGCAATCAATACTGCTGCTGGATGCTATTCATCCTATCGGTCAAACTTAAAGAACTGGGAAGGAAACCAATTGGGAAGAAAGCCTAGATTGCAGCTTGACAGGAATGTAATGCCGACATTATATAAGGACAATATGTATATACGCACAGGAGATGATACGGCAAGGATAAAGATATTCCATAGGAACGATTGGATTTGGCTGGACATAAGACTGAACAATCAGGATGTAAGATACATAAAAAGCCATTGTGCATTCAAGAAGGAATATGTTCCAACATTAAAGAAACAAGGTAAATGCTGGTATCTGGTATTTCCCTTTGAAGACAAGGTGAAATTTGAGGATGTGGACATACAAGACCAGACGATCTGTTCTGTGGATTTAGGGCTTAATAATAATGCTACATGCTCAATAATGCAGTCTGATGGAACTGTCGCTGCAAGAAAATTCATCAATCTTGCGACAGAAAAAGACCATTTGTATAAAGCATTAAACAGGGTAAAGAAAGTACAGCAAAATGGGGTGAGGAAAACTCCTATATTATGGAAGCATGTCAATGACATCAATACTGATATCAGCAGAAAGACAGCAAAACAGATTATAGATTTTGTAGTGTTGCATAATGCGGATGTCATTGTATTTGAACACCTTGACACAAGTGGCAAAAAGAGAGGAAGTAAAAAGCAAAGGCTTCACCTATGGAGGAAACAGGAAATACAGAAGATAGTTGAGCATAGGGCGCATATTCTTGGAATTAGGATAAGCAGGATATGTGCATGGAACACGAGCAGATTGGCATTTGACGGTTCTGGGAAAGTTGAGCGCGGAGAGTATTACCAGAACGGAGAGAGGAAATACAACTACTCCATATGCCTGTTCAAGAATGGCAAGCAGTATAACTGTGACCTGAACGCAAGCTACAACATAGGTGCGAGATATTTTATACGGGGACTTTTAAAATCCGATTCCGTGAGGAAGAGGTTGCCTAGCCAGACAAAAGACTCTGATTATGGTACGGGAACAACGCGCACCTTGTCTACATTAATTAGGCTCAATGCGGATTTGTGCAGAAAAACTGTATAATATCTGAGTTGGGATCTGTATTGTAGATAAGTATTCTGGTCTCTAAAGGACTGGAAGCACGCGACTTTAGTCGTGTGAGTGTTCACATTGTGATACAAATATGAATAGTATAAAATGGATAAAGATTTTAATAAAAATATACATATAATATACAAAAAATCTCTTAACCATTTAAAATTAAGGATTATTTTTTAAATTCACATTAAAATTATAGTTACAATGTTACGGTTCAGCTTTAGGATTTTGCATTTACTGCAAAGTCCGTGAAATAACGTAGTGGTTGAGATGCATCAAGCCAGATTTTGTATTAATTTATGATAATTTGGTGTGAATTGCAACAACTGATGCACAAAAAATGCCACAAAGCAGACATTTTGGCGCTGGCTCCGACACCATGCAGCAAGTGCATGATGCGATGTGAAAAGTAACAAATTAGTTACAATTTATGTTTTCTACATAAATAATACTTGTAATTATTTTGTTACCAATTATAATGAAAGTACAGGTGAGTGTTTTTGATTCTTTATATTTTGGATTGGATATATCAAAAATATATGACGTAAATGAACACAAGTAAAAGACAATCACTTTATTTTTATCTCAATGAAATAATGCAAGTACTACAATGTCACAAACAATTACATTTATTAAAAGAAAAGAGGTAGTAAATGAGAAAGAAACTTAATATAACGGAAGGAATTTT
>ERZ808035.1227-NODE-1227-length-14360-cov-5.997970_pt1 | contig 14360 bp, 13 predicted proteins | sample MGYA00380189_ERZ808035 | MGnify/ENA primary metagenome ERZ808035 (study PRJEB31490, sample SAMN06133407) | mouse gut metagenome | isolation source: M5_1 | host: mice | place: China: Chengdu | collected 2015-05 ...
CGGTGGCTCCGCTCGATACATTTGGCATGGTGCTCAATGCTGCGGTCTGACAGGTCTATTCCGGCCACATAGACGGATTCCAGAAAATCCTCAATGGAACTCCCATATTCGATCTCAAACCGGCTTCGTACCTGCTGGACGGACAGCTCCAGACTCCACACCACATCCCTGTATTTCTTCAGCAGTTTCCAGGTATCATGGTACAGCGGGTTATCGGCAATGTTCATTTCTTCCTGATTCTTTTTCATGCCCTGGCACCTCCTTCCCTGTCCTTTTCGGTGGGAGAGAGCGTCAGTTCAAAGGTGTAGACCGGCTTATCCTCCCCGCAGGATACAGTCATTCCAAACCGTACAGTCCCCTTCAGTATGTGGGATATATACTCTTCCCTGCAGGCGTCTGATAAAGGATATAACTTATATATGGATTTGGGACACCGGAAACAGGAAATGCCCTGTGCATCAAGGACTTGCGCCATTTTTGTGATAACAGTTTCCATGTTCGATTTTGAAACGCTGGTTAATTCCTCTGAAACGCATATCTCATGCTCTGTAACAGTAGAATCTTCTTGTGAATCTGTTTCATCCGGCAGTGCAAGATTGATTTTCAGGACCATGGCAACCTCCTCTTTATCAACAAGGACATCTGATATCTGGAACATGGTAGAAAGGTAGCTATGCAGATAGATCACGCTGCCTGTCCTTCCGGGGAATGACATTAAAGAGATATAGTCCATGTCGGCAAGCTTTTTTAGTATCCGCCCTGTTGTAGCTTTGGAGATGCCCCAACGGACAGCCATTTCACTGTAGGCGGCCAGCGGGGAGCCGGTGCCATTACGGAAATAGACAACTGGACCAATTTCTGAACCCTGTACCTGGCTGTCATTGTAGACAGCAGACATCCACAGATCCAGCAGGATATCCATTTCGGAGCAGCGGCCGGCGCTGACCAGTTCTGTTGCAATCACAGTCGGCATAAAGAAAAATCCTGTATCCTTTTGACAGGGGCAGTTGTAGTCCAACACGGTATTATGTTTTTTCCAGTCACGCACCTTATATTTGACTACCTTTCCCCGGTCAAGGAAAAGATAGGATATAAGATGGCGTTTCTGCAATTCATCCAGGATAGAAACTGCCTGGCACTGGAAACGGGTACGGAACCATGCTGTAAGTTCTTTCACGGTGCAGATCCATTCACCGGGGTATACCGTATAGCCGATACCGTCTATGCGGAGATAGGAGGTACGGAAATTTGCGTAGTTGCAAAGCACCGTATAATAAAAAAGACCTGAACCCCCGCTTGTGCGAATGCTCCGGTCTGCCATTAAGTTCTGGATAAACTGCCGGTAGATCCGGCAGCGTGGATAATCCACAATCTGTTTGATCTCTAATTGATATTCTGACATAATGTTTTCCTCATTTCTCATAGTTTCCTGTAAAAAAATCTACAAGACAAATTTCCTATGCCTTGTAGATCATCATTTAGCTCCTATATTCTTCTTTCAAATACTTTCCACGACGAATTTTGTTCACAATTCCTATGATTCCACCCTGTTTTTTCCCTCCATACAGTCCATTTAGTCCACAATATATGGTATAAACGAAACCAAATAATACTAGATGTAGTTCCAAAAGTCCTTTCGCTTAGTAGGACACAAAATATTCCACCGCATTCTCCGGAAAAAATTCCTTGGACTCGCCGTAAAGCTGTCCGGCAAGTGTCTTATTGTGGGCGATCACCAGCGTCGGCTTCTGTAACTGCTGTATGATATTCGCCATCGTAAAGGTCTTACCAGAACCCGTAACACCCAGTAAAGTCTGGAATTGATTGCCTTCCCGAAATCCTTTTACAAGAGCCTCTATGGCCTGGGGCTGGTCGCCGGTGGGCTTGTATGGGGCTTGAAGTTTAAATTTTGACATATAAAAACCTCTCTTTCACGGAATTACTTCAACTACCATGAACCATAAAATTCGTATAATTTAGAAATAATTTCGTGTAGATTTTCATTCTAAGTTTGGCCTATAGGCAAACTTTTATAATTACACGAATGAAAGTCACCAATTTGTAGTCATAAGTGTTTACAAAATAGTCCCTCCGTTTCGTATTCTATATCATTTAAATTAGAAATATCTTTATTTTTCACTATCATAAATCAACTGATTTCTTTCCAATTCTTTCTGCAACTCTTCCGCTGTCGGTAAAATGGTCATATATTTTGAAGCGAATATCTGCTGACTTTCATGAAGCACCGAATATTTTACAATTGTTTCATCCTTATCTGTACAAAAAATAATTCCAATTGTTGGATTATCATCCTCTCTTCTTTTTAAGTCATCAAACATTCTGACATACATATCCATCTGTCCTATATCTTGATGTGTCAATTTCTTTGTTTTTAAATCAATAACAACAAAACACTTCAGAATATAATTATAAAAAACCAAATCGATAGAAATCTGTTGTTTCTGTACATATTCTCATCTGCCTTCCTACAAACGAAAACCCTTTGCCCATTTCCAACAGGAATTTCTGAAGATTATTTATAATGGTTGTTTCCAAATCGCTTTCTAACTGACTAATATTTGGAGTGGCTCCCATGAATTCTAATACAAATGGATCTTTCACAAATTCCAATGCTTTATTTTCTTTATCAGGTAACTGTGTGGATAACATTCTTTTGTAATATCCACTCTTAATATTACGCTCCAAAACTCTTACAGACCAATTTTCTGTCAAAGCTTCCTTTAAATAAAAGTTTCTTTCCTCTTCATCGGAAATACGCATTATACTTCTTAGATGAGACCACGGAATTTTACCAGCCATTGAAAATCCATATGAATTTTCTGGAAATACCAAATAAAACTGACGACAGTTTCTCAAATTTGCTACAGAAAAACCTGTTCCAAATTCATCTGATAACTGCTCTGATAAATTTTTTATTAAATAAGAACCATATCTTGCTTTCGTCTCACCGTATTGTTCCTGCTCGACAATTCGTCGTCCCACATTCCAATAAGCATATGTCATGATACCATTAACACTATTATATGCTTCTTCTCTTGCCCGTTGTAATATCAAATGCACATCTTCGTAAAATTGTTGTTCTTTTATTATCAAAATTTCTGAAGGTTCTTGCTTTAATAACTCACTCTTTTTCTTCATCTTGCCCCCGCAGATTCGCTACACGCGTGTAGCGAATTACTCTAAAATTTCATTGCCACACAATTATTTTACTGGACATACTTTTTTCATAAAATCTACAACTATTATAAACTTTCTATCTCGACACCTATTTAAAGCAGAATATCCTTTGTCAGTTTTGATAGCGGTCTATTATGCATACATCCAAGTCCCATGATAGATTCAATATGCTCCATTATGTTAATACTTGCTTTATCTCCACTGCCTCTTTTCCTTATTTCTTCTTTACACAAAAAATAGAAACTGTTCACAAGCATATCCAATATGTATCTTGGATATAAATCCAAAATATATTTCTCTCTTTTATTTGTTTCCTCAACCTCTTTTTCTTATTAGAAAATATATTAATCCTTTTCCAAAGCGGCGGCATATTTTCTATCTCATTTACTGTAGCTTTATACTTGTCCTTAAAATCATCATCAGTCCACGCCGGATACTCATAGTCTATTTCATCGTATAGTTTCACTTTAACTTTATTCTTTTTCACTGATCCCCTAAGTCTATCATCTCTGTTCATACCTAAAATGTCCAATAAAGTGGTCTTTCACGAACCATTTTTCCCGACAAGAACAGATATATTTTTATACCATCTCCATAAAAATCTTTTAAATTTTTGCATAAAAACCACCTCCGATATCGCAAAACAGGTCCTCGACAGATTCTGTTCACAATTTGCCGCTTTTTGCAACTCAGTCATTGCCCTATAGTATACCATAAACATTTTTAAAAGTACAGAAGAAAACAAACATTTGTTCTTTTGCTTTTTATACAGCATCCACTATCATATCTTTATGATTGCCCCAGGCATACATTATCATAAATTCCCCGCATGTCCCGCGGGCTTCAATTCCGCCTTTAAGACAGGTTTTTCTGTTTTGGAAATCTCTGTCCCGTCTGCCGGACTGTTTGAAATCATTTTGACCGTTACTGCATAGCGAAAAGAGACATTCATGATTGTTTTTACCTGCTCTGCTGCCAACTTTGCATCGTCTGCTCCGGTATAAAACAATTTCTGAATGTCTCCACAGATAACATCTGCCATTCTGTGCCTGCCCCGAAACGGGAATATTCTTACCTCAAACCCGTTTTGACAGTTTTCTTTCAAAACGGTCTTTGCGCAGGTCTGCCGGAATTTTAGTGGGATATTCCCCCTGAAAGCAGGCTGCACAATAATCCTCACTGTCTATCAGTTTACTCAACTTTTCTATTGGTAAATATCCCAGAGAATCCACTCCAATAATCCGTGCAATCTCATCCATACTATGGTGACATGCGATCAGATTTTCTTCAGAATCTATATCCGTTCCATAATAGCAGGGATATAAAAAGGGAGGCGCAGAAATTCTCATGTGGATCTCTTTCGCTCCGGCATCACGTAAAAGCTTTACAATACGTTTGCTGGTCGTTCCTCTGACGATGGAGTCATCAATCAGTATAACTCTCTTTCCATCTATTACTTTCCTGACAGGACTGAGCTTAATCCTGACCTTATCCAGACGTTCATTTTGTTCTGGCGAAATGAATGTCCTTCCAATATATTTATTTTTTATCAACCCGGTTCCGTAAGGAATTCCGGATTTTCCCGCGTACCCCAATGCAGCATCCAGTCCGCTGTCGGGAACGCCAATCACAATATCCGCGCATTCAGGATAACACTCTGCCAGTAATTCTCCGGCTCTCATACGGGATTCATGCACGGATATGCCATCTATAACAGAATCCGGTCTTGCAAAATAGATGTATTCAAAAATACAGGTTCTTCGTCTCTGTTTTCCGCAGTGTTCTCTCCTTGATTCCACACCGTTTTCCGTAAACACCAGAATTTCCCCCGGCAGCACATCACGGATAAATTCTGCTCCTACGGCTGACAATGCACAGCTTTCGGATGCAGCCACATATGCCCCGTCCGCCATCTTTCCATAGCAAAGCGGCCGGAACCCATACGGGTCTCTTGCTGCAATCATCTTTGTGGAGGAAATCAACACCAGCGAATAAGCGCCTTCCAGTAAATTCATAGTACTGCTGACCGCTTCCTCAATACTCGATGTCATAAGCCTTTCTCTCGTAATTACATAAGCGATAGTTTCCGTATCACTGGTTGTATGGAAAATTGCTCCTGACAATTCCAGCTTATCGCGAAGTTCCAATGCATTGCTCAAATTTCCATTGTGCGCCAGCGCCATCTTTCCTTTCTGATGATTGACCTCAATAGGCTGACAGTTATTTCTTGTGTTTCCACCAGTTGTTCCATATCTTACATGTCCCACCGCCATATTTCCCATCGGAAAATGAGTTAATATGTCTTTGGAAAACACTTCACTGACAAGCCCCAGATCTTTATAGGAAGAAAATGCGCCGTCATCATTCACAACAATTCCGCAGCTCTCCTGTCCCCTGTGCTGCAAGGCATATAGCGCATAATAAACAATGCCTGCAACATTTTCTTTTTTTGTACCCATCACTCCGAACACACCGCATTCTTCATGAATGGCCATAGCCTTATTCCCTCCTTTAAACAGCGGATCCGGCTGATTGGAGCGGCCTTTGCTATTCCACATCCTGAAGGGCATCAAATCCTTCTTCTCCGGTTCTTACTTTTACCACATTTTCCACGTCATAAACAAAAATCTTTCCATCTCCAATATGCCCTGTGTAAAGTACCTTCTTCGCTGTTTCAATCACTTTACGTACCGGAACCGCACTGACTACAATATCCACCTGTACTTTCGGAAACAGATTCGCTTCAACCTGTGTGCCTCGATAATATTCCGGTTTACCCTTCTGAATCCCGCATCCAAGAACATGGGATACTGTCATACCAGTAATTCCGAGTTTCATCATGGCATTCTTTAATGCTTCAAATTTTGATTCCTTGCAGACAATCTCAATCTTTGTAAATTTCGGCGTTCCCTCTTCAAATGCAGGAACTTTTTTAACCGGGATCGCTTCCGCAACCGGAGTATCGCCGGATACCGCCACAAAATCATTTCCTTCTTCAATATACTCCGGAAGCATTGCAAATCCTGCATATGCAGAAGGAAGGCCATGTTCTGCCGCATCAAGACCGGCCATTTCTTCTTCTCTGTCTACACGAAGACCTGCAATTGCCCTGATGACAAGGAATGTAACAGTTATTGTAACTGCCGTCCATGCTGCAACACTGGCAAAGCCGATAAACTGAAGTTTTAACAAGTCAAACCCGCCGCCATAAAACAGACCGGTTAAAGTTTCTCCCGAAGCATTTGCAATACCATAGCCGGGCGCTGTCTCTGTGGCAAATAATCCGACTGCCAGTGTGCCCCAGATCCCATTCATACAATGCACGGCAACTGCTCCGACCGGATCATCAATGTAAAGTACATGGTCAAGAAGCCACACGCCAAACACAACCAAAAGACCGGCAACTGCTCCAATGGCAGCCGCACCGAATGCATCCGTAACATCACAGGGCGCTGTGATTGCCACAAGTCCTGCTAAAGATGCGTTCAGACACATGGAAACATCCGGCTTTCCATACTTGATCCATGTAAAGAGCATACATACAACAGTTGCAACCGCCGGTGCGACAGTAGTTGTCAGGAAAATAGAGCCAAGCTGTGCAATAGAAGTGGCCGCCGCACCATTAAATCCATACCAGCCGAGCCAGAGGATAAATACCCCAAGCGCTCCAAGTGCAATGCTGTGTCCCGGAAATGCATTTACTTTCACGACTTTTCCACCCGTATCTCTGGTAAACTTTCCGATACGGGGACCAAGAATTTTTGCACCAATCAATGCGGAAATGCCACCTACCATATGGATTGCACAGGAACCGGCAAAATCATGGAAGCCAAGCTGCGAAAGCCATCCTCCTCCCCAGATCCAATGTGCCTCAATCGGATAAATCAACGCCGAAATTACGCCGGAATAGATACAATAGGAAAGAAATTTTGTACGTTCTGCCATTGCACCAGAGACGATGGTTGCCGTTGTAGCACAGAACACAAGGTTAAATACAAAACTTGAAAAATCAAACTCTGCATATGCAGTAAACAAATCAAAACCCGGTCTTCCGATCAATCCAGACAAATCTTCTCCCATCAGCAAGCCAAAACCAATCAGTATAAATACTACGGTTCCAATACAAAAATCCATCAAGTTCTTCATAATAATATTTCCTGTATTCTTTGCTCTGGTAAAACCTGCCTCTACCATTGCAAAACCTGCCTGCATCCAAAACACCAATGCAGCGCCAATTAAAAACCAGACTCCGAACACTTCGCCGGATACCACTTCCTGCACAAGTTCTTTCATAACTTCATCCATAACTTCTCCTCCAATCAGGTTAAATTGATCAGCCTATTTTACGCCAAACAGTAAATCGCCATAAGTCGGAAATGGCCAGTATTTCTTTGCCGTCATCGTTTCTGCCTCATCACAGGCAACTCTTAATTCTCCCATTTTTCCCAAAACAGCATCCCGGATCATATAGGACTCTGCTTCAACATCTTCCACATCTTTAAGTCTCATTACTGCTTCTTCCAGTTCATCGGTTTTAACCGCAATCTGTTCTTCCAGTCTTGCAAGTTTTTTTAGAAGTCCAGTCTCATAGCCGCATGTAATAGAACTATCAACCGCCTTTTTTGCCACCGCTGTATTTGCAAGTTCCAGTATATATGCGCTTACTGCCGGGGCAATCTCTGTCTTTGCCATATCAATCATGGTATTTGCCTCAATCAAAACCGTCTTGCAATAGTTTTCCAGCATAATTTCACATCTGGACTTCAACTCCGCTTCTGAAAATACTTTATGAGACGTCAGCATCCGTACATTCTTTTCATCCAGCAGATGCGGCATACAATCCGGTGTTGTACGATAGTTAAGAAGCCCTCTCTTTTCCACAGCTTCCTTAATCCATGTGTCGTCATAACCATTACCGTTAAAAATAACATGTTTATGATCTTTGATGGTCTTGCGAATCATTTCATGCAGTGCATCTTCAAAGTTCTCCGCTTTTTCCAGCCTGTCTGCATAGATTTTCAGGCTTTCAGCCACCGCGCTGTTCAGCATGATATTTGCACAGGCAATGCTGTTGGAAGAACCAAGCATACGAAATTCAAATTTATTTCCGGTAAATGCAAACGGTGATGTACGGTTGCGGTCTGTGGTATCACGGTTAAACTTTGGAAGTACGTCCACGCCGAGCTTCATCTGTGTTTTTTCAGTTCCCGCATACGGAGTACCTGTTTCAATCGCTTCCAGTACTGCGTTCAGTTCTTCTCCAAGGAAGATAGAAATAACTGCCGGAGGCGCTTCGTTTGCCCCAAGTCTATGATCATTTCCTGCCGTCGCGACAGAAAGCCGGAGCAGATCCTGATAATCGTCCACCGCCTTGATAACCGCGCAAAGGAATAATAAAAACTGTGCGTTTTCATATGGTGTTTCGCCCGGTGACAACAGATTCACGCCTCCATCCGCAGTCAGCGACCAGTTATTATGCTTTCCGCTTCCGTTTACTCCGGCAAACGGTTTTTCATGAAGCAGGCACACAAGCCCATGTTTTACCGCAATCTTCTGCATAATTTCCATTGTCAGCTGGTTATGGTCTGTTGCAATGTTTGTTGTTGTATAGATAGGGGCAAGTTCATGCTGTGCCGGAGCAACTTCATTATGCTCTGTCTTTGCCATAATGCCCAGTTTCCAGAGTTCCTCATTTAATTCTTCCATATAGGCTGCAACCCTGGGCTTGATCACTCCAAAATAATGATCGTCCATTTCCTGTCCCTTTGGCGGCTTTGCGCCAAAAAGAGTACGTCCCGTAAATCGAAGATCTCTCCTTTGCTCATACATTTCTTTTGTAATAAGAAAATATTCCTGTTCCGGACCTACGGATGTGCGGACACATTTCACATCATCATTTCCAAACAGATGAAGAATGCGAATTGCCTGCTTATTTAACGCTTCCATAGAGCGAAGCAGCGGCGTTTTCTTATCCAGCGCTTCTCCGCCATAAGAGCAGAATGCTGTAGGAATACACAATGTATTACCCTTAATGAACGCATAGGAAGTAGGATCCCATGCGGTGTATCCCCGCGCTTCAAAAGTAGCTCGAAGCCCGCCGGACGGAAACGACGAAGCATCCGGTTCTCCTTTAATCAGTTCCTTTCCGGAAAATTCCATAATCACACCGCCATCGGGGGATGGAGAAATAAAACTGTCATGCTTTTCTGCTGTAACGCCGGTAAGCGGCTGGAACCAGTGTGTATAGTGGGTAGCGCCATGATCCACCGCCCAGTCTTTCATAGCTGCCGCCACCGCATTTGCTACGCCAATATCAAGCTTTGCACCTTCATCAATCGTCTTTCTCAAAGATTGATAAACCTTTGCCGATAAATTTGCTTTCATCACTCTGTCATCAAATACTTTACTTCCAAAAAAATCTGATACATTTCTCATAATCTCACTCCTTCCAATTTGAAAATGAAAAGACAAGGATGGCTTTCATGACGCTCTCCTCCGCGCCGTAAAAGACTCCCTTGCCTTTTATATCAAATTGTATGTATTTTTTTGTAAAGCAAAAAGCGTCTCTGAGAACTTCATCTCAAAGACGCCCTTGCCTTTACGTGTTGGATGATACACCCTTTAAAATTATTTGTCAATTCTTTTTTTATTTTTTCTATTGTCCTCAAAAAAGATTGACAAAGCACACCATCCGCTGTATAAATATAAGATATGAGCAAAGGCGTTCATTTTTAGAGCAGGAATCACCTGCCCTTAAAACGGATGTCTTTGTTTTTTTTGATTTATTGTGAAAGGAAGGTGCAAGACTTATGAAACTCGAAGGTCAAGTAAAAATCCCCTCCGGATGTGCAATCTCAGCAGCAATTTCCAAAGACGGAAATAAGATGTCCGGTGAGATGATCATAAATTCCATGAAACCCATGCATGACCGTTCCAACGGACTGGGCGGCGGTTTTGCCGGTTATGGCATTTACCCTGAATATAAAGATTTTTATGCATTACATATGTTTTTTGATTGCCGTGATACGCGTAAAGAATGCGAAGCTTTCTTAAAGGAGCGCTTTGAAATTGTCCATTCAGAAATCATTCCAACCCGAAAAATTCCGGCAATTACAGACGAACCGATCATCTGGAGATATTTTGCTGCACCGTTAAAATCTGTTCTTGTATCTTTACAGTTAGAAGAAAAAGAGTTTGTCGCCAAAACAGTTATGAAGATCAATGCCGAAATGTCCGGCGCTTATGTCTTTTCCAGCGGTAAGAACATGGGCGCGTTCAAGGCGGTGGGGTTTCCGGAAGATGTGGGTGTCTTTTATAAATTAGAAGAATATGAAGGATATTCCTGGACGGCACATGGACGTTATCCGACAAATACTCCCGGCTGGTGGGGCGGCGCGCATCCGTTTACACTGCTTGACTATTCCGTCGTACATAACGGAGAAATTTCTTCCTATGATGCGAACCGCCGGTTTATCGAAATGTTTGGCTATAAATGTACCCTTCAGACCGATACGGAAGTTATTACCTATATTATGGATTATCTGCTCCGCGTACAGGGACTTACGCTCAACGAAGCCGCAAGTGTAATTGCCGCTCCGTTCTGGAGTACCATTGCGGCAAAAACAGATTTCGAAGACCAGAAGAAACATACCTACCTTAGAACTATGTTTCCAAGCCTTCTGATTACCGGCCCATTCTCCATTGTTTTAGGATTCGAAGGAGGATTAATGGCTCTGAATGACCGTCTGAAACTTCGCTCAATGGTTGTTGGTGAAAAGGATGACACGGTATTCATTGCCAGTGAAGAAGCTGCTATCCGAAGCATGGCGCCAAATGCAGAAAACATATGGTCTCCCGCAGGTGGTGAACCTGTCGTCATTAAGGTAAAGGAAGGTGCGTTTTAATGAGTATAGAATTTATTTATCCGGAATTTGAAGTAATTAGAAATGAAAGCAGATGCATTTCCTGTCGTGTATGCGAACAGCAATGCGCTAATGAAGTCCACAGTTACGATGAAAAACACAAAATGATGAAGTGTGACGAATCAAAATGCGTAAACTGCCAACGCTGTGTTTCCTTCTGTCCTGTAAGAGCTTTAAAAATTGTAAAAAGCGACTGCACCCTGCGTGAAAACGCCAACTGGTCAGCCCAGACAGTGAAAGAAATATACAAACAGGCAAACAGCGGCGGCGTTCTTTTGTCATCCATGGGTAATCCAAACTCTCTCCCCGTTTATTGGGACAAAATCCTGATCAACGCTTCACAGGTAACGAACCCTTCCATTGATCCATTGCGGGAACCGATGGAAACCAGAGTTTATCTCGGAAAGAAACCGTCAAAAGTACACCGCACAAAAGAGGGAACCTTAGACTGTAAACTGCCTCCGCAGCTGGAACTGTCTATGCCGGTTATGTTCTCTGCCATGAGCTACGGCTCTATCAGCTACAATGCCCATAAGTCTCTCGCACTTGCAGCAACAGAACTTGGAATTTTGTATAACACCGGTGAAGGCGGGCTACATGAAGATTTTTACTGCTATGGAGAAAATACCGTCGTACAGGTCGCTTCCGGCCGTTTTGGTGTCCATGCAGATTATCTGAAGGCAGGCGCAGCTATTGAGATCAAAATAGGACAAGGTGCAAAACCAGGGATCGGGGGACATCTTCCCGGTGCAAAAATCGTAGGTGATATATCCCGTACCCGTATGATCCCTGAAGGATCCGATGCCATTTCCCCCGCGCCCCACCATGATATTTATTCCATTGAAGATTTGCGTCAGCTTGTTTTCTCTCTAAAAGAAGCTGCCGAATATAAAAAACCGGTGATCGTAAAAGTCGCTGCCGTACATAACATTGCAGCAATCGCGAGCGGCATTGCCCGAAGCGGAGCTGACATCATCGCCATTGATGGATTTCGCGGCGGTACCGGAGCCGCCCCTACCAGGATCAGAGATCATGTAGGCATTCCCATTGAGCTGGCGCTGGCAGCTGTTGATCAGAGACTTCGGGATGAAGGTATCCGCAACAATGTGTCTCTTATAGTCGGCGGCAGTATAAGAAGTGCGGCAGATGTGGTAAAAGCCATTGCTCTTGGCGCAGATGCCTGCTATGTAGCTACTGCCGCCCTGCTTGCTCTCGGCTGCCATCTGTGCCGTACCTGCCAGAGCGGTAAATGTAACTGGGGAATCGCAACCCAGCAGCCGGAACTTGTGAAAAGACTTGATCCGGCAACGGGCAGCAACCGCCTGATCAATCTGATGACCGCATGGAAACACGAAATAAAAGAATTAATGGGCGGCATGGGAATCAATTCCATCGAGGCTTTGCGTGGAAACCGTCTGATGCTCCGCGGTATCGGCTTAACTGAAAAAGAACTGGAAATACTGGGTATCTCTCACGCCGGAGAATGATAAGAAAACGAACAAAGCTTGTTTTCGGGATTCACTGGTACAAAAACATAAACAATTTCGAGGAGGTATGGTATAATATGCAAACCATTGATGCTGCAAATTTGGATTATAAAGCTGTAAATAAGGCATTGCGTGAAGCAGGAAACGATTGCATCATCGAAGGCTGCTGCGGTCAGAGATTTATTGCTGCCGGCATGTCTGACAAGAACCTTACAATTAACGGCATACCGGGTAATGCACTGGGCGCGTACTTAAACAATGCCAATATTACTGTAAATGCAAATGCACAGGACGCTGTGGGCGATACCATGAATGAAGGAAAGATTCTGATTCATGGCAATATCGGCGACGCTGCCGGTTATGCCATGCGCGGCGGCAAAATCTATGTAAAAGGCAACGCCGGCTACCGCGCCGGAATCCATATGAAGGCTTACAAAGAAAAAATTCCCGTTATGATCATCGGTGGATGTGCCGGAAGTTTCCTTGGAGAATATCAGGCGGGAGGCGTAATCATTGTCCTTGGACTTCATAAAGACAGCAAACACATTGTAGGCAATTTCCCCTGTACCGGAATGCATGGAGGTAAAATGTTCCTGCGCGACAGCTGTGAAAATATTCATTTTCCCAAACAGGTTACTGCCAGGTGCGCGTCCGCAGAGGAATTAAATGAAATACGGGAGTATCTGTCTGAATACTGCTCAGACTTCGGTTATTCTGAGGACGAACTTTTATCCGGCTCTTTTACGGTCATTACACCAGACAGTAAAAACCCGTACAAACAGATGTATGTAGCAAATTAAAAGAAAGTAGGTAGGCTTATGAAGTATTCAAAAGAAGAGGTCATCCAGTATGTGCGTGAAGAAGATGTAAAATTCATCCGCCTCGCTTTTTGCGATGTATTCGGCAGACAGAAAAACATATCCATTATGCCGCAGGAACTTTCCCGCGCTTTTGAATATGGCATCGCCATTGATGCATCCGCCATCGCCGGTTTTGGCGATGAAAACCATTCTGATCTGTTTCTGCATCCTGAAGCAGACACCCTGGTGCCTCTGCCATGGAGACCGGAGCATGGACGTGTAGTAAGAATGTTCTGCAGCATTACTTATCCAAATGGAAAGATATTTGAATGTGATACGCGTTCTATTTTAAAAAATGCGATTCAAAAAGCGAAAATTGCCGGATATCAGTTTTTCTTTGGCGCAGAGCAGGAGTTTTACCTGTTCAAACTGGATGACAATGGAAATCCGACCAGAGAACCTTATGATAATGCAACTTATATGGACATCGCCCCGGAAGACAAAGGTGAGAATATCCGCCGCGAAGTATGCCTGACTCTGGAACAGATGGGAATACAGCCGGAAAGCTCACATCACGAAGAAGGACCTGGACAAAACGAAATTGATCTTCGCTACTCTGATCCTCTGACCGCCGCAGACAACGCCATGACGTTCCAGACGGTTGTAAAAACAATTGCCCGGCGGAACGGCCTTTGTGCTGATTTCAGCCCGAAACCATTGGAAGACAAACCGGGAAACGGCTTTCATATCAACATATCAGTCAAATCATCTGATGATGCAGACAATATGAAATACCTGATTGCAGGTATTTTGGATAAAATTGCTGATATGACAGTATTTTTAAATTCAACCGAAAGTTCCTATTGTCGTTTTGGCAGCAACAAAGCGCCAAAATATATTTCCTGGTCCAGCGAGAACCGTTCACAGCTTGTAAGAATCCCTGCCGCTGTCGG